>Ga0076929_100079_pt1 | contig 188089 bp, 129 predicted proteins | sample HotLakConUCCSL28_FD_87104 | JGI IMG/M metagenome (GOLD analysis project Ga0076929, IMG submission 87104) | Hypersaline microbial mat communities from Hot Lake, Washington, USA - Hot Lake Consortium UCC-SL28 (version 3) (version 3) | ecosystem: Environmental > Aquatic > Thermal springs > Hot...
GACGATTTCCTACAAGGAGGCGCTGGTAACGATACCATTTTTGGTGGGGAGGGCAACGATACACTCTACGGTGAATCAGCAAATGACAACAGCAGTAGCCTACTGAAAGGCTCACGGACTTACAATGGACATACTTATTTGCTCAGCACCGCAGGCACCTGGGCTGAAGCACAGGCTGAGGCAAAACGACTAGGCGGTAACCTTTTAACGATTAATGATGCGGCGGAAGAAGCATGGGTAAGAAGTACCTTCAGTGCATCTGAACGACTATGGATAGGATTAAACGACGCTGATGTAGAAGGCCAGTTTAAGTGGGTAAGTGGTGAAGCAGTTACTTATACCAACTGGGCACCAGGTGAGCCTAATAATTCTGGATCAGCTCAAGACTACGGTACGATCAACTTCAACAATCAGTGGGATGATACCTCTGCAAATGGTGCCTGGGAATGGAATGGTCAAGAATGGATATGGCTAGATGGCTTACGCGGCATCATTGAGATTAACTCTACTCACAATGACACGCTTGTGGGCGGAGATGGTGACGACAGCCTCTATGGCAACGCTGGCGATGATAGGCTTTATGGAGATGCCTTTGAGAATAACCCAACTAGCTCATTGAGCAATGGTCTCGTTGGCCACTGGGCATTTGATGAAACCAGCGGAACTCAAGCCAAAGACTTGACTGACAAAAATTCGGGTACGCTCACGAATATGACCAGTAGCCAATGGACGGCAGGTAAAGTCGGCAATTCCTTAAACTTTGATGGTGTTAATGATCGGGTGGTGGTGGCTGATTCAGCTGAACTCGATATCACCAAGACACTAACACTGGCCGCTTGGGTCAAAGCAGATACCTTACAGCCCTGGGATGGTTTGATTGTTAAAGGGACTAATACTGTCACCTATGGGATGTCTCTCAATAGTTCTGGGGCTGTGAATTTTGAGGCAAATTACGGATGGCTATCTGGCGGCAGTGGCAGCGGTAATTGGAATTCTAATACACGCGTAAAAACCGGGCAATGGCACCATGTGGCGGTGACCTACGATGGAAGCCACATTCGATTTTACATAGATGGACAGTTAGATAGTAATGTTGTTCAGGCAAATCTCACTTTTGCGACTAGCAATGAATCGCTGGTGTTGGGGGCGACTTTGGCTGGTGGTTCTCACTTTGATGGTGCTTTAGATGACGCGAGAGTTTATAACCGGGTGCTGAGCACAGAAGAAATTGTACAGCTAACGACAGCTGATAGTGCAGCTAGGAACGGCGGAAATGATGTTCTTTATGGGGGCGTTGGTAGCGATTTTCTACAAGGTGGAGGTGGCGATGATGTTCTGTATGGTACGGATGCGATCGCTGCTGGCTATTTTGAAATAGATATCCTGGGGGGTGGCTCAGGTAGAGATACCTTTGTGTTGGGTGATGCTAACCAAGCTTATTACCGAGGCGGTGGTGATAAAGATTACGCACTCATTCAAGATTTTAATGCTGCTGAAGATACGATTCAGCTTTATGGATCTGCGGGTAACTATACTCAACAAAGACAAGGTAATAACACATACCTTTACTACCAAGGCAGTTCCCCGGAGTTAGTTGCCGTCCTTGAAAAAGTAAGCAGTGTGAATTTCAATACTGGATTCGTGTTTGTATAGCAGCAAGCCGCCACTAGAGAGTGCAACCAATTTAAACGATATTTGCGTTTTGGTCGTTGATGATAACGATGATACGCGCGAGATGGTGGCTTGTTTGCTAGAGCAGGTGGGTGCTCAAGTGCTCATCACAGCGTCAGCTCACGAGGCACTAATGCGGCTAGCAGATGCCTCTCCAGATATTCTTGTCAGTGATATTGGCATGCCAGAGATGGATGGCTATATGCTGATGGATCAAGTCAAGGCGCTACCACCAGGCCAAGGCGGACAAATTCCAGCGATCGCACTCACCGCCTATGCGGGTGAAATTGACTATCAAAAAGCAATGTCGGCAGGTTTTCAGCAACATTTGACCAAGCCTGTAGAACCCGATGCCTTGATCAGTGCAATTTCAACACTGCTGAAGCTTGACTCGTTACCGCCCAACTTAAACTTAAACTTAATTTTCTGCTTATATTACCCAAGTTTATCTTTCAGACAAAAGGGTAAAGAGATAACAAAATCTTCAGGATATCGCAAAACGATTGATTCGATCAAGGGATAATCCTGCTGCTTTCTTTCTTCAAAATCGATTGGTTGTTTCTCATTTGGTGTAAAAAAATAGTCTCCATTTCCACTCAAATTCAATTATTACAAAGTGAACTTTGACTATGGTTACTATCGCGGTGATGGATACGCGGTGAAGCGTTCGAGAGATTTGCTAATCTCACCGCCATTGCCTTATTAGAACTACTGCAAGTACTTGCCTTAGGATTACCTAATATCTCACTGTGATGTAAAAATGAACGTATTTCGGCTAGGGTTTCTTTTGAAATATTCTTTTGAAATATCGGCGTGACAATACCCCCGGTAGATGACACTTGTGCCATCAGACTTCTAGCTTTAGAAAGAAAGCTTTAGAGGATGGTGGGAAGCAATCCAATTATGGAGCTGATTTTTTCCGTAGTAGGCGGGCTAGTGGTGGCTCTGGTCTTGCAGCTATTGCTCGCGAACTTTGGGTTAGCGCTAGGGTTAACGGTACTGGACTGGTCCCCTGACGATTCTCCTGACGATTCTCCTGACAGTTCTGACTCATCTGCCTTAAAGCAACGCACCAGCGATAATAAAACCCAATCAACGACGGCTTCGTCAGAATTTTCACTGCCGGTCACTCACCTGCTTGGCTTTGGAGTGGCGGCTAGCCTTTCGTTAGTGATATTTGCAGCTTCATTACTGGCAACCGAATTTAGCCAAATCTTAGATCCGCGCAGAGGTATTATTTTTGGCCTAATATTTTGGGCGACTTACTGGCTGCTTTTCATTTGGCTGAGTTCTTCTACAGCTGTGAGCATAGCTGATTCTGTTTTAGGAAGCGCGATCGCTGGCGGTCGTCAGCTCATTTCAACCCTACAACAGTTACTTCCTGACGAAAATCCTAGCAAAGAAGGCAATTTAGCGGTAGCTCAACAGTCGTTGATAAAAAACTTAGCCGCCGAGATTTCTCAAGTGGCTGATGTGCAGCAGGCTCTGCCGGAACTGTTGGCACAGCAGAAGGATATGCTGCTAGCTGAAATAGGCGATCGCACCCAATTATCTTCTGAGCAAATAGCCGACCTTTTAAAGCACATAAAACCAACAGAACAGGCCAGTTCTAAGTCTACAGCTTTAGATGGGGTGTCAGATAGCTCGCCAGATAGCTCGCCAACCTTAACATCATCTTCTCCTATTTCTATCGTTCAGCCTAATCTGTTAGCGCAGCTTGATTTGCCTGACTGGAAACAGATGTTAGGAAAAGTACTAGATGGACAAATAGATTTGTCAGATTTGTCTGCTAGAGGACTATGGCAACAGATACCTGAGCTCTCAGACAGCAATAAAATAAAATCTGCACATAAAACAATTCAGCAGGTCGCCGAGGCCTATCTTCGCTATGCACCCAGTTGGGCATTGCAGCCGGAAGCTTTACAAGAAGCATTCACTGAGCAGATTCATGTCTCGACCGTTATTTCTGAAATGATTCCGGAACAAATTTCTGCCCAGCTATCGACATTGGATCACGATCATTTTGTTGACTGGCTTCAGAAGAGAAAGGACTTGAGTAAGGAGCGGGTTGAGGCGATCGCCAGCCAACTCAGCAACGTTCCATCAAAACTAGCCGCAGCGCTTTCATTCGATCAGGAAGAAGCAGAAGAACAGCAAACAGAGCCTAAAATGGAACAGTCTGCGGAGAGCAAAGTTATTCAAGAAAAACTGATTGCCTACTGCCGCTATACAAACTTAGATATCCTCACGCCCACAGGCTTAACAGAAAAAATTCAATCGCAGCTACAAGAACACTGCATCAGCACCACTAGTAATCTTTCAATTGATATAGACGCCATTAGCGATGTTTTATCTCGACGAAACAAAATAACGCCAGCGAAAAGTGAGTTTTTGATCAAAACATTAAAATCGGCTCTATCAGCAAAAATCTCTGAAACCAGCCATCAGGCTCAGTCAGTTAAAGAAGCCTCTGCCATTACGGTTCACGCCGCTCGCAGCCTGCCAGAACAGCTCAGTAGTCAGTTTTCTCGCTATTTACGCTATCAAGAAAAGTCAGCTTTTCATCCTGAGCAAATCGCTAAAGACGTTACTCAAATTGTTTCTCAAGTTTTGAGGGGTGCGCTTAGCAGTTTACTGCATCCCTCTGCGCTTTTAGATCTCTTCCAAGACAGTGAGCTAGAGATTCAATTTTGGGACAAAAGCCTTTGGGAAAACGAACTCATCAAGCGGCGCGATATGACAACCGATGAAATTCAGCAGATTTTAGAATGGGGTGAGTCGGCCTCAAAGCCCATTGCCCAAAAAATTGGCGCTTGGATTGAAGTGGTTCAACATAAGGCTAGCGAGCTAGGGCAGCTCCCCGAGGGACATTTAGAGAGTGTTTTTTTAGAAAAGGCTCGTCAGCAAATAGTAGAACAGATTTCTATCGCGCAAACAAGGCTAAAAGATCAGGCGGATGCGGTTAAGGCTGATGTGCAAAGGCGGGCGGATGCAGTGAAAGGACAGATAGAGATCGCTACCTGGTGGCTTTTCACTGCGCTTTTACTCTCCGGCATCGCCGCTGGCAGCGCAGGCTGGCTAGCAGCGGTTTATTAATTTTGCCACCGCAGCCAGGTAGCGGCAAGCTTTTTAACAAACGGTGTAAATCGACTGAAGCTATAGTCATCAGCGGCCTTACGAATGACTTCTGCCTGAGTAGGGTACGGGTGAATAACACTCGCGATCGCTCCCAAGCCCAACCCCTTTTCCATCGCTAGGGTAATCTCATTAATCATCTCTCCGGCATGGCGAGCCACGACCGTCGCCCCCAAAATCTTATCCCGACGGCCATCCAAATGAATCTTAGCAAACCCATCGGTTTCCCCATCGATAATCGCCCGATCCACGTCTGATAAAGACAGTGCAAAAGTGCGCCCCTCTCGCTGCGCAACCTCACCCGCAGGCATTCCCACATGAGCAACTTCCGGGTCAGTGTAGGTACACCAGGGCATGGTCAATCCGCTCAGCTTGCGACGACCAATGCCAAACACCGAAAATAGCGCATTTTGAATCAGGATGCGGGCTGCGGCATCGGCGGCGTGGGTAAATTTCCAGCGCATGCAGCAGTCGCCAACCGCATAGATGCAAGGATTCGTAGTTTGCAAGTAGTCGTTAATGCAAATACCTTGTTTGGGATCGGCCTTGACGCTCACCTGCTCCAAACCGAGGCCCTCAATATTGGGCTTGCGACCCACCCCCACCAAAATTTCGTCCACGACTACCGTGTGCGCCTGATCTCCCTGCTGGTAATGAATGACTTTTTCATCGCCCTGCTGTTCTATCCGCTGAGTCTGGGCATCAAGCTGGAGGTCAATGCCTTCCGCTATAAAAATACGTTGCATCAGGTCAGAGACCTCTGAATCAGATTTTTTTAGAATGTGATCGCCCCGCTGTAGCAGCGTTACCTGTGATCCTAAGCGCTGAAAAGTCTGGGCCAGTTCGCAGCCAATATAGCCGCCGCCAATAATAGCAAGGCGTTGGGGGCACTCGGTCAGGTTAAAGACGGTTTCGTTGGTTAAACAGCCTGCTTCCGCAAGCCCGTCAATAGGAAGTTGGGCAGGACTAGATCCCGTAGCGATCGCGGCCTTTTGAAACCGCAACGCCTGCCCTTCTACCATAATCGTATCGGCCCCCGAAAACGCAGCGCGGCCAAAGAAAACATCCACGCCATACTTATCTTTAAAATGAAGAGCCGAATCGTTTTTGCTGATTTTTGCCCGCACTTGCCGCAGTCGCTCCATGACCTGGGCAAAGTCAACCTTCACCCCATCCGGCACCTGCACACCGTATTGATGGGCTTGACGCACAGCTTGTACCGCCCGCGCCGAACGAATCATCGCCTTAGAAGGAACACAGCCCACATTGGTGCAGTCGCCCCCCATTAAATGCTGTTCAATTAACGCGACCTTAGCCCCCAACATAGCAGCACCCGCAGCAGTCACCAACCCTGCCGTGCCAGCCCCAATGACCACCAGGTTATAGCGCCCCGTTGGAACAGGATTTTGCCAGTCGGGGGGATGCACATAGGACACTAGCGCCTGGTTATGCCTGTCCATAGGCGGAACGGTAACAGAATTGGGAAAGGGATTATTCACATGAATACTCTGCCTTGCAACAGTAATGAGAGGACTTAGAATACTAAGGCTCTCAAAAGTTGCCAGAACTTTCTTCCATCTAAAGAGCGTTTTCACAGAAAAAGCGTTTTCACAGAAAGAGCGTTGATGAACTGACCACGGCCCAGTTCAAATTAAGTTCTACGCCAGTAAGGTTGAGATAACGAACAAGCTAGAGCTGTTCTTTTTTCTGAGATGGAAACGCTATAGTTCAATATCAATATTTACTAGAGCGTTGACTCGCTTGACTGGCCTTAGCTAGCCTTACCGTTCAACACTTCTCCAAAAAATCAATGACTTCATCGCACCAAGTGACCCAAGAGACTTCGTTCGCAATGCCTCTTTTCATCGTGAGATATTTAAACTGCATTTCTATGTCATTCATGTCTAGATGCTCACGGTGCTCTGCTTGTTCCTTAAGATAGATTGCTTCCTCTTCACGGTACAAAGAAAGTTGTTCACTGTGCAGCTTTCTACGGTGGTGCAGTTCTTGGCAAAGGAACTGACGCTCCATTTTATAGCCGATCAAAACTTTCACCAGCAAATCTTCTCGAATAGGAGTTGGCTCAGTTGGCTCAGCATACCAGCGAGTGAGTTCTTGCCAACCCAACTCAGTGATTCGATAAATCTTTTTATCCGGTTTGCCAACTTGGGGAATAGTCTCAAAAGTCACCCAATGAGCTTTCGTCATTTTGCCAAGCTCCCGGTATACCTGTTGCTGGGTCGCTTTCCAATAACAGCTTAAGCCCTCGTCAAAGTGCTTGCTAATGTCGTATCCACTCTCAGGATGCTTGGCGAGCAGGGCTAAAATCGTATGTGCGAGGGCCATTGAAAATCAACTAAATACTTATTGACATATACAACATGTTGAGTATAGTATCTAGACATAAGCTTTGTAAAACAAGTTGAATATCAACTAATTGATTATGACACATGTTGATGCCCTTATAGACTTGAGCCTAGCGGATTTGAGCAGGGCAGATCTTTATCCTCCTTCCCGTTGTCGCGTATCAAGGTGGGTTAAAGAGATGCCAGCGAAAATGGTAACGCTGCTCATTATGGGCGATATCTATCGCAAACGTGTCAAAGAAGGGGGTGATTTACCCCAAATGAATTTACCCTTAGCTCACTTGCCCCAGGTGAGTTTATCCCAAGTAAACTTGCCTCAGGTAAGTTTGCCCCAGATGAACTTGCCCCAGGTGAGCTTGCCCCAGATAAACTTGCCTCAAGTGAATCTGCCGATGATAGGCTTGCCATTAACCCTGATAGCAGTTGCCGCTGTAGCGCCAACAGTTTGGCTCGCAGGAAGCTCGGAGGGGAACACGCAATTAGCACCACAAGTGCTCCCAGTCGAGACCATGGCCTTGGAAGGTGAGAGTAGCTACGAGGTATCTAGAACCTATAGCGGTGAGATAGTGGCCCGTCGTAGCAGCGATTTGGGCTTTGAGCTTGCGGGTACGGTTATAGATCTTTTGGTAGAAGAGGGCGATACGGTTGCGGCAGGTGCGTCTCTGGCTGTGCTCGACACACGCGATTTGTTGGCGCAGCGGCAACAGTTAGAAGCGCAGAGACGTCAGTTACAGGCTCAGTTGCAAGAATTAGAAGTAGGGCCGCGTCAGGAAGATATTGCGGTGGCAGAGGCGGCGGTTAGCGACTTGAGCAATCAGCTCGAACTGGCTCAGTTGCAGGCAGCACGGCGGGCGGCCCTGTACGAAAAGGGTGCGATTTCTCGGGAAGAGTTTGATGAGCGACAGTTTGGTGCTAATGCGATCGCCGATCGCCTTCAGCAAGCCAGAAGCCGACTTGAAGAACTACTCAATGGCACCCGACAAGAACAAATTTCTGCTCAGCTCGCCCAAATCGATCAAATTGATGCTCGTATTGATGCTGTTGATATTTCGATCAGTAAGAGCGTCCTTTATGCCCCTTTTTCGGGAACAGTTGCTGAGCGAACAATCGATGAAGGTACGGTCGCAGGCAGCGGTCAAAAAGTCATGAGACTCGTCGAAAATGGTATTCTCGAAGCCCGTATTGGAGTACCAGAAGAGCTGGCTCAGCAGTTGAGAGTGGGGTCTCGGCAGTCTGTCATGGTGGGCAGGCGCACCTATTCAGCCAAAGTAACAGCACGGTTGCCTGAGGTAGATGAGGCCAGCCAAACAGTCACGATGGTGTTGGAAATTGACGACTCCTCTTTTTCAAATGAGCAATCTATTGGGGCAACGGCTCGTTTGCAAGTCAATGAACGTCAAGCGGAAGAAGGTTACTGGTTGCCAAATACAGCGTTAGTGGCCAGCGATCGCGGACTATGGTCGGTGTATGTGCTCTCAGAACAAACCGACAATGGAGGGGCGTTTCAGGTCGCACGCCGAGATGTAGAGGTGCTCTATAGCGAAGGCGATCGCGCGTTTGTTCGGGGATTGGTGCAGTCGGGTGACGTTGCCATTGTGAATGGAACCCATCGCGTTGTCCCTGGCCAATTGGTAAAACCTGAGAATCTCTCCAGCCCAGGCTCGTGATGTTCAATTTTTAGGCTCATGTCACTCAATCGCCTACGCCCTATTCCATTAGCCTCAACAACATTAGCCCTAACGTGTCACTAATGTCTGACTAATGCTGCTTCAGAAGACACCTCGAAAAAGAAATAGCGTTGGTAACAGCTTAAATTGTTCTAACCGCAGGCAATAAGTTCGAGCGATATTTCTTACCTCAAGTCTTACCTCAAGCAAAATCAGATTGCCCAGTCATTTGTTGAGGCTTCCAAAGCGAGCAATCTTTTGGAAGCCGTTTTTTTACCTCTTAACGGGCACACTACGCGATGCGGTGGGTCTGTTTTAAGAGAACCATTACGCACAACGTTATGTTTAATCTGTTCTATCGCAATCGGCAACTGCTGTTTTTAACCCTAGCTCTTATTTTGGTTTGGGGAATTTCGTCTTTTTTTACATTGCCGCGTTTAGAAGACCCTTTAATTGTTCAGCGAGCTTCCAATGTCACAACAATTTTTCCTGGTGCGAGTGCCGAGCGCGTAGAATCTCTAGTAACAGACAGAATTGAAGAAGAATTTTCTGATATTGAAGAGATTGACAGTATTGAATCCTCCTCCAGCTCAGATATTTCTATTGTCACTATCTTCATCAAAGACACGGTTGAAGATGTTGAGCCAGTTTGGGCTAAAATCCGAAGCGAGCTAGAAGATGTCACTCCAACCTTACCTGCTGGCGCTCAAGACCCTCGCTATGAGGATATTGAAGTCGCAGCCAATGCACTGATTGTAGGACTCACCTGGGAACTTGACAGCGAGCCGAACTACACGTTGCTACAGCGCATTGCAGAAGGACTAGAAGATCAGCTAAACGCGATTCCTGGTACCGATAAAGTGAGTCTTTTTGGGCGTTCTAACGAAGAGATTCAGGTACAGTTAGATCAAGCTGCTGCTGCTAGACTAGGCCTAACCGCTCAGTCCCTCGCTGCTCAAATTCAGGCCAGCGATGCGAAGGTGTCTGCGGGTAACTTTCAAAGTAGCCGCGAAGAGCTGCTGCTAGAGGTCGATAGTAATCTGTCTTCTTTGGAGCGGGTGCGACGGATTCCGATTCGAGTAGGGGCAGACGGCCAAATCAGCCAGCTCGACAGTATTGCCACGGTGCAGAAAACCGTGCGCAACCCGGCTCAGGAGCTAGCATTAGTAAGTGGGCAGCCAGCCATTGTGTTGGCTGCTCAGGTGGAATCGAACTTTCGGGTAGATGAGTGGGCCACAAACGCGCGACGAGTGCTGGACGACTTTAAAGCTGATCTTTCAGATGGCTTGGGTCTAGTCGTCGTACTCGATCAAAGCCAATATGTACAGCAGCGGCTCAATGGTGTGCTGACTAATTTGTTAACCAGTTCGCTGCTAGTCGTGCTGGTTTCTTTTGTCATCTTGGGCTGGCGCTCAGCTCTAATTGTTGGCTCAGCGTTACCGCTAACGGTGTTGGTAGTGTTCGGCTGCATGAAGACAATGGGCATTCCCCTTCACCAAATTTCTGTGACAGGATTGATCATTTCATTAGGGCTGCTGATTGATAACGCAATTGTAGTAGCAGATGAGATGCATATTCGCCTCAAGGCAGGCGATCATCCATCACAAGCTGTTAGCAAAACGGTCAAGTACTTACTGGTGCCTTTGACTGCCTCTACACTGACAACTGTGATCGCTTTCGTGCCAATTGCAACTTCTCCGGGCGGAACCGGAGAGTTCATCGGAACGATTGGAACGACGGTCATCTTGGCCTTATTGTGTTCGCTGGTTCTCTCTCTTACGGTTGTGTCTGCTGTAATGGGTCTGGTGCATCGCCGTTGGCCAGACCAAACGACCACGCCTCGCTGGTGGAAAGACGGTTTCTCCAATAGCACCTTGAGATCTGCCTATATCAGCAGTTTGAGGTCGGCGTTTCGTCATCCGTGGCTGACCATTGGAGTTTCAATGATTTTGCCCGTTATGGGATTTGCACTGTTTGCCACTTTGCCGCAACAGTTTTTTCCGCCCACCAATCGCGATCAGTTTCAAATAGAATTTGAGCTACCGGCTCAGAGTGCGATCGCCTTGACCACGAATCAAGTCATGTCGGCACGAGAACTGATTCTTCAAAATCCAGATGTTGCAGATGTACATTGGTTTTTAGGGGAAAGTGCGCCATCTTTTTTCTACAACGTGATTTCGGGCAGAGAAAACGCGGCTGAATATGCCCAAGGCATTGTTCAACTCAAGAGAACAGGTAATTTACGCGACACGATTCAAACGCTTCAACAGCAGCTAGATACGTCTTTTCCGCAAGCCCAGGTTCTAGTCAGGCAGTTAGAACAAGGGCCACCCGTGGATGCGCCCATTGAGCTACGTTTATACGGTTCAGACATTGTACAGTTAAGAGAAATTGGTAATCAGCTGCGGCAGGAACTGGCTCAAATTCCAAACGTCATTCACACGCGAGCAGCCATGGCTGAAGTTCGGCCCAAGCTATCGTTGTCGGTCGATGAGGTAGCAGCTAGACGAGCAGGTTTAGACAATGAAGCGATCGCTAATCAGCTCAATGTCACACTTAACGGCTCCGTGGGCGGATCTCTGTTAGAAGATACCGAAGATATTCCGGTGCGTGTCCGGGTAGGCGATACAGACCGGGGTGACCTCTCTGCCATTTCCTCGATTGATTTGCTCTCTCCGCAAGCAACAGCAACTGGGAATACAACCATTCCACTTTCCGCCGTAGCGGATATTAATCTCGTCCCCGATCTGTCCAGCATTAACCGTTACAACGGTCAGCGCTTCAATAATGTGCAGGCATTTTTGCAAGCGGGCTCCCTACCTGACACGGTGCTTAGACGCTTTAAAAAACAGCTAGAAGAAAAAAACTTTGAGCTGCCAGCCAACTATCGGATTGAATATGGAGGCGAAGCCGATGCCAGAGGTAGTGCGGTGGGTAACCTAATTGCTTCAATTGGGTTGCTGAGCCTCGCAATTCTGGCGACTTTGGTGCTGTCATTGAAATCATTTGCACTTTCCGGACTCATTGCTGTTGTGGCAGGTTGTTCTTTCGGATTGGCATTTATGTCCTTGTGGGTGTTCAATTCCATTTTTGGATTCACCGCAATCTTAGGCACATTGGGATTAATGGGAATGTCAGTCAACGATTCTATTGTGGTGGTAGCGGCGCTACAAGATGAGCCACAAGCAGGCATAGGCGATACAAAAGCAACGATTGAGGTAGTGATGAAGACAACACGCCACGTTATTGCAACGACAGTCACCACAATGATTGGATTTATTCCCTTAATGTTTGATCCAACTGGGTTTTGGCCACCACTGGCGATATCTATTGCCGGTGGCTTAGGCGGGGCAACGGTGCTAGCCCTTTATTTTATTCCAGCTGCCTATATTTTGATTGCACAATGGGGGAATCGAAAGAAGGGTGTTAGAAAAACAAAAAAACAAAGGCAACAATTGACAACAAACTGACAACAAACTGATAACAACAATAAATAGAATTGAGGGGTAAAATACCTTAATAAAGGCAGTTATATATCAGCTATATATCAGCAATTCAATGCCCTAGCTGATATGGACTGTAGTCATACAGATATTGTTGATATTTTTTCGGAATTTATAAAAGGCATGAATAACTCCAGTAATTTAGCAGCACAAGCTTTAGATTCACCCAAACAACTCAAAATATCAAACAAAGAACAGCTTGATGCCGCGAGAAATCGGCCTGTTCCAGAGACCTATATGCGCTGGACACTCGCTGCAATAGAGGAAGTTATTGGCACAGCCTCATTGGAAAGCATTTTATCTAAAACCAACTTAGAAAGATTAATCGACAATTACCCGCCGGCAAACCCAACCCTCAGTTCAAACCTGACAGTGGGAGACCATGCCAACATTTGTTCAGAGGTTGTTCGTACCTATGGATATGTCGGGAAACAAGAAGTGATTCGGATAGGCCGCTTGGGTGCAAAGCCTGCGCTAGAAACGCAGGGTAAGTTTTTCAACTTCGCTGCTCGCAAAGCGGCCAAACTACTTCCCTCATCAATGCAAATTAAGACGGTGCTTGAGTCCATGCAAAGCGACGTCAAGAAACTTTATGCCGGTAGCGGTTATTCCAGCGATATCACCATCGAAAACCGAGGTAACAAGTGGGCTTATATTGACGAAAGCTGTGCCTGTTGTGCCGGAAAAGTTTCGAATGATTATATCTGTTGGATCTGGAATGGAACCCTGGAAGAATCTCTCCATTGGTTGACTGATAAAGAATTTAAAGTTGAGCAAGTTGAGTGCCGGGCGATGGGAGATGAAACCTGCACATGGGAAATTGATAAGGCGACTTTATAGCTGCTTTATAATAGCAAGATCAGCATAACTTTCAGGGGCTCAGTTGGTAGCTAACAGCTCGAAGCGCCTATTGTCTGAATCAATGTTCTGCATAACGGGATTCTAAGAAAGGAGGCTTAACCCCCTTTCTGTCAAAGTGATTGGGTATTCTGAATTGAATTGATACCCAATGATTTTAGATGCCAGTTATGAAGCAGTCCAATCCACGAGTCCAATTTGACGCAATTATCATTGGTTCGGGCATCGGTGGTCTGACAGTTGCAGCAATTCTTTCAAAGCTGTACCGCAAGAAGGTGCTCATTCTAGAGCAACATTTTACACCAGGCGGGCTAACCCACAGTTTTTGTCGAGGAAAGCATTTCGACTGGGACGTGGGCATCAATTACATTGGTGAAATGGGAGAGGGGGAGTTGGGTAGAACTGTCTTCAACTATATTTCTGATGGTAAACTTCAGTGGAAAAAGTTACCCGATCTATTTGAGCGATTTATTTATCCAGGTCTCACCTTTGATGTAAAAGCTGGCCCTAAGCAGTTTGAAGCTGATCTTATCCAAAAATTCCCGGCTGAAAAGGCTGCTATTAAGCGATATCTCAAGGATGCAAAATGGGCAAGCTTTTGGTTTATTACCTACAGTTTTATAGACCTATGTCCTAATTGGCTCATCCCTTCCGTCAAATGGATTAGTCGCATTTTAGGTAGAAGTGCGATTCAAAGTACTGGGTCTTACTTAAACAAAAACTTTCAAGATGAGCGGATCAAAGCACTCCTGTTTTCTCAATTTGCGACCTACGGGTTGCCACCCTCTCAAAGCTGCTTTGGGATGACCAGTACAATTGTGATGCACTATGCTCAGGGGGCATGGTATCCCGTTGGTGGGGGAGAGGCGATCGCAAAAAGTATTATCCCTATCATTGAGCGATCGGGTGGCGTCATCGCGACTCAACGCCGAGTGACCGAAATTTTAATTGAATCTAACAAAGCAGTGGGTGTAAAAGTAAAATACCTTGCTGATTCTAAAGCAGAACCTGAAATCTACCATGCGCCAATCGTCATTTCTAACATTGGTATTCAGCCAACCTACCTTCATCTCATTCCCCCAGCTTATCCTCTCCAGCAGCGTAAAGCCATACAATCTTTTCCCGTCGGAAATAGCCTGATAACCTTATATTTAGGACTAAAAGACAATCCTGAAAAATTAGGCTTTTGTGGTGAAAATAATTGGATTTTTACATCTTATGATCATGAAAAAATTAGCACTCTAGGGACTTCAAATAATTCGTATGTCCCTGGTTTTTGTTTGATTTCTTTCTCCTATCTCAAAAATCCGCTAGCTAAGGGATACAGTGCAGAAATAACAACAACGGCTACCTATGAAATGTTCCAGCAATGGCAGCATAAAGCTTGGAAAAAGCGAGGTTCCGACTATCTCGAACTGAAGAAAAACATTACTCAATCTATCCTTGACCTAATCGGAAAACACTACCCTGAACTCATCAATATCATTGAATATTCAGAACTGTCTACTCCTCTCACATTTGCAAATTTGGGCGGTAAAGATCGCGGCTGTGTTTACGGTGTTCCCTATATTCCCAATCGTTTTTTTCAACCTTGGATCTCTGCTAGAACACCGATCAAAAATCTCTATTTGACCGGAAGCGATACCTGCACTTCGGGTGTTATGGGTGCTATGATGGGCGGCCTCAAAACAGCTGGTATTGTTTATGGTATTCATGGGTTAGGTTTTGCCAGAATTATGGCTGCCATGTTCAGAGAACAAAAACGATATTCTCATTCGAAGCATTTATAACCCCTGTAATCACATTTTGTAATCACATTTTTTTGAGATTTATTTGAGATTTATCGCTAGCGGTATCCCCCCATGAGTAAAGCCAACATTACCCGTGGAAAGCCCAAGATCCCTTGTACTAGGCCCGCTGCTTTAGTACCGCCCCACATGGCACCTACTACGCCGGGAGTAAATGCATCTGCGCCTGTCAGATATAAATTCTTGATCGAAGTTCTCGCTCTAGTCCATGTTTGGTCAAACCGGTTAGCTGTAAAAGGAACACCATAAATTTCACCTTTCTGATTATTGATGAAATGTTGAAAGGTCAGTGGGGTTGCTAATTCCTGATATTCAATCAGGTCTTTAAATCCGGGGTATTGTTTTTCAACCAACTGGATGAGCGCATTAGAAATATTGAGCTTTAGAGTTTCATACTGCTCTCCGCGTTTTTTCCAATCGTGGTTTGCCCAGGGTTCAAAAAAATCGTAGTCTGCACTGGCAATAATTTCTGCAGTGTCTCCTTTTGCCATAGGATCTTTGAGGGACGGAAAGGTTAAGTAACAAGAGGAATAGACATTGGAAGCATCTGTGATTGCAGTCTCTTTGAGACTGTCAATAGCGTCTACCTGTTCATGGTCGTAGGTCATATAAATCCAGTGGTTTTCTCCCTGAAACCCTAGTTTTCGAGGGCTTTCTTTTAGCCCAAGATATAAGGTGACAATCGTGCTTTTATCCGTATCTTTATTTTGCGCGGAAAGGGAACGGATTGAGGCGCTCTCAGGAAATGAAGCGTCGTTAGGCATCAGCTTTAGGAAAGTGGTATAAGCCCCAGCATCAGATATTACGACAGGTGCATGATAGACCATTGTCTCTATGGGTTTGGCAAGAGAGCCCGAAGCAGAGACCTTTTGGACGTTAACGCCCTTGACCCTGTCAGAGGTTACGATAATTTCGGTAACTTTGTGGCGCGTCATGACAGTTCCACCCGATCGCTCGATGGTAGGAATTAACGCCTTGGCGATCGCACCGCCGCCGCCCACAGGGTACCAAGCGCCTTTCAAGTAGTGGTTAACCACAATACTATGAATTCCAAAGCTACTTCTTGAGGGGGGCAGTCCATAATCCCCCCATTGAGAAGTCAAAAGCGACTTGAGCCGGTCATCTTGAAAATGGCGATTTAGGTAATACTGGGTAGTTTCCTTGGCAAGTTTTTCGTTGCCTTTGACGATGGTGCCAACTAGCCCACGAATAAAGCGAGGGATGACTTCTAAAAAAGCATTGGTCACAACCCAGGATGAGGCTTTCTCGATATCTTTAAAGTATTGCCGAATGGCCGTTTCTTCTTCGGGAAATTGGTGGATTAAGTCTGCTAAATATTTATTGGGGTCGGAAGAGACTGCAAAAGTGAAGTCAGGATAGATGAATTTTTCAAAGGGATCTGGCATTTTTTGCCATTTTAGTCGGTCTTCTGAAAGATAGTCAAAGGCGGATCTTGCAAGGGATCCGGGTGCCATTTCGCCCACATAATGAAGCCCCACATCCCAGTGAAACTTACCCTTACGTTGAAAGTCATGAGTCAACCCCCCAGGTTGAAAATGTTGCTCTAGTACTAAGATTTTTTTCTTGAAGCATTTGGAGAGCAAAGCAGCAGTCGTTAGCCCGCCAATACCAGAACCGACGATGATAGCATCGTAAGTATCACAACCACTTGCCACAGTTTTAGTGAATGACTTTTGGGTTGATGGCCTTTGGGGTGATGTAACTGGAGTATTCATTTAGATTTCCCTGATTTGTTTTGCAAGAATTCCCTTGTATGATCCTGAAAAAAAGTAATAGTCAAAATTGTTAGTGCGAGTAAACCCCTTCCCTTAGTAAATGTGTTGTCTCCTTCTAAGAAAGAGGGCTGAGAAAGAGACTTTAAAAAGACTGAGAAAAAGATGTGAAATAAAATTTAGCGAGGCTTTAAAGTGGATGATTGAAGGGAGCCGCAAGGAAATAACCTACCGACGTAGGGGCACACCGCTGCTGTGCCCAGTACAGTCAGAGCTTGCCATCAACGGCATCTGAATGAAACGCCCAGCCCTAACTAACGGGTATGCCAAAGATAAGCATTTTCTAGGTTTTTTTCTTTTTCAATCAGGCCTTGATGATAAAGATGATTGAGATAGCCTATTGTTTCGGCAATCAGCAAACCGCGTTCATGAGGCTTTAACGAACGTCGATAGATAATCTCTAGACAATCAATTGCTGTTCGAGGTTGACTCAGATTTTTTAACAAACGATCTAAGACCGTTAGGTGACTGTTGATCAGTTGTTGGCAACGTGCCGAAATTCCATAGAAAGGAATATTATGGGCTGGTAAGCAAAGCATATCGTCTGAGGCAAGTCGGGAGAAACGCTTACAGCTGTCAATCCACTCTGAAACCACATCCGCATGGGGCTCACTGGGATGCACGCTTAGGTTTGAAGAGATACCCGGTAATACTTGATCTCCAGTGATCACATAGCCATCTTCTGACCAGAGGGTGACATGTTCGGCAGCATGGCCATGACCCATTCGGATAGTCCAAGTGCGATCGCCTATTTGCAAAGTATCTCCTTCACAAATCCGTTGATACGCTGCTGGAATAGGACATACAATTTGGGCATAGTTACTGGGTGATCGACGGCGAAAGGCTTCGAGTTCGATGCCTTTCATGCCCGCATTCTGCACAAAACGGATTTCATGAGGCTGAGCAACAGGGTGTACATCTAGTGTTAAGAGACGCGTTTGCATCCAACAAGTTCGACTGGTCACCAGCACTGCGCCCCGTTCACAGACCTTGCCCGCTAAGCCGATGTGATCGGGATGAAAGTGTGTCGTGATCACACGCGTAACAGGGCGATGGCCGAAGGGGGGCTGAGATAGGGCATTTTCCAGAGCGGATTGGCACAGAGGAACACAACTGCCTGTATCTACTAATGTCCAGCCCTGATTGTCTTCGAGGATATACACATTGATATGGTCTAGCGCTGCTGAGAGTGGCAGAGACAGTAACCATAAGCCGGTGGCAATTTCAGTGGGCTGTCCGATCTGAGGGGCGGTTGCCCATAAAGGCCGTATCTGTGGACGTATCTGCGGACATCTCTGAATTGTCGCGTGATTTTGTTGGACATCATCCACAACTATAGTTTTCATAATGCTGAGGGATCTCTTTTAAGCATTGACAATATCCTCGGGTGCAAACTGGGTATAGACGAGAACTTTTCCCTGCCGCCCTCTTTGTTCTGCTCGTTGCAGAGCTGAGGTAATGTCGGTGATTGAAAAGTAGGAATCGATATCCATTTTGAGCTGATCTTGGGCAACCAAATAACTGAGTGTGTCGAAAAGCGCTGTTCTCTCATTTTGAGGCAGTCGATTAAGAATCTTCGAGAGCCAGAACCCTTTCAACGAAATATTATGAAAAATGGTTTGATTCGGCGATAAGCTACAGCTTTCTCCTGAGAGCATGCCGTAGTTCACGATCTGTCCACCGTCACTTAAGCATTCTGCAAGGTGTTGGATTCCAGGGCCAGCAACTGCGTCTAGGCCCAAACGAATGGGCTCCAACCCAATCGCGGCTCGTACCCGCTCTTTGAGATCGGGGCCGTCTTCTACGACCACATCCCCGCCCCGCTTTAAAATTTCATCCTTCATCCCTTGACGATGAACAACATTGACCGTTTTAATGCCTTGAGCTTTAGCCAACTGGATGATGCATTGGCCAACACTTGAAAGCGGAGCAGAGTGAATCAGCCAATCTCCAGGTTCCCACGTCGCAAAATTTTTAAGGAGTAGATGAGCCGTCGCAGGATTGACTTTTAGCAGAGCAGATTGAGAGAGATCAATATCGCTAGAAAATTTGTAGATAGCGGATCTGCTGACTTTGCGCCGCTCTGACCAATTATCATTGGCCAAGAGTAAGACGCGATCGCCCACCGATAAGTCCTTAATTGCGGTGCCATATTCAGCAACCCGCCCCACTGCTTCTAGGCCCACGGTCGCAGGTGGTGTAGGAAGGGTGCCATAGTCACCTGAAAGTATGGCTAAGTCAGCGATATTAATAGGGAACATCTCGATATCGACCACCACCTCCCAGGCAGAAGGTTTCTCAATGTCGGGGACATCAATGCAGCGGGCCACTGAGCAAGGGCGGCCAAATGAACTAAATTGAATTTGTTTCATGGGAATACAGCGAAGCGTCTACGTCAGATATCCAAAGTTAAGTATCAGAACAAGTATGTCGCTTGCTCACATCACCCCTTGAGAAGGCGGTGCTACCCGAAGATTGTTGACGATGCAGTCAATGGTGTAATCAATTTGCTCACGGGTATGGTTCGTATTGATGAAAAACCGCAGGCGAGACTTATCTCTAGGGACAATTGGGTAGAGCATAGGGTAAGTGCAAATGCCTTGATCAAACAGTGTGACAGAGAGCCAGAGGGCCAGTTCAGAGTCTTGGGTCATAATGGGTACAACGCCCGACCCTTTACTGTTGTAAGTGTTGAGCCCTGCTGCTTGCGCTTTTTCAATGAAATAGGCGGCGTTGGCCTGCACCCGCTGGGCTAGTTTAGGATGCGATCGCATAATTCGCAGCGTCTCTAATCCAGCTGCCGTATTCGCAGGGGTTGGGGAGGCACCATAGAGCAACACACCCGGAGCATAGTGTTTTAAAATGGTCACGAGTGGTTTGGGCCCAGCCACATATCCGCCACAGGTCCCAAAAGCCTTACTCATAGAACCATACAAGATGTCAATCTCTTTGCCTGAAACTTTAAAGTAATCGGTCACCCCTAAGCCGTTGGGGCCAATGACTCCCATGGAATGAGCCTCATCGACCATCAGCAAGGCTTGATATTTCTGTTTAATTTCAATCAGGCGAGGAATATCTGGGATGTCTCCATCCATGCTGTATACGCCTTCTGTGAGAATCAAAACACGCTCAAAATTAGACCGATGCGTTGCCAGCAGATTCTCCAACGCATCATAATCGTTATGGGGGAAGCTAAAACGTCGCGAACCGGCTAATTTGCAGCCTGTTAGAGCCGAATTGTGAATCAATTCATCATAAATAATGAGATCTTGTGCCCGACAGAGATAGCCAATGGAGAAAGTATTGGTGCTATATCCGCCAACCGACAGTACCGCATCCTCGGTCCCTAATATCTCAGAGATTTCTCTCTCAAATTCTTGATGGGGGGCAACTTCGCCTGTGATGGAGCGGCCAGATCCTGTGCTTGTCCCAAATTCTTCAACGGCGGTTTGAGCGGCTTTTTTTACGCGGGGATCATTTGCTAAACCCAAATAGTTATAGCTTGAATAGTTAATGAGTTCGCGTCCATCAATAGAGACGGTAGCACCAGAAGCCCCGGCATGTTTGCGGAAGAGGTTTTGAGTGTAGTTTTGCTTTTCATAAAACCACTCCATTGTCGTGAACTCTTTATACTCAGGGAAGAGTGCCGGATCATAATATTGTTGCGGAACTACGGCTGGAGTTGATGATGGAGTTAATGATGGGGTTGAAACGAGAGAGTTGATGGTAGATGGATTGATTGTGGCCGTATTGTAACCATTTGATTGAGTCGTTGAATTGAGTTGTTGCTTTAAACGGGTCAATTTTGACTGGATATCCATTGAGATGCCTGGAATGATGTACGAGGGTTAAAAATGAGATCAATGAGATCAAAAAGGTATCAGCGGCCTAAAGTAAAGCCGCCGACACCACACAGTGCACTAAACCAAACTTTCTACAGGGGCAAATAAAGAGACCAAAGATTTGCGTGCAAAGGCGCGAACCGTGCCATCTCCCAGTAGTTCCATAATTGAGATACTCAACCCAAGATTTCCTTCTAGTTGAAGCTGTAACTCGGTTGCCATCAAGGAATCAACACCTAACTGACTCACTGACACATCCAAAGAAATACTCTCTGGATCTGCTTTGAGCACTGACGCCACAATCTCGACAATGAGCTGTCCGAGGACTTCGACTTGTTCATCGGGGGCCAATGGGCTCAACTCTTCAATGAGCAAGTTCCGCACAGAGTCGTCTTGCTGAACGCTATCGCTAGCAATCAGGGTCTTGAATCGCGGAGAGGTCGCTCCTCTGGTTTCGTAGCGTGCCCAGTCAGCCCAGCTAGAGATTAAAGAGACTCCAAACTGGGTTACGTTCCGGGCGATCGCAACATCTAGAACACTTAAGGCTTCTGCCGACTCAATACCTCTCAAGCCCGTATAGCGTAAGAACTGTTCTAGCGTTTCATCTTGGGCAACAACACCCACATCTGAAATCGCGCCCCAGTTCACACTAATACCTGCGAGGCCTTGCGCTTGGCGCATATGCGCTAAGCCATTCAAAAAGCCGTTAGCCGCACTATAGGAGGCCTGACGAGTATTGCCTACCAGATTTGCCACTGAGGAGTAAAGTACAAAGTGATCCAACGGTATGTTCTGCGTGATTTGATGTAAATTCCAAGCGCCCAGAGCCTTACTGCGCATCACCTGATGGAAGGTATTGAGATCAATATCTTCAATGGGTTGGTCAAGGATTAAAGCACCTGAGTGAAAAACCCCTTTGAGCGGCGGCATGGTCTCAGAAATCTCGGCAAACAAATCTGTCAGCTGAGAAAGATCCGAGGTGTCGCAAGCCGCTGCTTTGACTGTAACTTTGAGATCGCTCAACTGCTGTACAAAGGCCTGCCGTTCAGGAGTATTGGCCCCTGCGCGGCCTGTCAACACTAAAAAGCTAACCCCTTTTTGAACGAGCCATTCGGCGGTTTTTTGGCCAAATCCCCCAAATCCACCCGTAATCAAATAGGTGCCAGTGGTGTCAAATTCTGATTTATCAGCTTTGACAACGGGCAAATCCTGTCCCTGGGTGTTAAAAGTCAGTGCAACATTTGGAACACTGCTGGATAATCCCAGTTTTTGCCAGGCAATATCATGCACAGAGACCTCTAAGCTGCGTTTAGGCGCAATGAGAGACTTTTCAAACTGCTCTATCGCTGCGGCCAAGGCTTTTACTAACCGCTGAGGGCGCTGTAAATATAGCTTTAGATCGGTACGGGCAATTTGGTGGTATTTGAGGGTCAACGGATATGCGGTGGCATCGGTATCAATAAGGCTGCCACCACTGCAAAGCGAACTAAAATCAAAAGATTGGGTCCATTGCTGAACAGGAATCACTAATAGATCGAACCCTCGCCCTCTAGTGGCTTGAGTCGTCGCCTCATAAAGAGACTCTGGTGAGAGGGCAAAGACGGTGTAGCGATCAACAACCTTAAATTCCAGCTTCTCGACAGCATCTGAAATCAGCGTGACCTTCAAGCCTTGCCGTTCTAGCTCATCAGCTATCATTAACCCCAACGGATCGGCATAGACTAGAGCGGTCACAGCATCAACGATGTCAATGCGTGAAATGGCTAGCTGCACCCGCGTGGCTAATCCCACGGTGCTGACCAGACTGATGGCATTTGTGGCTGGGTCAATGGATTGTAAATAAAACTGATTTCTAGGCCCTGTGTAATGACTGGTGACATCAACGGGGGCAAACCCACAAACGCGCATCCCTGGCGTAAGATCACTCACTTGAGAGCCTACCGCAAGGACTTCTCCGACAACCGCTATTAGCGGCTCTGCATTCTGTGCTTCTGATGTGTCAAGGAGTAATTGATAGGGAGCGAGGGTCGCTTCTACTCTTAGCTGAATGTCATTTTCACCCAGTGAAGCGGGTGATTTTTCTAAAATCCTAGATACGCCAACGCTCTCAACCTCTGGCCTAACAGGGCGAACATCAATCGGATGGGCGTCATCAAGGCCGGTGTAGCAAATTCGATCCTCGAAGAGAACGTTGCTATCTGTCAGTTCACTGACCAATCGCAATGTGCCCCGCAAGGCTACCTCGTCATGGATGTCATCGCAGAGCAGTTCCATCGCTAGGCTATCCCAAATATCTGTTGATAGTTTGGCTGGCAAGTCTATGGAACTGAACCGGAGCCCTTCCAATTCATTAAAGGCAACTCTGGCAAATCCATTGATGGCAGATTGCCCAGGGTAAATGGAGGTCTCCGCTTCGCTGACGGCAAAGGCACATTGGGTCACCGCGTATACCCGTGGCCAACGCTCATAGTTGTTTTGGATCAGTGCTTGAGAGAAGGCAATTAAGGTTGCGATCGCGCTTTCTGCCGTCGGATCTGTTGAAGTTGGTAGAGATGATAGACCATTGAGAAAGACAATCCCGTCTAGCTCTGAATGTGCCTTCAAGGCAGATTTTGCCTGCTCTATACTGGCAGCACCCTGACCTTCTAAAACCACCGGAAGCGCTTGGATAACACCATAGTTTTCCAACTTCTCACAGACCAGTTGAGTAGTTTCAGCATCCGTCCCAACTGCGAGCCAATAACCCAACCGTTTAGGTTCAGTCAACGCTTCGCCATACGACCATTCATAGGCCAAAATTTGTCGCTTAACGAGATCGCCAAAACGATCAGTACGCGCTTGCTGGCCAGTCGAGGTTGATCGCATGCCTCGGATAACCGCTAGCACCTGGCCCTCATCATCCACCAAGGTGATATTGCAATCTATTTGCTGCGCTGTTTGTTCTACAAGGTCACACACACACCACACTTGAGTAGGCGTCTGTGAAACATAAACGCACATTTCCTGGAAACCGGTTGGCAAATAGGTATTTTCTAGGCTTTCGAGCAATGCGATTTGGGTTTGGAAACAGGCATCTAAAACCGTCGGGTGAATCTTGTAGCCCGTGAGCTGATCTGGCACCGATAGACTCGGATCTATTTCAATGCGAGCTAACACTTGACGGTGTTTGCGACTCACCTGCATCGTTCTGACCGTCTGAAAGGCGGGGCCATAGCTTAAGTTGAGTCGATCGAGTTGCTGGTAAAATTCAGCGATTTTAACTTGATCGGTTACCTGCGTTAACAACTTTTGCAGATCTAGCGGCTTCGGTGTGATGTTGGCCGCCGTCGAAATCTTTGCGGTGATATGCAGTTGCCCCTCTCCGAGAGATCCATTCTTTAAACTCCGAATGGTTGCCAATCGAGTAAAGGAATCATAGAGGGTGACTGCATCTAGGCCTCGATCTTCTGAAATCAGCATGGGTGCCATAATCTCTAGATCCCGAATGATCAAGGTGGCCTCTTGATCAGTTTGGAGACTAGCCAACTCCAACAAGGATTCTATGTAGGCTGCTGCCGGTAAAATCGGGACACCCGTCACCACATGATCTTGAAGATATCGGAGCGACTCATGGTCAATATCATTGCGCCAAGCAGGCGTTGCGGGCGCTTCCTGCAAACCCAGTATGGGATGCTCGATAGGTGCAATCCGTTCCTGAGTCGCTCGCTCATTTTCTAACCACAAATACTCACGCTGCCAAGGATAGTTGGGCAAGGGCACCCACTGGCCGCCGCCATTGTGAATACTCCAATCGAGTTCACAACCGCTGGCATAGATTCCGGCAATGGCCCGATAAAGGGTGACCTGATCGGGCATTTTTCGGCGGAGCGTGAAAATGGTTCGGCAATCTTTATCCAACGCCTGAATGCAGTCGCGGATGGAATTGGCCAGAACTGGATGCGGGCCTACTTCCAAGAAGGTATTAAATCCATCTTCGAGCGTGGCCATAATCGCGGTTGAAAACTCTACCGATTGGCGCGTGTTGAGGAACCAGTAGTCGGCATCGTAGCTTATGCCGACAACCTGTTCACCTGTCACCGTTGAATATAGAGGAATCTGAGGCTCTGTAGGAGAAATATGCGCGAGGGCTTGGAGCATTTCGTCCTTAATCGGATCCATCATCGGACTGTGGTAGGGCACCTCAACCGCTAACTGCCGATGGAAAATCTCTTCTGCGTTGAGTGCAGCGGCTAGGGCCTCTAGCTCATGGATATCTCCTGACAGGGTGACGTTTGAGGGACCATTGACCGCCGCGATCGCAACCCGATCCAAGCAGTGGGCAATTCGCTCTAAAGCTTGTTCTTTACCCAGTCCCACTGCCAACATTCCGCCTGTGCCTGCTCGGGTGGCTTGAAGGCGGCTGCGGTGGTATGCAACTGTCATGACCTCTGCTAAGGTCAGCACACCTGCGGCATAGGCAGAACCGAGCTCTCCTACGGAATGGCCCACCACTGCGCCTGGCTCAACACCAGCAGCGCGTAGAACTGCCAATAACCCAATCTGTAACACTAAGTTAGCTGGCTGAGCGATTTCGGTGCGTGAGATTTCAGAAGTTTCTTCATCCTTGAGCATTTCAGCCAAAATGGAGAAGCCAGCCGCTGCTTGAAAGGCTGCATCGGCCTCCTCTACAGCTGCCCGATAAATAGGCATTGTGTGATAAAGCGTTTGACCCATGCCCCACCATTGGGGCCCCATCCCTGTGAACACCAACACTGGCTTACGTTTGCCTTGGAAAGGCTGCAAACCCTGCACAATGTCATCGCTTTCTTCATTGTTGGCCAGCACCTCTAAGGCTGCAATGAGTTGATTGCGATCGCAACCTTTCACCACAGCTCGATGGGGAAGATGCACCCTCCTAAACGAAACTGAATATAGAAAATCTGCTAGAGAAACATCCCCTCGTAGTTGCTCAGCATACTGACCGGCTAAAACACCTATCGCCTTAGGGTTTCGCGCAGACAGCGGTAAAAAATGAACAGGAAATGGTTGTGCTTGAGGCGTCAGCAACGGGTTGTCATGCGATTCTTCCTGACTGATACTGAGCTGCACCTCAGAATGAGATCCAGGCTGAGACATTTCAGAAAGCTGCTGGACGGTTTTTGAAGGAGCCGTTTGGAGCACTGCATGGGCGTTGGTTCCACCATAACCAAAAGAATTTACCGCCACACAGAACTGCTCATCCTCTTCACTCAACGAGATGAGATCATCTGCGAGTCGGAGGTTCAGATCCCGGAAAGGAATATTTGGATTCGGCTCTTGTAAATTGGCAAGCGGTAATGCACGCCGATGCATCAACGTTAATACCGCTTTAATCACACCGGCAATCCCCGCCGCTGCCTCCGTATGCCCTATGTTGCTCTTGATGGAACCAATGACAACTGGATCAATCTCTTTCCTCGCCATTCCGTAGGTCGAACCGATCGCCTGAGCTTCAGTGGGATCTCCAATTGCGGTACCCGTACCATGGCATTCAACATATTTCACGAGGGTGGGATCAATCTGATAACGTTCCCAAACATCCCGAATGAGCGCGCTTTGAGCCTCTCCATTCGGCATAGATATTCCAGGAGTATGGCCATCTTGATTACTACCAGTACCCACGACCGTCGCCAAAATAGGATCACCATCGGCAAGCGCGGCCGCTAGCGGCTTAAGTAAGACAACACCAGCCCCTTCTCCTCGGCCATACCCATCTGCCCGCGAATCAAAAGACTTACATTCTCCATCGCGTGCCAGAAACTGACCTTTGCACATACCAATAGGATACTCAGGGCGCAACATAATATTGACCCCTCCTGCCACAGCCATCTGGGTCGTTCCACGCCATATATCTTGGCAAGCGTAGTGAAAAGCCACTAAAGAAGAAGAACAAGCCGTGTCAATAGATAAACTGGGCCCTCGAAAATCAAAGACATGGGAAATCCGGTTTGACAACATCGTCATCATCATCCCAGTAGCCGTATGCTGGTTAATCATGGTGCGATTAGCCGTGCTCATTTGCGTGATCATATGATCTAGCATGAACCCGCCCATATAAACGCCAACAGGCTTTCCAGCGTAATTTGGCAGCACTAAACCAGAGTTTTCAAAAGATTCCCATACAACCTCCAACAGAAGTCTCTGCTGAGGATCCATATTTTCTGCATCACGGGGAGAAATCCCAAAAAATGACGGATCAAATTTTGTAACATCATGTTTCAAAAACCCACCTCGGTGCATATAAGCTTTACCCTTTACACCAGGGTTTGAAGAATGATAGAAATCAACATTCCATCGCTCAGAAGGCACAGTATCAATTGCACTGTATCTGTTTTCTAGAGCTTTCAACAGCTTTGAAATATTATCTAGACCACCTGGAAATCGGCAGGCCATTCCAACAACAGCTATGGGATTTTCGTAAGAACTCATCTTCTGTGGCATTCCTTTACTTTTCAAGCGTTTAACATCAACCTAAGGGCATAAAGCTAATTCATGTACTCTTATGCAACTCCAGCTAGCACCTTGAGTATTTCAAGGCTTTTTACAGGTAAAAAACCAATAAATGATTGCCAGTTCAAGAAGCACGGACATTACATGGCGCATCCCCAGATTTTTTACGTCTGAAAAATAATTTTTGAAAGATAACTTCTAAAAAATGCCAGTCTCGAAATTATTAATTTCGAAGTTATCAGTCTCAAAAGAATCAATCTCGAAGGAATTAGTCTCGAAAGAACTAATCTCGAAAGAACTAATCTCGAAATTGGGACTCGTCATGTCAATATCCAAAAGAGTCAAATATGAGTTCAGTCAGGTAGTCAAACAAGACAATGACAACAATACCTTTGTTCCCATTTTTTTTTGCGAAAAGGCTAACTGCTAAAACTCCAAGGCAGTAGAATTCAGCAACCGGGATAACAACATCAAAACATGAGCATTAGATTTTATTGGCAACGGTAAAGAATCTTACGGCGCAAGATTCTTTACAATCAGTCAAAGACGACCAAATGATTTCTCCCACAAGGATTTGAGAGCTTTTTCGCCGTCTTGCTGGTGAAGTTATTACCGATGAATTCTACTTAAGCGAACAATAAAATCATTCGAAACAAGAGTTGGATAAATTGACTATATACCGACACTTCAACAGCCTTTCCCTCAATCTCTCTTTAAGAGGTTGAGGGAAAATACTAAATTAGAACTAGACGAATAGGCAATCTATTCGATCTTCGCTCCCTAGTATCAAATTTCACCTTGCCAGGCTCGCACTTTCGACTTTTTATGGACTCCTTTTATTTGTCCAAGGTAATATTTATGGTCTTATCACCATTAAGTTCAAACCGTGCTGAGTTAAAGGAGGGTGCAGATAAAGCTGGCCGCACGTTATTGGATACCCCCCAGGCCTCACGAGGAATACCGAAAAAGTTAGTATCGAGTGTCAAATTACTGTTCAGATCATGCATCACCGAGACAGCGTAAGTACCAGGGGATAAGTTTGAAAACTCACAATAGGCTGTGCCATTTTCTTGAGGCTGAACCAGCTGGTTTGGAACAGCGATGTAATCGTTCGGAAAGCCTTCAGGAGCGTTAAATAATGCACACCCCACCGCACCATCAGTTGTGGCAAGATTGTCGATATTGATCGACAACGTGGCAGCTTGCCCACTTGTGGCAAAAGCAAGCATTAAAGTGCCGGTTAGGCATAAAACATTTGAAAATCTCACAATTTTTACTCCATTTTTATTTACGACAGGGTTTGATAGTTTTGACTACGGCTGTAGTGCCTATTGGAGTAGCCGCTATGAAACACACCATGAAGTAACAGTCATCCATCAAGTTAATTCAGCAGTAAAAACAACTGAGAGTTCGCGCTTTTTGAATTCCGTGCGTTGCGTGCTTTGAATTCTGCACTTTGCCATGTAAAACCTAATAATGGCTCTATTTAGGCTTGAGACTTCCTATCAAGCGAGTTCTCTATACTAGCTTCTGAGCGTAATGACTAGCTTCTGAGCGTAATGAGAGCCCAAACTCAATTCAACAAATCACCTAACAACTGTTTAGCAACTGTAGTGTTTAGCAACTGTAGCTTTTCGCCAACTTTTCACCCCCGTACATGTACTTAGTCTTAAGTTACATCATGTGATATAAAAAACAGCGGTTTTTATGTATTCAAATGTAATAAATAGTAAGTGAATCAAGTGTGAAAAATGTTATTGATTTTTCAGAAGTTATGGGCTTATCTTTGGCTAAACTTTGAAGTTAGATTAGGGACTATTTTCTGTTTTGCAATCGATTGTTGGAAGTTTTTGACTCAAACCTAATCTTGTCAATCAATTGTTCTTAAACGGTTTTGAAGATTCTTTATTTTTATTTTTTCTGTTATTCCCACTAATTCCTACTACTATTAATTACATGTATATTACTCTCTTGGCATTTAAAATAAGTTAAGACTTTGGCTGTTGAGACTCTGGCTGTTGAGACTCTGGCTGTTAAGACTCTGGCTATTCACCGTCGCTTTCCTTATGCATTAAATTTTATTGGATAAGTTATGGAGCGAGGGCTTCCTCAATTTTATTTTTACACTTTTACAAAGAGGCTTTAAGAGAGATTTAAACATCTTGACAGATGATTTATAGGAGAACAAGTGCATAAGCGCTTACGATAAAGGAGCATAAACTGTTTATTCGGAGATTTTCGGCAGTATGCTAAGTTCCTTGTTTTCTAAAATTCGATCAAATACATATAGTCGCAGCCGCACTTTTGATGGCCGCACTTTTGGGAGAAATAGTTTTGATAACCACACTTTTGATGGCCGCACTTTTGGGAGAAATAGTTTTCATTCTGATTGGCTAGGTAAGTCATCAATTAGAAAACCTTCTCTGTCAAACTTTAGAAAGGCTTCTCTGTCAAATATTTTTGAGGAAAACCGATTTGGGTTTGGTAGAGGAGCTTTCCCACCTTTGCCAAGAAGGTTTACGCATCCTTTGTTTAACAAGCACAAACCTGACAATGTAGAGGTCACTCGACAAGGCGCTATTGTCGATTTTTCAAATAAAATCACGCTTACAGTTGGCTTTAATCCGGTAAATGATGACCCAGCTTTTACCACAGAAATCACTGGCAACAGTCAAATTATTTTTGGCAGATCTAAAGATGCTATTAAAAATGACCCACTACTGGGGACTGTTGGTAAGTTTGATGGCAAATATGATGTCAGTAAAAGTGAAATTGTCAGCTCACGCTCGACAGGGCAAACACCCATTGGAGATAATATCACTGTAAATATTGGAGATGGAACTCCCGATTTAAAGTTTATTACCGATGAGGACACACCTCCTCTTTCCTTAGCCTCCGGAGGTGTTTTCTCCCTGGTATCGGACGATTTACTGAGTTCTGGCACTGAGGTTAAGTCTTTTTATAAGATATTTCTGGAGATTCAAGATGCCCCTAATGGCACACTCCGAAATAAGGCGCCCATTGTTGTTGAGAGCGAGTTTTCTGGCAATCTACTTTCTCAAGACCAATTGAATTTAACCTATTCGAGTAGTTCTGTTGTGCCCCTATATACGGCTGGAGCCGATGGCGTCTTCTGGACAGGAGACGAACAGGTTGCTGCTAAGTTGGTTCCTGGCGCCAATGGCAGCTCGCTAACAGTCAATCTGTCAGCAGACTTAGGGTGATAGCATAGCTGCCGTAGCTTTTGTCGTAAATCTTTATATGTAAATATACTTTACAGCAGAAAGAAAATGATGAAGGCAATGATTTTTTGTACAGATGGGGCATCTCAGTGACATTGCAGCTGCTAACTACATCTCAATTGATAACTGGTTGAAGCCTCCTCATTCCCTTAGACCTAGTAGGAAACTCTTAATAGGAGCCTCAAGTTGGAATCTTGAGGTCAGAACTTTTGGGATTGAGGAGTTGGAAATTGAAGTTTAGGATACACAAGCAAAAGTGATCCTTTGAACGATGAGAAGCTCGGATATTACCAAAGAAAGGTAAAGCATTTTTTTCAGTATCTTGATATTGCCTATCTTGCAGCTTATTGAGAGCTGTTTTAAAGGTCAATAACATTTCCCGTACTTGAGCAACATACTATTTGTTGCATTTTCATACGCACAGAGCATTGTTTTATTTATCACATAGTGTACCTTATCTAGAAAGTATATATACGGAGTAAAACATGGTTTCACTAACTAATGTAGTTTGTTAACTATATTAGTTGATTAATTATTAGTTGATTAATTGATTAATTGATTAATTGATTAATTGTCTTACGCAGTTCTTTAAAATGGTTTTAAGTCTAAGCCTTTGTTGTGCCGTAAATGTGCCGTAAATCAACTCCCTCTTCTATTTTCTCTTTATGAGTTGACTTTTTAGATTCTATTCTAGGCGGCGACAAGCGTTTTGAACGGATCTAAATTACAAGATGTAGATTGAGAGACGCTCAATTAGGTTTGGACGCTCAACTGGGTTTGACTGTAAAGCATATTAATTGATTGGTTGATTAGCGAGAATATAAGTTTTCTTCTGTGCAACAATTTTAGCAGAGGAATCGTCTTTCTTTGAGTAGCTAAGTAAAGCTGCCGGAACAACATTTTGTAGATGAATTAATTAATAAGAAAGAACACTGCTATCTTAAAGTTTTTTCAAAAAGTTTTTCAAAAGTTTGTTTTTCATAGTAGCGATCGCTTTGAATAAATAGTCTGCTCAACATATTTAATTTTAAAAGAGTTAAATGATTCCCGATGCTTCAGTCAACCAGAGTTCAATTGAAATTAAACGATTCTGCCTCAAAGATTGCAATTGTTGGCATTGGTTGCTATTACCCTGGAGCGAGTGATTTAATGTCGCTTTGGGAAAATATTCTGTCTAAGCGGCAGCAATTTCGAAGATCTCTCAACACGCGACTACCTATCTCTGAATACTATGATCCTGATCCAAGCGTTCCTGACAAAACCTATGGCGATCGCGCAGCGGTCATTGACGGTTTTGAATTCGATTGGGTGAAGCGACGTATTCCCAAAACAACTTTCGAATCCACCGATGTTGTTCACTGGTTGGCACTTGAAACAGCCCTAAAAGCCCTCGAAGATGTTGGCTACACGCGAGAAACGGTTCCGACAGAACGCACCGGCTTTATTCTGGGAAACACCTTGACTGGAGAGCAAACTCGTTCTACGACAGTGCGTTTGCGCTGGCCATTTGTGAGGCGAGCCCTACGTGCAGCCGCAGTCGCCAAGGGCATGTCTGACTTAGAGATAGAAGAGTTGGTCGCTTTGATGGAGGAAGTCTATAAATCGGCTTTCTCTCCGATTACCGAAGATTCATTGGCTGGTGGGCTGTCGAATACGATCGCAGGCAGAGTTTGTAATTTCTTTAATTTTCAAGGGGGAGGATATACCGTTGATGGCGCTTGTTCATCCTCTCTGATTGCGATCGCAACTGCGGCGAATGCTTTGGTCAGTGGTGATTTAGATCTGGCCTTAGCAGGCGGCGTGGATGTCAGTCTCGACACCTTTGAACTGATTGGATTTGCCAAAGTGGGGGCCTTAACGGCTCAGGATATGACCGTTTACGACCGTCGGGCCAGCGGATTTATTCCGGGAGAAGGCTGTGGCTGTGTGGTGATGAAGCGCCTAGAAGATGCTCGGCGAGATGGGGATTATGTCTATGCGCTCTTGAATGGCTGGGCTATTTCTTCGGACGGTAAAGGGGGCATTACAGCACCGTCTAAAGTGGGCCAATCGAATGCCCTGCGGCGGGCTTACGAGCGAGCTGGGTACAGCAGCCATCAGCTAGATTTCATTGAGGGCCATGGCACTGGCACCCCTGTGGGCGATCGCACAGAAATCGAAGGGATTGCCTTAACCCTAGCGGCTGATGGCGCGCTTTCACCTCGCAAAGTAGGTTTGACCTCCTTTAAATCTTTGGTTGGGCATACCAAGGCGGCGGCTGGTGTCGGTGGCTTTATTAAAACCGTCATTGCCTTAAATCAACGCATTTTGCCACCTACCTGCGGCTGTCAAGACCCCAATCCTGTCTTTAATACAGTCGCTCAAGCGCTCTACCCCATTCTCCAGGGAGAAGTGCGAGATCCCAACGAAATTCTTACGGCAGGGGTCTCGGCGATGGGTTTTGGGGGAATCAATTGCCATGTCACTATGACCTCGGCAGATGCGCCCAGAGATCGGTTAAAGCCAACTTTGCCAGCGCGCGCCCTGATGGTATCTCATCAGGAAACAGAAGTGTTTGTTTTTAGCGCTGCAACGCTGTCTGATTTGTTGGAAAAAGTAACCACTCTGTCTCTTGATGTTGGAGATCTCTCTCTCGCTGAAATGCTAGATCTGTCTGCTTACCTAGCTGCGCAGGTGAATGATCAGCATCCCATTAGAGCTGCGGTAATTGCCAACTCCCCTAAGGATTTGGTTCGGCAACTCAGTCGGTTGCAGAATTTAGCTCAAAACAATCCCTGTCAGCCGGGCACTTTGCTCACGGCTCAGCAAGAAATGTTTTCTCGGGATGTCTGGCTGAGCCATTCTGTCCAGCGCGATCGCGTTGCACTTTTATTCCCAGGACAGGGATCGCAACGGATCAATATGGCAAGGGTACTGGTAGAGCGACATGCCTGGGCTCAAGCGTTGCTTGAAAAGGCTGATCAATGGCTAGAAGAAATTGGCTGTGAAGCCCTTAGTCCCTATATTTTTCGCCCTACTGAACGAGCCGCAGATCCAACAGAATTAGAAACCTGGATGCAGGCATTGACCCGCGCAGACATTGCGCCTGCGGCCATTTGTTTTTCATCTCTGGTTTGGCATCAATATCTAACAAGGTTGGGAATTAAGCCCGCTGCCGTAGGCGGTCATAGCTTAGGCGCTCTGTCAGCTTTCTATGCTGCGGGGGCCTATGATGCGAAAACCTTGATGCAGTTTGCCGCAGTTCGCGGCAAGGCAACCATCCTGCCTGAGGAAACCGCCGGTTCTATGGTGAGCTTGGGGTGCGATCGCGCCACAGCAGAAGCCTTGCTGCAACAAGTCTCAGGATATGCAGTCGTTGCTAATATCAACCATCCTCAACAAACCGTTGTCTCAGGGCATACCGATAGTATTGAACAGATTCTCCAACTCGCCGCAAAACGAGATATTTACGCGCGTCATCTGGCAGTTGCCAATGCTTTCCACTCTGATTTAGTAAAAGCAGCCTCTGATCGTATTAAAGCCAATGCCCCCATTCCTACTCACTTGGCACCGCTTGATATCCCCATCATTTCAGCGATGACTGGACAACCTGTGCAGCCTGGGACGAAGCTACATGACTATTTTTCACAGCAACTCACCTCCCAAGTTGACTTCATCTCGCTAATTAACACCCTCTCTCCTATGTGCGACCTCATGATCGAAGTAGGAACAGGAAAGGTATTATCGAAACTCGCCCAGGCTAATATTGCCCAAGCCGATCCCAATGGTCACTCACCCCAATGCTTCTCGGTAGAAGCAAAAGTTGGCGACTCACTGAGCCTGAACCGATTATTAGGTTACTTCTTTGTTAATGGAGGGTCTCTTAATTGGTCGCAGGTTTTCGAAAATCGGATGGTTCGGCCCTATGTTTCTCCATCAGAACGGGTCTTTATCGGCAATCCTTGCGAAAATCCGCTCCATGTTCCAGAAACTCAGCCATTTGCTACAGCGTCCTATCCTCCTACCTATTCTCATCAAAATCTTCCGGCCGTAGCTACTGATGGTGCCCCAGCGCTCCATGCTGCTGATCAACTATCTAATGACGACCTGGTTAATGTTCTCTCAGACTATTTCACCCACCGGGGAGATTTTCTGGCTGAAATCATCCAGGCAGATATGAAGCTTTCGCCCTTTTCTTCAACAGTTAAACAAACAGTTAAACATCATGAGTAACAACAACGCCGAGCGGGAAATGCTGCAGCTGCTCTCTCAATACTTTGCAACCCGAGGTGATTTTTTAGCCCAGGTGATCCGTGCTGATTTGCGAACCCTGCCTAACCATAAAGTTGTTGATCACATTGCGACAAATCGGCATAATGGCCATGCGAGCGATAGCAGTCACAGTAATGGCAGTCACAATAATGGTAGTCACGGTAATGGCAGTCACAGTAAGGGTCACTATAACTCAACTGAGAATAATGGTCATGCTCAAAATGGGCATCATGCTGGCTATTCATCAAATGGCTATTCATCAAATGGCTATTCATCAAACGGTTCATCCAATACAACAGTAGCTGTCGTTGACTCAGCCTCGCCATCAGCCTCTGTTGTATCTAAAGCGCCCTCACCTGAAGCGCCCTCACCTCAGAACATTCACGATCAGGTAATCGCCACGCTAGTGAACCTGATTGTCGATAAAACTGGATATCCAAAGGAAAGCATTACAGCAAATGCTCGACTGCTTGACGATCTGAATTTAGATTCCATTAAAGCGGGAGAAGTGATCGCCGCTGCTGCCAAAGCCTTTGGCGTAACAGGTAAATTAGATCCGGCGGCTTTGGCTAACGTGACGCTAGCAGAAGCGGCCCAAGTAATCAGTGCCGCTCTACCAGCTACAGCTCTATCAGCTACAGCCCTACCAACCACAGCCCCACCAACCACAGCCGAATCTTCAGCACATTCGCATTTTGCCGCCGTCGTTCCCCAGGCACTGGCCACAAACGATGTCTCTCAGATGATCTTGAGCTTGATAGAAGAAAACACAGGCTTTCCCCAGTCTTCACTAGCGATGGATATGCGGCTGTTGGATGATTTAAACCTCGATTCCATTAAAGCCGCCGATCTAGTGGCCAAAGCAGCTAAGCAACTAGGCATTGATGGTCAGCTCGACCCCTCCACATTGGCCAATGCAACCTTGGCAGATGTCGTGTCTACCCTAAAGGCTGCCGCAACGCCAACACCAGCAGTTACAGTCGCCGCCAATTCCGTCAAGTCCAGTGGGTCAAGCGATCAGCCTGTTGCCTCATCCTTTAGCAAATGGGTAAGAAACTTTGCCATTGACTATGTAGAAGCGGCTCTCCCCGACCACGCGCCCGAAGACTGGTCTCAAGCCAAAGTCCGGCTAGTTGCAGATGATTCCGACAGCCCGATTGTGACTGCCTTAGCCACCCATCTTGCCTCATTGGGTGGCAATATTTTTCACTCTACATTTACCGAAATCTTATCTGAAACGGCAGCAGTGGAGACTGGCTGTACTCATATTATTGCCGTTCTTCCTCAGCCCACAGATTCACCCTTAGCGTTAACGCCTCTGCCCTTAAAAGACATGATCGCCCGGCTCAAGGGCATCACCACCCTGGCGGATGCTACCCAAAATACCTGTGTGGCCTATGTCCAGTTTGGCGGCGGCTATTTTGGCACAGGTCCGAATTCTACAGGCCCAGATTCTATAGACCCAGATTCTATAGACCCAGATTCTACAGATTCTTCAGTCCTCTCTCCCGAAGTGTGCTGTGCTGCTGCCTTTGCCCGCAGCTTGCACCTAGAGCGCCCATCCCTGCGCGTTAGAGTAATAGACCTCGCCATTGCCTTGTCCCCCGATCAAAGTGCTGACTTGGTGATTGCAGAGCTGTCTGGGGCAAAGCCAATTGTGACAGCGGGCTACGATGCCCATCAAGTTCGTCGAGTACCCCAATCGCGACTAGACCAACCCATTGCCTACACGCCGCGTAATCACAGCTGGTCTAATCAGGATGTGATCCTAGTAACGGGGGGTGCAAAGGGGATTACGGCTGAATGTGCCTTTGCGATCGCACAATCTACCGGAGCTAAAATGGCCTTGGTCGGACGCTCTGCGCTGCCAACCGATGCAATAGGCACTAATTTGACCAGCGGTCAGCGTGAAATCGCCGATACATTAGGCAAATATCAGCAGCAAGACATGTCGGTTCAATACTACGCTTGTGACATTGCTGATCCCGAAGCTGTCGCAGACTTGATTAAATCTGTTCAATCAGATTTAGGCCCAGTCACTGGCGTGATCCATGGGGCTGGCTTAAACACCCCCCGCCGGGTCGAACAGGTGAGTTTGGACGCCGCCCAAAAGGAGGTAGCTCCAAAACTCATCGGCGCTCAAAATCTCTTACAGGCCCTGTCTGACTGTCCGCCCAAGATCTTCTTGGCCTTTACCTCTATCATTGGCATCACCGGTATGCCTGGCAACAGTTGGTATGGCTTTGCCAACGAAACACTATCCCTCCTTCTGCGGCAGTTCTCAAGTTTTCATCCCAAAACCCAGGTCGTCTCGCTGGCCTACAGCGTTTGGAATGAAGTCGGCATGGGGGCCCGCATGGGCAGCGTGAAGAATCTTGAGCGTATGGGCATTGGGGCCATCTCTCCCCAAGAAGGAATTGAACGGTGTTTGCGGTTATTCCACTATGACCCAGCCGTTCAACAAGTTGCGATCGCAGCCCGTTTAGGCGGTTTAGATACCTGGTCGCCCCTCCCCACAATCCCCACCGAAGAGATGCGGTTTATAGAACAGATCCAGTATCTCGAACCCGGAGTAGAGCTGACTGTTCGAACCCATCTGAACTTAGAAAGAGATCTCTATGTCAAAGATCACATTTGGCGAGGTTCCTATCTCTTCCCAACCGTCTTTGGCCTAGAGGCAATGGCTCAAGCCGCAGCAGTTGTGACCGGAGAATCCAACCCCACAATTATTCGCCTCGAAAATATTTCCTTGCGTCGCCCCATTGTGGTCAATCCAGACACTGGCATAGAAATTGAAATCCAAGCCGAAGTCACCGAACTCACCAGTCATGGAGAGCGGGCCGTTCAAATCGGCATTCGCACCGAACAAACAGGCTTTAGAATCGACCACTTCTGCGCCACCTTGATACTGGGAGAGCAGCAGCCCAGCCAAAAAATAAAACAGAAATTGGGCAAGCCCTTAGCTATTGAGCCCAAAAGAGATCTTTACGGTAGTTTGTTATTCCAGGGCGAACTATTTCAACAGATAGATGGAATCTTTTCCCTGAGTCGAGAGCAAAGCCTCCTAGAATCCCATGCCAAGACCTCCGCAGACTTAGTAGAAACCGGTTTCCCCATAGGCCATGGAAGTAAATTACTACTGGGTGACCCCTATCTAAGAGATGTTTTGCTGCAATGCATGCAGCTCAACATTCCTCAAGACATTTGTCTTCCAGTCGAAATTCAGCGGATAGACCTCTGCCAAGATCCCATCAAAGCAGAAGGTCGCCGGATTATCACAGCAATCTTGAACGAAAAGGTTGACCAAGAGTACATTTGTGAAGTCATCGCCACCGATGATGCGGGCACTATTGTTGAACATCTACAGGGATATCGACTACGAATTTTAGAAGCGCATCCCGAAAATCCCACGGCTGCCGAATTGGCACATCCCGCCCAGCGAGATCACACCGCGATTCAAACCGCTCTCACCACCGCTGCTCAGCAGGTGGGTGTAGTCGTCCCCAAAGTTGCATTGACCTATGCACCAGCGCTTGGAACACAACCGAAAAAAAAGCGGCGCTCTGTTGAAAAGCTTATTGTGGAACAAGCACTTAGCCAAATCTTTGCCCCCAACTCATCAGTCGATACCCTTGATTTCACCATTCGAAACCAACGCTCAGGTAAACCCTATCTGAGTGGAAAAGCCTTCCAAGATCTAGACACACCGACCTTACTCTCAATCTCCCATGATGAGCATTACTGCCTGTGTAGTGTTTCTAGCACGCCTCAAGGTTGCGATATCGAACAGATAGAGCCGCGTTCTTCAGAAGATTGGGCCGCGTTGTTGAGCACTGCACGCCTCACCATTATCGAGCAGTTGGTCGCCTCAGGCGATGATCAAAATATCGCGGGCATGCGGGTTTGGTCAGCGCTAGAGGCACTTCATAAAGCATTCAATGGGCTAGAGGCCACCCTACATATCCACAAGCGGAAAGGTCGCGCTGTTTTGTTACAGGCTCAGACAGCGCAGACGGCCATCTATATTTTGACGCTGCCAGTACAGTTGACCCGATATCCAGAGCGAATGCTGGCTTTGGTTGTAGAACTCCCCGCAGCTAAATCCGTTGAGCCAGTTCCAACAAATGCGCTTCAAACAAATGCGCTTCAAACAAATGCGCTTCAAACAAATGCGCTCCAGATAGAAAATGCCCCTTCCACCGACCCTTACGGGATTATTCGTCCTGGCGAAAACCGCACACGAATCACCGAAGATGGGCCGCAACATCAGCCCGTCTACGAGAAGCGGTTTCCTGTCACCTTCAAAGAAGGATGCAGCATTAGCCGTAAAGTGACCGTGTCACAATACATCAGTTGGGTTGGAAAAATTCGAGAATTGCCGATGCGAAGCATGGCAGACAAAATGATTCCCGATTTTCTCAGCGGAGAATTTGGCATGGTGACCAATAGTGTGAGCCTGCGGTTATTGGGCGAAGCCACCACCTATGACACCATTCAAGCTCGCTGCTGGTTGGGCAATTTGGTCAACTCCTCGTTCTCGACCTACATGGAATTTTGCAAAGTATTAGCCGATGAAACACTAGAACGAGTAGCGATCGCAGAAGTTAACGCCACCTGGGTGCGATTACTCAGCTATGGAATTCCTTCTCCTGAAAAAATGCCAGACTATCTGCAAGACTACATGAATCAATTCACAGCAAAATCGCCTGCAGCAATTGATCTCAAAAAGTCACCGACCGATACCTTACAGGCACTACCTGCTAGCCTGTCCCACATGCAACCGGGTGCCCTTCAGTACCAATCTACCCAATTGCCCTATGGCGATTTGATGTTTACAGAAACCTTTCAAACCACCCTAGAAGAGTCCAATTTGGTGGGTAACGTTTACTACGGCAACTACTTTATTTGGCAAGGGCGAGTTATCGATCTCTTCCTCTACTCATTAGCTCCCAACTTTTTCCGAGTTTCAACAGCTCAAGGTGAGGTGGTTTCTCTTTACAGCCATATGAACTACATGCGCGAGGCAATGCCTTTCGACAAGGTTCGCGTGCAGCTGTATCTCCACTCTGTGACCGAATGTGGAGCGATATTTAACTTTGAGTTCTTCAGGGAAATGCCCAATCAAAAGAAAGAAAAACTTCACACCGGAGAGCAAGAAGTGATTTGGGCAAACCGCCAAGCAGATGGTTCCCCTAGTCCAGCCCCCTGGCCTGAACCCATCCGCGCAGCACTACTCCAACAGCGCGGCCTAATAACAACAGGATATGCCGCCGTTAAGTAAAGCCGTTAAGTAAAGCCGTTAAGTAAAGTGTGAATCTCCTACGAACCCCATAGATTCAAATAGCTTCAACTTCTCAAGTTCTTTAATCTTGTTTGGCTCAGCACTCATCACTCAACCAACTACTCCCATGTCCTCATCTAAAAGCTTACTCAGACGGCAAAATACCATTCAGGAAGCACCAAACCATGTACAAAAATAAAGCCTCTCAGCTTTCTGAAACCCGGCCTTCTTGAGTCCAACTTTCTTAAACCTTAAATACCTTTTCACCTCCGAGATGAGAACCGACCATGCCTCTTACTCAATGCACTGAAACCTATGATGTTGTGATCATGGGAGCAGGATTTGCCGGTCTTTGTCAGGCTCGACATTTAATGCTCAAGCGACCCAACATTAAAATTGCGCTAGTAGATCCTCGCTCTACCGAGAGAAGTCCTATTAAGGATTTAAAAATCGGAGAATCAACGGTGGAAGTAGCCGCTTTATTTCTGGCTAAGGAACTAGGGCTATATGATTACCTCGTTGAAAAGCAAGTACCAAAGTTTGGCCTTAACTTTCACTGGCCCAAATCGCCTAAAAATACTCAAACGATAGACGATTACTATCATATTTGGACCAATCGGCAGCCAGAAATTGCTTCTTTCCAAATTGATCGCTCTGAATTTGAGCAAGATCTACTCAAAATGAACATTGAGCAAGGTGCCCATTTTATCAACGGACGAGTGATCGATGTTGATTTAACTCCAGGCGACAAACTCAATCAAGTCAAAGTTCGCACTCAGCATGAAACGCTAGAAATTAAGGCCAAGCATGTTGTTGATGCAGCAGGCCGCAAATTTATCATTGGTCGTAAAACAGACAACTTGCTGTTTGGGCCTGAGAATCTTTACGGATTAAACAATGGCGCTTCTTGGGTCAGAGTCAAAGATGTTGACCGCAATCTGTTTCATGATGGCTACGATCCAGATAATTCCTCGGTTAGTCACTACTATGCAACGAATCACTATTTTGGCCATGGGCATTGGTTATGGATGATCCCAATTGACACTGAGAATAATCAGCTGTCCATTGGCATGATGCATCATCATGATGTTCTTCCCGCAAAGAAAGTCAACACGCAAGAAAAACTCATGGCTTTTTTAAAGGCCAATCATACGGTTCTCTACAATCTGATTCAAAGTGGGGAAACGGTTGACTTTCACTATTGGCCGAGAGCCGCCCATAAGTCTAAAAAAATGTTCTCGGAAGACAACTGGTATGTTGTCGGTGATTCAGCTTGCATCTTTGATGCCTTCTATTCTCAGGGCTCTACGTTAATTACTTTTGCCATTGAAAGTATTACAGAGATTGTTTTAGCAAAACTTGCACAAGAACCTGATGCTGAAAGAAAACGAGAGGTCTACAACCGCTTTACCTTGGGCTATAACGATACTGTGAATGCGCTGTATCATGACCACTCTAAGCAATTGGGCAACGCCAGTATCATGAGTTGGCGTATCTACTTTGAGTACATTTGGTGGTTTGGCGTCATTGTTCCGCTCTACATCGGCAAGTGGCATTTAGATCTAGACTTTTGCGAAAGAACTGTTAAAATTTTCGATGGTTTATCTAAGCTATGGTTCGATATATACGACAATTTTAATCAGCTCACTGAAAATAAAGCCAATCTTGGTTTTTTAGACTGCTACCGAGCTGATCAACTCATCTTTGGATATACCACCGCCAAGCATTTTGACGACTTTACTCAGAATGCCAAGTACGAACCTTTTCGACTCAATGTATTTGGAAGTTTGAAAAATGCGTGTTTCTATGCGATCGCTTGGCTGATAATGTTTCGCTGGAAAGGGTTTGGATGGCGAGGCTTGCTTAGTCCTAAACATATAAAAAATGTTGCTTGGGTCTTCTCACTCATGGTTTTTGCTGCCTTAGGAGAATTGGTTTTCAAAATCAAAACAAGGCACTTGCCCGACAATACAGAAACTGAAAGAATGCGTGAGGAATTTAAGACCTATCACTATATCCCAGAATTACAGCCATCAATTTTTGAAGACTTAAAGCAAGAGAGCTCATCTGCCGGGTCACAGTCTATCAATAAGGACAATAAGGATTCTTCATCAGTTGAACTCCAAAGCGTAGGATAGTCTGCGCGCAGTCATTGAAAGTTATTGCAAAAATAGAATCCAATCTTTTTCTCCCCGCTTTTTCAGGATTTCCCCTTCAAACGCCTTGTGTTTCACATTGAGAGACTTTAAATTATGACCAGCACTTTGATTCGCGATATTCCAACCGCTAATACGGCTACCCATGATTATGACGTCGTCATCATGGGGGCGGGATTTGCGGGACTTTGTCAGGCACGCCACCTAATGCTCAATGTCCCAAATCTCAAGGTTGCCCTCGTCGATCCCCGCCCAGTGGAGCGGGGTGACAAAGATCTAAAAATTGGTGAGTCCACTATCGAAATAGCCGCCTTATTTTTGAGTAAAGAACTGGGTTTATATGAATATTTGGTCGAAAATCATGTCCCCAAAATTGGTTTGAATTTCCATTGGCCTAAAGCAGCTGATCAAACTGAAAAACTCAGTGATTATTACCATATTTGGTCCAATCGTCAGGTGTCGATTCCAGCGTTTCAAATGAATCGGGCCAAATTAGAGCGCGATTTGCTCAAAATGGATCAAGAAATGGGAGTAGAGTTTTATAATGGTCGCGTCAAGGACGTTGACCTTACCCCTGGAGATGAAATTAAGCGGGTTAACGTTAAATGCAAGGGTGAAGAGATCATCTTGACTTGTAAGCATGTGATCGATGCTGCCGGACGTAACTTTATTATTGGGCGCAAAAAAGATAATGTGCTTTCAGGCCCAGAAAACCTGCTCGGATTAAACAATGCGTCTGCCTGGGTGCGCGTCAGAGGCGTGGATCGTTCTATTTTTCATGACGGTTACGACCCTAATAATTCGACCACTAGCCACTACTACGCCACTAATCACTACTTTGGTCATGGTCATTGGTTATGGATGATCCCCATTGATAGCAAGTCAATGGAAGTGTCTATTGGAATGATGCATCACCATGATCAGTTACCTTCTGAAGAAGTCAACACTCAAGATAAGTTTCTTAATTTCTTAAAGAACAATCATACCGTTCTCTACAACTTAATTGAGAGTGGAGAAACCATCGACTTTAACTATCGACCCAAGGTAGCTCATAAGAGTAAAGAGATGTTCTCTTCGGACAACTGGTACGTAATTGGAGATGCTGCTTACATTTTTGATGCGTTCTATTCTTACGGCACATCTACAGTGGCTCTTGCGATTGAAAGTGTAACCGAAATTATTCGTTCAAAGGTTGCTAAAGAACCCGAGGCGGAAGAAAAGCGAGATTCCTTTAATAAATTCAATCTCATCTTTGCTCTTACGGTTAACTACCTCTATCGCGATCATGGGAAGCAGTTAGGGCATGCGAGTGTGATGAGCTGGCGGATTTATTGGGAGTATATGTGGTGGTTTGGCATGATGGTGCCTATGTATGTCGGCAAGTGGCATATCGATCAAACCTTTATCTCTATTTTCTTAGGCATTAATAAGAAAATTGACGGTATGTTTGCCCATGTCAATGAACAATTCAACGAGTTAGTTGAAAAAGACGCCAACCTTGGACTCATGGATTGTTACCGAGCAGATCAGCTAATTTGGGGCTACTACACACCTAAACAGTTTGATAACTATTTGGCAAATACTAAGCTAGAGCCGCTCCATTGCAATGTCTTTGCCTGTATCAAAAATACTTGTTTCTTTGTTGCCGTTTGGTACACCAAATTTCTCTGGAAAGGCTTTGGTCTCAAAGGATTATTGAATCCTAAAAACCTTTATTATCTGCTTGTATTGGTTGGTTTTACCATTCAATCAGCGATTGGAGAATTGGTTTATAAGTTCAAGACGAGGGGCCTCTCCCACAACAGTCAAATTTCCCAAATGCGCGAAGAGTTTAAGGGTTATCAATACAAGCCTAGCTTACAGTCATGGATGACAGAATTTGCCAGTCAAAGCCAGTCAATGAAGAGTGAAGAGCAGCCTGCAAAGGATTATGCCTTCAAATAATCTCCTAATTTGATTCGAGTGTTTGATGAAACGTTAACCAGATTTCTGTAGAGATAAATATGAATACAACACAAGTACTTGAAAAATCGTCTCAATCTGTTAATCAGCATGACTATGATGTAGTCATTATGGGAGCTGGGTTTGCCGGCATCTGCCAGGCTAGACACCTGATGCTCAACATCCCAAACATTAAAGTTGCTCTGGTTGATTTCCGCCCAGAAGAACGAGCCGTCAAAGATATGAAAATTGGCGAGTCGATGGTGGAAGTTGCCGCTCTCTTTATTTGCAAGGAGTTGGGATTGCATGAGTATATGATCGAAAACCACACGCCTAAGGCCGGTCTCAATTTTCACTGGCCAAAACAAGCCGAAAGCACCGATCAGCTGGATGATTATTATCATGTCTGGTCCAACCGTCAGACTGCGATCGCCTCTTTCCATATGAACCGGTCAAAGTTTGAGCGAGACGTCCTCGCCATGAATAAAGAGATGGGCGTTGAGTTCTACAATGGACGCGTGGTCGATGTAGATTTAACCGAGGGCGATCGCCTCAAAACAATTAAAGTCAAGCTAGGTGAAGAAACTTTAGAACTTTCTGCTAAACATGTGGTAGATGCTGCTGGTCGAAACTTTATCATCGGCAACAAAACCGACAATGTGATTACTGACCCTAACAAGCTTTACGGCTTAAACACTGGGTCTGCCTGGGTTCGGGTTAAAAATATTGATCGAACCCTATTTGACCAGGGATATGCACCAGATCGCGCCACCAGCAGTAGTTACTATGCAACCAACCATTTCTTTGGTCAAGGTCATTGGTTATGGATGATTCCAACAGATCGCGAATCAATGGAGCTATCCATTGGTATCATTCATCATCACGATGTCATTCCTACTCAATCTATAAATACCCAAGAAAAATTTTACGCTTTCTTGAAAGCCAATCATAAAATTTTACATAATCTGGTAGAATCAGGCGAGGACATTGACTTTCACTATCGACCAAAAGTCGCTTACAAGAGCAAGGAAATGTTCTCACCTGATAACTGGTATGTGATTGGAGATGCCGCTTACATCTTTGATGCCTTTTACTCCTACGGAACCACCACCATTGCATTCGCGATTGAAGGTGTCACAGAAATTGTTCGAGCAAAGCTGGCTGGCGAAGCAGATGCTGAAACCAAACGCTCAGCTTACAACAAATTTAATCTAGCTTACGCTGAAAACGTCAACCACCTCATTCGTTTCCATGACAAACAGCTAGGTCATGCTAGTGTCATGAGCTGGCGAGTGTACTTTGAATACATGTGGTGGTTTGGGGTACATGTGCCGATGTATGTTGGCAAATGGCATCTCAATCTCACCTTTGTCAATAAGTTTCTTAAGTTGATGCCTGCTAATATGAAGGGACTGTTTGTCGATGTGTACGATCAGTTTAATCAAATTGTGGATCGAGGGGGAAATATTGGCTTGATGGACGCCTATCGGGCAGATCAACTCATCGGTGACTATAGTCCACTTAACCATTTCGATCACTTTCTAGAGAATGCTCAACTAGAGCCTCTGCGCTGCAATGTTTTTGCAGGGATGAAGCATGCCTACTTCTTCATTGCACTTTGGTATGTGAAATTTCAGTGGAAAGGATTTGGTCTTCAAGGAGTGTTGAATCCTCGCCATATTTACCACTTTTTTCGCTTACTAAATCTTTCTTTCCAAGCCGTTATTGGAGAGAAAATATACCGGTCAAAAACCAAACATCTACCCAAAAACACAGATACCGAAAGGATGCGACTAGAGTTTCATCAATATCGTTACCAACCTGTGTGGCAGTCAGGGAGTAAGTAGTTGGCTCCAAGTAACTGCAATCCCAACCCTGGTTCTAACTAGCTGATTCGAATCACTAGGGCTTAATAATGCTAGTTTTTTAGGCACCTGTCCTGCAGGTGTCTACCTGCAACCCCTTTAGAGTCATTTATGTTGTGAAAGTTGTGGAAACTGTAGAAGCCGTGAAAACTGTGGAAGTTAGGTTAACAATATGGCGCAATATTTTGTCGTTACAGTCTGACAGACGCTACAAATCAGACAAGCATTAAATAAAACGACTCAATGACTGATAACTTACCAGTCATTGCAAAGCTTTCAGCATCAGAACTCGTACAACTGAATTCATGTACCAATTTATATAGTTGGTTGACCTCGCTCAGAGGATTGTTCTACAAGAATTCAAATTATAGAGTTCTATTTCAAGATGCTGATTGATCAGGGTGCATTGTATTTTTTCAAAAACTAATCAGGAGATCCCAAGAATGATCTGGTCTAAATTCACCAAATCTAGCACATTTAACAGATTCTTTAGAAATTCTCGTCCTAGCATCAAGAGTAATGGGGGCGGTTCGACAGCACACCTTGAAGTATATGAAAACGAAAGGTTCGTGACTGACGTTGAAACTGCTGACGATAAAAGTACAGAGCAGAACGGTCAGTTGTCTTATTTCATTGCTGGTGGCGCAGATGCTCATCTCTTTGAGATTGATCGTCGTAGCGGAAAGGTCTTTTTCAAAAATGCGCCAGACTTTGAAAATCCTCAAGATCGTGGTCGTGACAACAACTACGAAGTCAAGGTTAAGGTTTGGGATGCTGGCTGGCTCAGTGATAGCCAGCTGCTAAAAATATCCGTTAAGGATGTGCTCGAAGATAGCGGCCAAAGTAATGTCATTAAAGGAGATAATGGAAACAATTTTCTGCATGGAACCATTGGTGCTGACATTATGTTTGGTGCAGGGGGTAATGATGTACTCTTTGGCGGAGAGGGTGACGACATCCTCAATGGCACTGACAGCAAAAGCCGTGGTGTTGGCGAAGTCGACAACCTAAATGGTCAAGCTGGCGCAGACAAATTCATTTTGGGTGATACCCAGGGATCTTTTTACTTGGGCAACGGCTTTAGCGATTTCGCAATTATCCAAGATTTTACCAGAGGCGAAGATCAACTTGTTTTGTCCGGTAGTGCCTCGAATTATAGAATTGTTGATGCTGATGGTGCTGCGTTCATTTTGAAAGGTGATGATGCGATCGCTCGATTAGTGGGTCAGTCTGCAGCCAACCTTAATCTAAACCAGTTCGAGTACGTCTAGGCAATTTTTTGTCCGAGGCTTTAAATAACACTACTCGATCTCTCAAGAAGAGGTGATGCTTAGAAACCCATCAAATCAACAATTGACAAGGAAAAGTTCAGCGCTGATGTAACAGCTCAATATAACAACTCAAGATTCAGCATCATGAAACAAGCGTAATGTTGAATCTGAGCTCCTCCATAGGAGACTGCAACAAAAGGCTACAAGCAAGCTGTTGTGCAGTCTCCTATATAGCATCTGGCTTAATTATCAGGTTTGAATTTCTAAGATTTTATCAGTCATAAGGAACGTGAGTTCCGCAAAAATGCCGTTGATTATCAACAAATAGCCCTAGTCGCAACAGTGCTGCGACTAGGGCTATTTGTTCTAAAGCTATTTGTTCTAAAGCTACTTTTTTAAATAGAGATATGAGGAAGCTAGGCTAAAGCTTAAGTGTGGTTGAGCGCCTGTCTGCGGTTAAATCTCAAAGAATCTCGTTAAACATGCGCTGTAGCTTTTGTAAGCCAGTTCTCACAAAACGCGTCTGACGGTACAGTAGGGCAGTAAGTGATTTTTCTGTGGCTGCAAGAACCCGATGCGTTCGTCATGCTAGCTGCGCTAGGGGTGTCTTACTGCGCCTCTCTGATACTGATTTCAACCCGTAATAGGCAGAGCATTACCCGAAATGGACTTCAAGATAGTTTCTACTTCTGACTTCAGATTTCTGAATTTCGACTGAACTGCGGGTGTTTCAGCCCAATCTCCAACCACCACAAGACGGTTAGCCAAAAAATCTTGGCGACAAGCATAACGCTTAACCTTACCACTAGAGGTTTTGGGCAAACTCCCATTTTTAATCAATACAATAGCGTAAGGAGAAATTTGATGCTGATGCATTACAATTCGGCGTACAGCATTCGTGACTTCAAACACATTTAAGTATTTAGGAAGAGATCGCTTCACCTCCTGTATCACAACCAAGCGCTCTACTCCGTTAACATCTACCGCAATAGCCGCACCGTGCCAAGGCCGAAGAGCACAATGACTCTGCCCAACAGTTCTCTCGATATCGAGCGGGTAGTGCTTTTGCCCTCGGATGATGATGGTATCTTTAAGCCTACCAACCACAAAGAGTTCATTATCGTGGTCTAAAAAACCTAAATCGCCAGTTCTCAAAAAAGGCCCATTACTGCCACTCGGCAAGCCATCTACCGGTTCATCTGCTAGATATGCCCTAAAAGTTTGCTCTGTCTTTTTTGGGCCATTCCAATAGCCTTGGGTAACGCTCGTTCCAGATATCCAAATCTCTCCAATCTTTCTAGAAGAACAGCGGCAAAATGTTTCTGGATCAACAACAATAACTTCATGATTCATCTGACTACAACCGCTGCTGACCAAAGAAGAGGCTTGACCAACGGCACAATCTTCCCCAATAGGTTGAGCCTCACCATCCTCCAGACTACTTTTGTCCCAGTTGCGTATGACCGGAGGTGAATCTTTCTGCCCCCCAGTAATAATGAGTGTAGATTCTGCCATGCCATAACATGAATAAAATGCCTTCGGATCAAATCCATAGGGAGCAAAGGTCTCAGAAAATTGCCGTAAGGTTTCAGCACGAATTGGCTCTGCACCGTTGAAGGCCACCTCCCAACTACTCAAATCTAAACCTGCTAGCTCTTTGTGTTTGGCTTTTTCTACACACAGTTGGTACGCAAAGTTAGGCCCGCCACTGGTTGTTCCTCGACAATGAGAAATTAGCTTTAGCCAGCGTAGAGGATTTTGGAAAAAAGCTACAGGCGACATCAGTGCCACCGGAAATGCACCATAAAGTGGTTGGAGAATGCCCCCAACCAATCCCATATCATGATAGGGCGGCAACCAAATCACACCTTTACTGTCTTGACTATGACCAAAGCCCCGATAAATAAGTTCTAAGTTTTGGAGAATGTTTCGATGGCTAACCATTGCCCCTTTAGGATTGGCTGTTGAACCAGAAGTGTATTGCAAAAAAGCCAAGGAGTCAGCGCCAACCCCCGGATCATGCCAGTCTATTGTTACTGATATTTCTACATCCGTGGCCAACCACTCAATTTCAGACAATCTTCCTCTGTTGTTGTCTAGCCCTTCGTTAAATTTTGAGCGAATTGTCTCAGTAGTCAGAACTAATTTGGCTGAGGCATTAGCAGCAATCGACTGTAACTGTGTCAGTGTTCGGAACCGGCGCGGGGGATAAGTCGGAACGGCGATCGCACCTGCGTAGAGACATCCAAAGAAGGCTGAAACGTAATCTATGCCAGGAAAGTAAAACAACAAAACTCGCTCTCCCTGAAGAGCCCTGTCTTGAAGCGCTGCTGCTATTTTTCGTGCTCGATTATCTAACTCTTGATAGGTCAGCTTCTCAGTGATAGATTTTTCTGTTTCTAAAAATTCATAGCCTACTTTACCACCATAGTTAAGAGAGCGCTCTCTCAATAAATCTATCAGTGTTTCACAACGTGTTTCACAACCATTAGAAAATTCGAAACTAATATGAGCCATAAAAACAAATGAGACACAGTGGGTATTCGTCCGAAATGATCGATAAAAATAGTCAAGAAACACTGTTCAAGAGTTGCCGTGAATTAAATTTAGAGCAAATGAGGCTAGCATAAAAAACTGTTAATCTCTTACTCTTAGAATCAACGCCTAGAATCAACTCTCATAGCCCTTTCACGTGTTTTGGATGTGTTTTGGGCAACATATTCTTCTATACGCATCCATAGTTTAACGTGACAAAATTTTCTCTTCAACCGTCTTTTGTAAGACATTAGTAAGAGAAACAACAAAACGCAGACATTATTTGTTAAAGCTAGACAATTTATATTTTTTAGCTACTGTATCCGTCATGCGTGTGAATTAAGAATGCATTATTGACTATAGCCCTTATGTGCCGATAGCTACTTTGACTCAAAAAGTGCGTCAGGTATTAACCCTCTCTGTGAGGATGTATCCATACTTTACTAACTTTTTTAAAGTTTAGATCGACGACTAAGAAAGCCATCACAGATGTCCCAATGAGTCCCAATGATTAGTATATTGCGAGCCTTTCAGCCAACCTTCGAAAGAGACGCTCATATCTTGCTTACTTTTCCAGAGTATATGTTAGGGATAACTTCTAAAACACATTACATTGATATTACTTTATCCAACTTTTTGTGCAATCCATTTGCTCATCTGCTTTAAGTCATTTTAGTAAGATACTAGTAGCAAATTTCTTCTGAGATGTACAGGTATAAAATCACTGACCTTTAATAAAGAACCACTTTAATAAGGAACTAACAGTAGCAAGTTATCTGTTTTTATTACCTTACTACCTGATGAAAACTAGCTGATGAAAAGCAAAAATTAGATCGAAGCGCAAATTAAAAGTATGAAAAGGCAAATTGAGATATTGACAATGAGATGAAACTGCCAGCATAGTTTTCCAAACTCGTCGTTTGAAAAATTGCTAGCTCAAAGAGTGAGTGTCTTACTATTATTGGAATTTCTTTCGGGTGCTTAAACGGTGAATTTCGCTCAGTTTTGCTGCCCCCTTACAATGAAATTACGGTTAAATTGCAGTGAAATCCAGTTGTTTGTCGCCGACTATTTAAGAGGGGTTGATAACTTAATCAAACCATTTAGCCCAAACTTAACAAGGACTTTAAATTATGAATAACCCTTTGTTAAGTCGTTCACCACATGGTTCTATAGACTTTGCTTATCTCCAATAACTTGTGAATCAAAGTTACGTCCTTTATTTTCTTCAGGCAACTTAATAGAAATAATACATATCATCTTCATGGCAAGGCTTTTCGTGACAGCATAAAGTTACTTTTTACAACATATTGATTGCTTGGATTCGATATCTAGGCTTTGCCAAAAAGGAACTATTCCACCTTTGAAAAGTCATTAGGTTTGTGTGTCGATAGGGTAGTGGCTAGCAAGTTTATAACAAGAGCTTACTCATCCTCTTTTAAGCTCTTGTTTATTGCTTCACAGCTGCTTTATCGTTTTGGAGGGTTTGTAAGTTCTCGTAAGCGGCTATATTGAAAAAGTAAGTAGTACGCACATAAAGTATGTGCTATTTGCAAAATTAAATGCTACTCGTATTAAAAAGTCCCTGAACGTAATAATATGTCGAACTTCAATTTTACTTTTCAACCTGGTATGTCTTCAGAGCAAATTCTTGGCTTTGAAATGGCTGGGCGTATTTGGAGTCAATATATTGATGACGATGCGGTTTTCAATATAGATGTAGCAATAACGGATGCATTACCTTCTTCAGTGGTAGGAGGAGCATTGCCTGTATATGTTTCTACGAACATGGCAACCGTTCAGGCTGCGCTAAATCAGGATGCAACATCTTCTGATGACGGTGTTGCGATCGCAAACCTCAATACAATCCCAACATCTAGTGGAGAGACTCAATACCGAGCCATTCTCAATGGCAATCAGTATCAGTCAAGCAATCTCACTATTACCCAAGCTAATGCGAAAGCCTTGGGGCTACAGAGCCTTGTCCCCTCCAACTCAACAGATGGCTACGTTCTCTTTAACGGTCTTAACGATAGCAACTATAGCTGGGACTACGACTTCTCTCGCACCTCAGCAACCTCTGACCAGCAGCTAGATTTTCTAGGCATGGCGCTCCATGAATTAGGCCATGTCATGGGCTTTGTAAGTGGCATAGATTCTATAGACAATACCAAAACTCAAACTAATCAACAACCCGCTCCACAGTTTAGTCTTTTGGGATTGGGCAGCAGGCTTTTGGGATTCGGTAATCGTAGAAATACGATTACTCAAAATACAACTAATCAAGTCAATCTATCGCAAACATCTGTATTTGATCTCTTTCGCTACAGCACCCAGAGCGCTAATGTCAAGGCCCAAGAATTAACACAAGGTAAAGCAGCTTACTTTTCGATTGATGGTGGAAAAACCTCCATTGCCCCTCTCTCAACTGGATTTGTTGAAAGCTCGAATGGGGTGGCTGGCTACCAAGCCAGCCACTGGGGCTCTGCAACACCAACCAAACCCGACCTAAGATTAGGATTCCCTTCACTCTTTGATATTGTTACCAATCCCTTTAGGAGCGTTTTTAACTTGGCTGGGGCAGTGCTCTCACTACCAGGCGCTTTGCTAGGTGGTCAGTTTAGCACAGTTGCTCAAAACTCTTCACAACTGGCTAAAAGCTTAGGCATTATGGATCCTGCATTAGTGCCTGGAACTCGATCCAGCATCTCCGCATTGGACTTACAGGCGTTAGATGTCATTGGCTATGACTTAAGTAAGGCCACTGTATTACCTCTGGACTATGGAACTCTACTACAGAATAGTCAAACGACGCTTTCTCAAACAACGAGTGGAAGTACAGGGGCCGCTGAGGATAGAGGCACCAATACCGGTTCAACAGTTTCTAATCAGCAAGCCTCCACAGATGACGAACTCTTAGAACGACGTCTTAGTCAAGTAAGTACTCGACGGGCTGTTTTCTTTCAAGAGGTAGATACCTCAGCCTCTACCTTAAGCTCTATTGAGCTAAAGCCTGCCGCTCAGCTTCCAGACATCTCTCTTAATAGCGGAAATTCCGGAACACTTCTGAATGCTGGCACGACCAGCGCAAGCAAGATACTGAGCACGGCTGTAGATGAAAACCAATTAGGGAAAGAGATAGAAAATGACGAGCTTTTAAGTAGTGGAAGTACTCTCCAAAGCTCCGAGCAAAGATTGCAGACCTCCGATAACCAGACTCTGAGCAATACGACCCAATGGGAAAGAGACTCTCTAGCGGGTACAGATGATTCTGTATATGTTAAAGACCGTCCTTTTCAAACTTCCTGGCAAGTGTTATTTGGAGTCTCGGATAACTATCTGAGCGGACGAAACGGAACAGGTGCTTGGATGTTCAACCAAAGCTCTAACCCATTGCTACTTAATCTCGAAGCAGCAAGCTCCCTAACAAGGAGCTCACTAATAAGCTGGCGGTAATATGTTTATTTTTATTCAGAATGTTTGCTCAAGGCCTTTTTGCTTTTTTCTCTAGAACATTTGTGATGGTTTCTCAATATTCATCAGACGGGTAAATTTTCAGGAAAGTCCAAGTTAATCAAGTTAATCAAGTTAGTCGGGTTAGTCAAGGTTAAACAGTCCTTACGGTTCAAATGGCCAATTTTAATTTCACTTTTCAACCGGGCATATCGTCGGAGCAAATCATCGGCTTCGAAATGGCTGGGCGCATTTGGAGTCAATATCTTCAGGACGATTCCACTTTCAATATTCATGTGGCAGCAACGGATGAATTGCCACCTACTGTCGTTGGAGGCGCGATCCCTATCTATGTAACGACGGATATCGCAACCGTACAGAATGCGCTGGCACAAGATGCAACCTCTACTGATGATGATGTTGCGATCGCCAATCTCAACACCGAGGTTAGCCCCGATGGCCTTACCCAATACAGAGCCCTACTCAATGACATCCCCTATCAATTTAGCGATCTTTCCATCACCCAGGCCAATGCAAAAGCCTTGGGCTTAGCGCCACTAGCCACGCCCAACGCAGTCGATGGATATGTTCTCTTTAACAACCTCAGCAACAGCAGTTTTACTTGGGACTATGACTTTTCCCGTACATCAGCGTCTTCAAGTCGTCAGATAGACTTTTTGAGTATGGCCCTTCACGAATTGGGCCACATCATGGGTTTTATCAGCGGTGTAGATGTCATTGGCAATATCACCAATCGAACAAATTTAGAACAAACCTCGTTGTTGGATCTCTTTCGTTACAGTGACCGTAGCACTAATCTTGCTGCCCGAGAACTAACCGCTGGCCAAGCCGCCTATTTCTCCATTGATGGCGGGCAAACCCAAATTGCTCAGATGGCAGATGGTCTGATTGAAGTATTAGGAGGCGTAGAGGGCTATCAGGCTAGTCATTGGGCCTATCAAGCACCCACTAATTCCAATCTGACACCAGAAATACCTAAATTTGATCTCACCACTGCATTATTTGATTTAATCAACATTTCGGCGCCCGTAACCAGTCAGGATGCTCAGTTGGTTGGGGCATTACAGCTCGCTAACTTATTGCGTAATAACGAAGTAGATATTGGCGCTCAAACCAATACCACCATCTTAGAAAATGTCCGTCAGGCCACATACAATAGTCTAGGCATTATGGACCCCGCCCTTGTCCCAGGGTTTCGTTCTAAAATCTCAGCTCTGGATTTACAGGCGCTAGATGTCATTGGCTACAACCTCAGGAATGCCAACTTCTCTCTAGATTACGCCGCTCTCTTACAAGAAACCCAGACAGCATTAGCCCAAAAAGTCGGTACAGATGTCAGTACTTTAAATGAGAGCCTTGCAACAAGCTCACTCGTTCAAGATCAACAGATCGATTTGTCTAAAGCTATTGTCAAGAATCAAAGTCTTTTTGAGCGTCGTCGTAGCAGTGTACGTACGAGCAGTTGGAGTTTTTGGCAAGAAGATGGGCTAGATCCTACCGTTGTTAACATCGTTAGTGATGGTGCCGGAGATATTGCCCAAATAGCTGCAAGTGAAGGTCTTACCAAAGTCACCACCATACAGGCAATTCCCTATGCCCAATTGTTTTACCGTAGCAACACACTGACCGGCTCCGATGCCAGTGATTATATTTTTCCTACACTTCCGGATACTGAGTCTGTTTCCATTGATGCTGGCAGTGGCAATAACTTTGTCGTCTTAGGCAATTTTGCAGCTGATGTCATTGCCGCAGAAGGGGATGACACCATTATAGGTGTAGACTCACGGGATTTTGATCAAAATATCGAAGCAGGTTATACCGTCAATGCAGGTGAAGGCAATAACTATGTATTTTTGACATCTGAGCTCGCTCCTGTGAAGGTAACAACCGGAAAGGGCAATGACTACATCTCAGTTGGTGCAGACAAAAATTTTGTTGAAACCTCAGGTGGAAATAATCAGATCTATAGCTATGGTCTCTTTGGATTAGGCGTTAATGGTGTTGACAGCCTAATTTTTAATGCCGATCTAGATAGTCTTTCACTACTTTCAGTTCCTAGCACCCATCGTATTTCTACTGGCGAGGGTGATGATTCCATTTACCTGCTCACCAAAGACGCGACAGTTACCACAGCAGGTGGTAATAATATTATTAATATTCAAGGTACTCAGAACAGTCGAATCAATATTACGGCAGGGGATGGCAATGATGAAATCACCTTAGTGGGCAATACAGGTGTCGTCAATGCTGGCAATGGCAATAACATTGTCACTATTGCCAGTCATTTTGACATCCCTAAATTATCAGTAGATAGCTTTTCAGTAGATAGCTTTTCAGTGACCACGGGTGAGGACAACGATGTTATCCGTCTCAACCTAGCTCAGGCTAATATATCGGCGGGAGGAGGAGATGACATCATTGACTTTGCCGTTGAGCAGGGTTCCATCACCACAGGAGTAGGCAATGATTTAATTATTTTGGGCGATCGCCAAGGTGCATACACTCGCTTTGGCACCCAAGCCCTAATTACTGATTTCTCTGCCCAAGATGCCTTACTTCTTCACGGTACTCGACAAGACTACCAACTGACTTCCAATAGCCTGTTTTATCAAGGCCAGCGACTGGCTAGCTTCGAAAACGGTGTGAACTTTACCCTGGAGAGTACTCAGGTCTTTTTTACAGATACTAACTTAGGAGCGAACTTAGCAGATCAAGTAGGCGCTGGCCCCAATTCATTTCAAAAACCCCTTTCACCGCTAGAAATTGACAATGAAAGGCGACCATTGGAAGAGCGCTATAACCGCCTTCGGGAAGACCGCCCCCTGAGTTACGCCATTACCGGAGGCGACGATGCAGAATTATTTAGCATCAACCCGATCACAGGAGACGTGCAATTTAAGGTTGCTCCAAACGCTCGCGATCCCCTAGATGCGGATGGCAACAATATCTATGATGTGATTGTCCAAGCCAGTTTAGGTGATGGGCAATTACGTAGAGACCTTGATACCCAACGGTTAGCAATTACGGTTTCTGCAAATTCAATCGGCAATTCTACACAGCCTTCTCCATCTCAACCTTCTCCATCTCAGCCTTCTCCATCTCAGCCTTCTCCATCTCAGCCTTCTTCGGGCCTCATAATGCAGAAGCTCTCTCCCTTATCAATACCCTTGAATGAAAGCCAAATTCTAGGGGATGATGGTGACAATTTCTTGCTAGGCACTGAAGGCAACGATGTCATTCAGGCAAAGGGAGGAAGTGATGCCATTCTGGCTGGTGCTGGCAATGATATTGTTATACCCACTGACACTGTGAGCCGGGGCGCGGGTGAAAACGACTACATAGACCTGGGCACTGGCCAAGATATTGTTGTTCTCGGCGATGCAGATGGTAGTTATTACAGTACCAACGGCTGGGCCGATAGCGTTTACATTGATGGTTTTACTGCCGGGGAAGATAAGCTGGTTTTAGCAGGCAACGCTGATCAGTACATGGTAAGCAGTACTGCCAATGGCAGTTGGCTACTACTAGGCAATGACTTTAGGACAGCAGTGGCTTACCTCAATGGAGTCACAGAGCTCGACCTAACAGGCAGTAGCCTCATCTACATAGAAACCGTCAATAAGGGTGACTCGGCAACGATGACGCCTGCTTCCTCACTGGCGCCCGACAGTGTTGAAACGGCCCTCCCTAAAACAACCACAGCAAATACATCCGTACCTGCGATCACACCTGCTATCAATAGTGCGATCGCTGCCAATAACATCATTCAAGGCACAATCGGGAATGATACTTTGGTGGGAACCTCTACTAATGACCAATTACTGGGTATTGGGGGCATCGACTACTTAGAAGGAGGAGCCGGGGCCGACCAGTTTGTTCTGGGGGATGTCAATGGCAGCTTTTATACCCAAGCTGGCTGGAATGATAGTGCCTACATTGAAGACTTTGAAGTAGGAATTGACCAGCTGGTGCTACATGGTTCCGCTAACGACTACACCACCGAGAGCGATGGTCAAGGCTCCCTGCTCTACGCTGGCGACGACTACATCGCCTACCTCAAGGGCATTACTAATCTTGATCTGAGCGCAGCTAGGTACGTGTCATGACATAACTGATAACAGCATTTTCTTTTCAGGCAATGGCTATGTTTAAGGGTGTTCACATTCAAGGTTTGGCAGCTACCCTGTTCGGTAGTGTTGGATTCGCCTGCCCTGCCTTCGGCCAAATCATTCCAGATACAACCAGCGGCTCTGTCACTACCTCCACCGGGAGCATCACCACCATTACCGGGGGGACTCGTTCCGAAAACACACTATTCCATAGTTTTGAAAGCTTTAACATTGCCTCTGGCCAGAGGGCTCAATTTGACCATGCCAATGACCTAACCACGCTCATTACTCGCGTCACAGGTGCTGATCTGTCTTTTATTGACGGAATGTTGGCCACTCAAGGCACAGCAGATTTCTTTTTAATTAATCCGAATGGAATTGTCTTTGGTGCAGAGGCCACCCTAAATGTGGGCGGCTCATTTTTTGCCAGTACTGCTGAGAGTATTGTTTTCTCAGACGACACAGAATTTAGCGCAGCAGTCCCTCAACATGCCAGCCTGCTGACGGTTACTACCCCGATTGGGTTGCAATACGGGTCAACTCGCAATGGGATTGAGGTTCTGGGCGAGGGGCATGGATTCACAATTGACCCGTCTACACTAGAGGTGTTGCCCACTGTGCCTCGTATTGGCCTGCGTGTTCCAGAAGGAAACACCTTGGCTCTTTTGGGCGGAGATGTGATGCTAGACGGAGGTAGCCTGACTGCGTCACAGGGCAATATTGTGCTGCTAGGGGCTGGCCCAGACAGCACAGTCACCTTCGGTAAAGATCAACTGGGATGGACAATTCAGCCTGAAGATACCTCATCTTTGTTGGATATAACCCTGCTCAATGCATCTTCGCTTCTCACCAGTGGCCGTGGGGGTGGAAGGATTCAACTCGAAGGACGGCGTATTGACGTGTTGGACGGCTCTACTCTGTTAGCCAATACATTGGAGACGGTCGCAAGTAGGGGGGTAACGCTGAAAGCCACAGAAGCCATCAACTTAGTGGGCGCTGAATTAGACCCCATCACAAATGAAGCATTCTTTCCGACTAGTTTATTTGCTGAAGTGGGGCTAGGTGCTGTCGGCAGTGGCGGAAATGTGAAGTTGTTGGCCCCAAGCATCCTCGTCGCCGATGGCGCCCAGGTTTCAACCAGTGTATTTGGAGAGGGTCTCGGCGGTAGTATTGCGGTTCAAGGCGACCAAGTGAAACTGTCGGGAGGTACTCCAGAATTTGGTTCTAGTGGGTTTTTCTTGAGTGTTGCCAATCCATTGGCTAGTGGCGCAGGAGGGGATTTTACACTTCAGGCCAATCAGTTGCTGATTGATAAAGGTGCAATCATTGATGCTAGCACCTTTGGTTTGGGAGATAGTGGAAAAATTACCATTGATGCCAGTCTGATTGAGTTGACAGGGCAAGCCGGCCCCCTTAATCCTAGTAGAATTTTATCCCAAGTAGAAGGACAAGGCAATGGCGGTAACATTTTTATTCTAGGAGACATTTTCAATATTTCAGAGGGTGCCAATCTTTCCACGATTGTTTTTGGGCAGGGAGCTGGCGGCACCATTACGGTGCTTGCTGATCAAGTCAATATAAAAAATAATTCACCGAATCAGGCGCAATTTAAAAGCGGTATTTTTTCCACTTTGGAGCAAGGGAGTACGGGGTCAGGGGGGGATATTAACCTAATGACCCAACAGCTCACCATCACAGAAGGCGGTGGAATTGACAGTTCGACAGCTAGCTCTCAGGAAGCGGGCAATATCGTCATTCAAGCTCAATCAGTAGAATTAGTCGGGCAAGATGATGCCCCTACAGGAATTTTTTCTTTTGTTGCAACAGATTCTATGGGATCTGGCGGCAAAATTGACTTGACAACTGAAGCCTTAACCGTCCTAAATGGTGCTCAAATTGTTACGGGTACTAACGGCCCTGGTCATGCTAGCGATTTACAGATCAGTGCTAATACGATTACGCTTGATGGCCGCAACAATTCGGGACGCAGCGGTTTATTTGCTAGTGCTCTTGAAGATACGGGCAATGGCGGCACTATCATTATCCAAACCAATGTTTTGGATGTGCAAAATGGCGCGACTATCAATGCTGGTAATTTTCCCAGTGTGAACGCTCTAGACATCTCTCCTGGACAAGGGGCTGCTGGCAGCATGGATATCATAGCTAAGACTGTTCGGCTCCGTAATCAAGGCAGGATTACCACCTCTACCTTTGCCGGTGACAAGGGCAACATTCGCTTAGAAAGTGATGTTATTTTGCTGCGCGACAACAGTTCGATAACCACCAACGCTTCTCAGGGCGCAACAGGGGGTAATGTAACAATCTTGAGTAATTTTCTAATAGCAGTGCCGACAGAAAACAGCGACATTACGGCCAATGCTCTGCAAGGTCAAGGCGGTCGTGTAGAAATCACTGCTCAAGCAGTCTACGGCTTTGACTTTCAAGATAGTCTCACCCCTCGCAGTGATATTACTGCAACCTCAGAAATTGGCCTTGATGGCGAGGTCGTGGTTAACCGACTCAGCGTTGATCCCAGTCAAGATTTACTACCCCTGCCCAGTGATGTTTCAGATAATGCTGACCAAATTACGGCGGGCTGTCCGGCAAACGAAGGATCTAATTTTATCGCCTCGGGACGGGGAGGACTGCCCGATGATTTAGCCTCCCAAATCAGAAGTTTTTCGGTATTACCGTCATTTGAACGACAAGCTGAAGACCGCTCGGCGGATGGTCAAGAGGATAATACGGCTATTGGTAATGGCAGTGATCAAGCATTGACGATAGGGGCTCCGCCTGTGTTAGAAGCTCAAGGATGGGCACGCAGTCCGGATGGAACGGTGGTTTTAGTCGCTGGGAATGAGCCTGTCCCCGATGTTCAGGTAGCTTGCTTGGGTGGGGAGGCTACATGAAAAAGTATCTAGGAAACTTTAAGTACTTCGGAACTAAGCACTTTGGAATATTTAAGGGATTACGCTATGGATGCCTGATATTAGTGACCTGTTTTGTGGCGATTTATGGTCAGTGCGCCCATGGCGTAATGGCTTCTAGCTCAATTGCAGACAGTTCAATTTTAGCTAGTTTAATCTCTACTAGCCCTTACACACCAGCAATAAATTCTGCCGAAACTCGCTTTCCCCTGATAGCTTTTTCAGCTTCCCCTGAGTCATTAATAAATGCTGGCCCTCTAGAAAAGACACATCCAAGATCGGCGATAGCCAGTGGTGCGACGACAGTAGAGGTTGAGGTAGAAGCGTATTTAGATAGCGGCCGAGCATTGTATGATGCGGGCCAATTTAACGATGCCATTGCGGTTTGGTTACAAGCGATCGCCTTAGCTCAAAACACTTCGCAACAACAAGCAATTGCTCACAACTATTTGGCCATTGGGTATCAGGAGATTAACCAGTGGTCTCAAGCTGATGCCCATATTCAGCAAGGGTTAGCACTCTTAGCGAAAGATACTCAGAACTCAGCGTTTTTAACGGCTCAACTGCTGAATACTCAAGGCAGTATTCAACTGAAAACAGGGCAAACCGACAAGGCTTTGGAAACATGGCAAACTGCCATCAATTTCTATCAGCGTGTCAATTCCGGCGATATCACGTTGGCCATAGCCCGTACCCGTATCAATCAAGCCCTTGCTTTACGGGTATTAGGATTTTATCGACGCGCTAAAATCACGCTGGAAGAGGTGCGGTTACAGATTCCATCCTCTGCACCTGCCGAAGTACGGTTAGCCGTGCTGCAAGGTTTGGGTGACACCCTACTCCGGATTGGTGATCCAGGGCAGGCAAAGGCTGTGCTTATTGAGGCCCTAACCCTTGCCCTCATCCCAGAACAACAGGCAATGATTCAACTGGATTTGGCCAAAGCGCTAGCTGCTTTAGGAGAGCGCCAAACAGCAATAGAGTTCTACCAACAGGCTCGAAATCAAGGACTTCGAGCCACTCAATTGGAGGCTTGGCTTCAGCAGCTAACCCTAAAGATTGAGGACACTGATGACCCGGCGTTTTCTTGGTCTGCCATTGCCTTAGATTTAGAATCATTGTTCTCTCAACTCTCGGTGCTACCACCCAGCCGATGGGGAATTAATTCTCAAGTCTATCTGGCCAATCTTTTAATAGATACGGTCGGGCTCGAAAAATTAGGCCGTTTGAACATTTCTCCAGAGACTATTGGCAGACAGTTAACCCATGCGCTATCTCAATCTCGTGATCTACAAGATCATCAGGCAGAGGCCAGTGTTTTGGAGCAATTGGGACATCTTTACGAGCAGACTCAACAGTGGGATGCTGCTCTTGAGCTAACTCAGCAGGCGCTAGGTCTAATAACCAGTAGCCGCGCTAGCTATACCAATGCTCAAAGGCAATGGCAGTTAGCTCGCATATTTAAATCTCAGGGTTCTATAGAGAAAGCGATCGCGGCCTATAGCAGTGCGGTTACGCAATTGGACTCAATCCAGGGCGATATTGTGGCTCTGAATCCCGATGCCAAGTTTTCATTTCGCGATCGCATTGAGCCCGTTTATCAAGGGTATGTAGAACTTCTATTATCTGATATTCAACAACAATCCGATACGCCTCAACAACAACGGTTACACCAAATCAGAGACACCATGGAGGCCCTCCAGCTAGCCGAACTGCACAATTACTTTCGAGAAGCCTGTCTCACTTACCAAACCCGTGAAATTGAGGATATTGATCCCCATGCAGTCATTGTCTATCCAATTCTATTGAACAATCATATAGCCGTGATTGTTTCCATGCCTCATCAACCCCTTTTTTACTACAGCACAGAGCTTCCTGAGCTAGACCAAGATCAGTGGCTACGAGATATTTTAGGCAGTTTACACCCCATCAGTTCTGCTACCGCCGTGGTGCCATTTGGACAACAGCTTTACAACTGGCTAATTGCACCCATTGCTTCTCAGCTAGAGCAGCAGGACATAGAAACAATTGTATTTGTACCCCATGGCTTCCTCCGGAACATTCCGATGGCCATTTTGCACGATGGTAGTAGTTATCTTTTAGAGCACTATAATCTGGCCCTTACGCCCAGTATGCAGCTGCTTAACTCTCAACCTTTAGCATCAAGGCAGCCAAAGGCGTTAACAGCAGGATTAACAACTGCGCGACAAGGATTTAGCTCCTTACCAGCTGTGAGTCAAGAAATTAGCCAAATAGAACAATTAGTATCGGCGAAGGTATTACTCAACAGCCAATTTACTAGAGATCATATTTTTGACCAATCCAGTCAAAATGAATTTTCGATTGTTCATTTGGCAACCCACGGCCAGTTTAGTGCGTCTGCAGAAAATACTTTTTTGTTAACCTGGAATGACCGAATCAACGTTAAGGATTTAGGAGAACTTTTTCAATCCTCCCAACGCCGAGATGCTCCAATCGAACTATTGGTACTCAGCGCCTGTCAGACGGCTTTAGGCGATCGCCGAGCCGCATTGGGTATGGCAGGCGTCGCAATTGAATCGGGCGCTCGGAGCACAGTGGCGACACTATGGAGCGTTCAAGATGATTCGACATCTACCGTCATGGTTGAGTTCTACCGTCAACTGATTAACAATCAACAGCCTCGTGCCCAAGCACTCCGAAATGCTCAACTCATGCTCATGAAAGATCCTCGCTATCAGCATCCCTACTACTGGGCTCCTTTTGTTATGATTGGCAACTGGCAGTAGTCATCCTAGATGATGAGCAGGGAATGTCCAAACCTTTACTGTTTCCTAATAACACAACACCATGCTTAAACCTTTGTGCTTAAAATCAGTTCTGTTTCTTACAGCTTTTTTCCTAGCGTTTCCCAACATGCCGGTGCGCGCCGATCAACCTATCCCTGGTCCTATTACAACGCTTCTAAGCTTTTTCGCTTCAAGCTTTAATCCGCCTGGCGAAGGTGCTCCACAACGAACTGTACCGGCTGGCTCGCGAGATGGCGCTCGCTGTCCTAGCGACACTACACCCATGCGCCCGCTAATGCCTGAGGAAAATTATGGGTTAACGGCTTCAGCTCGTCCAACAATCTGGATGAAAATGCCGAATACCGAGGCCCAGGAAATCCTTCTAGTGCTGCAAACAGAAGCAGGTATTGAACACTCCCGCACCCAACTGCTAATTCCCGAGGCCACTGAACAGGGCCTTGTTCAACTTCAATTACCTGAAACAACAGCAGAACTGACACCTGGTGAAAACTACCGCTGGACTCTCAGTATTTTGTGCGAAGGGTATCTGAACCCTAGCGATCCCTTCTTTAGTGGGTGGGTTAAGCGGGTTAATTATTCGCCCAAAATTGCCCAAAGCCTATCTAACGAGTCGATCGCAAATCAGGTGAGCATTTTGCAGGAAGCTGGTTACTGGTACGACATGTTACCTTTAATTCTGCAAAATCAGGACATGTTCAACTCTATAGGGATACTATAAGTCGAGCTAGCTAAGTAACGGTGGCTAAGTCAGGTAGTTAAGTCAAATGGTTAAGTCAAATGGTTAAGTCAAATGGTTAAGTCAAATGGTTAAGTCAAATGGTTAAGTCAACAACCACCTGACTTAGCTAATGTAGGATTTGACTGTAAAATTTAATTTTCACCTAGTTTAACTTCTAGCGATTCAATGAGCTTCTGCTGACGCCACCCCTCACCTTGTTTTAAGTATTCCAGGGCAATTTTCGTGGCGGCAGGATTGTCTTTGTAATGCTGCATAATAGAGTGGGTTGTTTGTCGTAGTAAGAAAAGTTCAGCTTGGCGATTAGTTACTGTAGAGAGAATGAAATTGCTTAGTGATAAGCCTAACCCTGGTAAAACTACTGGAATCCACCACCCTTGTAAAAACGCAAAGTAACTGATTCCAAAAAGACTCAAACAAGTTAGTAAGAGAGCGATCGCATTCACCCAAACTCGTTGACCACCCTGGCTACCCACCCAACCACCAACCAACACCCACAAAGCAACCCAACTATAGTTAACGGCTGACGGCCAAGCCTTCATCAGAGGCCGCTTTTCCAAAGCAGAACTCAGCAGCTGCTGAACAATATTCGCGTGAATAAATACTCCCGACATGGGTTCAGCCACCCCATATAACTTTCGACTGTAGGGTGTCAGCAACAGATCCTTAACTGTAAGCGCATTAAAACCCAGCAAAACAATTTTATCTTGCAGGGCACCGACAGGAAGTTGGTCATTTAACACTGCCCGCATACTGTAGCTTTGAAAGCGAGACGCATCTCCATGGTAATTCAATAAAATTTGATACCCTGCCGTATCTGCTTGTCTATAGCCGCCCGCATTTTCTGTCAGAGGTACAATCATTGTCTGACCCAACTGTATCCGGAAGTTATCTTGGGGCTGGGGCTGAATACCCTCTTGATCTAAGTATCTAAGAGCAAGTTCAAGAGATAAGCTAGCATACAACTTATCCTCAAGTTTGAGCGTCAGCAATCCGCGCCGTACTACTCCGTCACCATCCAAAACCTGATCTGCAAATCCATACTGTCCAGCTGCCGCTAGGACTGACGGTGCATCAACAACAGTACCAACAAGCTTATTAATTCCTATCAGGTTAGGGGTTGTCTTATAGAATTCATTGAGGGCATCAGATCCTGGTGAAACTGGCAGATCTCGAAAAATATCCAATCCAATTAACCGAGGCTGTTTCTGTTTTAATTTTTTCAAAACATTCATCAGCACTGCATCGGAAAATGGATATTGGCCAATGGTCTGAATATCTTCATCGTCAATAGTTATTACCACTATCCTTGAAGATAGAGAAGGTAAAGGCTGTAACTGAACAAAAGTGTCGAATAAGGCCCATTCTAATGGTTGCAACCATCCTGTCCACCGCAAGACTACCATTAGCAGCAACAAACCCAGCGTTACACCCATGAAAAATCGCTTTCGCCACTGTGGAAAAGCCTTATTTTGCCTAGCCTGTTGACGAGAGTTTCCTAAAATCCTGGTCGCTTCCCTAGCAGCCTTGAGCGCGATTTGAGCCCGTTCTCGTTGAAGAACCTCTGAGGCTAAATTTTCTTCCATAGAACGCTGAGCCTGCTCTTGGCTGGCATTCAAGAATCGGTAGTCTACATCACTGAGATGTTTCTGCTCGGCCCAAGCAAGTGCTTCCTTTAAAGCGAGCCCTCCTAACAAACAGGATGAATCTTGGCAATCGGAGTCTATCCAGCCGTTCAACGACATCGCGTAGGGACGCAACTGGGTAAGCTGGGTTTCAACCCAGGTCAGGTTAAAGATACTCTGGTAAATTAAATTTTTGATGCGTAGATAGCCTTGATTTTCAATAACAAGACCTGATAGCCTCAGCTCTAGCTGATTTCGGCTACCATCTATGGTCACGGTTTCACCCATGAGTATTTGCTGATAGAGTCCAAGCAACTGTGCGGCCCTTGTACCGTTGTGTAACAGCCGATTGCGAATAGTACGCAGGTGTTCTGGCTCATCTTGAGACTCCCAACGCTCCAGAATGTTGTCTTTTACTAATAACGCAACATTTGGAGTAAATGTTGCTGGGTGAGTTTCCTGAAGTTCTATATTTTGAGAGGCTATATTTTGAGAGGCTGTATCTTGAAACTCAGAAGATGGGGTTAGAGTATTTTGAACGACCGAAGCAACACTTTGAACATGATTTACAACCAGTTGGCACAGTTTTTGCGTTAAAAAGGGCTGTCCTCCTGTCCACGCCAAAATTTCTTGGAGTGTCTCTGCTGGATTTTCAACCCAGTTTTCTAATCCGCTTAATAAAGGTTCAACATTGTTGTTTTTAAACCCAGATAAATCAATCGAGCAACCAATATTAAAAGGAGTACGTTGCCTGTCAATAATAAAGTCAGAAGGGGCAGCCACACCCAATAGCACAAACGTTAGTCGATTGTACTCAGCACTGTCGCTCCGTCGGTTATAGCACGCCCGTAAAAAAGCAAAAAAATCATCGCAGGGAAACGACAAATTTAGCAAACTATCGATTTCATCAATAAAAATGACAATGGGCTGTTGTATCTGGGTGAGCAAAACCTGATCTAAAAACATCTCCATACGTTTGGGTAAGGAAACCTGAGTGACTTTTTCCCACCAAGTTATAAAGTCCAAATTTAAATGGAACCCTTCAGCCAAATCACTCAAAATACTGGCATACCATTGCTCCGGCGTAATGTGCTGGCTACCTATGGTAGTTAGATCAATGGCTATACAACGAGTACCCTCTTGGCGCAACCGATTGAGCGTTTGAACTTGCAGACTCGACTTTCCCATCTGCCGAGAATTTAGAACGTAGCAAAAATCTCCTCGAATAACGGCCTGATATAACAGTTCGTCGGCCTGTCGTTTTACATAACTGGTCGCATTCAGAGGAAGGCTTCCGCCTACTTGATAGCTAGGAGTCGAGGAATTGGCTTTGTAAGGCTCAAGCATAAATGAGGATTTATTCGTTTCTCAGGAGCACATCAAAATATTGACGGTATAGGGCACAACTAGGTGCCGCATTTTGCCCGTGAAGTTTTACTAAACCCAAACTCTCTAGCTGAAAACCTTGTACTGCCGAAAGAGAAACGGGTTGGTCTTTGGTCATGACTTCCTGCAGCAGAGGAACAAGGTCTGGATATTTTTGAATGCGTCGAAACTGTTGGCGTAAGTGCTCGTGAAAAATTCCAGTAGGTGCGGTTGCATGGTCAAGTATTTCTCTGACAGGCGTTGAATTTTCCAAAACCCAGTCTAAGGTAAGACGAACTAGGTTGGGTTTTCCGCCGACAAGGGCCATGATGGACGCTACATCACTTTCTGTCCAAGAAACGCCATAGCGGGTAGCCAAGCTTAGAACCTGCTCAGCAGTAAAGTCTGGTAGTTCAACTGATAAGCCGACATTAAACGGTGATTGGTGCTGATGTAGGGGGATATAAACTTCTGTGGAGTGGATTACCATTAGCTTGAGTAAGTGCCATGCATCGCTTTTGGCAACGCTGTGTTTTGCTTTTTCACACCAAGCTCGGATGAGGCCCAAAAAATCAGAAGCAATTTCAGGATGATCAAACAATACATCTACATCATCAAGGGCGATTACAACGGGGTCATTAATCTGAGTTAGCAGGGCTCGGCTAAAAAACTGTGTACAGTTGTAGCTGCTGCCAAAAATAGGTTTCCACTGTTGGTCTAAGTCAATAGATATATTAAGTTGGTCGCAAACGACCGCGCAAAACCATTGGAGGAAGCGATCAAGATCCGAAAAAATATTTACATCTGCTAAACGAAGACTGACTACCACTGTGTGATGTCGATGTCTTTGGGCGCAAAGCAGGATCTTTGTCATTAATAACGTTTTACCCATTTGCTTAGGCGCTTTGATTCGGATTAGGGCGCCTTGTTGCACAATGGCTTCATAACAGCGTTTTTCAATGGGAGGCCGTTGAATGTAGAACTCGTCCTGATTGGTGTCAGCTTTGCATGAAGCGGATAGGCAAACTTTTTCTAGTTCTGAGGAGGAATCGAGCGGAGGCGTATGAGAGTTAGCAGCCGTGCTTTGCTCAAAAAGATATTGCCTAATAATGACCTGAAAATTACTTTTGGTAACTTTTTCTCCAAATATCCCAGACAGTTGCTTCCACAGGCGTGAGCCAATGCCGCGAATATAGATGGCGTCGTAGCCTAGCGTGTTCGCTATTTCTTGATAAGATGCTCCTGCCCAACACTGGGAAAAAACCGATTCTTGAATCGTGTTTAAACGCTCAGGGAACAGCGCCTGATGAACGAACGCTAGGGCTGTCTCTAATGAGTCATGGGTATTATCAGCTTTCAAAATGTCCAAAATACCTAATATTTAAACCTATTCTCTGAGGGATTAATTCATACCATAATAGGCCAATGACGGTTAATTTCAGGTTATTAGCCATTTTTGGTGATTTTAGGTTGCCCAAAAATGAACCGTTCTCCTCACTGGATTATACGAACAGAGATTTATTCTATTTATATGATCATTTTGCAAAGCACGTTTGAGTATGTGAGCTGCTTGGCTGCCGCTTTGAGTGCGTCTAAATCTGGTGGTTTGATGATTCGATCTGAGGGATCTGACCTGGTAGCTTGATAATGATTTTGCTGCGTTATAGATTATTACAAGAGCTATTCAATGTCAAGAAGGCAAGCTGTCGCAGCAGGGTAAATATATTTTAATCAGTAATTAATCAGTAAGCTTTTGAATGAGTTCTTGAAGCAGGTATCTCGAAGCAGGTAATCGTTACCCCATTTAGCCCGTTTAGCCCGTTGAGGTATGTTTTGGATGCCCAACTTAGCAATTTCTGTGGGTTGAGTGCGCTCACCGCTAGATGCCCAAGAACGATTAGAGGCTAAAGGGTATGGTAGATTTTTAACGATTGGGTAGGTGCGATCGCCTGCGTAAGCTCGCTCAAGCCCTAGATATTGATGATGGGAACTAGGATTGGGCTTAATTTAACCTCTCTTTAGAATGAAATAATTCTAGAGTTGCCCTGGAGAGGACTATGTTGGTTAAACACAACTGAGTAATGAATTTGTCGCCGGGTTATGTCTCAACTACCTAGAATTGATCGACAAAGAGAACACCAAGCTAACGAGCGCACGTTCTTAGCTTGGCTAAGAACCTCGATTGCCCTGATTGGCTTTGGGTTTGCTATAGCGCGTTTTGGTATTTTTCTAAAACAAATGGAAGCCGTTATGAATCAAACCATCGAAGCTCCTCATCCGCTGCTAAATTCTCAATCATTAGGCGTTAGTTTGGTAATTGTTGGCGTCATCGTCATCGGCTTAGCCGGTTGGCGATATGGCGTCACCTTCCAACAGATCGAGCGAAGCAACTATCGCCCTAACCCATGGATGGTTTGGATTATGACAGCCCTAGTGATGTTGCTGGGAATTTTGACCATTCCTATTTTACTCATCAAAGCTTTTGATATCTCGGTGAGCCGTCCGCCGACTACCGGATCTAGTCAATCATTGCCAAAATCATCACGCTAGACATTTTGGTGTCAGACAGCTCACAATAGTAACGCTCAAATAGTGGCGCTCAAGCTTCTTGAGTTTGGACTGCATCAGGAATGGTGGCTTATTCTGCTGGCTCACAGGCGAGAAGGTGGGATTTGGGTAACACCTAGCTGTTCTAAGACGGCAGCTACTTTAAAGATTGTTTCTTCATCAAAAGGCTTGGCAATGAGCTGTACACCGACAGGAAGCTCTCCGGGTATATAAATTGGGACAGAGAGAACCGGTAAACCAATGAAAGATATTGGTTGAGTATAAAAGCCTAGATGGGGACGAATCGGCACTTTTTTGCCTTCTAGTATCATTGTCGTTTGTTCGATCAAAGGCGCAGGGCAGGGTGTGGTGGGCGCTAAAATGAGGTCTGTGGTTCTAAAAATATCTCGTACCTGATCGCGATACCAGCGACGAAAGCGCTGTGCCTGGATGTACCAGGCGCTGGGAATAAGTGCGCCTGCGACAAAGCGATCGCGTGTCGCCGGATCAAAGTCTGGTAGGCGAGTTTGCAAACGGTTCAAATGAAGCTGACTGCCTTCACTCGCGGTAATGAGGTAGGCTGCCGCACGGGCGACATCGGCATGAGGCAACGTGACGGTGCGAGTGGCTCCCAGCGCAGTTGCTACCGTATCTAGAGCCTGGGCTACAGTCGGCTCCATTCCCTTGGCAAAGTGGTCAGTTGCTACCGCAATTCTGATATTTGATAGGTCGCTATTCAAACTAGGGACGACAGGCGATCGCTCAGTGCAGACCGGATCTCGGCTGTCTGCACCTTGGAGAAGTTGGAAAGACAGGGCAATGTCTTGGAGCGATCGCCCAAACGGCCCAATATGATCTAGGCTGCTTGACAATAGGAAAGCACCCGCTCTCGAAAGACGTCCGTAGGTAGGCTTGAGCCCATAAACGCCGCACAGGGCTGCGGGCACTCGAATCGATCCATTGGTATCAGAACCAAGCGTGAGGGGGACTAGCCCAGCGGCCACTGCCGCTGCCGATCCGCCCGATGAGCCCCCGGCAATTCTAGCGGTGTCATGAGGATTGTAGGTCGTGCCATAGTGATGGTTCACCGTCACAAAACCATAGGCATACTCATCCATATTGAGCGTACCGATTAAAATTGCACCTGCGGCTTTTAAACGGGCGATCGCTGTCGCATCTTGAACCGCAGGCGCATTGTCTCGGTTGATCAAGGCGCCTGCCAACGTCACTTCTCCAGCAACGTCGAAGAGATTTTTAACCGCAAAAGGCACTCCAGCCAACGGCCCGACGGCTTCACTATTGGCTATTTTCCGGTCAATCTCAGCGGCGTCTTCTAGGGCCTTTTCCTCAAAAACGGCAGTAAAACAATTTAATTGTCTATCTTTTTGCGCTATTTTAGCCAGCGCAGTCTGTACAAAATAGGTCGCCGAAGCGGTTCCGGCTTTCACCTGCTGAGCAATCTCTGTCGCCGATAACATTACGGTTCAAACCTGGGCGCAGCTTCTAACGAATCCGGCAATGGAAAGTTGAGAACAGGGTCTGCAATAGTTTCAATAGTTTTAAAGTTTTCAACAACAGGCGCGATTGAATCTGATGAGACAGGTAGTTTTAAGTAGGTCAGACTAATCTTTTATAGGATAATTTTGTAGGCTAGGAGAGACATAATTTTCGCCCTATTAACGCCATGCCATCTCCCCTACGAGTGACGCTCATGCCTGAGGAAGAACGGACGCTTAAAGAACTACGTATTGCTAACAGCGTGCCGTACCGCGTTCGAGATCGGGCGCATATGTTGCTACTCAATGCCTCCGGTTGGAGTGCCCCTGAGATCGCTGAGATCATGAATTGTCACGAACATACGGCAAGAGCAGCGATAAAGCGTTGGGAATCGGCTGGATTGGGTGGCCTATGGGAAAAAGCAGGTCGTGGCAAAAAGCCCACCTGGCAGCCTACTGACATGGCGTATCTAGAGGCGTGCTTGGCTGAGGAAGAGCGCACCTACAACAGCACTCAGCTAGCCGCCAAGCTAGCGTCAGAGCGGGATGTTCACCTGACGCCAGACTGGGTGCGTCAACTGCTCAAAAAAAAGGCTATCGCTGGAAGCGCACCCGACACAGCCATCGGCAGCGACAAGACGCAGCGGCCAAAGCCGAAGCCAGCGCCCAATTGATTCAGCTAGAAGCCCTCGCCGCCACGGGCCAAATCGCCCTGAAGTATCTCGATGAAACGGGGTGTTCTCAATGGACTCCTGAGAGTTACAGCTACAGTCTCGCGGGTGAGCAGAAACGGTTTGAGCAAACAGCGCGCAGAGGTCAGCGAGTCAGCATTCTCGGGGTATGGGATCCCGATGAGAGCTTCGACTATGCCCTCACAGTCGGTGGCTTCAATGGCGAGCGCTATATCGAAGTGATGAACTGGCTCGCCACCAAAGCGGCTCAGCAGTGGGCCCAAACCCGCCAGCTCACCTTTATCGTTCAGGATAATTGCTCGATTCACAAGAGCAAGGCGGTGCAGGCACTTTGGCCAACCTGGCAAGCACAAGGGCTGTTTGTGTTGTTTCTGCCGCCCTACTGCTCGGAACTTAATCCGATTGAAGGGCAGTGGCATCAGCTCAAAACCCATGAGCTAGCCGGACGCATGTTTGAATATGAAGACGAACTGAGCGAAGCCATTGTCGATGGCATGATTGACCGCAGCATTCACGGCGATTATGAATTAGACCGTCTTATACTTAATTGACCTGACCTACTTAGCAGCGATACAGAGTGAGCTACATACATCTCTATCTGCGATTCTGTAGAGGATTCAAGTTGTGAAATGGGCGGTTTCTTTGCCATAACAGAATAAACGGAATAAACAGGATGAACAGCGGTATCGAGTTATCTCAAGTTGTATATATTCAGAGCAGATGATTCATCACTGTTCAAACGTCATGAACATCATCCTCTACTAGCAACGCTGTGAGGGCATCAATTCCCGCCTGAGCAACTTCTACATCTTGCTGACCTGTGCCCGAACCAACGCCAATAGCCCCTACGAGCTGGCCATGCACGATAATCGGCAGACCGCCTTTAAGGTTAGTCAACTGCCCCCCGGTTGCAAATGCCAGCTTGGCTTCAACATCGGCGGGCAACCCACCTGTCGGGACGCGGCCCGATGCTGCTGTAATCGCTTTATGGGTCGCTGAGAGCTGACTGAGCACCTTGGCGCCGTCCATGCGTACAAAAGCGAGTAAGTTACCACCTGTATCTACAATCGCAATGCATTGAGGTACGTTCATGGCCTCCGCTGCTGCAATGGCGCCCTTTAGCCCGATCATTGCAGCAGCATGGGTCAGTTCTTGAGTTTGGCGTAAATACATGAAATTCTCTCTTTATGATTATTGAATTCTCGTACTATTTTGCTGACATTATTTTGCTGACACAATGGCTGCGATCAGATTACTCCCTGGCGAGCCCTGGTGCTCATTACCAGCCGAGGCCAAAATCATTGGATCGCCCGTGACGGAGGCAACCACAGCATTGGCAACTGCTTTCGCAATGATACCTGCGTAGCCAGAGAGAAAATCACTATGAAGAGTATGGCGGCGATCTCTTACAGCTGTCACCGCGTCTGCGCCGCAGTTTACAAATATCTGAGTGATGTACTGCTGTTGCTCAGTTGTCAGCGGTGAGTTCACAACCATGCCAGCACTGTTTAAGGCATGATAGATACCCGCCGTATCTAGCTGATCAACCATCACGCCATGCCCTACTTTGTAAGCACTCACAGATCGCTCAGAATTGCCCATAATTAGCACCCGACAGGCTGACTGTTCGCCGCCAGCAGACACTGAACCTCGCTGGGTATAGAGATGGCGATCGCGGTTAATAACCCCATTATCGGTTAACTTCTCTTCAGGAATCTCCTGTAAAGCCAGGGCAATCCCTAGCGCACTCGCACCCTTGGATAGAGAGCTGGCCTGTCCCAGATTTTGACTCACAACTGCCGCTCCCCGCTGAGCAGCGTCCGCTAGGCGAGCGGGCGTCATTGCTGGACATTTCACTTCAACACAGTGCACATCTTCTAGCTGGGTAATGCCAGCATCTGCGATCGCGGCTGTTACGGCCTCAGCCACCAACTTTACCTGCGTCAGTGTGCCATATTCCTCCGGCTGCAATACCCGTGTATTGGCAACGCCTACGCTTAAGCGTTTATCAGTCGGCGGTTGAGTCGGCGGCTGAGTTGGCGGCTGAGTTGGCGCTGCCACCATTTGACGCGTAAACACAGTGTAGTGAGGGCTCATTAGCCCGCCACAAAGACCAATCATCATCATCGGGATGCGATCAAACACCGCTTGAGGAGATATCTGGAGATAATCTGCGAGCAACAGCTGCAAACAAAGCGACGCATAGCCTCGGGCATAGCCTGTGCCTTCCGTTTGAGCGATAATACCAATAATGTTCTCTGCTACGATTTGGCCCGATTCCAGCTTGTTCTTCAACTCGCTAACATCGTCAGGTGCATCCATCGGCAGGCGAAAGACGTCAATATTAGTCCAGTCTTGAGGTTCCATAGTTTTTGGGTTGTGACTGATAAAAAGTAAAGTCAGATTTCTGAGGTATTTAGAACGCTGCGAGCGGCGTTCAGCGTCGAATTAATATGATCTAAAGATAAGGCGATCGCCCGATCTACATCCTGCGTTTTAAACGCGGCTAATATCTCTCGATGTTCCTGCTCAGAGTCGTCTCGCTGCGTTATGTTTTGTGAAAAAGAAAGATTTATATAGATAGTGGCAATATCTGAGAGGCGCTCTAGCACGCTCTGCAAATGTTGATTGGGATGAGCGCCATAAAGCTGCGTATGAAAATCACGGTTGAGCGCAATCCAGCAAGTCGGATCATGCTCGGCTTCCATTTGATCTAACACAGATGTCGCCCGCTGGATTTGCTCAGGCGTAATATGAGCAACCCCCCGGCGAATGCTGCTAGGCAACAGCGCCGTGCGCACTTCAAAAATATCTTCGAGTTCGGCTAACGTTGGAACATGAACAACCGCCCCCCGAAAAGCATCCAAATCAATTAAGCCTTGACTATTTAGCTCCCAGAGGGCTTCGCGAACCGGCGTGACACTCACCTTTAGCGCTGCTGCTAGTTCCGACTGAACCAAACGAGTCCCTGGCAGTAGCTCTCCTGCAAGAATAGCCTCTCGCAGGTAGCTCACGACGTTGGACTGAGTCGTCGGAGAGGCGCACTTAGCACCTGATAGCGACCCTGATAGCGATAACTTGGCAACCATAAGATCCTGTCAACAACGTCACGTTACATATGCACGCGATTTCACGCGATTTCGTAGCTTAGGCTACAGCATTGCAGCTGAATTATAGCTTTCATATATCATATATGATGTTTGAGGAAAAAGTCATACTTGTTCTTCCATCTTCTCTTTAACCTGTTTTGTTACCTGCTCTTGCTATGAGGTTTTCCCTTGCGCTTCCAAATCCATTCCCTAGCATCACATCGTTATCGGTATTCCTTGCTGGCAAAGCGGGCAATCACTAGGATTAATCGCATCCATGCCCTGCAAGGTGATTAGCACCTCAACCGGACAGGATAAATCGACCTCGAATATTCCTTTTGTCGCAATTAGCCCCACACCCACGGGTTCTGCATTGGCTTGGCGAACAATATCAATTAGTTGCTTGGCCGTTCCGCCTGTTGTGGTGATGTCATCAACAATTAAAACCCGTTCCTGGTGCTGAAATGAAAACCCATCGATTAAGCGGTAACGATGATCTTTTTGACGGGCGATCGCCACCTTTGTATGTAACCGTTTGGCCACCTCAAAAGCAATAATGCTGCCCGCCTCATTTGCACCCAAAACATAGTCAATATTAGCGCCCATCGCTATGCTCAATTTGTCAGCTAAGGTGTCAAATAAAAACGACATCGCTGTTGGATTTTGAAATAGCTTAATGCACCGAAAAAAACGACTGCTATGGAAACCGCTCGCCAGCTGAAAATGGCCTTCTTGTATAGCACTGGTCGCCTCACATAGCTGCTGAAATCGAGCGTATAACCCTAGCTCTGTCATCCTGTTTGCCTCAGTTGTTGTTGTTTTATCTGTTGTCTTGCCAAGGCTTCATCATACCCCTAAGGTCACTATGAAAAAACCTACGAAAAGGTCTCTGTTCTCTAACTCCCTATTTACCCGGCCGTTTGGCTTCAGCGGCATGGCACTAGTCGCCCTACTGTTGATAACAGGCTGTCAGACGCCCTCTGAGGTAGCAGTCACCGAAGATATCTCGGCCGAAACCGCTACAGATGCTGAAGCCACTAAAGCTGCGGTTGATCCCCAATCATTAACACCTGTTAAGTTCACGCTTTCCTGGCTGCTGCAAGGGGTGGATGCGCCCATGACCCTAGCAATAGAACGGGGCTATTTTGCTGAAGAGGGATTAGATATTCAGTTTGAACGTGGATTTGGTTCCGCTGATACAGCCAGCAAAATCGCCGCCAACCAATATGACATGGGCTTTGGCGATATGTACTCCATGATTGAGTTCAACCAGCAAAATCCCAACGAAAAGCTGGTTGCCGTCGCCGTACCTTATAACAAAGCGCCTTTTGTCTTAATCGCCCTGAAAGAATCTGGCATCAAATCGGTTCAAGACCTAGCCGGTAAAAAGCTCGGTGCCCCTGCGGGCGATGCCCCTCGTCGGCTTTGGCCCGTATTAGCCGAACAAGCCGGGGTCGATGCTGACTCTGTCGAATGGGTCACCATGGAGCCTAAACTCCGAGAGACTTTTTTACTTCAGGGAGAAGTCGATGCCATTAGTGGCTTTGTTTACTCTATGATGCCGTCTTTAGTAAAAGGGGGTAAAAGCGAAGAAGATCTGGACATTTTTTATTACATTGACAACGGCCTTGACTTCTACGGCAATGTGATACTAGTCAAAGAATCTTTTCTCAAAGAGAACGCCGAAACCGTCAAAGGATTCCTCAATGCCTACATAAGGGGAATGCAAGATACCTTGAAAGATCCGGTCGCGGGGCTAGATAGCGTCATCGCTGCCGGGGATGAGCTGATGGAGCGTGATGCCGAGAAGCTGAGGCTACAGATTGCTTTGAACAACTTACTCGTCAATGAAGAAGTGGAAACTATTGGCCTCGGTGCAGTTGATCCAGATCGACTCAAAGAGAGTATTGATCAAACCGTTAAAGGGTTTGGTTTATCAACGACACCTGCCATTGAGGAGGTTTTTGACAACAGTTATCTACCGCCTTTAGAAGCGCGACAGGTGCCACCGGCCTCAGAGCGACAAAACTTAGAGTAGTGAGTAGTGAGTAGTGAGTAGTGATGAGAGATGGGTGATAAGTGAGTAGTGAGGAGTCACGATCTCTTTACAGTTCAATTAAACCCGGCAAAATCGCCTTGGGCAAAACCCCATGCACGCCTTTCATGGGCGCATTCACTGCCTGGGTAATGTGAAAATGGATGCCTAAGCTACAAAGCATATAGGCATCCTCGGGGCTTAGCTTGAGCGTTTTTTGCAGTAAGTCCAACATTCGAGAAAGGGCGGATTGAAAGGCGTCATCCAGCGTGGCGGCAAAGCCCATGGTGATCCAGTCCGTGGCTGTTTCTGCCAATGGCAGAGGTAAATGGCTTAGGGTTGAATGCTTCAATAGCTGGATTTCGCCTGCCATTGAGGTTTCTAACCCCGTCAGGCAAACTTCTCCATCTCCTTGCAAACTGTGGCCATCCCCAATTGAAAAGAGTGCGCCTGGTAAAATGATTGGTAAAAATAGCCGACAGGGTGGCTGTAGCAGTCGGTTGTCTATATTGCCGCCATAGTCACCGGGTGGAATAGAGTTGCGATCGCACTCAGCTGTCGCTACACCCAAGGTTCCAAAAAAAGGCTCTAGCGGCAGTTTGATCCCACTCCCCACCGGAAACTCCACCAAACCAGCTGCCAAATCAATCGGGATAAACTTGAGAACCTCTTGGCCAAAGCGATCGGGGAGTCCGCCTTTGCCAGGACTCATGAGCGTAAACCCAACCGGTAGCAGCGGCCAAACCGCATTTAACCGAACTTCTAGCACCTCACCAGGCGCGGCTTCTTCTATATAAATGGGGCCAGTCAACAAATGGGGGCCTGCTGCAACTCGTCGCTCTTTTGACAAGCACTGACAAATTTCTAGAAAGGCGGGGGGTAAAAATTCGGGCGGTGCCTGCTGATAAACGGGCAATCCTGAAAAGGTTTCAACAGTTATCGTATCCCCTGAACAAACCGTCAGCGCGGGCGGCAGCTGAGAAGAAAAACCACCAAAATGAACTGTTTCGCAAGTTGCTTTTAAGATATGGTGAGCCATGCCAGAAAACAGGACTCGTTTAGTCCCAATTTAAAGAGAATTTAAAGAGCATTCTGTAGCCGTAATTACAGTTCGTTAGGGCATTTCTCTCAATAATATATGATATATTATTTTTGGATTTCATTGCCAAATCCTTCTGAGCTATGGCTATGGCTGAACAGATATCCCTGACAGCTTTGGGCTCAAAACAGCCCTTGCAACAATCTTCATCAGAGACTAGCGCCGATCTCACCTTTCAAGATGTCAGTTTGCAATACAGGATGTCAGGCCATCCTATGCAAGTTATCAAGCAGGTTTCGCTCACGGTTGCACCGTCTGAGTTTGTTTCAATTGTGGGGCCGAGCGGCTGTGGGAAAACCTCGCTGTTACGGATGATTTCAGGGCTTAACCCCGCCCATTCGGGACAGGTTTGTTTTCGGGGAGAGCCCATTACTAAGCCGCTTAGCAATGTCGGGATTGCCTTTCAAAATCCGGTTCTCTTACCCTGGCGTACCACCCTGCAAAATGTATTGCTGCCTTTAGAAGTCATCCCGACCCATAAGCGGCAGATTAAAACTCATCGCGATCGCTATGAGCGCATGGCCCAAGATCTGCTGACCACCGTCGGCCTTGAAGACTTTAAAAATCACTATCCTCAGCAGCTCTCGGGCGGCATGAAACAGCGCGCTTCACTCTGCCGGGCCTTGATTCATCAGCCCGAACTGCTGCTGCTAGATGAGCCCTTTGCGGCCCTAGACGCTTTTACGCGCGAAGAGATGTGGGAATTACTGCAACGGCTTTGGGAGCGATCGCAATGCACCAGCGTACTGGTCACCCACAACCTGCGCGAAGCCATCTTCCTGTCAGATACCGTCTATGTAATGGGGCCTCGGCCTAGTCAAATCGTACATACCCTAAAAGTTGACTTGCCCCGTCCTCGGACTTTAGATATGTGCTTCACCGAATCCTTTCATCAAATGTACTCCGAACTCAGACGACACATCCAGCGCAAGTAACTTGAGAGAACAAACTTGTACTGAGCGTAGCCTTTAACCAACCTTGCTTAAGAGAATAACCGCTATGGTTTTAACCCAACAGAAACCGATTAACGCTTCCCCGTACAGCCTTGAATCTTGGGTGAATTCTAAACACAGCAGTTACCTGTTACCGCTCATCACCACAGTCCTGCTATTTATTGTTTGGGAGATTTCCGTTCGCCTGTTTTCCGTTCCAGAGTTTATCTTGCCAGCGCCCTCTGCGATTTTGGCAGAAATTCCTCAATGGGGTAGGGCAGTCGCTAAAAATGCTTGGATTACCCTGGCAACTACGCTAGTGGGTTTCTCCTTTGCCCTGTTGTCTGGAGTGTTAATCGGCTTCACTATTGGCTATTCAAAACTGGCCAATTTGACCATTTATCCTTTGTTGATTGGGTTTAACACCATTCCTAAAGTTGCATTGGTGCCGCTAATGTCAATTTGGTTTGGCATTGGCGCGGTGCCAGCGGTGATTACTGCATTCTTACTGGCATTTTTCCCTATTGCGGTGAATGTAGCCATTGGCCTTGCCACGGTAGAGTCGGAAATGCAAGATGTGCTCACATCTTTGGGGGCTTCCCGCTTTGAGGGCTTTCAAAAAGTAGGTTTTCCCCACACCATGCCCTACCTGTTTGCCTCGCTCAAAGTGGCTATTTCACAAGCCTTCATTGGGTCAGTGATTGCCGAAACAGTGGCTTCTAATGGGGGCATTGGCTATGTCATTTTGTCGGCGAGTTCTAATTTCAACGTGCCTCTAGCGTTTTTGGCATTGCTTGCCCTCGCCGTGATGGGGATTTTTCTCTACAGCATTTTTATGGTCTTAGAAAAGCGCTTTGTTCACTGGATTTAATCGTTCACTGAATGTAATCTCCTAACCCTTTTCCTATGCGCATTGACCTTTACAAAATTCCTCAGAGTCGTCCTGATGATGTCTCTGGATTAGATGCTTTAGTTCAATCAGGTGAGATTAATCCTGCCCATATTATTGCTATTCTCGGTAAAACAGAAGGCAACGGCTGCGTTAATGATTTCACCCGAGGCTTTGCGATTCAAGCCCTAAAAGCCTATCTAGGCGGCAAAATTGGAGATGCCGCCCGACAGGTTGTCTATATTATGTCAGGTGGTACAGAAGGTGTTTTGAGCCCGCATCTCAATGTCTTTACCCGTCAAGCGAGCACGCCTGACGCGCCGCGCCGCTGGGGATTAGTAATGGGAATTAGCCGTACCCGAGAGTTCTTGCCTGAAGAAATTGGCTCTTTAGCCATGGTCGAAACCGTTGCTCAATCGGTTAAAACGGCTCTTGACGATGCTGGATTGACCCCAGAGAATGTTCATTTTGTCCAAATAAAGTGTCCCCTAGTGCAGTCTAGCCAGATGCAGTCTAGCCAGATGCAGTCTAGCCAGATGCCGCCTAGCCAAGGTAAACAAGTGGGCATTCAGCGTAGCAGCTATCAGTCTATGGCCTATTCACGCGCGGCTTCTGCGCTCGGTGTTGCCCTTGCGCTCGGTGAGATTCAGCCCACAGAAATTGCGGCGGAGGCTATCTGCCACGATTTTAGTCTCTATGCCACAACTGCCTCTGCTTCGGCAGGTGTGGAGCTTCAAAACTGCGAGATTTTTGTGTTGGGCAATGCGGCCCATGCCACAGGAGATTTGGTGGTGGGTCACGCAGTGATGCAACATGCGCTGGATGTTGAGGCCGTGAATCGTGCGATCGCAAATACGGGCCAGCCAGCCAGTCAGGTGGTCAACGTTTTTGCTAAAGCAGAAGCTGACCCTAGCGGTTATATTTTAGAGCGGCGTCATACGATGTTAGATGACTCAGATATTAGCCATACTCGAATGTCACGAGCGGTCGTGGGTGCCGTGGTTGCCGCAGTCGTCCAAGATCCGGCAGTTTACGTCTCGGGTGGCAGTGAACATCAAGGCCCACCGGGCGGCGGGCCAATTGCGGTTATCTCTCGTATTGTCTGATACCTGATTTACCTGATTGCTCACCGAATACCGTTCTGATGCCTGATTGACTGAGCAAGCCACTGTGATTGGCGATTGCCGTTAATCGTTACGGTCTCGAAGAAACTCAATCATGTTTTGATCTTCGCCTCGGATGTGGTGCGCCAGCCATTCGGTGAGAAATTCCGTCAGGCGATCGCTCAGAACCACCTCTTGCTGATCGAATTGAGCCAGCAGACGAGAGACCTTTGCCAGCAGGTTATCGTGAACTTGCTTGTGGCGACCATAGCCGGGATAGTTGTGCATTAGCATGAGCGCTTCTTCATGCTGAAAATGCTCAGCAGTGTGGTCAGCCATGGTCTGAATCATCGCTTGTAGCCTGACCGGACTGGCAGCGGTTTGAATGGCCGCGTGAAGATCATTAACCATGTTAAAGAGGATCTGGTGCTCTTGATCAATCCGGGCATCGCCGATGAGGTATTCGTCTTGCCAATGGGCGATGGTCAGGGGGCTAGATGCGGTCATCATGATTAATTCAGTCAATTTAATTCAGTCAATGGTTTCTATCGTCGGGTGTCGATATTAGCAGAGCCTGGTAAAGATCGTGAACGCTGATACAAGACAGTCAACCCTGCTATTTGATACTATCCCAGGATTAGAATTAACCCAATAGAACCAGTAGACCCAGGCTTATTACGTTACCGTTATCCCCCAGGAATAACCCATGCTTGATATTAAAACCCCTCAACAAGCCCAAAGACTCGCCCACAAATCAACCTGGGCGACAGGCATTCTTACCTTATTCCTAACACCAGCCGGATACCTCTATACCGGGAGAAAGAAGTTAGCGCTGATCATCTCGGTATTCTGGCTACCGCTGATTCTGAGCAACACAGACAGCGATGATCTGAGTGCCCTGTTAGGATTTTTAATCATTGGTGCCGCCATCGAAAATGTCATGGCTATCCACAAGGCCAGAAGGCTCATGAATAAGCGTGGCATCCCTACTAAACCCGACATTGAATACGAAGAAAAACCGAGTAATCTGACAGTGACCTTGCTCAAACTGGCCCAGCAGAAAGGCGAGATGACCATGGCCGACTGCGTGATCCAAACCGGTAAAAGTCCTGAAGAACTTCGCGCTACCCTACTAGAACTAGAGCGTCAAGATCTACTGAGATCGGGCAATCGCGAGAGTGACGGAGCCTGGGTTTACAGAATTGTCTAGGCTGGCGACCCTTTCGGCATTCGCCTTATGGCCTTGGTCACTTGATAGCCTTAGTCACTTGGCTGGAATACAACAGCACAGCTAAAACTTTTACAAAACAACAGGCCGAGGACCTGTAGCCTACATTGGCAAAGCCTCGCCTTTGGCAATCTGCATCCACATACCGCTATATTTATCACTTATCTAGCAGCTTTTTCTAAAACCAATGGCTGAGCCGTTTCACCATTCACTGTTGTTGCTAACGCACTAACTCCGCATCCACATGGAGCAGTACCAGCCCTGCATAGTTGAGATAAATGCCGGCTCATGACTCTATCAGACGCGCCCTAGACTTTATCGGACGCGCCCTAGACTCTATCGGACGCGCCTGAGACTCCATCGGACGCGCCCTAGACTCTATCAGACGCGCCCTAGACTCCATCGGACGCGCCCTAGACTCTATCAGACGCGCCCTAGACTCTATCAGACGCGCCCTAGACTCTATCAGACGCGCCTGAGACTCCATCGGACGCGCCCTAGACTCTATCAGACGCGCCCTAAACTCTATCGGGCATGTCCAGAAGTTGCTGGTAGACGGTAAGGCTGCGCCCTTTTGCGATGACTTTTGATGGGCATCAGAAATTTTTGCGATCGCTCAAGTAGTTCCTGTTTTTGATTGAGCAGTGAAGAGCAGTGAAGAGCAGTGAAGAGCAGTGGATTATTTTTGACGAAGGATAGAAAACTTCATTTATCACCTCAAAGCTGTCAACCCTGACTAGCCTAGACAATTTCCTGAGACCGCAGACACGAATGCTAGAATTCGTATGTCTGAGCGTTGGCGGAGCCGCTCCTTCAAAGAATCGCAGGCAGAGGGTTGTAAAGAAGGAGTGGAGGAGTAGGGTTATTCCAGGTTACTGATGCTCAAGAAAAAGGGGAGAGGCTCTTCCTGCATAGCGATTTGATGATTTTTGGCTACTGATTTTTGGCTACCTCGATCTGACAATTTTAATAGAATAGCGGTAGTGTTTTTGGACTATGCGAAGTTTCATCTCTCAAGATCGGGAAACGCCCTTTAATCCAGTTATTCTGTTAACCCTGTGCGTAGCACTGATCTCAGTTTCCTTTGCGCCCATTTTTATCCGCTTGAGTGAAACCGAACTAGGGGCGAATGCGACGGTCTTCAATCGCTTAGCTATTTTTCTGTTCAGCGCTGGCTCCGTTCGCCTCACCCAGCAATGGTTATTTCCAGTAGCCGAGGTCGAGCAGGCAGAACCCCTCACCAGCCACAACTGGTTTTGTCTGGTGGGCGTGGGCATCAGTTCGGCAATTTCATTAGTGCTTTGGGCAATGTCGTTAGAATATACGACAGTGGCTAAGTGTATGCTGCTGAATAACTTGACACCTCTTTTTACTAGCTTGGCGGGATGGCTGCTACTTGGAAAGCGCTTCGATATCCGATTTTTGACCGGGATGGGGATCGCCTTGACCGGCGCAATAGCCCTAAGCCTAGAAGATATTCACGCTGCTGAGAGCCTCCTGCTAGGCGATATCTATGCTTTGCTGTCCGCCGCCTTTTTAGGCATTTATTTTTTATTAGTAGAGCAGCTTCGCAGTCGATTCTCAGCAACTACTATTTTGCTGTGGCGCTGTGCGATCGGCACTGCCGCCCTTTTGCCAATTGTGCTGTTGACAGAAGGATCGGTTTTTCCAGGAACAAAAGTCGCCATTCTTGCGGTTTTGGGCCTCGGCTTAATTAGCGAGGGACTGGGCCAAAGACTACTCGCAGACTGTCTCAATAAACTATCGGCTAGCTTTGTTGCCCTATTTTTATTACTAGAACCCATCATCAGCGCCCTGCTGGCTTGGCTGATTTTTGCCGAGCGCCTGAGCCCAGGCACATGGGTTGGCTTTGCCATAGTACTGACGGGTATTTATCTGGCGCAGTCTAGCCCATCCTCAGTGCAAACCCTACCCTGCGAGCAGGTGCAGATACCGTAGTAGGTAAGCGAAACGGGAAAAGGGGAACTTTTGAGCCTGATTTAAGAAAAACTGACGCCACTTGCTCCGACTCTTGATCGTCAGAGCGGTTTAGAGTCCTAAAATAGATCGCTAGCGATAAAGGATCTAACCGACAGGAGAACAGGCCCATGGCCGGAGTTAAGCAACCCACCTCCAACAACTTCAAAAAGTTGCAGAGTTTGCTGCGGGGGCGGGTAGGTAAAGCGATCGCCGACTATCACATGATCGAAGCGGGCGATCGGGTGATGGTTTGTCTCTCAGGCGGCAAAGATTCCTACGCCATGTTAGATCTTTTGCAACATTTGCAGCGGAGTGCTCCCAACCACTTTGACATTTTGGCTGTAAACCTAGATCAAAAGCAGCCGGGGTTTCCTGCGCACATCTTGCCAGAGTACTTTGAGGCGATTGGCGTAGCCTACCGGATTATTGAGCAAGACACCTACAGCACGGTCAAACGCTTGGTGCCTGAAGGCAAAACCATGTGTGGTCTATGTTCTCGCCTACGGCGAGGAGCCCTCTACCGCGTTGCAGCAGAAGAAGGCGCTACTAAAATTGCGCTGGGCCACCACCGAGACGACATGGTAGAAACGCTCTTTTTAAACTTATTTCACGGGGGTAGGCTCAAGGCTATGCCGCCCAAATTGCTGACCGATGATCGCCGTCACATTGTGATCCGACCATTAGCCTATTGCGCCGAAAAAGATATTGCCCGCTATGCCCGCTACCGGGAGTTTCCGCTCATTCCCTGCACACTCTGTGGTTCTCAAGCTAATTTGCAGCGGGCTCAGCTCAAGCAAATGCTGCACGACTGGGAAAAGCAGTGGCCTGGTCGCACCGAAACGCTGTTCCGCAGCTTGCAAAATGTCACCCCCTCTCACCTTGCAGATCCGACTCTGTTCGACTTTGGGGGGCTAGAATCAGCCCGTATTATCCCGACGGCGGAGGAAGATTTGGTGCCTCACCACTTTTAGCATCTGCCCGCTTTGCGCTAATCCTGTAAGGCTACGTTGTAGCGGTCAATCCCAAGATCGGCAAGCTGAAAGTAAACCGTGATTTTTTAGCCGAGCGCTCAGTGCAACTGGGCTTGTCACCGCAAATCCCTCCCAAAAAACTGACCAACTCGCTTAAGCCACACGCAACAGCAAAACAGGGCAACTTGGGGCCATACAGCCGATTCGTAAGCTGTGTTACTTATTAGTGACAAATGCCTGTGATAGGTTTTGTTTTTAAACTATTGCGATGTGGAATTTAAGGTAACGATTATGGCGCGTACATTAGTGGGTCATCTCAAAGCTCTGTGGCGCTACCCGGTTAAATCCATGCAGGGAGAAACTCTAGAGATTTCAGAAGTCGGTGAGCAGGGATTGGTAGGCGATCGCACTTACGCCCTTTGGGATGTCAAAACCAGCCGTGTAGCCAGTGCCAAAAACCCTCAAAAATGGGCTACCCTCCTCAACTGTCAAGCAACCTTTACAAAAACACCCACCCTCAGCGAGCCCATGCCCCCTGTGCAAATTACATTACCCATGGGCACAACGGTCACGAGCACTCAGCCCGACATTAACCCCTTGCTCTCCGATTGGATTGAGCGAGAGGTACAGTTTCTCTCTTCTGCGCCAGCAAAACCCAGTCTCGATCAATACTGGCCAGATGTAGAGGGTCGAGAATATCGAGATACGGTAGTTGAACTGTTGATGCCAGAAGGGACTTTTTTTGATTCTTGCCCCATTCATGCGGTCACGGTTGCGACCCTAGAACGGTTAAAGGCACTATATCCAACCGGAGAGTTTGACCCCTGCCGATTTCGTCCTAATCTGTTGATTGACACCCAAGCAGATCAACCTGACTTTGTTGAAAATGATTGGATTGGCAAAACTCTCTTAATTGGGGATTCTGTAATACTAAAGATTGACACCAAATGCCCTCGATGTGTAGTGACTACATTGGCCCAAAATGGCTTGCCGCAAGATCTAGATATTTTACGAACAACCGCAAAATACAACGAGGTAATTGCAGGGATTCGGCTGTCGGTAATACAGGGCGGAACTATCCACCAGGGAGATGCAGTATGGCTAGAAACGACCAACGCATAGAACATTTACCTCGTCCGATACCTCGTCCGATTAAATTGCAAACGATGGATCATTGAAGGCTTTTTTAAAAAGGCTAAGCATCGGTAATGGTGCAAGCTATAAGAGTACAAGCTATCAGCCCATGTGCAATGAACCCTTTTAGCCTAACCTCAGCAGTAGTCACTTGAGGTTAGGCTAAAAGGAATTGCTCCAGGAATTTTCCAAGGAATTGCCCAAGGAATTACCCAAAGAATTAATTGGGCATTACCTGCGGAACTGCCTGAGATGGCTTGGCATCAGCGCTAAGCGGTAAGTCTTGGCCTTCGGCTTTTTGGCAAGCGACCATAGTTTTAACATGTTCCATTTCATCATCTCGAATAGCCACAAATACATCATAGAGATTGTCGATTTTAGGGCGACGATGGGCCGGAACATGGGCCGTTTGAAACGCATCGAACATATACAAATCACCATCGCGGTAGTAGTCGATGGCAATTTGGGGGGCAGGTTCCCCTTCAAGATAAGTCTTTTCTTCTTTTAAAAATTTGTTGTAGCTAGCAAAGGCGTGCTGTTCTACTTGCTCCATAAAATTGTAAGCGGCCTTGGGGGAAACTAAATACAGTCCAATGACAATCCAGTAGTAAAGCAGCGCTGTGTGACGGGCCAAAAAACGGTCAATCCAATAGTCACCGCCGCCTAGCGCTTCCATAATCAATAGGTGATGCAGCTCATTCCAAGATTCTGCAAAGTGAACTTTTAGCCAATCTATCCTGCGCCACCAGCCCAGGGTTTCATAAAGATGCAATACAGAGAGATAGGAAAAGTAGGGAACCCGAGCGACGGTCTCTAAAACGTAAAAACGAGGATAGGGGCGCTTTTTGTACACCACGTTAATCACAAAAACCAGAATGCCTACTAAGACTTTAATCATATTGAACTCTCTTAAGTTTGGAGATTTGGATTGTCTGCGCTTCTATCCTCGCAAGTTCTTTCAAAAACGCAAGATCGTTTCTACCCAGTGCTTATGCGCCAAAAAGTAAAAAATTAAACTTACCCTAAGTAAAAAAATGGCGCGTGAGCGGCTTTAGAAGCATCTTAAGGAAAGCTTAAATTCATGATTTTTGCGCAGACCAGGCATCTCGTAGCCAGAGGTATCGTGCAAAATAGAATGTCTGTGCTCGTTCATTGATCTCAATATGGCTGATTCCCTGGACTGCTTAACCTTTCAGTGCCCTATTCAGCATGTGCTAGACATGCTAGGCAGCAAGTGGTCAATTGTGATTCTCAGGGAGCTATGGAGCGGCGATCGCCGTACCCACGAGTTGCTCAGTGCCCTTCCTGGCATCAGTAGCAAAACGCTAACCATTCGGTTACGGAATCTAGAAGAGCATGGCATTGTTGAGCGGCGAGTATACGCGGAGGTTCCCCCTCGGGTGGAATATACCCTGACCGACAAAGGCAGGGAGTTGCAGCCTGTATTAAACGCTCTCCATCAGGTGGGTGAGCAATGGCTAGAGCAAGAAAGCTGTGTTTGCCCCGTTCAACAACTGCCCACCTAGTCATTTCATGGTGTCGTTTCATAGTCGTTTCATAGTCGTCCCATAGTCATTTCATAACGAAACTTTGCAGTTTTGAGCATGAGCAAGAAATTGTTACATGAGCGTTCTACGCCTGAGACTGCGCATTTTTTTACTTTGGGTAAGGTTAATTTTTTACTTCGCGTTCCTAAGGTTCTTTTTTTAAACCTTCTTGTGGGCATTCCAAAACATTTATAGGCTCGTTTTATGTTTTAGAGCGAGTGTTATATGCCTGTGCGAACCGATTCACAATCCTTCCAAGCAGATGTTTTAGCAGATGTTTTACAGCCAGCGAACAACCAGAGTGTCTCCTCCCTCAAAAATATAGCTCCGCAGAAGCGCACAGCACCCCAAAAAACGAACAAAAGTATGCTACCGGCTCCCCCCAAAGACTCTCGACAGCGCTTTAAGCGCTATGTACAAACCTTGCAAGACAATATCTGCACCGGGCTTGAACGCTTAGATGGTGAGGCGAGGTTTCAAGAGGATATTTGGCAGCGAGAGAACGGCGGCGGCGGTCGCACTCGGGTCATTCGAGAAGGCGGCGTTTTTGAGCAAGGTGGCGTGAATTTTTCGGAGGTGTGGGGAAAGGGATTACCCCCTGCGATTATCAGCCAGTACCCAGAGGCAACCGGACATGACTTTTACGTCACCGGCACCTCTATGGTATTACACCCACGCAATCCCTATGTGCCGACTGTTCATCTTAACTATCGCTACTTTGAAGCAGGCCCTGTGTGGTGGTTTGGTGGTGGGGTCGATCTCACACCTTACTATCCGGTTGTAGAAGATGTGGTTCATTTCCACAGGACAATAAAACAAGCCTGCGATCAGCATCATCCTGATTTTTATTCGGTTTTTAAGCCGTGGTGTGATGAGTACTTTTATCTGAAGCATCGGCAAGAAACCCGTGGGGTAGGGGGCATTTTCTTTGACTATCTCAACAGCCAAAGCAGCCTTTACAATGGCCCTCATCCTGAGGGCGCAGCAGCACAAAAAAATCAAGCAAGTCAAACCAGTCAAGAAGTAAACCAGCAGGGCACGCCAGCATCTCACGCAGAATCTTACAGTTGGGAAGCGCTATTTTCCTTTGTGCAGAGCTGTGGAAACTCATTTTTGCCAGCCTATTTGCCGATTGCTGAGCGGCATAAGGAACAGCCTTATGGCCAACGCGAACGCAATTTTCAACTGTATCGTCGGGGCCGCTATGTGGAGTTTAACTTGGTGTACGACCGAGGAACGGTGTTTGGCCTGCAAACCCAGGGGCGTACTGAATCGATTTTAATGTCACTGCCGCCCTTAGCCCGTTGGGAATATAGCTATACCCCCGAACCGGGCACTCCAGAAGCAAATTTGTATGACACTTTTCTGCGCCCTCAAGATTGGGCGAACTGGAAAACAACAAAAACAAAAGCAACAAAAACAACAACTGTCTAAAGAACGCTCTATTCTTTTTCTGAGGTGCTTATTATGTGCGCTCCTACTTCCATGTGTCCTCCTTTGGCACTTTGCTTAAGAGAAGGCACTCAACAGTCTCACAGCCTAGCTGAAAATACAGTTTTGATGAAATGCTTGCGCAATGGGCTGATCAGCGCAGAGCCTTTGCGGCAGTGGATGGCGAGCTTGTATTTTGTTTACAGTGCGCTAGAGCTGGAGATGTATAATCACGCTGACCATCCGGTGATTGGCAGAATTTATTTTCCTCGCCTAGAGAGAACACTTCAGCTAGAGAACGATCTAGCCTTTTATTATGGCGATAACTGGCGCCGCCAAATTCAGCCCTCTCGCAAAACAATTCGCTATGTGATGCGCCTTCATGCGATCGCCAACGATCAGCCTGCTCTGCTAGCAGCCCATGCCTATGTTCGCTACATGGGCGATCTGTCGGGTGGTCAAGGGCTTCGCGCAAAAATTCGTTCAGCGCTGAAGCTGCCTGAGGGACTTGGAACAGCATTTTATGAGTTTGAAGGGTTGCCAACGGCTGAAACTCGGCGAGCATTCAAGGGAGTTTATAGAGATGCTCTCAATCAATTGCCAGTGGATACGCAGCTGGCTACCCAGCTAATTGAGGAGGCTAATTTGGCCTTTAAGCTCAATTGTGATGTGATGCATGAGCTAGCATCTCAGGTTAAGGCTACGGTGAGCGAAGCGACGTGGGAACTCATTACCCATGAAAACCTACCCGGCAGTACAGCTCACCTGCCGCCGCCGATTGAATTAGTCTCAGCTTGATATGAGTCCCGGCTTGATATGAGTCCCGGATTGATACTAGTCACGGCTTGATAGCGCGATCGCTCAAAAATTGAATCGAGCGATCGCAAACTTAAAACATAGATATTGAGAATGTGAGAAGAGCGTATGATCAGCACAGCAGCGTCAGGCAATAAGAGCCTTTTAGGAACAAAATCGACCATTGAAGAGAGTCTTTTAACACCCCGGTTTTACACCACAGATTTTGAGAAGGCAGCAGGATTAGATCTCTCTGAAGGGGAGACCGACCTAAAAGCAATGATCGCTGAAATGCGGGCGGACTATAACCGGCATCATTTTGTCCGAACAGACCAGTTCAAACAGGACTGGAGCCATATTCAAGGCAAAGATAGAGAAGCGTTTGTTGACTATTTAGAACGCTCTTGCGTATCAGAATTTTCGGGCTTTTTACTCTTTAAAGAACTCTCCCGACGCCTTAAAGATCGTCAGCCTTTACTGGCAGAAATTTTCTCGCTCATGGCCCGCGATGAAGCGCGTCATGCGGGTTTTCTCAACAAGGCAATGGCAGACTTTAACATCACGTTAGACCTTGCGAAACTCACGAAAAAACGCACCTATACATTTTTCCCAGTGGAATGGATTATTTATGCGGTGTATTTGTCTGAGAAAATTGGTTACTGGCGCTATATTTTGATTCATCGGCATTTGGCTAAGCATCCTGAAAATGCTTTTTATCCCTTATTTGACTATTTTGAACCCTGGTGCCAGGATGAAAATCGTCATGGAGATATATTTAAGGCGTTGCTGCGATCGCAACCCAACATGTGGAAAACCTGGCAATCTCGCCTATGGAGCCGCTTCTTTCTACTCTCTGTATTTGCCACTCACAGCCTCACCGTCCACGAGCGTACCGCATTTTATGAATCACTCGGACTCGATGCGACACAGTTTGATGTAGACGTTATCCGTGAAACCAACAACACTTCAGCCCGTGCTTTCCCTGTCATTCTCAACATAGATCATCCCGATTTCTTTAAACGGTTAGATCGCTGCGCAGCGCGCAACCTAAAGCTTAAAGCAATTGCCGAAAGCTCCGGCCCTAAACTGTGGCAATGGATCAGAAAAATTCCGTTGATAGCCGGTACTGTGTTAGATCTCATTCGACTTTATCTGATCAAACCGATTGATGCTGAAGCCTTACGAGAAGTGGTTCGATAATGGTCATTTAGATGTAATGCTCATGACTAAACGCTTACATAACTAAGCGCTTACATAATTAAGCGCTTACATAATTAAGCGCTTACATAACTAAGCGCTTAATTGCTTTAGCTGCTCTAAACTCAAAACATCCACCGTCAGAACATAAACCGTGCTGCCCACATCAGGCGAATATACATTTAAATAAGAAATCTCGTCTGGATTATCGGGTGCAATCACTTCAAACACCCGATGCCCTGTGTCGTCGATATCTTCTCGCTCAGTCAGTTGATAGCCCTGTGCCTCCAGCTGAGTAATTAACTGCTTAGCCATTTGACGAAAGTTACCGCTGATTTTATGACAGCTTTCCACGCCATAGCAGCCAGACTCGGCACCTGTCAAATGCGGAAAATCATCACCCAAGCGAACCACCATGCCATATTCAGGACTAGCATCAGGGAGTGAACTGACTTCCCCAGCAGCGGTAGTCGGCAATTCAACCCTGGGCGCAGGGGCAGTAGGAGCGACAGAGCCAGATGGCACAGGCTGAGACTGAGACCGAGGCTGAGACTGTGGTTGAGGCCGAGGTGGGACAGCATCAGGAGGCATAATCTCGGCAGATATTAGAGGCTCTTCTGAAGGTAATTCTGGGAATGCGACGACAGGCGCTGGTTGTAATTGAGACAGCGTAGGCGGACTCGGCTCAGCAGAGTTGGGGCGCTCGGCGATCGCGGGCAAACCTGCTGGCAGGCTGACAACATCCAGCGAAAGGGACTGCGAATCATCTGTTTCAGTAGTGGGCACTTCTCCTGAGGCTTCGACCGATGAAGCCTCCGACTCATTCGGCCACGGTAGCCTGAAAATCAGGCCATGAAAGCATAGGGAAAATAGAACGATTCCCCAAAATATTGGTTTTGACTTTTGAGTGCGCAACACTGACCGATGGGGGAGTTATTTTTTGATAGAGCGACTAACCGTAAATTCTGCGGAGTTCATTGATAAGACACACAGTTAAGACCTACAGTTAAGACACACATCTCTTAATTAGGAAAGACTCCTGCTAATATTACTGGCGAGCGTCCCTTAAAATCAACCCTGGAGCCTCACTCTACAGTGAACCGGCTTATACAATCTCTGTCATTCTCTGTCATTGAAGAGGATTTATAGCAAGGTCAACTGAAATAAGTTCTTATCAGCTGACAAAAAAAATCACCAAAATGACAGTGAATAACGACATACGCACTTATTCACGGGCTTATTCTAAGCGGGCATCATGCCGACCAGATCAGCCAAAAAGATACTTACACAAAGGTTACAAGCGTAAACATATAATCGAACTGCCTTTTTTCCTGACTGTTCGTGGTAGCTTTTGGTCATTTTATTTTATTTTTATATGAGAATAAATCTCATCAGTAGTAGAATGCTGTCATCCCAAATTTTACCGATCCCTATCAGCAAGGACAGCACAGTATGAAGCTTTCACGACGATCATTAATGATTCGTGGCACTGCGGCCACCGCAGCCTTTGCAGCAACACAGGTATTTCGCCCTCGCAGAGCCAGCGCTCAGACAGGCGAAGTCAATCTTTATTCATCTCGCCACTACAACACAGATGACGAACTCTACGAAACCTTTACTAACCTCACAGGTATTCGAGTAAATTTGTTAGAAGGTGAAGCTGATGTATTACTAGAGCGGCTTAAAAGCGAAGGGGCCAATAGCCCAGCCGATGTATTTATGACCGTTGATGCAGGCATGTTATGGCGAGCTGAGCAAGCGGGTGTGTTTGCACCGATATCTTCTACCACCTTAACCAACCGGATTCCAGAGCACCTCCGACATCCTGACGGCAAATGGTTTGGCTTTTCTAAAAGAGCTCGGGTAATCATGTACAACAAAGCAGCGGTCGATCCGGCAGATCTATCTACTTACGAAGATTTGGCTGATCCTCGCTGGCGTGGTCAAATTCTCACTCGCTCTTCAAGCCACATCTACAACCAGTCTTTGGTCGCCTCTTTAATTGAAACAAATGGGCTACAAGCCACAGAAGACTGGGCCGCTGCCCTGGTGAGTAATTTTGCTCGTAAGCCAGAAGGCAACGACCGAGCCCAAATCGAAGCGGCAGCAGCAGGACTAGGCAATTTGGCGATCGCCAACACCTACTATCTCCCTCGCTACCTAGAAGAAGAAACCCCTGCCAAAAAAGCAGTATTCGATCAAGTTGGCGTTTTCTTCCCAAATCAAGACGGTCGTGGAACCCATGTCAATATCAGCGGTGCGGGCGTAGTGGCAACTGCACCGCATGCGAATGCTGCTCAACAGTTTTTAGAATATCTAGCAGATACTGAAGCCCAAACGTTTTTTGCAAAAGCAAATAATGAGTATCCAGTGGTATCAGGAGCCGAGCTTGCACCAGCCGTAGCAGGCTTTGGCACCTTTAAAGACGATAGTACTAACGTTTCTACTTACGGCATAAACCAGGCCGCAGCCGTACAGCTCATGGATAGGGTCGGCTGGGCTTAGCGCTAGAAAGTTGATCACATCATCGACCGCTCGGCAAAACCTCTGCGCCGATTAAATTCGCCAAAGCCCTGGGTCGTGTAATAGCGATGTCCTGTGCGCTCATTGAACACACAGATCTAGCCTCAGGGCTCTGGGGAAAGGACTTAATCCATGTCGATAATAGATAATCAGCAATAGGCAATTAACAATAAATAACCAACAATAGGCAACAGGCAATCAGCAATAGGCAATCAGCAACAGGCAATCAGCAATAGGCAATCAATAGCAAATCCCTATAGGAATCTTGGTCTACCTGTAGAGTAGCAACTCATCCCCTCGCCAAGAGCGATAGACAGGTCAGAAAAAAGGCTACCCTCAAGGGATCATTAAGACTGTATAGTCCTGCTATATAAAGACTTTAAGCGTAGTTTTTTTGAGAAGTCGATGCCATTTGTTCATAGTGAGCCTAATTATTTAATGAAATATAGGATCGTTGTGAAGATCATCTTCTGATAATTTTTCTTTATCATAGCTTCGCTTCTATGGGGCGCAATGTGAGCCCTCGAACAATACTGCCACTAAGCTCTCTGAATTGTCTTTCTAGGGAACTATGAATAGGGAATGAAAGTAGTCCTAATCAATTCTCTATGATTGCTCCTATATGGCAAAACCACGATTGCGTAATTTGCGTAAGCGCGTCAGACTACGCGACAAAATTGCGGCTGGATACTTAGGTGTTCTGATAATTTCAATTGGTGGTGTCCTGCTCGGCTACCTCGTAGGTGATTATTTTGAGTACAAGTCTATTAAAACAGCAGAAGCTATTTCTGAGAGCTTAGATCATCTTAATCACTTACAGGTCTCACTGCTTAGAACCCATAACTATAGATATCGATATCAATTGACATCTCAGAGCGAGGACGACTCGCTTCTAAATAATATTGACAACTTAATACAGCATCAATCAGAACTTGAGTCAACCTGGTTAACGTTGCAAAAATATACTGAAACAACGCCAGTAATATACGGCGTCAAAAATCCAACATTAATCCCTATTGAACGCTTTCTAATAAAGAACAATACGGCTTTCGAGGCTTACTGCGATGAGTTAGAGAAACTCGCTTTTGACCTTACCTCCCGACAGCCTCAAGTAAAAAATAGTGAAGCTTCAACTGTTAGTTTGAGATCAGCTGAGCCCAGTGTCAACATTTCCGATATAGATAATTTTTCTGAGGAACTCAGGACACTGATTCAACAGATTAGATTACAATCCAATACGGCTAAGGCATCGATAGAATCTACTGATATTCTACGTTTTCAAATCTCAATAGGCTTTGTTTTAGTATCCATAGGCGTTGCATTGGCTTTGATTATAAAGCTTAGTCAGGCGATTACGGCTCCCTTAATTGCACTCAACCGGGTTGCTCGCGCTGTCACCAGTTCCCAAAATTTTACACTGCAAGCTCCTCTGCTGAGCTCTGATGAAGTCGGAGATTTGGCCGTTTCAATGAATCAACTCATTGTCTCTGTGCATGATCTCTTACAGCGGTTAGAAGACAAAACGCAGGCGATTACCGAACAAAAAACGAGTCTGGAACAGGCGATCGCAGCCTTACAAAATGCACAATTACAACTTATCCAGCAGGAAAAAATGTCTGCATTAGGTAAGTTAGTTGCAGGAGTGGCCCATGAAATTAACAATCCAGTCAACTTTATTTACGGCAATATCGATCATACCAAACGGTATATCGAAGATTTGCTCTCGCTACTGTCGGTGTATCAGTTCTGTTATCCAGAACCGCTACCAAAAGTCCAAAACTGCCTTGAAGATCTTGATCTCGAATTTTTATCAAATGATTTGCCCAAGGTGATGCAGTCGATGCGACTAGGAGCCGAGCGCATCAAGCAAATTGTGGTATCTTTGCGTACCTTTTCTCGAATGGATGAGGCTGAGTATAAAACCGTTAATTTGCACGATGGGTTAGAGAGCACACTCGTCCTTTTGGAACACCGTCTTAAAGCCAATCCACCATCTCCGGCCATCCACATCACAAAAACCTATGAAGATTTACCGCCTGTCGCCTGCTATGCAGGACAAATTAATCAGGTTTTTATGAATATTTTGACCAATGCAATTGATGCTTTAGAAGAATCTCAGACCACGGATGCTGAAATTTTGATCTCCACTTCTGTACGCGCAGAACAAGCAATCATCACTATTTCAGACAACGGCCCTGGAATCACAAAAGCCATCCAAGAAAAAATATTTGACCCCTTTTTCACAACCAAAGCGGTGGGCAAGGGAACCGGCATGGGGATGGCTATCAGCTATCAAATCGTTGTGAATAAGCATCACGGTCAGCTGCTCTGTGACTCTTCTGTGGAAAAGGGCACAACATTTACTATCCAGTTACCCCTGAAACTGCTAGAGGGGAACCAGTCAACAGTTGAAGCCAAACAATTCAGTGTAAGCACTCCCTGTTAGCAGTCACCTGTTACGCTCACCTATTAGCATTCACCTATTAGCGTTCACCTATCAGCGTTTGATAGGGACCAGTGGCACAGTGAAATGAACCCTATCGCTAGGGAACACCGCCTTAGCCTTAGTCACCTTGTGCAGTGAGCGATTGAGTAACTCAATACTGCTAAAACCTGACCCAATGAGTTTGCTCAGGTTAGCTACCGAGTTAGTGCGATCGCTAAGCCTGAGTCATCACCTCATCACTCAAATCAAAATTCGCCGTCACTGACTGCACATCGTCTGACTCTTCTAAGGCATCCATCATTTTCATCAGCGATGCCGCCAACTCTGGATCTTCTACCGTCACTGTATTCGCCGGAATCCATCGCAAATCCACCTCACGCACATCGTACGCCTTTGCTTTGAGCACCTTACTCACCGCCTCTAGGCTAGGCACATCACAAAAAACCTCCGCTCCCGGCAAATCTTCATCAATTTCATCCACCAGCTCGTAAGACTCCGCCCCCGCTTCCAAGGCATCTTCAAACAGCGATTCTTCCTCTATTTGCCCCGCTAGCGTAATCACACCTTTGTGCTCAAACATCCAGCCCACACAGCCTGTTTCACCCAGGTTGCCGCCATTTTTACCAAAGGCCGAACGCAGATCTGCCGCGGCCCGATTGCGATTGTCTGTGAGGGCCTCTATCAGCACCGCCACACCGCCAGGGCCATAGCCTTCATAGCGAATCGCCTCAAAATCGCCTTCGCCTGCTAAGTTGCCGCAGCCTTTGGCGATCGCACGGTCAATATTGTCATTTGGAAAGCCCGCCGCCTTCGCCTTATCAATCGCCGTCCGCAGCTGAAAATTGCCATCTGGGTCACCGCCGCCCTGCTTCGCCGCCACAATAATTTCTCGCGACAGCTTTGCAAACGACTTACCCCGTGCCGAATCAACCCGCGCTTTTTGTCGCTTAATATTTGCCCACTTACTATGTCCTGCCATCAGTCCTGCATCGCTTTACGGTTTGCCTGTTGCCTAATTGCTGCTTACTTGCTGCTTGTTTGCTGCAATTTTACTGCCTTCTTTGCGCGATGCAGTACCCGGTGCTGTCATCGTTCAGCCAGCGAGCCGCCCCTTTAGGTTTCGCGCCGCCTTAATCGTCGCGCCAATGAGCCCCACATGCTGATTGAGCACCACTCGCACCGGCACCTCATCTAGCAAATGGCTCACCCGCCCCTTGGTTTTAAAAGCCTGCATGAACTCACCGGTTGTAATCAGCGCCAAATTTTTCGCCGTTACCCCGCCGGCAATATACACCCCGCCTCGCGGCAAAAACTTCAGCGAAATATTGCCCGCTTCCGAGCCATAGGCCTTAATAAAAATTTCCATTGTTTTTTGCGAAAGCAAATCAGTTTTGTCGGTCGCCGCCTGCGAAATCACCGCCGCCGGATCTTCCAAATTGCGCCGCTGTCCTGCCCTGCGCTCCCAGGCATCCATAATTTCGCCAATCTCTTTAGACTCACTGGCATACTGGCGATCGCGCAAAAACTGATAGATCGAAATAATGCCCTGCCCTGACACCACCCGCTCCTCTGACACCCGCGAAATGCCGTGCTTTTCGATCAAATACTTGCGTAGCTGAAACTCCAGCTCCGACTGCGGCGCAAAGTCCACATGGCCCCCCTCCGACGGAAACACCGCATACTCCCCACCACAAGGCAGCAAAAAGCCCTGACCTAGCCCTGTACCAGCCCCCAGCACCGCCATGGGTGAGTTGTAATTCGGCACACCCGTCTGCAACTCATAAATATCCTCTGGCTGCAAGCCCAGCACGCCATAGCCAATCGCCTCAAAATCGTTAATCAGCTCTACATGGGGAATCTCTAACGTGCCACTTAAAAACTCACCCCGCAAAAACCACGACAAATTCGTCAGCTGAGAAGTGTTATTCACAATCGGCCCTGCGATCGCAAAACAAGCCACCGCAGGCTCAACCACCGGCAGAGTCTGCGCTGCGGCCTTTAAAAAAGCCTTCACCATCGGCACAAACTCAGGATAATCCTGACTCGAAAACCGATCCTGATACAGCACCTCCAAACCCACCTCATGACTCGCCCGCTGTTGCAGCTCGGCATCATCCACCTTCGCCAACCGCAAAATAGTCTTAGTCCCGCCAATATCACCCGAAAGCAGCTGTGCCATAAGTTCTATCTTGATCTGTATTTAATGTCTTCAATATTTCATCAGGAGCCTTATCGCCAGCACCTTCAACAGCGTAAGCAACTATATCAAACCCATAACCAAACCCATACTAAGAGGCGTAAAAACTATTCACAATCTCCCACAAGAAAGAACCCCCAGTCCCTACTCCCTACCCCCTAACGCCCAATTGCTTTTGCACTTATCTCCCAGAATCTATAAAATGGGGAACTTCTCAAATTAGGTAAGCGCTGTGACTCTCACCCCTCTCTCTAAGCCCACAACCTCACCCCTTAACGACACTCCCAACAACGCCCTCACCCTCGCCGCCCGTCCCGACAAACTCGGTCGCTTTGGTCGCTTCGGCGGCAAGTACGTCCCTGAAACCCTCATGCCCGCTCTCAAAGAGCTAGAGGAAGCCTACTATCAGCACCGCGATCAAGCCGATTTTCAAACCGAGCTGAACGGCTTGCTCAAAGACTACGTGGGCAGGGCGAATCCTCTGTACTTCGCTGAGCGTCTCACCCAATATTACGCACCCAAAAGCAAGGGGCAAAACGGCAGCGGCCCACAAATTTACCTCAAGCGTGAAGACCTCAACCACACTGGCGCCCATAAAATCAACAACGCCTTGGGCCAAGTTCTGCTCGCCAACCGCATGGGCAAAAAACGCATCATCGCCGAAACCGGCGCTGGCCAGCATGGCGTCGCCACCGCCACCGTCTGCGCCCGATTTGGGATTGAATGCGTCATTTACATGGGCGTAGAAGACATGCAGCGTCAGGCGCTGAATGTGTTCCGTATGAAGCTGTTAGGCGCTACCGTCACGCCCGTAAGCGCAGGCTCCGGCACGCTTAAAGACGCCACCTCCGAAGCCATTCGCGACTGGGTGACGAATGTGGAAACCACTCACTATATTCTCGGCTCTGTCGCTGGCCCTCATCCCTACCCGATGATGGTTCGTGACTTTCACGGTGTGATCGGCACCGAAACGCGGGCACAGTGCCTAGAAAAATGGGGCGGCAAGCCCGATCTGCTGCTGGCCTGCGTCGGCGGCGGGTCTAACGCGATGGGCCTGTTTCACGAATTTGTAGAAGACAGCGAAGTGCGAATGATTGGCATAGAAGCCGCTGGCGAAGGCGCTGAAACCGACAAACATGCCGCCACCCTCACTAAGGGGCGAGTTGGCGTATTGCATGGTGCTATGAGCTACTTGCTGCAAAACAGCGAAGGTCAGGTAACCGAAGCTCATTCTATCAGTGCCGGACTTGACTACCCCGGCGTTGGGCCAGAGCACAGCTACTTCAAAGATTTGGGCCGCGCTGAATATTACAGCGTCACCGATGCTGAGGCGTTAGAAGCCTTTCAATTGGTGTCCCGGCTTGAAGGCATTATCCCAGCGCTAGAAACCGCTCATGCTTTTGCATATTTAGAAACACTCTGTCCTACGCTCACCAATGAGAGAATTGTGATTAACTGTTCGGGGCGAGGCGACAAAGATGTGCAAACAATTGCAAAAGTGTTGAATTTTGAGTAGTTCATATCTTTTAGGTTGGGGCCGATAGGGCCCATTTCTATCGGTCCATTTCTATCGGTCCATTTCTATCAGTCCTTTTCTATCAGTCCTTTTCTATCGGTCCTTTTCTATCGGCTCGTTTCCATCAGCATCACAGTTTGTTCTTTTATTTAGGAGAATTTAGGTGGAGAATTTTGAGGTTTGCGATCGCGACATATCCTCGCAGCTACTAGCGCGATACATGCAGGCAGAGGCCATTGCCGTTGACACCGAAACCATGGGGTTGAATCCGCTGCGCGATCGCCTGTGCCTAATTCAGCTGAGCGATCCCGATGGCTATGTTAGCGCCATTCGCATCAGTCGCGGCCAAACCGAAGCCCCTAACCTTCAGCAGCTTTTAGAAGCCCAAACCATCACCAAAATTTTCCACTTTGCCCGCTTTGATTTAGCCACGCTTCAGCATCACCTTGGCATCGTCACAAGCCCAGCTTTTTGCACTAAAATCGCCAGCAAAATTGCCCGCACCTACAGCCCCCGCCACGGCCTCAAAGCCCTAGTGCAAGAGTTAGAAGGCATTGAGCTAGACAAATCTCAGCAAAGCTCCGACTGGGGCAACGTTAACGCCCTCAGCGAAGAACAGCTCAGCTACGCCGCCAACGATGTGCGCTATCTCCATGCCCTGCGTCACAAGCTCACCGACATGCTCAAAAGAGAAGATCGCTGGACACTCTTTCAGCAATGCCTCGCCTGCCTACCCACCTTTGTATCGCTAGATCTTAAACAATATAGCGGTATCTTTGAGCATTAAGGGACTGACTACATCTCCCCCAAATACTTCGTACAGACCTGTCTAAAGTCATCTCCCCTGACCTCAAAGTTGGCATATTGATCAAAGCTGGCACAGGCGGGTGAGAGCAACACCGTTTTAATCGATTGCTGTTTGCAGATATCGGCACTGCGCGCAATGGCTCGATCCATCGTTTGAACATCTTCATAATGGGGATAGCCCGCCGCTTGTAACTGCTGCGCAAAAAATTCGGCAGCATCCCCAATCAGTAAAACCATTGCCGCTTTCTCTTTAATTTGAGCAATCCAAGCAGTGTCGTCCCCATCTTTTGCAGCGCCGCCCGCAATCAGAATGGCAGGGCCAGCGACCGATCGCAAGCCCACTTCGGCAGCATCGTAGTTAGTCGCTTTGCTGTCGTTAATAAAGTCCACACCGCGCCAGGTAGAGATATGCTCTAGCCGATGAGAAACTCCTGGAAAGGTAGACACCCCTTCTGCGATCGCACGAGTATCAATACCCGCCAATTTAGCTGCTGCCACCGCCATCAGTAAATTCTGTTGATTGTGAACGCCAACCATTCTCAGCGCCCTGGTTTCAACTATTGGCTCACCCTTGTGTATCACCCAGCCCGATTCAATATAGGTATCGGGCATCAAAGGTGCGATCGCCTCTTTCCCATTCACACTCGTCCAATGCGTATCGGCTGAATATTCCGCCGCCTTGCTGCGCAAATACGGATCATCGCCATTCACAACCGCCGACTGCGACCGAGTTAATAAAGACGCCTTAATCGCGTAATAATTTTCAACCGTTTTATGGCGGCTTAGGTGGTCAGCCGTAAAGGTAGTCCACAGCCCAATCGTGGGAGCCAAAGAAGAAGAGGCCTCAATTTGGTAGCTGCTGAGTTCAGCAATGACCCAGTCCGGCGGCTCAGTGAGGGCAAGCTCGCAGGCCGCGTAGCCAATGTTGCCGCAAGCAGGCGCGTTGAGTCCCGCCGCCTTAAAAATAGCGGCCACCAGGGCGGTGGTCGTGGTTTTGCCATTGGTGCCGGTAATGCCTAACCAAGGCCGATCTCTGAGCGATCGCCAAGCTAGCTCCATTTCCCCAATGGTTTCAATGCCTTGCTCGCGAGCTTTGATCAAAGCAGGCGCATCCCAAGGCACTCCTGGACTCACTACCAGCAAGTCCAAATCCGGCCCCGGCGAAAAGGCATGGTTGAGCTTTACCGTAATCCCTTCGGCTTTGAGCCGTTTGGCATCGGACTGGTGGCGTTGGGCAATGCCACTATCGCTCAGCGTGACCTGCCAGCCCTGACGAGCAAGCACCTTGGCAGCAGCAATTCCAGATCGACCCAGACCAATCACATGGGCTGTTTTCATAGGCTCAAAATCTTCGCACTTTATATGACATATGTCATATTGCTCAGGAGATTGATAGAGGCTGAAAGCCTTACACAACAACAGGCAACATGACCAGAAAAGCAACGCATCCATGCTTTTCTATAAGCCGCGATTGTATCGGACTGTGGGTAATTTTGATCACCGATTTGATCCAGAAATTTTGATCCAAAAATGCGACAAAACTCTCAGCTTTTTACAATTTCGCTAAAGTCCGCCAAAACGCGGGCATGGTTACGCAGCAGTCCTAACAAGTTCAGCCGGTTTTGCCGCACGCGAGCATCTTCGGCCATCACCATGACGCTCGTGTCACCGTCAAAGAAGTTTTCTAAAGCCGGGGCAGCTTGTTCTAAACCCGCAATCAGCTTGCTGTAGTCGCGTTCGGCCTTGGCCGCTTCCGTTTGCGGCACGAGCTTTTGCAAACTCTCGTAGAGCGCTTGTTCTGAGGATTGCTCAAACAGCTCCGGGCTCACCAAGCCGGTTGGATCAAGCACATCGGTCTCTAAATCGCCTTGGACGGCGAGCTTAGCGGCCCGGTTAACCGTTTCATACACCCGCGCCAAGCGGCCATCATTGCGAATCGTTTGGAGGAACTGAGCGCGATCGCGCACATCTAACAAGTCCCTCAGCGCCCTCGCCTGATAGTCAGCATCCTCACCAAACACCGCGTTGATCAAGTCATAGTCAATCCCCTGGCCATCCTGCAACAGCGTCCGCACCCGCTGCAAAAAGAAGTCGCTCAGCTGCAACGTTAGTTCCTCGGCATTGACACCCGTACGCGCCGAGGCAAAGCCCTGCACAATTTCAGCGGTAATATGCTGCAAGTTTAGCGCTAGCCCAGCGTCCCAAATAATGCTGACAATGGCATTTGCCGCCCGCCGCAGCGCAAAAGGATCAGATGATCCCTTTGGCAGCTTACCAATGCTAAAAATGCTCACCAAGGTATCTAGCCGGTCTGCGATTCCCACCACCTGACCGATGGTAGAAGTTGGTAGGCGATCGCCCGCCCCCCTCGGCAAATAATGCTCAAAAATCGCATCTGCTACTGCTGCGGGCTCGCCACTACCCAGCGCATATTTTTGACCGATGTAGCCTTGCAGCTCAGGAAACTCACCCACCATTTGAGTGACCAAATCTGCCTTACACAGCTTCGCTGCCCGAGTCGCCAGCTGCTTGTCTGCTTTGCTAAGGCCCAGCTGATCGCTCAGCAAGGCGGCAATATCGACCACGCGGTTCACCTTGTCGAGCACCGAACCCAGCTGCGCCTCAAAGGTCACCGTCTCTAGTTGAGGCACATAGGCCTCTAAAGGCCGTTTGCGATCTGCCTCAAAGAAAAACTTGCCATCGGCCAAGCGAGCCCGAATCACCCGCTCATTGCCCTGCGTAATGAGCGCTGCCTTAGCCGGATCGCCATTAGAAACCGTAATAAAATAAGGCAATAGCTCCTCTGACTCGGCACTGGCATACACCGGAAAATAGCGCTGATGACTCTCCATTTCCGTAATCGTGACCTGAGTGGGCAGTGCCAAAAACTCATCGTCAAACTTGCCCACCAAGGCAGTCGGCCACTCGACCAAATCCACCACTTCTGAGAGCAGCGATTCACTCACCGCCGCATGGCCGTTGACCGAGCTAGCCACCTTGGCAACCTGCTGCAATATAGTCTCGCGGCGAGCCGCCGGATCTACGGTGACATAGGCTTTTTGCAGCGCCGATACATAGTCTTGAGCCTGGTTTAATATAACGGGCTCAGCCGCCAAAACACGGTGACCGTGAGTGGTGCGATCGCTCACACACACCTCCGATCCATTTTCAATCGTCACGGGCAGCAGTTCGCCATCGAGCAGCGTCACCAGCCAGCGAATAGGCCGAGGAAACCGCACATCGCCATCGCCCCAGCGCATAAAGCGATTGCCCTCTAGGCTTAAAATCCACTCTGGCACCATCTCTTGCAGCAGCTCAGCCGTTGCCCGGCCTGCAATCTTTTGCTGCACAAATACAAACTCGCCCTTACCAGTATCGCGAACTTCCAGCGCCTCTACACTCACCCCTCTAGACGCCGCAAATCCCTCAGCCGCCTTAGTGGGCTTGCCATCTTTAAAGGCCGCCTTAGCCGGTGGGCCTTTGGCCTCTTCCTCTCGGTCGGGCTGCCGCTCAGGCAATCCGCTAATGAGCACCGCCAAACGCCGAGGCGTACCGTAAAACTCGAAGCCGTCATTTTTTAAAAAGCTTTCTTCTAGCGCTGCCGGTAGCCTCGATTGCCACTGAGCGAGGGCCTCCGACACAAAGCTAGCAGGGAGTTCTTCGGTACCGACTTCTAATAAAAACGTAGCCATAAGATAAGTTCGCTCAAGGATTCTTCGCTAAAGATTGCTTCGCTAAAGGATTGCTGCTGTGCGTAAAAAGCCCCTTGATTATACAGATAAGCTCAGTCAGGCAAAGCATTCGTTTGGGTGCTGTTGTGGTGCTTATTTATTGGTTTGTCTGTTCGTCTTTATCGGTTTGCCTTTGGTTTGCCTTTGGTTTGCCTTTGGTTTGCCTCTTAAAAGCAGCAGACTAGAGACAGATCAGAGGCAGTCATCTCCGGCAACTATCCTCTAAAATCATCGGTACTGACTGCTGCACCCTAATCAATTTGAAAGAACCTACCGCCTATGTCCGTTTATGTCATTTTATTCAACGCTCGCACAGATAACGAGGGAATGCATTCTTTGCGAGTGGGCGATCGCCATCAGGTCCTCATGTTTGAAGTCGAAGAAGATGCCATTCGCTTTAGCAACTTTTTAGAAGCGCAAGACTTCCCGCCTGCGACTGTAGAAGCCTTTGACCCAGAAGAAATCGAAGAATTTTGCCAGTCTGCCGGATATGAAGCCATGCGGGTTCCGGATGGGACGCTGTTAATGCCACCCGAAACTATGGTAGATAAAACCACATGGGACCCTAATGCTACGCCTGAAGAAAATTTATCCCAGGAAGGCCGTGGCAGTATTCAAGATGCTTCGACGGCTGAAATGGATCGCATTCGCGCCCAGCTTGAAAAGCTCCTATAGTACTTTTCGTTTAATACTTTTCCTTTAAATCATGACTGACATGCAAGATCGCGGACATCTCCTTACCGAGCAAAATAATCCTAACAGCCATAATCTGGACGAGCTTTCTACGCTAGAGATGGTGGATGTGTTTAATAAAGAAGATCAGCGCACGGTAGATGCGATCGCTCATGCCAGAACCCACTTAGCCCAGGCCATAAACCTCGCAGCCGCTTCTATGCGAGAAGGCGGACGACTGTTTTACATCGGCGCAGGGACGAGCGGGCGCTTAGGCGTGCTCGATGCTGCCGAATGTCCGCCTACATTTTGCACGCCGCCCGAAATGGTGCAGGGCATATTAGCCGGTGGCGCAGCGGCCCTACTGCGTAGCTCTGAAGCCTTAGAAGACGATGCCGAAGCCGGTGCCGAAACCATCATCGATCACAAAGTCACCAAGCGAGATATCGTGGTGGGCATTACCGCAGGCGGCACCACGCCCTATGTGCATGGAGCGCTCAAAGCCGCCAAACAGTGCGGTGCCGGAACCATCTTTATGGCCTGTGTGCCTGCTGATCAGGTGCCTGTTGATGCCGATGTTGATATTCGCCTGATCGTTGGCCCAGAGGTACTCGCAGGCTCTACCCGGCTAAAAGCGGGCACCGTGACCAAGCTGGCTCTCAATATTCTTTCCACTGGTGTGATGGTCAAGCTTGGCAAGGTGTATGGCAATCGCATGGTCGATGTTGCCGTAACCAATACAAAGTTGCGCGATCGCGCCATTCGCATTCTCTGCGACCTCACCGATCTGGATCGATCCGCTGCGGGTGAGTTGTTAGACAGCAGTGATCTTCAAGTAAAGGTCGCTTTGGTAATGCATTTAGCAGGACTCAAAAAAGGAGATGCGATCGCCGTTTTAAACCAGGAAGATGGAAACTTGAGAGCCGCCCTAGCCAGTGCAACAGCGTAAAACAGCGTAAAAACAGCATAAAAACAAAGCTGCTGGCAAAAGCCGTTACTGACGCTCTATCACAACCGTGAGGTGAGCTACCATTGCGCCAATTACGCCCACTGCTGCAACCACCGGAAAGAGCGCTGCGCCAATCGTACCGCCAATCACCCCGACCGTTAGCGGAATCTCAATGAGCGGGTGACCTTCTTCGTTTTTAATAATAATGCGGCGAATATTGCCTCGCTGAATCAGCGCTTTAATTTGGGAGACCAGTGCATCGCCTGAAATCTTAAATTCTTCAACCGTTACTTTTTTTTGGGCCCCTGCTTGAGCCCCTGCCTGAGCAGCACTGTCTTGAGTAGTACTCTCTTGAGCGGCGCTATCAGCAGGCATCACGGTAACATCCGAAACCTCGATGGGCTTTTCGGGGGGCTTTTCGGGGGGCTTTTCAAAATTAGTCGTCATCACAAATTCCTTTTGTTTTGTAACGCTTTAAACTTTAAAACCAACTTATGAAGAAGCTATGACGATCAGGAATGTGCTTTTAATCGATCAGCAGCAATTCCAAATTTCAACTCGCAGATGCGATTTTTGGCTTAATCCGAAACGAGTTGTTAGGTTTTAGCCATTCAAGGTTATAGGTCAGATTTGGCCATGATCTGAGGCGAACGAGAAATTAGAAATTAAGGGAAGGGGTTTGGACGTACATAGTTTGGAATGAGGTTGACTGACGAGCCAGATCGGGAGGTGGATGAGTTTGGCCTTTTACTCATCCACCGCTAGGGCTTGACCGAGTTTATGCAGGCGATCGCGATCTAGTAGCTCAATTTGAGCGCCCTGCATCATAATCAGGCCATCTTGACTAAGGCGATAAAAGGCCCTAGAAATAGTGGCTGGAATCGTTCCTAGTAGGGCAGCTAGCTGACTTTTAGTAACCTCTAACGTAATGATATTTGACTGGTTTTGAGTCTGACTTAGGTTAATTAAGTGAGCCGCTAAACGCTGTGGCACATCTTTAAAGGAGAGTTCTTCGACTAAGCCCGTGAGGTGCCGCAGATGCATAGACAAATTAAGCAGCAGCCGAATAGTGAGGGCAGGATACCGTTGGAGTAAGTCCAAAAACTCAAACCTCGGAAAAAACAACAGCGTTGAGTCTTCTAACGCTTCGGCTGAGGCTGGATACCTTTTTCCATCTAAGGCAGGAACTTCTGCAAAATATTCTTGCTCGCTAAAAATATGAAGAATTTGCTCTTTACCCTGAGCGGCTAGTTTGAATATTTTAACGCGCCCCGTTTTTATCACAAAAAAACCGGTGGCTTCACTATCTTGGGTGAAAACAATCTCTCCCTTTTGATAGTGTTTGAGCTGAACAATCTGTGCCACGTAGGCAATATTTTCTGAGGAGGCGCCCTGAAATAGCGGCGTGAGTTCTAACCAGTGGTCAAATTCTAATGCACTCAATAATTTACCCTACTCAACTTGCCCGGATCATGGCGGCTCATTTGACTTAAGTCAAGGCGCTGTTGACTTGTTTTTTGTAAGCTGAGTTTGTAAACAAAACATCAAGGCAATAGATGACAACATTGTTTGAAAAGTTAGGTGGCGCCGAGGCAGTGGATTTAGCTGTTGATAAGTTTTATGAGCGCGTGTTGAGCGATGAGAGAGTGAAGCATTTTTTTGTCAATACAGATATGGAGAAGCAGCGGGCTCATCAGAAGGCTTTTTTGACCTATGCCTTTGGTGGTAGCGGTCAATATAACGGTCGCTATATGAGAGAAGCCCATAAGGAAATGGTTGCTAATCAAGGCTTAGCGGGAGAACATTTTGATGCAATCTCAGAAGATTTGCTAGCTACGCTCAAAGAGATGGGGGTTTCAGAGGAGCTTAGAGCGGAAGTGGCAGCAGTCGCCGCTGCTCCGCAGCATAAAAAAGATGTTTTAAATCAGTAAAACTTAAGTGCAGGCTATAGGAAAAACAAATGACGACAACGCTCTCATCAGCTCTTTCATCAACGCTCTCATCAACACTCTCATCAATGCAAGCCTCTGCCGTACAAATCCACGAGCAGTTCGCATATCCAGCATCAGGCATTCATAAAAAGGTGCTGTTTAAGGACAACAACTGTCAATATACGCTGATGTGCCTAGCCGCTGGTACGAATATTGCAGAACATTCTGCGCCACGCAATGCTACCGTTCAGGTTTTGGCTGGCCGAGGTGTGCTAACCATCAGCGGTCAACATATTTCGCTAGAACCGGGTGTGTTTGTGGTGATGCCCGCTAACGCACCCCATGCCCTTCATGCCAGCGAAAACACAGCCTTTTTGCTGACACTTTCCGCGCCAGCTTGCTGAATTTGCCTGTTCACTTAGTCAATAGGTGGAAATAGGTGTAAGGGATAGGCAAATAAATAAAGTACCGCTTTCCCCTCACCCTAAATCCCTCTCCCTGAGGGAGAGGGACTTTGACTCTGGCTCCCTTCTCCTCTAGGGAGAAGGGTTGGGGATGAGGGCCTCGGTCATGATGACAGTTGGGACATTATTGAGGCGCACTTCCCTAAATAGGTTTTACCAGTGGGTCGGTTTTACCAGTGGGTCGGTTTTACCAGTAGGTAAGCAGTCAAGCAAAATAAATTACCTGATACTAACAGAAGGTTGAACTTACTCGTAACGCCCCCTTAACCTACCTTTAATCACACTGATTGACCTATTGTTAGAATTGTCAGCTTTATGTCATTCGCTCTGCTTTCTGTTTCTTCGTGTCTTTGTGTATAGACGAACCCCCAGTAAAAAACGCTTCCGCCCTTTCCGCCTGCTCTGGCGAGTAATCGCTTTTTTTGTATGGCTGTGGGCGCTATCCGTGCCGCTAGTGTTGCTGCTGCGGTTCGTTCCCCCGCCGACTACGAGCTTTATGCTGCAAGCTGCGGTTCGCAATGGTTTCTATGCCTATCGCTGGCAGCCCTACGAGCAAATTTCACCTGATATGGCTTTGGCTGTGATCGCAGCGGAAGACCAGCGCTTTCCCATGCATAGCGGGTTTGACATAGATGCCATCAACGCTGCCCTGAGAGATGCCGAAGAGGGGGCTAGCCTACGTGGCGCGAGCACCATCACCCAGCAAGTTGCCAAAAACTTGTTCCTGTGGCCAGGGCGCAGCTTTGTGCGCAAAGGCGTAGAAGCTTGGCTGACAGTCTTAATAGAGCTGATGTGGAACAAGCAGCGGATCTTGGAAATGTATTTGAACATCGCGCAATTGAGCGATCGCACCTTTGGCGTAGAAGCCGCCAGTCAGCAGTTTTTTCAAGTTTCGGCTCAAAACCTCACTGCCGAAGAAGCCGCCCTTCTCGCCGCTGTGCTCCCTGGCCCAGAACTTTACAGCGTCGAAGCCCCATCCTGGGAAGTGCTAGATCGCCAGAATTGGATTCTCACCCAAATGAATCAGCTTGGCGGCACAGGCTATCTTCAGCAGTTGAAAGGTAGCACTTGATCAGCCTTTTGGCAGCAGGGATATGCTTTTAATAAAAAAACACAGTCGCTGCCATTCATGCAGCCGCGACACGTTGCCCTACGGCACTGGCAGGAGCCTTGCGCTCAGATTCTGTTGCAGTGTCGGGATAAACGACTAAAACAGAACAAGGCGCATGGTGCGTAATGTAGTTGCTGACGCTACCCAGCATTACTTCGGTCATACCGCGCCGCTGGTGGCTACCGATAATCATCAGATCAATATCCATGGTTCGGGCCATTTCGCATAGTACCGAGCCAGGTGAGCCGTAAGGTTGAATACAGTCTGCATCTACGCCAGCCGCGATCGCTGCATCTGTTTTTTGTTTCAGTAGCGATTCAGAATGGTTAACGTAGTCTATCCAGGCGTCTTCAAACTGTTGCCGAGCATACCTGTCTAGGTAAATAGATTCTGGAGAAAGCGCCATATAAGGTTGCGCTGGGCTACGCACATCATAAGAGTTGAGCACATGGGTGATCGTGAGTTTTGCGTTTAGGGCTTGGGCCATTGCGATCGCGGCTGCTAGCGCTTTGTTGCTAACCTCTGATTCGTCTATGGCCACCAAAATTTTATGAAACGGAATCATTAGCTTATTTCCTCCGACATGTGAAAAACATGCAAAAAAGAGTGATAAAAAAGAGTGATAAAAAAGCTATCCAGAAAGAGTCGCTGTGTCCCACTTCATATCTTCCATCACCTGCAAATGCAGAGATATTGCATACTATCAGCGACCTGCACGTAGCCAGGATTATTACCAGCGGCAATCACCTCATAAGTAACCCAGTGTCATTAAATTAAAGATGAAACAGAGTCACTGCATTGCCCCCTCAGTCCCCCAAGTTTGGGGAAGCCGGACTCAGAGCCTCCAAAACTTGGGGATCAGGGGGCGATGCAGTATCTACAATTTAATGATGCCAACCTACTTAATACGAGGTCTGTTCTGCGTGAGGATTAATCTATATGACCAAACTATTGATAAAATTTGAGGAATTTGTGAAGACGAAGGCGTATATTCAAACACACTGCTCAAACACACTGCTCAAACACACTGCGCTTTAGGCTCACTATTCTCTCATTTTGTCTCTCATACTAAATGTAAAGATGAGAAATGAATCGCGTCTGCTAAATGAGCCTCAAAAATATGAGCCTCAAAAATATGAGCCTCAAAAATATGAGCCTCAAAAATAATATTGAACAGCCTCACAATTTCCTCACTTTTGCGGCCTAAACTCAAAACATAAGAACATGACACACCTCCCATAACACACACCCTCATAACATACACAAACCCAAAAACAATATCCTCGTAAGCACTCGGCAGGCGACTCAAATATTGAGAGTCTCTTTTAACCGGGTGCTTGCGTGCGTGTCATTTCATCGTCAAATCTGACATAATTTGCACAGGTAAAGTCGCAATACACAGGTTTGCATGAAGTTTTTGCTAGTGGAAGACGACGTAGCGTTGGCGGGCGCGTTAGAGCAACTGCTCGCAGAACACCATTATGTAATGGACTTAGCAACTGACGGCATTATGGGGCGGGAGATGGCAGAATCCTTTCCCTATGATTTAATTTTGCTCGATTGGTCACTGCCCAAGCTAGACGGCGTAGCCCTATGCGAATATCTGCGAAACGAAGGCAACTACACGCCGATTATTTTGCTAACGGGCCATAATGCCAGCACAGACAAAGTTGCTGGGCTAGATGCAGGCGCTGACGATTACCTAGTTAAGCCTTTTGGCTTTGAGGAGTTGTTAGCGCGAATTAGAGCCTTACTACGCCGAGCTGAGGGGATTGTCTCACCGGTGTTGCAGTGGGGCGATTTATGCCTAGATCCGCGCAGCAGTGAGGTGACCTGCCGGAGCGTGCCCATTGCGATTACGCCTAAGGAATATGCACTGCTAGAGCTATTTTTGCGCAACCCCAGCCGTATTTTTAGCTTAGATAATTTGTTAGATCGGGTGTGGCCCTTTGATGAAACCCCCAACGTGGGCTCGGTGCGAACCCACATTAAAGGACTCCGCCAAAAGCTAAAACAGGCCGGACTGCCCGATATCATTGCGACGGTATATGGGCTAGGCTATCGGCTGAAGTCGGCTGAATTTGTTAGATCCACCGCCAATAAAGCCTCTGAAGCGCCAGCCAGCACCAGCCCGCTAGACTTAACCGCGCTGTGGCAGGGCGTGAGTGAAACCTATCTCAATCGAGTGGTTAAGGTCGCTAACATTTTGCGAGGGTTGCTCCCTGGGCTAATAGAAAAACCGGTTGCAAAAAGTCTTTTAACCGAAGCACATTCGCTTGCAGGCTCACTCGGAAGTTTTGGCTTTGAGTCAGCGACAACAAACTGCCGAGCAATCGAAACAATTCTGAGCACGAATGCCTATTTAAGCGCCCAGCATATTCATCAGCTAGAGACGTTGATTACCCAGGTGCAACAGACGCTAGAAGAAGGACTCGTCAAGTCTGTCGTCACGCCTGGGCAAGCATCTGTACCGATGTCTTTACGAGACCAGCCAGACCAGCTAGACCAGTCTACTGTTGGCCTGTCTACTGCTATTAGCGCGTCTATTAGCGCGTCTACTGGCGCGTCTATACCCACTTCAATTGAGCTACTGCCTGGGCAGCGCTTTCAACTGCTGATGGTAAAAGCCAGGCATCACCGCGATGAAAGTTGGCTGCATGCGCTCATCGCAAAAGCTGACTTTCATCAGCTAGAAGTTAGCACGGTGGAAAGCATTGAGCAGGCCAGAGCAATGATTTTTCCAGCGGTAGAGGCCGATAGTGTTGAGCCGCTTCCTCTGGGACCGCTTCCTCAGAGGCCGCTTCCTCTGGGGCCACTTCCTCAGGGGCTACTTCCTCATATTGTCGTGTTCGATTTTGCTGGCTCTGAACACCTGCCCGATAACAACAGCCCCGAACTCAGGCTGTTAGCCGAGCTTCAGTCGGCCAGGGCCTCTATCCCAACCCTGGTGCTCACATCTGCTGCCAAGTTTGAAAATCGAGTGAGAATGGCCAGGCTCGGCGTTGCCGGACTGCTACAGACGCCTGTGACCCCTACAGAAGTGCTAGCAGCGGCGAGGCAAGTCCTACAAAAGGGTGTGCCGCCGACCGCCAAGCTGTTAATTGTCGATGACGATCCGGCGATGCTGGTGCTGTTGCAAAGTATTTTGGAGCCTTGGGGCTTTCAGCTCAAGTTTTTGAGCGATCCGCAAAATTTTTGGCAGGTGTTGCAGTGCTTTGAGCCGGATTTGCTGCTGCTGGATGCAAAAATGCCGGAGATTAGCGGGTTTGACCTGTGTCAGGTCATTCGCAATGCGCCCAACTGGCAAGAAATACCGGTATTGTTTATGTCGGCCCATACCGATGCAGACACCATTCAGCAAGTGTTTTCGGCAGGGGCCGATGACTATATTCGCAAGCCGATTGTGGCGCCAGAACTGGTGGCGCGGGTACTAAGCTGGCTAGAGCGATCGCGCACTCGGCGGCTCCGGGCCGATGTCGATAGTCTGACCGGTATCGCCAATCGGCAAAAGTCTATGCAATTAATTAACCAGATGATGGGTTTAGCCAAGCGGCAAGGAGAAACCCTGTGCTTTGCCATTATGGATTTTGACCACTTAAAGCACATTAACGACGAATATGGTCATCCCATGGGCGATCGCGTTTTAAGACGCTTTGGCGATCATCTGCGGTCAACCTTTCGCGCCGAAGATGTCGTGGGTCGCTGGGGCGGAGAAGAGTTTGTCATTGGGCTCTATGGCATGAGTCGTCAGGAAGGCACCCAGCGACTGCGTCGTTTTTCACAGGATTGGCAGCAGACGACTCTGCACCCTGTTGCCGACAGCACTGCCAGTAACACTGCCAGTAACCCAGAGAAAATAGACCCTATAGCCCCAGTGCCTACCCGTGCAATCACCTTTACGGCTGGCATTGCCGTTTATCCCCATGATGGCAACAACTTACAGGAGATTTATCGATCGGCTGATAAAGCCTTACATAAAGCTAAATTAGCGGGCTGTAATCGCATTTTTTCGGTAATGTAGCAGGTTTAGAGTCTCCTTTAGCGCAATCTGAAAGATAATGGCCAGAGCAAATAGCAGTCCACATAAAATCGTCATATTTTTAAACTAGGGTGGCAAAAGTCGGGCTAGTGCTAAAAACTTTCAAGGTATATAGGGCCTAGTAGATACTGAAAATGCAGCCAGATCCACTTGACCCCAACTTTGCTGAAGCAACATCTTTGCATCCTGCGGTAGTGCCCGTATTAGTGTGCGTACCCCCAAATACGCCCACCGCAGAGGCGATCGCTCTTATGAGCGAAGCGCAAACCAGCTATGTGCTCATTACCCAGCAACAGCGACCCATTGGCATTTTTACCGAACGAGACTTAGTTCGCCTCATTGCCTCCTCGCAGTTCGCGCCCAGTCAACCGATTTCAACCGTAATGAGCGCATCGGTTAAAACGCTTTGCACTGCTGATATTCAAGACACCTTGAGAATTTTTCAGCAAATGCAGCAGCATCAGCTGCGCCATTTACCGGTGGTTAATGAAAGCCAACAACTCGTGGGCATTGTCACCAAAGAGAGCCTACGACAAACCTTAACATTCTCTACCTTGCTTAAGCTTAAGCAAGTTGAAGAAGTGATGCAAACCGAGGTCATTTGTGCGTCTGCGGACACCATGGTCAGGCAAATTGCCAAAAAAATGAACGAGCATCGGGTGAGCTGTGTGGTGATTTTAGACGCAGGCGATCGCCCTGTTGGCATCATTACAGAACACGATATTGTGCAGTTTCAAACCCTGGGGTTGGCTCTGGATCAAACCCCCGCCCAAACCGTGATGAGCACGCCGCTGCTACCCATTCACCCCAAAGATTCGCTCTGGAAAACCCACCAGCAAATGAACCAGCGCCGAGTTCGGCGCTTTGTAGTGTGTAGGCCCGACGGTGAACTCGCGGGCCTCATTACCCAAAGCAGCCTGCTGCAAGCCCTAAACCCGGCTGAAGTGCAGCAGATGATTGAACTATTGCAGCAAGAAGCCGAACAGTTGCGCACCGAACATCAGGCTTTGTTAGAAGCGCGCAACCGTGAGTTACGAGCGAGGCAGGCCGTTTTAACCGAAAAACTAAAAACCGAGCAGGCAGAACATCAAAAAGCGGACGACCAAATTCGGTTTCAGGCAGGGCTACTAGATGTTGTTGCTCAAGCAGTGATTGCCACTGACCAAGCAGGCTATATTCTCTATTGGAATCGCTATGCCCAAACCCTGTATGGTTGGTCAGCCGAAGCCGTTATGGGTCGATCTATTTTGGAGATTATGCCCGATCTTAAGGCCCAGGCCAAAGCAGCGGCCTTGATTAATCGTTTACGCCAACAAGAAGTTTGGTCAGGAGAGCTTTTAGTTCAGCGGCAAGATGGATCTCAGTTCCCTGCTTGGGTGGTTCTTTCTCCAACTTGCAACGAGCAGGGGCAGGTATGTGGCATTGTCGGCATTGCCGATGATATTAGCGATCGCAAACGCCTAGAAGCCGAACGCAGTGCCGCCGATACTGCACTCAAGCTGGCCTATCGCAAGCTCGACCAAAGCCATGAGGCGCTAGAGTCGAGAGTGGCTACGCGCACAGCGGCCCTGCGTCAGGCTGAGCACCGCTGGCGATCGCTCTTAGAGGAAGTGCAGCTAGTCGTGATTGGGCTTGATCTCACCGGCAAGGTCACCTATGCCAATCCCTTTTTCTTAGAGCTAGTCGGCTACACTGCCGAAGCCGTTATCCATGCAGATTGGGTGAGTTGTTTTATCTCGCCATCTGAGCGGGCTCAAGTGAGTGACTATTTTCAACAGCTCAATCTTCAGCGAGAGATTCCCTCCCAGCATCAAAACACTATCCTCACCAAATCCGGCAAAGAACGTATCATTGTTTGGAAAAACACTTTGCTGCGCGATTTGCAAAACAACGTCATTGGCTCAATGAGCATTGGCGAAGATATCACCGAGCGCTTTGCAATCGACCGGATTAAAGGAGAATTTGTGGCGATGGTCAGTCATGAGCTACGCACCCCGCTCACGGCCATTCATGGCGGTGTAAAGCTGCTCAGTCAGGGGATTGTGCCCAGCCAGTCAGATCAGGGGCAAGCCCTTTTTCAGGTGGTGGTGCAAAGCTCCCAGCGCTTGGTGAGGCTAGTGGACGATATTTTAACCCTTGAACGATTAGAGTCGGGAGAATACCCGCTGCATAAACAATTCATTAATTCACAAACGGTCACTCGCCAAGTCACCGACGCCCTCCGAGTGATGGCCCGCGAAGCCAACATGGTGATTGAAGTGTGTGATCCGGGGATTCCTATCTTGGCCGATAGCGATCGCATCACTCAAGTGCTCACCAACCTACTCGACAATGCGATTAAGTTTTCTCCCCCCGGTTCTACCATTCACCTCACCGTCGAGTCTCGGGAGGGCCAGGGTGACCCCCATGTTTTATTTGCAGTGTGCGATCAGGGTAAGGGCATTCCGGCTGAACAGCAGCCCACCATCTTTGAGCGATTTGTTCAAGCAGACCAAACCGGCAACCGCGAAAAAGGCGGTACAGGCTTGGGGCTGACGATTTGCCGCAACATTGTAGAACAGCATGGCGGCAAAATTTGGGTTGAGAGTCGTTTGGGCGAAGGCAGCTGCTTCTTTGTTACACTGCCGATTGAACCTTCAAAAACATCGTGAGTAAGCGTAAGGAAGCGTAAGGAAGCAGTCAGTAAGCAGTAAGCAAGCAGTCAGTAAGCAGTAAGCAAGCAGTCAGTAAGCAGCAAGTCAGGTAAATTAAGTGACTCGACAAATTTTAGCCATTGACGACGAAGAAGCTATTCGGATTATTCTTAAAGCCTCGTTAGAATTTACCGCCGGGTGGACGGTGCTGACAGCGGCATCTGGCCAAGCAGGTTTTGCGATCGCTCAAACCGAACAGCCCGACGCTATTTTACTGGATGTAATGATGCCAGAAACAGACGGGATTACCTTGTTTCATCAGCTTCAGGCCGAGGCCTCTACTCAAAAAATACCGATCATTTTTCTTACTGCCCAGGCCAGAGAAGTAGAGCGCAAAAGGCTAGAAGCGTTAGGATGTGGCGTAATTTTAAAGCCGTTTGAGCCGGAGATAATTGCGCAACAAGTGCGGACATTATTGGACTGGCAAAAAAGCTAGGAGAGAATACGAGAAGAGAATACGAGAAGAGAATCTTAAAAGAAAATCTAGAAGAGAATATTAAGTAGCCAAGCCAAATAAATTACAAAACACTAACAGACGATTTAACTCACTCGTAATGCCCCCTTAAAAATATAAGATTTGGGGGGCGTCGGAATTTAGGTAATTTTTGCGGTGCCCCCTGGTGATTGCTGGCGAGTGAGTGAGTGATCTCGGTCGCCTATCGGCGTGCTCATTTGCTTGTAATCTGCCTATGTAAGTAGCTCAGCATCATTAAACTTATGAGGGCAACAGAATGACTGCATTGCCCCCCTGCCCCCCAAATTCAGTATCTACCCATTAATTCGACCTACCTACCTACTTATTTGCCTGTTTATGTATCTGCCTGCTTGTATGTCTGTAGGTATGTCTGCCTGTATCTCTGCCTGTATTTAAAAGCCCTACGCCTGAATGCCCATGCAAATTTCGCGGAACTTCGCATTTCTCAACGTTCATAGTTTGGATTTGGTGAGGCTGGGTTCGCAGGCAGAGCAGTACTTTTTAGACGATCCCAATACTTGCTTGATCAAGCTTCGGCAGTTTGCAGAGCAGTTGGCACAGCTTTTGGCAGCTAAGGTGGGGCTGTACGAAAACCCCGAAGAAAGCCAGTTTGAACTGCTAAGACGACTAGAAGCCAAAGGCGCAATTACAGATCGCGCAGCACAGATCTTTCATGAAGTGCGGAAGGTGGGGAATCTGGCGACGCATGGCACCTATGGCGAGCAGGGTGTGGCGCTTAATCACCTAAAGTATGCGCGGTGGTTGGGCGTGTGGTTTCACACTTCGTATGGCGATCGCACGTTTAAGTCAGGCCCGTTTATTCCGCCTGAGAACTCGCAGGAAGCGCTAGAGACAACACTAAAAACAACCGCAGAGGCGCTGAAGGAAGAACTCGCGCGGCTCCAGGCAGAGCTAGCGGCCAGTCAGCAGGATTTGAGCCTGACGCGATCGCAAGCTGAACAAGCCGCCGCCCAAGCACAGGAAGAAGCCGAACTGCGGCAGCTCGCCGAGAGGCTGTTGATTGAAACCGAAGCCGAAGCCGAAACGGCTAGAACGGCCTTTTTACAGCAGCTAAACGTGATGCAAACGCAGGCGGCTGAGCAGCCTATCCCCTTGATTCAGGCCACGATTGAAAGGGCGCAGGCAATCGATGCGAATTTGGCGTTAGATGAGCGGGCAACCCGTGGGCTGATTGACTCACAGCTGCGAGCCGTGGGCTGGGAGGTAGACTCACAAACGCTGCGCTATAGCCAGGGCACCCGGCCACAAAAAGGCAAAAATTTGGCGATCGCAGAATGGCCGACCGCCAATGGTCGGGCTGACTATGTTTTATTTAGCGGCTTGCAGGTGCTGGCCGTGGTAGAAGCCAAGCGTCAGCAAAAGGATGTATCTGGCGCGATTGACCAGGCCAAGCGGTATAGCCGGGGCTACCAAATTAAAGGCGATGAGGTGCTCAGCGGCGGGCCTTGGGGCGCAAGTGATCACACAGAAAGCTATCAGGTGCCGTTTGTGTTTGCCACTAATGGACGCAAGTTTTTGCGCCAGCTAGAAACCCAAAGCGGCATTTGGTTTTGCGATGTGCGCAAGGCGCAAAACTTAAGACGGGCGCTCAGCAGCTGGTACAGCCCCGCCGGACTGCTCGATACGCTCGCCCAAGACAGTGAGGCCGCACATGCGCGACTGAAAACAGAGCCGTTTAACTACGGCTTTGAGCTGCGAGACTATCAGCGACAGGCGATTGAGGCCGTAGAAGCGGCCCTAGCGCAAGGGCAGCGAGATTTGCTGCTGGCGATGGCGACTGGCACGGGTAAAACCAAAACCTGCATTGCGCTGGTGTACCGGCTGCTGAAAACAAAGCGCTTTCGGCGAGTGCTGTTTTTGGTTGATCGCAGGGCGTTGGGTGAGCAGGCGACCAATGCGTTTCAGGACACGCGCATGGAGCGCCTGCAAACATTTGCAGAAATTTTTGAACTCAAGGAACTCAAAGAGGCTTTGCCAGAGCGCGATACTAAGGTGCAAATTGGCACCGTGCAAAGCTTTGTGAATCGGTTGTTTTACGCCGATTCGGCTGCGGGGAATGGGGCCAGTAGCATCAGCGCTGACCAGTACGACTGCATTGTGGTCGATGAGTGCCATCGGGGCTATTTGCTCGACCGCGAACTCAGCGAAGACGAACTCAGCTTTCGAGACTTTGACGATTATGTGTCTAAGTATCGGCAGGTGTTGGACTATTTTGATGCGGTCAAAATTGGGCTCACGGCGACGCCTGCGTTGCACACGACCGAAATTTTTGGGCAGCCGGTGTTTGCCTATGGCTATCGCGAGGCGGTGATTGATGGCTATTTGATAGATCATGAACCGCCGATTCGTCCGGTGACGGCGCTGGCCGAAGATGACATTGTGTGGCAGCCAGGGCAAAACGTGCAGTACCTTAATCCCCAAACGGGCGAGCTGGATTTGGTGAATGCGCCCGATGAAATTCGCGCAGATGTGGAGAAGTTTAACCGGCAGGTGATCACCACCGAGTTTAACCGGGTGGTGTGTGACTTTTTGGCGGAGCAAATTGACCCGCAGCAGGGCAAAACGCTGATTTTTTGTGTGAATGATCGGCATGCTGATTTGGTGACGGACTTATTGAAGCGATCGCTCGCGGAGCAATATGGCAGCATCAACGACGACGATGTAATGAAAATTACCGGCGCAGCCGATAAGCCGCTAGAGCTAATTCGTCGCTACAAAAACGAGGTGAGTCCTAAAATTGCGGTCACGGTGGATTTGCTCACTACGGGTATAGATGTGCCTGCCATTTGCAATTTGGTGTTTTTGCGGCGGGTGAAGTCTCGCATTTTGTACGAGCAGATGGTGGGCAGGGCAACGCGGCTATGCGATAACGTGGGCGACGGCACGCCCAAAGAAGTGTTTAGAATTTTTGATCCAGTAGGGCTGTACAAGGCGATTGAAAACTTTTCGACCATGAAGCCCGTGGTGAAAAATCCTAATATCTCATTTACTCAGCTGGTGAGCGAGCTAGAGACGCTCAGCGAGGCCAGTAGCGTGAGCGAAGTGATCGACCAGCTGGTGGTGAAGCTACAGCGCAAGCAGCGGCATGTGAGTGAGCCCACGCGCGACGCAATAGAGGCGTTGGCCGACATGCCCTTGGCGCAGGTGGCTGATTATTTAAGAACCTGTGAGCCCAGGGCAGCGGCAAGCTGGCTCACCGAGCGCAAGCAACTGGCCGAAATGCTTGATCGGCGAGAAGGCGGCGGCAGGCGACCGATGTTGGTGTCTTATCATGACGACTATTTACGACGGGTAGATCGCGGCTATGGGGTGGCAGAAGATGGCACAGAATACGCGAGGCCAGAGGATTATTTAGAGAGTTTTCAGCGCTTTATTACCGAAAACAAAAACATTATTCCGGCGCTGATAGTGGCGACGCAGCGGCCTCGGGAGCTGACCCGGCAGCAGCTTAAGCTATTGCGAGCAGCCTTGGCGCAGGCGGGCTATTCAGAAGCGCAGTTAAAGGCAGCTTGGCGATCGCAAACCAATGAAGAAATCGCCGCTTCGATTATTGGCTATGTGCGGCAGGCGGCCCTGGGCGATGCGCTATTGCCCTATGGCGAGCGGGTGCAGCGAGCGATGAAAAAGATATTGACCAGTCAGGCTTGGACACCGCCCCAGCGCAAGTGGTTGGAGCGCATTGGCAAGCAGCTAGAGCAGGAATATGTGGTGGATAGAGAAGCGCTAGATCAAGGTGCGTTTAAGACAGAAGGGGGCTTTGCCCGAATCGATAAGATTTTTAAGGGGCGGCTGGAGACGATTTTGCAGGAGATTAATGAGAATCTGTGGACGGATGTGAGTTAAGTATGCAGTGGACTGGCAATCGGGCTTTGTGCGGTGAGGGCTGCGTAAGGCCGAGGTATGGCAGGAGTGAGAAGGGCAGGAGTGAGATCGGATATATTATTGGCGTAGTGATTCTGGAGTCGCCATTGATGACGCAATACCTAATTGACCAAGCCAGTGATCCTATTGATAAGCTCGTTCATCAAGTCGAAGCGATCGCAACGGCTACAGTGGTTTACCACGAACTTAAGTTTGGCTAAGTAGCTCAACAGAATGAAACCTATAAGGGCAACAGAATTACTGCATTGCCCCCCTGCCCCCCAAGCTTGGGGGGTTCTGAATCCGGCTTCCCCCAAGCTTGAGGGATTGAGGGGGCGTTCAGTATCTCCAAATCATTTCGACCTACCTGCTCACAACACATTTTTTACAACGCCCCTATGAATGTAACTTCTGATATCGTCCAAAAGCTTTGGAACCTCTGTAATGTGCTGCGCGACGATGGCATTACCTATTTGCAGTATGTCACTGAGCTAACCTACTTGCTGTTTCTCAAAATGATGAAGGAGACTGAGCAAGAGAGTCTGCTGCCTGAGGGGAAGCGTTGGGATGATCTGGCGGGGCTAGAGGGGATTGATCAGCTTGAGTTTTACCAAGATCTGCTGCGAGATTTGGGGCGGGGAGAGACGCATTGGCGGGTGCAGTCGATATATGCCAATGCACAGACGGCGCTGAAGCAGCCGCGCATTATTAACAAACTGGTGACCAGCATTGATGAGCTGGACTGGTATTCGGCCAAGGAAGAAGGGTTGGGCGACCTGTATGAGGGGCTGTTGCAAAAGAATGCGGGTGAAAAAAAGTCGGGCGCGGGGCAGTACTTTACACCGCGTCCGTTGATTGACAGTGTGGTGGCGCTGATGCAGCCGCAGCCAGGGGAGAAAGTGCAAGATCCGGCAGCGGGGACGGGCGGCTTTTTGATTGCGGCGGATAAGTATGTAAAGCAGCAGACGGATGACTTGTTTGACCTGAGTGAGGCGCAGCAAATCTTTCAGCGGCAGCAGGCGTTTTATGGCATGGAGCTGGTGCAAGACGCGCATCGGCTGTTGCTGATGAATATGATGCTGCATGGCATTGAAAGTGAGGTGACGCTGGGCGACACGCTATCGCCCGAAGGAACGCGGATGCCCAAGGCGGATGTGATCCTCACGAATCCGCCTTTTGGCACGAAAAAGGGCGGCGGCAGTCCGACGCGGGATGATTTTACCTATCCGACTTCTAACAAGCAGCTGGCGTTTTTGCAGCATATTTATCGCAGCCTTAAGGCGGGCGGACGGGCGGCGGTGGTGCTGCCAGACAATGTGCTATTTGAGGCGGGGCAGGGGCAGAGTATTCGCGCTGATTTGATGGATAAGTGCAATTTGCATACGATATTGCGCTTGCCGACGGGGATTTTTTACTCGGCGGGGGTGAAGACGAATGTGTTGTTTTTTACCCGAGGGCAAACGGAAAAGGGCAATACTCGGGCGGTGTGGGTGTATGACCTGCGTACGAATATGCCAAATTTTGGTAAGCGGACGCCTTTTACGCGGGCGTATTTTGCGGAGTTTGAGCAGTGCTATGGGGCGGATGCCAATGGCGGCAGTGAGCGGGTAGATCAGGGTGAGGGCGGGCGGTTTCGCTGTTTTGATCGGGCGTTTGTGGCGCAGCGGGGCGAGAATTTGGATATTTCGTGGCTGCGGGATGAGAGTTTGCAGTCGGCGGATGATTTGCCGGAGCCGGATGCGATCGCGGCGGCCATTACCGAAAAGCTACAGGTTGCCATGGCTGAAATGGAGGCGTTGAGTGCGCTATTGGCGGAGTAGCGAAAGGGCAAGTTCAGGTCATTTTTATAAGCTACGCTTAACAGTTAGCCACTCATTTATAAGCGCTAGCCGCTTTTGCTTATTGGTGAGCGGCTTTTGTTGATTAGTGAGCGGCTTTTGCTTAGGGGTTAGTGGCTTTTGTTTAGGGGTTAGTGGCTTTTGTTTAGGGGTTAGTAGCTTTTACTGATAGGTCAGCTACTAACCTATCAGTGTTTGTCGCTTTTGCTTACGGGTTAGCGGCTTTTGTTGATTAGTGAGCGGCTTTTATTTACGGATTAGTCGCTTTTGCTGATAGGTTAGCGGCTAGCCTATCAGCGTTTGTCGCTTTTGCTTACGGGTGAGCGGCTTTTGCTGGTTGGTCAGCGGCTTTTGCTTGTTGGTGAGCGGCTTTTGCTTACGGGTTGGCGGCTTTTGCTTACGGGTCAGCGGCTAATTGATAAGCGCTTATCGCTTTTGCTTGCTGGTTTGGCGCTGGGGGAAGTGTGCATTAATAATGGCCTTGCTTAGGGTGAGGGCCCAAGGGTGAAGGCCAAAGGTGACAAGGGCTTTTGTGCGTATTGTGAGGATTTGCTGTGAAACAATTGACACTTCAAAAACGGGGCTGATAGGCTACTGACTGGGGTTGTTGAGCAATCTGCCAAACGACCCACCGCCCCGAAAAATTTAGTCGCTATCGGCATTGGCTGGCACCAACACCGATAGCTCGCCCCAATGCTGAGCGTGCAGCAAGGAGGTTACGGCAATGATGCCATAGCCACCCTGACTTTTGGCAAGTTGGGGTGGCTAACTTTTTCGTGGCTTTCTTCTACACCCTTTTTGGAGACCTTTGGAGAAACCATGAAAACAACTCTAAACCCGCTGATAAACCCACTAATGCTAATGACCGCGCAGCCGGAGGCGATAGAGGCGGGGCTTACTGAGCCGATGCCTTTGCCACAGCTTATACCGAGTGGTGTGGGCAATCGGGAAACGATTCGCCATATTTTGCTGGGTAGCCCTGGCGCGGTGAGGCAAACGATTCATTTGCTGCATACGCTGCACTATGCCGAGACGGTATTGTGGAGTCCGGTAATGAGGATTGAGGAAGCGTTGATGATTACGCCCGCACAAGGAGAGGCAATGAGCTTACTGCGTAGGTCGTTATAGATTCTTGTCTTTAATAAAACAAGATAGCTTCAAGCAGGGAAATATCGATTTTTGTGTGAATATTTCCCTGCTTCCTCAGACCAAGTAGAATACAGCCTTTACTGCGTTTAACATCGTATGCGAATTAATATAGTCGCCTAGAAAAGTAGAGGAAGTTACTTGACAGATTTAGGATTGTTGCCAGACAACTGGTGTTTAGTTTATCTTGGAGAAATTTTTTACTGGTCAAATGGCAAAGGACTGACCAAAAAGAACATGATTGGAGGTAAACATAAGGTTTATGGAGGTAACGGAATTGCAGGTTCACATACAAATTGGCTTTGTGAATCTGAATCTATTGTAATTGGAAGGGTAGGTGCTCAATGTGGAAATGTTCATCTTGCAGTAGCAAAATCGTGGATTACTGATAATGCTATTTATTCTTCTCCTAGAAATATCCCAATTAGCCTTGATTTTTTCTGTTACCTATTAAGGAATCAGAAACTCAATGAATTAGCAGGTGGTTCTGGACAGCCATACGTTTCCCAGGGGCTTCTTAACGATCTGAAGGTTCCCCTTCCTCCGCTTAATGAGCAGCGGCGCATTGTTGCCAAAATTGAAGCGCTGACGGATCGCAGCCGTAAAGCTCGCGAAGCCCTCGATGCTATTCCCCCCTTACTCGACCAGTTTCGCCAGTCGGTGCTGGCCGCAGCCTTTCGCGGCGACCTAACCGCCGATTGGCGAGCCGCTAACCCTAACGTAGAACCTGCGGAGAGAATATTGGAGAAAAGTGCTAACAAGCTGCACTATAGTCAACAAGAAATTAATCAGGAAATTAACAATTGCTACACGTATCTGCCAGAAACTTGGACATGGACAAAACTCAAAGCCGTCATTCACAAAATTAAGGCTGGGAAAAATTTCAAATGCCCTGAAATCCCTGTCACAAAAGACACTGTAGGGCTAGTCAAGATTAGTGCGGTAACTTGGGGTGAGTTTAATTCTTTGGAGACCAAGACAGTTGAAGATCTCTCAAAGATTGATGTAAGTCTTTTTATAAAAAAAGGAGACCTCTTAGTTACAAGAGCAAATACGCTTGAGCTTGTTGGAGCTTCCGTTATAGTCAATGAAATAGATTATAAAATAATGCTGAGTGACAAAGTCTGGCGTATTGAAACATTGAACGTTGATAAGGATTATTTGAACTTCTATCTAAACTCTAAAGCTGGAAGAAAAGAAATAGAAAAAAGAGCTTCTGGCAATCAGCAGTCAATGCGTAACATATCACAACAGGCATTTTTAGATATCGTTATCGCTTTTCCACCAATAGAAGAGCAGATAGAAATATCTCGACACCTCAAATCTATTTTCTCCGGTTTTAAAAATATTCAAAGGCAGTATCAATATAGTTTGTCTGATTTAGAACAACTCGACCAATCCATTCTCGCCAAAGCCTTTCGCGGCGAACTCGTCCCCCAAGACCCCACCGATGAGCCCGCCAGCATTCTCCTCGATCGCATCCGCGCCGAACGCGAAAAAAACCAAAAGAATAAGAAGGCAGACAAGGGCAAAAAGAACTGCTAGCACTAGGTTTCGACTGCATTTATCTTCCGAATATTTCGCTTAGTCTTCAAATGTATTGCGCTTGAACTCTCAATTACTGATTGTAATTATGGGGATATTACTTTTGGGTCAGACTTTAAGCTATTTGGTACAAAACTAGGTAACATATCATAAAGTGTACGGGTACTTTACGCACGGACTGCCTGTTAGGAACGGTTTAAGCTTATGTCAACGGCTCGCCATATCATAGCGCTGTTAAAAAGCTACGTCGAAGGGCAGGAGCAGCAGTTCCATTCGGCTGCGCTTCAGATCGCCGCGCATGAAGCTAGGCTTGGGCACGGCAAACTCGCCAAAGAAATTAAGGACCTGATCGATCAATCTAAGAGCAATCGGACATCAATTGATCGCAAAGGTAGTCCAGTTCCCCTCGCTCAGCCCAAGGGAGAACTGGCAGAGTTACTTGCGGCAAGCTATCCCAAAACTAAACTGTCTGATATGGTGCTTTCTCCTGAAGTAGAAAGTCGCTTAAAGCGAATCTTATTAGAACAAAAACAGAAGAATCGACTCAGCGAATATAATCTCTCAGCCCGCCGCAAAATTTTACTAGTGGGGCCACCAGGCACGGGTAAAACAATGACGGCATCGGCTCTAGCCGGAGAGCTGCAACTCCCTTTGTTTTCCGTCATTCACAGTAGCCTTATCGGCAAGTTTATGGGCGAAACCGCAAGCCGCCTCAGACTCATTTTTAAGGCAATGCTAGATACCCGAGGTGTCTATTTTTTTGATGAATTTGATGCGATTGGCACTCAGCGCAGCAGCTCAAACGATGTCGGTGAAATTAGGCGCGTACTCAACTCATTTCTACTCTTTATCGAAAACGACGAAAGCGAGAGTTTAATTATTGCGGCAACGAACCATCCCAACCTGCTAGACGAAGCCCTGTTTCGCCGGTTTGACGATGTAATTGAATACGGCCTACCCAGCGAAAAGCTTATTCGTCGGTTTATAAAAACACGGCTTTCAATGTTTGAAACGCATTGGGATAGTTGGGACACCGTGACGGCAGCAGCCCGAGGCTTAAGCACAGCCGAAATCGCCCGAGCTACAGAAGAAGCTGCTAAGCATACGGTGCTATGTCATAGCCAAAAGATTAGTCAGCAAGATATAATCTCAGCGCTTAGAGAACGAAAAGAAATAGCTTCTCAACGAATAAACAAGCTCTAATTATAGAATGTCGAAGCAGAAACGTCAGTTTCCCCATATTTACCTCCCTAAAAATGGCAAAGTTGCAAAATATACTAAACCTAAAGGAGGAGGAGGTGGCAAATCCTCATTACCTGATAGAGATAGAGCAACTCATGCTAAAACCCTAGAGAAATCCATTAGCGACGTATTACAGGAAGCCGAGCAACAGCTCCATGCTCGCAATCCTAATATTGCTGACGAAACGCCTGGATTTTATTTAGAGTTTGAGCTTTTAGCTGAAAAATCTCATGTTTTTGAAACGCTAGAAAACCGCCCTAAAAAGATTGAGCTTGTTGCCGTTAAGGATGTACCAGGTAAGGAAGGAACAGTCCTAGCTACAGTTTTTGTGCCTGAGTCATCTGCGGATTACTATCTCGAAAAAGTAGAACAATACCGTGACGAAGAAACAAAAAAAGGTCGCCCCAAGAACGAACCGCTGATAGCGAGAATAGAAAAGGTTCAACTCGGAAAAGTTAGGTCGCTTTTTACAGATAGTCAGGCGCTTTTTCCTGCTGAAGGGCATGAAGTATGGTGGGAAGTTTGGCTGCGGAAGGAGCGGTACAGCTATTTTTGCCGAGCTGCTGAAGTGCTCAATATTCAAACCCAACCTCACAAAATCACTTTCCCAGAGCGTGAGATTGTGCTGGTGATGACGACTGCCGAATTGATAGCGCAGATACTTGAGAACTCGGGTGCGATCGCCGAACTCCGCATCGCCAAAGACACCCCCTCCATGTTTCTCGAAATGGGGCCTTGCGAGCAAGGTGAATGGGTTGAAGAACTAGCAGAAAGGCTGATTGAGCCAGAGTCAGACGCGGTTGCCATATGCATGCTGGATAGTGGAGTAACGCGATCGCATAGATTACTTGGCCCAGGACTAGCCCCTGATGATATGCACACCGTCGATCCGACTTGGAGCGTTGGCGATAGCCATTATTGGAACGGTCACGGTACAGCCATGGCAGGCATTGCCCTATATCAAGATCTATGCGATGCCTTGACTTTTCAAAATGGACAAGTGCAGCTGCCCCATCGACTAGAATCAGTCAAAATATTGCCCAATACTGGCCAGAATGACCCTAAACTCTACGGTGCGATTACAGGACAGGGCATTTCCTTGCCGGAAATCAAAGCCCCTGAGCGTCACAGAATATTTTGTATGGCAGTAACCAGCAATATCGAAGCGACTGATAGCGGAGTGCCTTCATCATGGTCAGCCGCAGTTGATAACCTTTGCTTCAATGATGGTGACTTCCGCCGACTACTGATTATTTCTGCTGGCAACATCGCTCAAGACATTTTACGTAGCGACTATTTGAACATTAATGACGTTGAGATGGTCGAAAATCCTGCGCAAGCATGGAATCCATTGGTAATAGGTGCCTATACCGAAAAATTGAATATTGTTGACCCCAGCTACAGCGGCTGGAATCCATTGGCTCCTGGCGGCGATCTATCACCGCGCAGCCGTACTTCTGTTGAATGGGAAAGCCAATGGCCAATCCGCCCCGATGTTGTCTTTGAAGGTGGAAACATGGCCTTTGATGGGGAAGATCCTGCCATTTCTATTGATGATTTATCCCTGTTGACAACCTATTACGATCCTAGCCGAAGGATGTTTACCCATATGTGCGACACCAGCTGTGCAACAGCACTGGCTAGTTATATGGCTGCACGTATCATGTCAACGCACCCTAACTATTCTCCAGAAACGGTCAAAGCGCTGATAGTTCATTCAGCAGAATGGACGCCTGCAATGGCAACCCGTTTTAAGGGAGCCTCTTCCAAAACTGCGAAGCGCGCCTTGGTTAGACGCTATGGATACGGGGTTCCTAATTTAGAACGTGCTCTTCTCAGTGCTAATGATGACCTCACCCTTGTGATTGAAGACTCCCTTCAACCGTTTCATAAAAATGACTCTAAAATCGCCACTAAAGAGATGAACATTCACAAGCTACCCTGGCCTAGTGAGCAATTAGAGGCACTAGGCGGAACTTCTGTAGAACTAAAAGTTACCTTGTCTTATTTTATTGAATCGAATCCTGGAGAGCGGGGATGGGCTTATCGCCATCGCTATGCTTCTCATGGATTGCGATTTAAGGTTAAGGATTCTCTAGAAAGCGACGAAGATTTTGCATGGAGAGTCAGCGAGGCTGCTCGGGATGAAAGCGAAGGTAAAAAGACGAGTGATCGCAAAGAAGAGAATTGGTTTCTTGGGCCAACAACTAGGGATTGTGGCTCCCTCCATTGCGACATCTGGCAAGGAACGGCTGCCGCATTAGCACAAAAAGATGCGCTAGTCGTATTTCCGGTCGGTGGCTGGTGGAAAGAGAAGCAATATTTAGAAAAGTATGATAATCAGGCTCCATACGCTTTGATCCTTTCGATTCGTGTTCCCAAAGTAGAAATCGATGTTGATATTTACACCCCCGTTGCAAATAAAGCAGGTATCCCGATTTCTATCTAAAGAAAAATTCTCTGACAATGATCAGAGGAGAAACATCCGCGTAAGAGAATCAGAAAAGATCGTGAAACGGTCGAGGAGAATGGTGTCAAGCGGCTTTCTTCGTTGACAGTCAAATTTGATTATCGATAGCAGTTTTACCTCCAATTAAAGAGAAAAAGATTGTGCCCAGAATTGAAAAATATTTTACTTTAGTTGCAAGAAAGACCTCTACTCATCAGGCTTGCAATAATTTTTCACAACTCGATCAATCCATTCTCGCCAAAGCCTTTCGCGGCGAACTCGTCCCCCAAGACCCCACCGATGAGCCCGCCAGCATTCTCCTCGATCGCATCCGCGCCGAACGCGAAAAAAATAAAACACCCAAGAAAAAAAGCACCCAGAGAAAAAGCACCCAGAGAAAATAACCCGCTCCCCCATCTCTCATGCAACGCTAGTACAAACTAGCCAAAGCAACCACCCAAAACCACCCAGCTCACCCAAGCTGTAAAACCGCCGCGCCTACACAAAGATCACATAATTGCTCCCTACACTCACCCCAACATCCCTTTACGCTGCAACTCCCTACAAAAAATTGGAGCCCGGTATCCCTCATGAGCACCCTCCAACTCAGCTGCCCCCTCCCCCTCCACACCCCATTCAACCTTAGAACCCAAACCCAACCCAACCCTCAAACCAACACCCCGGCCACCCCCCAGGCCAGCGCGCCAACCCCTGCCCCCCGCAACGCACTTCCTACTGCGCCCAACCATCGAGTTTGTTGCTGCTACAGCAATCGCACCGCACAGTTTCAAATTATTCGAATCGTCACCATGGCCAACGGCATCGCCAGCGAGTTTTTAGAACGCACCGTATTGCCCTACGCCAAAGTTCTCTTCGAAGCCAACTCCCACGATCAGCTACAGATTCATACCGGCAATTTCATCACCTCTGTTCTCTCCGATACCATTCCGTGCCATCAACTCATCTATTCTGAAGAGTCTTTGTAACAATCCAGCCAAAAAAACTCAAATCATCATCCTTGAGTTTCTCAGTACAGCCCTACTCACTCTTGTAACAAAAAGAACCACAAACTCAGCACCGCTATTTAGCACCGATGATTTAGCACCTTCGCCCCAGGCGCAACATGCGATCGCACCTTCATAACTCCATAAAGTTTATGCAACTGTTGGCTTGCGCTTAAGCGTTATTTAATTTATCCATTATCATCTAACAATTATTATCAAAGTAGAATAAGTCTCCCTGCGGCCCTCTCCCTGCGGCCCTCTCCTGCGGCCCTTTCCCTGGAGATGAGGGCCTCCGTCATTCCAACAGCAAAGACATCATCAGGCCAAAAGCCCACCGCCCCAAGCGCCCCAAAGAAAATCTCTTTGGGCACCTCTCCCAAAAAATCAGAAAGCATCTATTTCAGACATTGCCAAAAAAATTGCCAAACAAGAATTACATGCTGGGTATTGTTACATGAACCGCTCTATGAACCGCTCTATGAAAAGTGCCAAAAAAATTGCCACAAACAATAAACGCCCATTCAGCGCAAAAATAGCCCGCTCAAAAATAGCGCATCTTGCCCTAGCCGCCACAACCTCTGTCGTTTGCCTCCTCCCCCTCTCCGCCTCCGCCAAAACCTCCCCCAACGACATCACCGGCCTCAATATATTTGGCGACAGCCTCTCAGATGCAGGCAACTTATTTAACCTAACAGGGTTTCCACCCTCGCCGCCCTACACCCAAAGGTTTTCAAACGGCCCCCTGTGGGTAGAACAACTCGCAAGCAAACTGGGCCTTGCACCCGCACTATCAACTGCTGTACTGCCCGAACTCATTAGCGGAACCATACCACCCCCCACCCAAGGCATTAACTTTGCAATCGGCGGCAGCCTAAGTTCAGATATTAACGTCGGCGGCCCACCGCTGCCCGGCCTACAGCAGCAAATTGAAACCTTTGGGGGATTCAGTACCTTCATCCCGCCTGACCCCGACGCACTTTACATCCTGCTAGCCGGTGGTAACGACTACAACGAAGCCCTGTTTAGGCCCTCATCGCTAACAGTGCCCTTAAGCGAACTGCCCAATCAGGTTACCGACAACCTCACCAATGCCGCCACCGCCCTAATTCAATCAGGCGCAAAGCACCTACTCGTAGGCAACCTGCCTAACCTGAGCGGCCAGCCCTTTAGCACCTTTCTCGATACCTTTAACCCCCAAAGCTCCGAGGTACTCAGCAACCTTTCCATACAGCACAACCAGCTCCTACAACAAAAGCTCACCCAGCTGCAAACCACCTCAGGCGCTCACATTACCCAGCTCAATCTGGCAGACTTTTTTGCTTCAGCCACCCAAAACCCCGACGCCTTTGGCTTCACCAACGTCACAGAATCTTGCCTCACCAATTTTCAGCCAGGGTTTGTATTTGAAGGCATTTGCGACAATCCTGACGAGTTTTTGTTTTGGGATAATGTGCATCCTACCGAAGCCGGACATGGTGCGATCGCTCAATTCGCCTTCGCCACCCTAAGCGAAAAAGCACCCCCCACAAACCCACCCCAAAGCATTCCAGAACCCATCGGCGTTTTAGGATTGCTCATTGGAACCGGCATCGGCGTCATAACACTAAAAGATCGCCGCTCAGCGGCTTAAAAACAGGCAAATAAATCCATCCATCCCTGCACTCATCCCACGCAAGGCAGCGTAATTGTAAACACACTGCCGCGTTCTACCTGGCTCTGTACCTGAATGTCGCCCCCATGCACCTTCGCGATCGCCAAAGCAATCGACAATCCCAACCCCGATCCACCCGTCTGCCGAGAACGCGCCTTATTCAACCGATAAAAGCGATCAAAAATGCGTGATTGATCTTCCGGGGCGATGCCGATACCCGTATCTTGCACGGTAATCAAAGCCTGTCGTTTTTCACCTTCGGTAAAAGTAGTGCGAATGCTCTGGCGCAGTCGGATAATAACCCTGCCGCCCGGCGGTGTGTGCTGTAGCGCATTGCTCACCACATTCAAAATCAAACGGTAGAGATGCGCTTCATTACCCATAACCGTAATCGGCGGCTCTACCGGCTGATCAACCCTCAGCTGAATATCGTTCGCGATCGCCAGCGCGGCCAATTCTTCTTCAATATCGCTCAGCACATCCTGCAAACAACAAAAAGCTTGAATAGGCGTGATCTGAATATCTAGCCGAGACAGTAGAAGCAAGTCACTCACCAACGAAGTCAGGCGATGATTTTGGCGAGTAATCACCTGTAGGGTTTCCCGCGCTTCGTCGTCAGAAATATGCGGCAATCGCAGCACCGACTCAGTTGTCGCCTGGGTAGCGGCCAGCGGCGTGCGCAATTCGTGAGCCGCATCGGCAGTAAACTGCTGAATTTTTTGGTACGACCCCTGCACCGGCTTTAAAGCCACCCCCGCCAACCACCAGCTCGCCACCGCAATCAATCCCATCGTGATAGGCAAACTGAGCAAAATAATCCATTGAATCATGTCTAAATAGGCGGCAAAGTCGCTAAACGACCGACCCACCAGCAGCGTGCCCAAGCGGCTTTGATCGTTCAGGTTATTAATAGGCAAAGCAATTTGCCGGTACTGATTGCCTGACTCATCCCACAGGGTATGCCATGACACTTCTACACCCGTAAGAGGCAAGCCTTTGGGAAAAGTGCCCGCCGTAGCCATCAGTTCCTGATTGGGCGATAGCACCCGAAAGTAGTAGCTACTTTGGTACACAGTGCTGCCATGATGCCCCCGCGATTGTTCAAAAGGCACCCGACAAGGCTCTCCTGCCACACACAAATTCGGCAGTAAGCTTGAAGAAACCGCCTCTAGTTGCCCCTTAATTTGGCCATTCATTTGGCCATTTATTTGACCATTTATTTGGCCATTCATTTGACCATTCATTGAGCCATTACTACTGACAGTGAGAGTCTTTTCAATGGCATCATGAACCGTTTCGGCGACCGATTTTAGCTCGCGGTCGGCAGTCACACGATGGGCATGGGCGATCGCTTCATACACGCCAAATCCACTCAGCCCCAGTACAACCGCCATCACGCTGGTGTACCAAACCGTCAGCTGCCAGCGGCTGCGACGAAACAAATTAGTCTGCGTTTTATTCGGCGTTTTATTCGGCGTTTTATTCGGCGTTTTATTCGGCGTTTTATTCGGCGTTGAAACGATATCCCATGCCATAGACAGTCTCAATGAGATTTTCACAGCCTTGTGGGGCGAGTTTGCGACGCAATAGTCGCATTTGGGCGGCAACCACATTGCTGTTGGGTTCAGCCCCAATCTCCCACAGCTGGTTTAGCACCTGGTCGCGCGTGAGGATTTGTTTGGGATGCTGCATTAAATACTCCAAGAGTTGAAACTCTTTTTGGGTGAGTTCAATGCGCTGTTCGTGGGGTTGCCCTGAGTGGCAAAAGGCTATTCTGCGATCGCAATCTAGCAGCAATGGCCCCACCTGTAGCTTACTGGGTTTTATATCGGGCGATCGCCGTCGTAGGGCTCGCAGTCGCGCCAGCAGCTCGGCCATGCTAAAGGGTTTTACCAAGTAGTCATCGGCCCCCGCATCAAGCCCAGTAATGCGATCTTCAATCTGGTCTTTAGCCGTCAAAATCAACACAGGGAGCGCATAATGAGAATCTCTCAACCACTGACACAGCTCAATTCCCGACTTTCCCGGCAGCATCCAGTCAAACACGCCCACCGTGTAAAGCAACGGGTCATGCGCCAGGTAAGCAAACGCCTCATCTCCTGACTGCACCCAGTCCACCACATAGGCTTCTTGGGTGAGTGTACGCTTAATGGCCTTGCCCAAGTCAGGCTCGTCTTCAACCAGCAGAATTCGCATACAAAAAATTCAAGTCTATTTGCCAATCTTTATTTGCCAATCTTTATTTGCCAATCATTGGCTCCAGTTTTTTAGGAACCGATCGTCGTCTTCGTTGTTTTAGCCACACCGCCGCATCGTCAATGAAAGAATAGACCACCGGCACCACCACCAGCGTCAACAAGGTTGAAAACAGCAGACCGCCTAAAATCACCGTCGCAATCGGTGAATAGGCATCCATGCCAATTTCTGGGAAAAAGGCCAGCCGCACAATCACAATGACGGTAGTTAGGGTGGTCATAGTAATAGCCTTGAGCCTTACCGGGCCAGCCATGCGAATAGCCACATCGCGCGGAACACCCGCCTGACGCTGGGTCAAAATCAGCTCTAGCAGCAAAATCGCCGCCGACAAAGACAACCCCGAGAGAATCACAATCCCCAGAATCGACACGGTTGAAAGGGTTTGCTGGGCTACAATCAGCCCGCCGAATACCCCCACCAGCTGCAAAGGCACCGACAGCATCATCACCAACGGCTGTATGAATGAACCAAACTGAATCACCAAAATCAGGTAAATCAAAATCAGCGACACCAACAGTCCTTTCAGCAAGCGGTCAAACTCGATCATCATGTCGGTCATATCGCCCATAGAGTCGATGCCGTAGCCGGGGGGAAAAATGAGTTCTTGCCCGGCGCGCATTGCGATCGCCATCGACAAATCCATCGACGCTGGCCCTCCTTTACGGTAATAGCCGTTCACATACACCACCCGCTTACCGTTGACATGCTCAATTAAGGTCGGGCCAGTTTGCCGTTGTAGGGTAGCGACGGTGTTTAGCGGCACCTGCTGCCCGGCAGGGGTGGTGATGTAAGTACCTGCCAAGCTATCAACAGTGGCGCGATCAGCTTCGGCATAGCGAACCAAAATGGAGTTTTGCCGCAGGTTAGGACGGTTGTAATAGCGTTGGGTAAAGCCGCCATTGAGGGCATAGCGAGCCTGTTGGGCAACCATCCGCACATTCAGGCCCAGTTCCTGAGCGCGGCGGCGATCTACCGTGAGCTGATATTCCGGCTGGGTGAGGGTCGCGCTGGTTTGAGCCATCACCAAACCGGGCGTGTCTTCGGCAATGCGGAGCACCCCTTCGGCCAAACGGTGCAGCACGGCCAGGTCTTCTCCATATACAGCGAGCTGAATGGGGGCAGCAGAAGTCGCCATCACATCTACGCCCATTTCTTTAAAGGCCATGCGGCGCACACCGGGAATGGTACGGCGAGCTTCGGCCTCCACGCTGTCCATAATTTGCCAAATGTCTCGTTGCCGATCGTCTTTAAGGGTGACCATCAGCGAAGCTGAGTTGACGCTGCCCATGCTGTAGCCGCTAAAGTAAGTGCTGTTGCGAGTTAGCTCAAAGCCCGTTTGCGACGACACCTTATCAATGTCGGGCTGAGCCAGTAATAACTGCTCTAGCTGATACACGCTCTCATCGGTTTTGGCAAAGGAGGTGCCTGCTTCCATTTCTAAGGAGGCCATAAACTGGCCAGAGTCTCCCAGGGGCATCATTTCTTGGGGCACAAAGGGATAGAGGGCGATCGCCAACACAATGGCCGAGGCTGCGATCGCTAGCGTAATTTCGCGATTGTTCATGCAGCGATCAAGCAGCCAGCCGTAGCCACGCTCCATAGCTTGAAACCCCGCCCGTACCGGCGTCATTAGCCATTGCAACCCGGTCTGTCGCGGTCGTTTCACCTCAGGCGACTTCAGCACAAAAGCAGCGATCAAAGGAATCAACGTAATCGACACAATCAGCGAAGCAATAAAGGCAAACACCATCGGCCAAACCAGCCCCACAAACATCAGCCCCGTTAGCCCCCCCGAGAGGATCGTCGGTAGCAAGGCCGCAATCATCACACAGCTAGCAGCAGCACTGGCCAAAAAAACTTCCCCCGTGCCATGAATCGCCGCCTGCATAGGGCGCAACCCCTGGCGCAGCTTTTGATCAATAGCGTCAATAACAATAATTGAGTCATCCACCAGCTTGCCGATGGCCATCATCATGCCAATCAAAGTAGATGAGTTGAGGGACATCTCAATCGGAATGAACGGCAGGGTCGAGAGAGCCAGGGAGGTCGGAATCGAGATCATAATGATCGCCGTGGCCCGGAAGTCTTCTAAAAAGACCAAAATCACAATGCCTGCAAGCAGTACGCTGATCAGCAGCTCCTGAAAGGTGCTGTCGAGAATGATGTTGACCAGGTAGGAGTTGTCGTAAGCTTCTTTAAATTCCAGCCCCGGATACTCCGCTTTAATGCGATCTAGCTCGGTTCGCACCTGCTTGATGACTTTGGGCGAACTAGAGTCCGGCTTTTGAATCACATTCACCGCAAGGGCGGCTTCTCCGCTGTAGCGGTAGCCGCTGCGCCGTTCCTCAAAGGTGTCTTTTACCGTCGCCACATCGCGGATATAAACCACCTGCCCGTTTTGCTCCAAAATGGGGTAGTCCATCACCTCTGCGGCACTCAGCGCCCGCTTGTCGGCCCGCACCAAAATTTCGGTATCGCCCTGGGTCAGCACACCTGCCCCCTGGCTGACGTTGTTGCCGTCAATGGCATCTCGCACCTGCAAAATCGACAGGCCGTAAGCCGCTAACTGCTGCCGATTGACCACCACCTGAAGCTGCCGCCGATAGCCCCCAAAAATAGACACCGCCTGCACATTGGGCACCTGGGTCAACCGATCCACCAGGGTATTGTCGGCAAATTCTCGCAGCTGCACCGGGTCCCAGCCCTCTCCCTGCAAGGCCAGGGTCAGCACCGGCCGGTTCAGCGGATCAATCGGCAGCACCCAATAGGATCGGGCATTAAAGCCATCTAGCTCAATATCGCCTTCTGCCGCTGTCATCAGGCTCTGCACCGACTGCACCGCCTTGCCGATATCGTCTCCCCAGGCGAACTGAATCGTCACCAAAGACATATCCTGCTGCGAGCTAGAGCGAATGAACCGCACCCCGTCTAGCACAGTCATCCGCTGCTCAATCGGCTTGCTGATGTAGGTTTCTACCTCGGTTGGGGATGAACCAGGGGCCATCGTAACGATAGACACCAACGGACTTTCCACATAGGGCATCATCCGCACCGGCAGCAAAATAAGGGTCAGCACCGACAGCACCAGCACTGCGATGTACAGCGCCGCAACAATCACAGGATGCTTGATAGACCAGCGGGTGAAGACGCTTTTCATAGAGGGGGAAAGCCTTTATTTTACATTCAGATTAAAGGTCGCCTGAGCGGGCATTGCGGCATCGGCAGATTTTACAGTCATAATCCACAGCCCGGCCATGCCCAGGTTGGTGGTGACCTTGTACTGACCGGGCGACTCTCCGGCTTCGACCAGGGCCATGGTGGTCATCGGGTCCATTCCATCCATTGGCATAGATAGGTCAACCGCTAGGTTTTCAACCTCAAGCGGCTCGTTTGTTGCGGCATCTGCGACTTGTAAGACCAGCACCGCATCGCCCATCGGAACAGAAGCGGCTTCAGGAGAAATCAGGGCGATCGCAACACCCTCTTCAGCAGCGGTTTCTGTCGGCATTTCTGTCGGCATTTCTGTCGGCATTTCTGTCGGCGTTTCTGTCACACCGGTTGCTGCCGCATCGGATGCAGGCTCACTCTCGGCCTGATTGCCGCCCGTGCAGGCCGTGGTTAACGGAGTCAACAAGCTAATCGTCGCCAACAAAAACAGAAGCTTTTTCATCACAAGTTTCACTAAATAAAAGAAAAAAGAAATTACGAGAACTACTCAACCGACACGGTGATCAGCGCCTGGCCTTTATAGTCAGGGTCATTAACCGCGACTTTTATCTGCCATTCCCCCACCATGCCGAAGTGAGTTTTAACCTGAAACCGGCCCGGCTGGCCAGCGGGTGTGAGCTGTACCATAGTTGTCATTGGGGCCATGTTGGGCATAGGCATAGTGACATCCACAGTCACATCCTCAACCGGCAACGGTTTCTGAGTATCAAGATCGCGCACTTCTAGCACCAAATCAGCACCCCCCGACTGAAAATTTTGACCGGAATCAGGCTCAACAATTGCCACATCTACATTGCCTTGGCGACTCTCGCCCAGCACCGGCACCGGCGCTCCGGCATCATCTACCACCACCACCTGTACATCAGGTGCCAACCGACTGTGGCCCGAAGTAATCACCTGATCGCCCGGACTGAGCCCACGGGTGATGGCCATGCGGTCGCCGCTCACCATACCCGTCTCGACCGTTCGTCGTTCAGCCGTGCTGCCCACCATCACCCACACAGCAGACTCACCCCTATGCGTCACCACAGCCGATTGCGGCACCGACAGGGCATTGCGCTGACGCCCCGTCAGTAGCGTCATTTCCAAATACTGACCCGATAGCAAGCGCTCTTGAGGATTGTCGATTATCGCTTCTACGACCACTGTGCGAGTGTCGTTGTTAGTCTGAGGAAAGATGCTGGTGACGCTGCCCTCTAGGGAGGTCTCTATCGCGCCCGGCACCTTGGCCCGAATCGGCGTCCCGACTTGGATATTGGCCGCATCTTGCTGGGCTACGTTGGCCTGTAGTCGCACCCGTGAGTAGTCGCCAATTTTCAGTACGCCCATGCCCGGCTGCACCACCACGCCCGGATCTACCATCCGACTTTGAACAATGCCACTAATAGGCGCTTGCAAGGTGGTGTATCCCTGCATCACGGCGGCTGTATTAACCTGGGCCTGAGCCTGATTGACTCGGGCCTGCTCTCGCGTGACCTGGGCTTGCAATCGGGTCAGCTTGGCTTTTGATCCTCGAACGGCGGCAGCTTTGGCGGCAACTTCGGTGGCAACTACATCGAGTTCATTTTGGGAGGTGGCACCTTCTGCCGTTAGCGTGGCAAAACGCGATTGCTGAAGCTTGAGGTAATCTAGTTCAGTCTGTAGGCGCGTAATTTCTTGCACCTGTTCGTCAATTTCTACCTGACTCACTTGCAAAGAAGTAGTCATGGTCTCGGTTTCGGCCTGGGCTTCGGCTAACTCTGTGGATCGCTCATTGGCAATGAGTTCGGCTAGCACCTGTTGGGCTTCTACGCGATCGCCCGGATACACCGAATAGTTAGTCAACTGCCCCGTCACTCGCGGATACACAACCGCTTCCTGGTAGGGCATAATCGAACCCGTGTAAGACACACCCGCTTCAAAGTTTCCTGGCTGCACCACTTCTACGGTCACAGGCACCGGATTAAACGCCCCATCGACCCGCATCATGTCATCGTGCGACATGCCCGACATGTCGTGGCCGTCCATTCCCGCCATAGAATTAGCCGGTTTGATATGCTGGGTAATGAGCAAAATAGCGCTACTTAAGAGGACAAATACCCCTAGCCCTAACAAGGCGCGACCATACTGAGCGCGACCATACTGAGCGCGACCATACTGATATTGAACAGGTGGTGAGGTGGCTGCGGTAGGCTCTAACTCTGAAATATCAATGTCAGAATCAATACCGGAATCAAGGCCGGAATCAATACCAGAATCAATACCAGAATCACGGTGATTGGATGGGGATGAAGGTGGTTCCAAAGGCATCAGAGCACAAGCTCGAAAGGTGCTGACCTCGTGAGGTTATCAGGCAATTATGAAACTCGGATGAAATCAGGTCACGCTCGGCAAACATGAGGCAGTCATGCGCTGCATTGTCAAAAGCTCTGCATTGTCAAAAGCTCTGCATTGTCAAAAATGGCGAGACGCTGTTTAAAGCATTCATAAAACATTATTCGGCCCTTGGGTTGAATCACCTATTCTTTTTAGACAATTTCTTTTCAGACAATTTCTTTTCAGACAATTTCTTTTCAGATAATTTCTTTTTAGATAATGGCTCTACCGACAACACACTCAAAGTTGCCGATGTTGAAAGTTTTTATACTTTTCTTTCAACAAACTGAGATATTGAATTGAGATATTGAATTGAGATATTGAACAGATAGCCATAGAGAGATAGCCCGCTGATAAAACGCTTGATTCGCAGCACTCTATCACAGCACCATCTTTGTAACATTGGTTAAACAAAGCTGCTTGGAACGAGGATGGCTTGATAGCCTTAGCGAGAACTAACCCCATCGCGCATAAAGCTCATCATCCACCCATTTAACATATGGACAACATTATGGATAACATATGGAATTACTGACTAATCCCTTTTATGAAACAGCTTTTGTCTTACTGGTTTCCGCTGTAGTTGGGGCAGTGGGTCTATGGTTACGTCAACCATTGATTGTATCTTTTATCGCAGTGGGCATTTTAGTTGGCCCGTCAGCCTTTGGCTGGGTTGCCTCCAGTGAAGAAATGGAGCTACTCGCAGAGATGGGCATTGCGTTGCTGTTGTTTGTGGTAGGGCTAAAGCTTGACCTGCATTTGATTCGAAGCATGGGAACGGTGGCTCTCGCGACCGGGTTAGGGCAGGTCGCCTTTACTTCTATCGTGGGTTTTCTGATTTCTTTGCTGTTGGGGCTTGCCCCGCTTACAGCCCTGTATGTTGCTGTCGCCTTAACCTTTTCTAGCACGATCATTGTGGTTAAGCTTCTTTCGGATAAGCGAGAGATTGATTCTTTGCATGGTCGCATTGCCTTAGGTTTTTTGATTGTGCAAGATCTAGTTGTAGTGCTGGTGATGATTGCGCTGTCGGCTTTGGGCAGTGATGCCAATCTGTCTGTCGGAGAAACTCTGCTGCAACTGGTGCTTAAGGGAGGACTGTTGTTGCTGGCAGTGGGGGGGACGATGGCGCTTGTGTTGCCAAAGCTACTTCATCATTTGGCGCGATCGCAAGAATTGCTGCTTGTTTTTGCGATCGCCTGGGCAGTGGCACTCTCTGCCCTCAGTGAAATTTTAGGATTCAGCGCTGAAGTCGGGGCCTTTCTTGCCGGTATTTCATTAGCCTCCACCCGCTATCGAGATGCGATCGGATCACGTCTCGTCAGCATCCGAGATTTTCTGCTGCTGTTCTTTTTTGTTGATCTAGGTGCTCACCTTAACTTGCAACTGCTGGGCGCGCAGATTGTGCCTGCGCTGGTATTGTCTGTGTTTGTGCTAATTGGTAACCCCACCATTGTCATGGTGATTATGGGCTACATGGGCTATCGCAAGCGCACCAGTTTACTCTCTGGGTTAACCGTCGCCCAAATTAGCGAGTTTTCACTGATTCTAGCGGCACTCGGACTCAGCCTGGGCCATATTGACGAAGAAACAGTAGGACTAATCACCCTAGTGGGGCTCATCACCATTGGCGTCTCTACTTATATGATCCTTTACTCCCACCTGCTATATGAATGGCTAGCGCCCGTACTCAGCATTTTTGAGCGCCGAATTCCCCACCGAGAAGAAGCCGAGGATACTGATTTTTCAGCGACAGGTGCCGATGTCATTGTCTATGGATTGGGTCGCTATGGTGGCTGGTTGGTGAATAGCCTCAGCAGCAAAGGATTAGTTGTGCATGGTGTAGATTTTGACCCAGAAAATGTGCGGCGTTGGCGGCAGCAAGGATTCTCGGTGCATTATGGCGATGCCGAAGATCCGGAATACCCCAGCCACCTTCCCCTCAATACCGTCAAGTGGGTGGTTAGCAGCATTCCGGGTTTGGGCGTGAATCTTACACTGTTACACGCGCTTAAAAACTATGGCTATCAGGGCAAGCTCGCTGTCACCATCCATAAAGATCACGAAGATGAAGCCATCCAAACCTCTGGTGTGGATTTGATTTTACGCCCCTTTGTCGATGCGGCAGAACAAGCCGCTGAAGAGCTATCAAAAGATCTAAAGGCTCTAAAAAATCTAAAGGCTCTAAACCCAGAGTGAACTGACCGGGGCTCAGTATTTAACTTGTTAGTGTCCACTGGCTTCTGGTCACTGGCTTCTGGTCACTGGCTTCTGGTCACTGGCTTCTGGCGACGGATATACCCGATCACTTTGCCAATGACTCGTACACAATGATGCATTTTTTGGGAGAGTAGCCAATCTCCCCACTGCGCTCTAGATCTTGCATTAGGCGAGTTACGGTGACGCGGGTGGTGCCAATGGCATCAGCAATATCCTGATGGGTGAGCCGCAGCTGAATTAAGCGTCCCTGATGAATGGGATGACCAAATTTGAGTGCTAGCCAGCTTAATAACTGCTGCAATCGCTGGGGAATCTGACCCTGGCGAAAGCGAATTAGCTCTTGCATTTGATGCAGGTGCGATCGCATAACCTGCTGAAAGTTCCAGCATTGCTCAGGGCTGAGCAGTACCGCCTGCACCTTGGTCAGGCATTCAATTTCACTGGGCTGAATGCACAGAAACGGTTGGCCAGTCAAATCGCCACTTTCGCAAAAGCCCAACGTAATTTGGGTGCCGTCCTCCGAGAGAGTGAGTAGGCGCACTGCCCCAAATTGAATCTGCCAGAGAAAATTTGCCTCTAGGGGCAGCATTTCTCGTCGTTTGAAGATATGCACGGGCGGGCGAACCAAGGGATCGGCCGGAGCGATCAAGGGCAACATACAATCACCGAAATAGCGAGCAACAAAGGGCTAATTGGAATGACAAGTCTGCTTTACAGCAAAAATCACCCCTTTTTAACCATAACATTAATGATAATGATTCTTAACTAGGTTAGCCATAATGACGTTTGCCGTTGCTCGGCTAGCCTCTAAGCAGTTAACTATTAGCGCTGCCTAGCTAGGTCAGTGCTAGGGTCAGTGCTAGGTCAGTGCTAGGTCAATTTGAGATTAATCTCAGACCAATCTCAGCTATCAATGCGCTAAAAAGCTCAGCAGGCTAGAGGAGAACTTATCAGGCGCGTCTTGCTGTATCCAATGAGAAGCCCCAGCTATTCCTTGAAAGAGAGCGCCGGGAATCTCTTGCGCGAGCTGCCGTCCGTCTGCTGCTTTTTGCCAAGGATCATCTAGCCCCCACAAAATCAGCGTTGGCGCAGAAATATCACCATGACGATCAACAAGCGCCATAGTCTGATTAACATTGAGGGCCGAGGCATTTCGCAGTAAGCTCAGCTTGCCTTCCTCACTCTGCCAAGGCGCGATCATCCCTTGCCGAAAATCTAGCGTCAGTCGGCGCTTATCTGACAGGCCCAACGCCAAACTTTCCTCTAAGGCTTCTACCAAATCAGAAACCGGACGAGGTTTCCAACGCAGCGGATGGCCAAAATCGAGCATGTCATCATCGAATCGGTCGTAGCAAACTGAATTGCTGATAACTAAGCGATTAACGCGTTGGGCATGTTCAATCGCTAAGATCAAGGCAACTGCGCCACCAGTATCATGGCCGACGACATCTACCCTATGAAGCGCAAGGCTGTCTAAAAGCGTCAGTACCATACGAGCTTGGTCTTGAAAGGAGCGATCAAATCGATCTCTTTTATCTGACCAGCCATGACCGAGAAAGTCAGGCGCAATGACTCGGTAACCCGCAGCGACCAAGGGCGGAATAATGTCGTGATAAAGATAGCCCCAAGTCGGAATACCGTGCATTAACAGAACGGTGCCATGCTGAGCTTGCCCAACATCAATATATCGAATCGTGACGGCAATATGGGCAGCCGTTCCTTTCGGCAAAACCACTTCTTGCTGCGCAGCCCTAAATGCTGACCATGTGTTCCAGTGGTTCATGCGATCGCAATATTTATAAATGTACGAGAGGGTAAGAGAATAAATACATGAGAAAATACATGAAAGTCAATGGTCATTCTTTTGAGGTAGCCACATCTAAAGCCCAGACTAAAGTCCAGACTAAAGTCCAGACTAAAGTCCAGACTAAAGTCCAGACTAAAGTCCAGACTGTAACTTGATAAGGCTAAGGCTTGCCCCAGCCAAAAATATCCAAGACGCTCCGGCCAAATAGAGCGGCCTAACGCCCGTTTTGCTCAGCTTTTGTAGACTGGTTTCAAGCCCCATAGCAGCCATTGCAATGCAAAGTAGCCACTGGTTAATGCTCAGCAACAGAATTTTTAAACTGGGCGGCACCACCAAAATACTATTCACCACAACCACCAACCCAAAGAGTACAACAAACCAGGGCACCGGAATCTTTATACTCTTCATCCCCGTTGTCGGACGCTGAGTATAGGCAGCCTTAGACTGCCAACCCAACAGCATTACCAGAGGAATCAAAAGAAGGACTCGCGAGAGTTTGGTAATGGTGGCCAAATCACCACTGGTAGATCCTCGTTGAAAAGCGGTAGCCATCACCTGGGCCACCTCGTGGATAGATGCGCCGCACCAGATGCCATAGTCTGACGGATTTAAAGTTAGCAGTCCGGCTAGAAGAGGATAAAAAAGCATAGCCAGGGTTCCAAGGGCTGTGACGATTGCGATCGCATAGGTGACATCTTCTTCTGAGCTTTCAACCACAGCATTGGTCGCAACCACCGCCGAAGCGCCGCAGATAGAGGTGCCTGCCGCAATCAGCAGCGTGAGCCTGGGGTTAATCTGCAAATAGCGTCCCAGCCAGCAGGTGAGGTAAAAAGTACTCACTGAACTAATCACAACAATCCCTAACCCCGCTGGGCCAACAGCCAGCACATCGTCAAAACTCAGCCGCAGCCCCAGCAAAATCACAGCCAGTCGCAAAATTCGCTTCATTGCAAACTGAATACCGGGACGATAGTTCGCCCGAATCGGAACCACTTGCCGCCAGCCAATGCCCAGTAACACAGCCAACAAGAGCGGATTTAGCGCCCCGACGCCCAGTATTCGGCTCAACCCAATGGAGATGCCCGCCATTAGCCCGGTGAGTAGCAAACCCGGCAGGATAGAGAATTTTGCAGTTGTTTGGCTTGAGGCGATCGCATCAGGAGGGACTTGGGAATCTCTAGGCTTTGCAGGTATTTTCATAATATTTTTTTGACGGGAATTCTCAGAACAAACTTTTTCAGGAACGACCCCCAAGCATTAGGTCAGTAGTGCCACCGCCGATACTCCCAGCAGCAGACTCAACACAAATCGGCGAAAGAGCCTTTCATTCACCCGCCTAAAACAGAAGCGGCCCAGCAGCAAACCAACAATCAACGCAGGTACAAACTGAACAAATAGCTGCCAGACCGGTGCCGTAAGCACCCCACTGAGCCCAAACGAAATGAGAGCCATGCCCTGAGTCAGCGCAAAGAAAACAATAAAGTTAGCGCGATTCGCAGCAGCAAGATTATCTCCAGACATTTCGTACAGCACCACAGGCGGCCCTCCAATGCCGCCTAAGCCAGTGAGCACACCACTAATTGCCCCAACGCCCAAAGTAAAAGGAAGGGACACAGGAATGAATCGCCGTTTGCCAGCTAGCAACAGCAACAGCACAAAGGTCAAAATCAGCCCACCGATCATCCGGCGCATTAAAACAGGTTCTAGCAGAGTTAAAAAATGCGCGCCTAAAGGCACCATGGGCACGGCACTGAGCACTAGAGGCAGTACCTCCGGCCACTGCGTTTTTTTTAGCGCTTCCGGTAGTAGTCCCGCGCCCGCTGTAATCTCTAGCAAAATGACCGCCGCAACCACCGATTGAGGCGGAAACAACAAACTCAAAGTCGGAACCAAAATCAGGGCTGACCCAAACCCCGCAAAGCCTCGGGTGAAACCGGCGAGAACTACCCACCCTAGGCCAACTAGCCATTCTGTACCCATGTGGATGTCCTAAAAGAATCATGAATGTATCCATCAAAAAACGGCGCTGAAAACGGGTTCTCTGTCACGGTGGCCTGTCTCAGAACGGCCTGTCTCAAAGCAGCCTGTCTCAAAGCAGCCTGTCTCAAAGCAGCCTGTCTCAAAGCAGCCTGTCTCAAAGCAGCCTGTATCAGAGCGGCCTGTATCAGAGCGATCTGTATCAGAGCATCTTGGGCAAGCGCGTCTAGGCCCAGTGCAAGCGTTCATAGCCCGAATCTTGTTTCTAACCCCATTTTAGAAAGGTTCACCGAGCACCTCAAGTAGTTAGGTATCCAATCGCACCGTTTGTAGATTGATTTGCTTTATACACCTATAGAAATGAGTAATAGGCAAGTTCGTTTAAGAACCATAGGCAGATATGCCCATGGTTTAAAATTAAAGACAACATTTTCTCTAACCTCACATACAACGTTGGGTCAGATGATTCAAAAAAGACAACAGCACATGTAATAAATGAAGTGATGTGCTGGCCCACTCTATTTTTGGCACCAGCAATTTCAGCGGCAGCAGCCTTATTTTACGCCCCGCGATTGTGGGGCAAGTTAAAGTCTATCTCTGGCCCCACAGGTACAATTCCCGTAGGATTAACCATGTCATGGCTTTCGTAGTAGTGATGCTGAATATGGTCAAGATAAACAGTATCAGCCACCTTCGGAATTTGATAAAGATCTCGAAGATAGCCCCACAGGTTGGGGTAATCGACAACTCTGTGAAGATTACATTTAAAGTGACCGAAGTAAACGGGATCAAATCGTACGAGCGTTGTAAATAAGCGCCAGTCTGCCTCGGTTACCTGATCGCCGGTTAAATAACGATTTTCTGAGAGAATTTCCTCAATCCAATCAAGGCTCTCAAAGAGTGGCTTAATGGCTTCTTCGTAGGCGTCCTGAGTGGTTGCAAATCCGGCTTTGTAAACGCCGTTATTAACAGTGTGGTAAACACGATCATTAATTTCATTGATGCGATCGCGCAGTGCCTCAGGGTAGTAATCTCCGGGTGCCGCCCCAACTGAGTCAAAAGCACTATTAAACATTCGAATGATTTCAGAAGACTCATTATTAACAATGGTTCGAGTTTCTTTATCCCACAAAATGGGCACGGTAACACGCCCCGTATACTTCGAGTCAGCTTGCAAGTACACCTCACGTAAAAATTCAGCTTGGTGTATCGGGTCTGCAATAACTCCTGGGCCAGGCTTAAAAGACCAGCCGTTCTCCCCCATGTACCAGTTCACAACCGAGATATCAATCATCTCTTCTAGCCCCTTCAACGCTCGAAAAATGAGCGCGCGGTGTGCCCACGGACAGGCATAAGAAACATACAGATGATAGCGACCAGGCTCAGCCTTAAAACCGCCTTGTCCAGCGGGGCCAGCACTGCCATCAGGCGTAACCCAACTCCGAAAGCTAGACTTCTCTCGTTTGAAATGGCCCTCATTTTCTTCCGTGTCGTACCATTTGTCTTTCCATTCACCGTTAACCAATAAGCCCATGTTGTTAGCGTCGTTCAAGTACAGCGTTTAAACTTTATCGTTAGCAGAGCATAGATAGCTCAAATAAACCTCTCTCGACTGACAGAACACGGTTTGCCAACAGTATCTTTTTAGGTGATGCAGCGACCTTACGCAAACTGAGCCTGTAAGAAATCCTGCATCATTTTCCAGCCTCGCTCAGCGCTGAGCGAATTAAAAAACATTCCCGACGCTCTATCCTGAGCCTGAGGATTGGTAAACGCATGAGCGGTATGACCAAACATATGAATTTGCCAATCTGCTCCGTATTGTGTCAGCTCATCGGCTAAGGCGACTGTTTGCTCACGTGGCGCCAAAGGATCTTCCCAGCCGTGCAGTACTAGCACCGCCGCTGTAATCTTTGTAGCAGTGGCCAGCGGTGGCGGATCGTAAATACCATGAAAGCTGACCACCGCGCGAATATCTATGCCTGATCGGGCCAAGTCCAACACGCATTTGCCCCCAAAACAAAAGCCAATAGCGGCTATTTTTTTCTCATCTACCTGGGGCAACTGACGGATCGTTGTAGTCGCTAGCTGCATATGCTTAAGCAGTAAAGAACGATCATCATTTAGCACGGCCATCAGCGCGCTGGCTGCTTCGGGTGTAGTTGCCCGCTTCCCCTGCCCGTATATATCAATTGCAAATCCCACATAGCCGAGTTCGGCCAGTAATTCCGCCTTCTGCGTTTCAAAACCAGACTGACCCTTAAAGGTCGGTGCAATCATTACGCCCGGTCTTGGCCCAGTCTGTGAAGTATCCCAGCTAATAGTGCCTTCAAATTTACTATTGGCGGCTTCGTACACAATGGGTTCGGTAACTATCACGAGGGCTCTCCTGAAAGGCAACTCGTCTAGGATATCAGAGCGCTCTTCAGAGCACTCTTCAGAGCACTCTTCAGCTCAAATTTTTACTGCGTTATCAGCAGTAGTTTTTTGAGTCATTTTTGAGTTGTTGAGTTGTTTGCGCATCAATGCTACCTTCTCAAAACCAGTCTGATCAGACTTTCAACCTGTCCTTGCAAGCCGTTTTCAAGAATGCCTAGATAATTGATGAGAGCAGAAAATAAGTAATTAGAAAAGTAAGTAGACAAGTAATTAGAACAAAGTGCTTTACAGTCTGCATAGACTACATATTTACGGCCCAAAGATAACTCAGAGAAAAAAAGAGGCAAAAAAGCCCACTACTAAAAAAGCAGCGGGCTGTGTGTCTTGAGAGGATATTTGTAACAGCTATGTGGTCAGTATTAAGCTGTCGTTGAAGTTGCATCTAGCGCGTCAATTACTCGATTAAAGTCGAAGCCCATTGCACGAAGGGCGTGCCAAAGATGACCTTGAAGCATAAAAAACGCTAGAAAAAAGTGAGCATTCGCTAACCAGCAGCGAGCCGTATGTATACCAGGGGGCAGGCTAACGGTATCGGCAAAGTAAGGCGTAACGCCTAACTTAATCGCCAGTGGAGCACCGTAAAATTCAGGCGGATAGGCTAGTGTATTTACGGCACAGAAGTAGGCAGCGACAAATCCGGCTAGGGCAATGCCGCCAAGAGAGTAAGACAAAATCGCTTCTCCTGAAAACATGAGAACTCTCTTTGCCCATTTCAACGGGGGGACGAGTATATGCCAAACCCCGCCCACGATTAATGCAGTACCCACATATACATGGCCACCCACCAGATCTTCTAGACTATTGACGCTGGCAAAATGTGTTTGATAGCCAAATATAACGGTTGGATCGAGAGTGATATTGGTCACCATTCTGACCTCACCGATAGTGGAATCGTAAAGCCCACCCCATTGAGTTGCCTTGGCGACTAGTGCTAACGCACCAACGCCTAAAAACAGGAGGTGATGGCCTAAAATAACGCCGAGCTTGGCAGGATCATCCCATTCAAAATAAAAGCGCCGAGCGGGGCCATTAGCCGCTTTGAGATTGCTGTTACCTCTAACTGTGTGAAAAAGTGCGCCAGCACCTAGCACCGCAGAAGAGATTAAATGAATAGAGCCAATCACGAAATACGGATAGGTGTCGGTAACTGCACCGCCGCTACCAACACCGAGCCCTAAAGTAGCCAAGTGAGGTAGCAGAATCAGCCCTTGCTCACCCATCGGCAGACTAGGGTTAAACTGTGAAATTTCAAACAGGGTGAACGCCCCCGCCCAAAAAGTGATCAAAGCGGCTTGGGCGACATGGGCAGCAATAAAGAGCCCTGGCATATCGGCAAAGCGGGCATTACCCGCCCACCAGTCATATTTTACGGTTGGTTTTCCATACGCTTGCATAGTTGCAATGCCTCGTAATGTTGTTGGTTGTATGAATGATGCCTGTGCGATGCCCGATCTATATGGCTTACAGAAAGTGGTAGAAAGTGGCTTATAGAAATGACTCTATCGCGATCGCATCAGCGCTGGCTAATCAATTCGCCCTTGCTTCAACCAACCTTATTCCAAATACTGGTTAATGGCAATAGATCTCTATAACTGATTTGAGAAAAACCGTGAAAATTTGCCATAAAAGCTTTTAAGACGCCTTTTATAACAAGGTTTTCTGCTTTTGTTTACATATATTACGGCCCACAAATGAAATCTATTATCAATAAATTCCTGCTATGTATCTATGTTTTTGAGAATTTTTGAAGCATAGAAATCAAATATTCAAGTTTTGTCTGAGTTTTGCCTAAGTTAACAGCGACATGCTCAGAAACTTGCAGTGGTGTAAAGGCATCTTGTATTAGCTAAGCAAACTGGTAGGGCTCACTGATAGATACCCAGTGGCAAGGCTTGGGGTGTTTTGTCTTAAGCATAAAGTCCCTCCTTGGCGTAATTTTTTGGCCAAAGGAGGGACTTTATGTCTGATATATCTACTGGGTACTTTTTAGAGAAAGCCGATCTCAGCCGTTGTTAGGCAAAAGTGATCGAAGCAAACTAATCAACGGCAGGTAATGTAGCCGTTCCTTCCCCACTAAGCTCTTCCGGTTCATCTAAAACTAGCTGTAGCAAAGGGGGTGCCAAAAAGGTCGTTAAAATCACCATCATAATAATGGCGGCTTCGAGGGGCTTGTCTAAAACACCACTAGCAGAGCCGATACCAGCAAATACTAGGCCGACTTCTCCGCGCGGAATCATACCGACGCCAATGGCTAATCGGTTAATACCCGGTTTGCCAAACACCGCCCAACCAGTTACGACCTTACCGACGATTGCCACAGTAATTAAGAATGCCGCAATCACCAGTCCTGCACGGTTTTCAGCAATAGCTGGATTCAGTACGCCGAGGTCTGCTTTGGCACCCACGGTTACAAAGAAAATTGGCACCAACAAATCGGCAACAGGCATGACCTGTTGGTCAAGTTCTTTACGCTTGTCAGTTTCATCGAGCACAAGACCAGCGGCAAAGGCTCCCAAAATGGCCTCTAAATGAATAACATTGGCTAGAAAGGCCATCACAAAGGCAAAGGTAATCGCCGGAATAAGTAGGGCACCTCTGGTTTGTAGTTTATCTGCGATCGCCACAAAACTCTGATTAAAAAACTTACCCAGAAAAATTGACCCCAGCAGAAAACCACTAGCACTAAGAATCAAATAAACGACATTGAGCAAGTCAACTTCCCCGGTCTTAGCTAGGCTAGCCACAACCGCCAGAACAATAATACCTAACACATCATCAATCACCGCCGCCCCGACAATGATTTGGCCCTCGGTTGATTTCAGATGTCCTAGCTCAGAGAGAACTTTAGAAGTAATACCAATACTGGTGGCTGTCAAGGCCGCGCCAGCGAAAATAGCTGGAATAACTGGGCTATGAAACAGCATTACCAAGCCGACCGTACCCAACAAAAAGGGTGCAGCAACCCCGACAACCGCCACAATCGCGGCCTGAGAACCGACCTTACTCAGTTCTCTAAGATCCGACTCCAAGCCGATTTCAAACAACAGAACAATGACCCCTAGCTCTGCCAGTACAGAGATAACTTCACTCTGGCTTTCAAAGATGTGAGTTATAGCGGCAGCATCTAAGCCACCTAGAGATTGCAAAAGACCCATAATAGCAGAGCCTTCAGCCGTCGCGCCCGACTCGGGAAACACCAGCAAATGAAGCGCCGAGACGCCAACAACAACGCCTCCCACAAGTTCTCCTAATACAGGCGGTAGATTCAGCCGTTTTGAGAGTTCACCGCCTAGCTTACTAGCCGCATAAACAACGACCAGCGTTAGTAAAACACTCGCTAGCACCCAAGAGCCATACTCTGACTCTGGCGTTGTTGCCAAAAGTGAAGGTGTCTGTAGTCGTAATGCGCTTGATAAAAAACAGTCAAGGTTTGAGAGCATTTAAATTGTCCTGAGTATCAATTGATGTCGAAAGTGATGTCGAAAGTGATGTCGAAAATGATGTCGAAAATGATGTCGAAAGAGAAACGATTTAAGGACGGAGAGAATTGGCTTGTTGCCTAAAGCGATAAGTACTAGGGTCACGGCGATCGCAGGTAGCCATAGCATGCTTTATTTCTCCGATTGATAAACGGCATCACAAAAGCTGACCAGCAGAACAGACTTCAGTACTATTCAGCAAAATCATTAAACCTCAGTAGATAGAGCCAGGTCTATCTAAAAGAAAATCTAATAGAGTAAAGTCTATCATTGGTTCATTCATGCTCACCACCCTCGCATGTGAGCATTTGTAATATTGATAAAAAGGAACGCTTATCGGAAGGTGTGGCGCGATCGCTTCCAAAAAGGCATAGCCCCTCTTGAGATGTTTGAGACTCATTCCTGAAGTGGCCGCTAATTATTTGATAAAGGCCTCGGCGGCAACTAGGCATCCAAGCCCATAATCTAGCCAAAAAGTTTAACGAGTCTAATCGGCCTAATGAAGTTTAAGAGGCTGATTTTTATCAGTATTTTTACTGAGATTTATGTATTATTTTGTTTGTATTTGATACATATTTCTAGGCAATAGGCTGGAAAAATCCTGTTTTACAAGGGATTTAAGAAAACATGCGTGCTTACATACGGGTATAAATTAGGCTGTATCAATTAAGATTGATTGGAACTGGGCTCTCGCTGACCTCAGAAAGCTCTTTTTTTACCAGGCTGCATCATCAATGAAAGAATCCAATGAGATTAACTTAGGGCAGCCAACCCATGTGGCTCGGCAAAGCGGTTCTTGGTTTGATGCGAGTACTTGGCAAGAGGGTCGGGTGCCTGACAATAATGCAAATGTCGCGATCGCCTCAGGTGTGAGTGTTACCTACGATGGTAAAAGCGATGTTCGCATTTCATCGATAGATGTCGATGGGCAGTTAAAGTTTGCTACGGCTACTGACACCAAACTGGTGGTTGAAACGCTCGTGATAGGCGCCAGTGGCAGATTAGAGATAGGCACCCAGGCCAACCCAGTGACGGCAAACGCAGAAATTTTGATCGCAGACAATGGCCCCTTAAACTTAAGCGGCGATCCGAAGCAGCTTGGGCGAGGCTTGGTGTCTGATGGCGCGGTAGAAATTCACGGGATTGCTAAAACTTCTCACTTAAAGGTAGCGGTTGATCCGCAAGCTGGCGATCGCACGTTAACGCTACAGACGCAGCCCGTAAATTGGCAGGTCGGCGATCGCTTGGTTTTGACAGGCACTCGCTTTACGGCGGGCGCTAATGGGCAATCGTGGGATTCGCTGACACAAGATGAAGAAGTCGTAATTCAAGCGATTGATGGAAATCGCATCACGCTCGATAGAGCTTTGATTTACAGTCACGATACGCCGCGAGCCGATTTAAAGGCCTATGTAGCCAACCAAAGCCGCAACATTGCGATCGCAAGCGAAAATGGCGATCGCACACCCACTGCGCAGCGCGGACACACTCTTTTTGGTGGATCTAATCAGGTCGATATTCGCTACGCCGAGTTTAGAGACTTGGGACGAACCGACAAAACCAAGTCTACAGACAACTTTGCCACGACCAGCGGCAGGTTTCCCACTCGTGTGCGAGACGCGCAGGGTAATTTGGTCGTGGGCGATCGCAACAACATCGCCGGACGCTACGCAGCGCACATCCATCACAGGGGCACAGATAGCAGCCCGGCCATCTTGGTGGGAAATGTCGTAGAGGGCTCTCCTGGCTGGGGCTTCGTGGTTCACGACAGCAGCGCCATTTTGGAAGAGAACGTGACCTACGACATTGCGGGCGGAGCATTTGTGACCGAAACCGGCAATGAAACCGGCATATTTCGCAACAATATCGCGATCAAAACTGGATCGGCGCTCGATGACTACAACGAAAAACAAGGAACCGGCGTCCATGACTTTGCCCGCAGCGGCATTGGCTTTTGGTTTGCCGGACGACTGGTTGAAAATGAGGGCAACGTAGCCGCAGGCAGTCGAGGGGCGGGCATGTTTTATTTTCACCGTGGGGTGGATCTCATTCCGGTGCAGGTCAGCGATTTGCCCGTTCCGAGCCTCGCTAGCAACCGCTTGACGAGTTCTACCGTAGAGGTTGGCCAGCCTCCCATTCAAAACTTTAAAAACAACGAGGTGTTTGCCTCTGGCTCAGGGGTAGAAGTCATTAAAGACTTTCCGGAACAGCATCATGATCTCAGAACCGTGATGGACGGATTGAGAGCCTGGGAGGTTGAAAAAGGCGCTGAAATGCAGTACACCTCGCACTACACGCTCAAAGACTTTGACTTAATTAGCGCCAAAGCAACGCGTCCCTGGCAAAACAAGGGCATGGTGCTACAGCGCAACACGCAAGATATGGTCTTTACCAACATGCGCGCCGAGGGCTTTGACAAAGGCATCTATGTGCAGGAAATCTCTAATGAAGGCCCCAAAGCGTTAGATGACAGGGGGCTGATATGGGTGGACTTAGAATTAGCAAACAACAATGCCAACTTTGAAGGCTTTGATTTGCCGCCCGAGAAATGGCTCACTCGGGCCAATCTAACCCCTGACAGGCTGGAGTTTCAGCTTTCAAGCGAGAGTGATTTTGAGATTTCGGCTACCGATGTTGAGGATTATGTAGATATTCGCGGGGTGAAGCGCGATTCGTTAGGCGCGATCGCAGTGCCCTTTGGCGATGAGCGACTGTCGTTGTCCTATGACGATGTTCTCAGCTTGGCGGATAAGGGCTACTACCGGCTACCGGATGGATCACGCGGAGCCGTGATTGAATCGTATTTTTCGGATCGCATTACGGGAGAAACGAAAAAATATTCGTTTGTAGTGACTTTTAAAGACAGCTTTTGGACGGATAATTCGCCCTACTTAGGCGAGCTAGATCCTAATAGCATCAGTGGGCCAACGTCGGTGACTGTGCCGCAAAGCCGCTACCGTCCGCTGAATCGGCTGATGGCTCCGATTACCGCTGAATCGGATAGTGAATTGGATAGTGCGATCGCAGCGCCCTTTCAGGAATCTTCCCAATCAGCCTCCCCATCAGACATGGCCATGCTCACAGACTTTTCATCTGCGGACGATAGCCTCATTAATAGTCAGGGGTTACTTCTGCCCGTGACCGCCAGAGGTTCCGCAGTGGATGAGGGCTTAGTCACTGTAAATGCTCAGTTAGCGGGGCCAGATTCTGCCTTGCAAACAGACATGTTTTTGCCCATCGAGCTTGAACTTGCCGGGCCAGATCCAAGTCCACAGACCCTCGGGTTGGCCCCCATGGCGACTCCTAGCAACATGCTAGCGGGCACACCGCTAGAAGTCGCAGACAGCCAAAATTTGTTGACGATATCAAACCTTGCAGCCGCCGATTTTTCTGCCACAGCATCTGCGGTAAGCTAATCAGCACTCACCAATCTAATTTCTCGGATTCCCTCAACCGGACGATGTGCCATTTCTGCACATAAGTAGCCAAGCAAAACAAATTACAAAACACTAACAGACGGTTTAACTCACTCGTAATGCCCCCCAACCCCCAATTTTGGGGGCTCTGAGTCCGGTTCCCCCCAAAATTGGGGGGTTAGGGGGGCGTCGGGATTTAGGTAATTAATTATGCACATCTACTTAGCCCCTGCTTGCTTTACGCAATCTCGCTTATTTCAACACTCTTGCCAACCCTCATGGCTAGTCTTGAGGCTGCACTAGTACTGCACATTAAAATAATTTTGGCTATCAATCGTCAATGTCGCCGCGCATAGATCGAGGTCATTCCAATCGAGTGGCAGGTAGTTTCCACCCAGCTGAAGCGTAAGATTTACCTTACAGCCATCGCTGAGCTGAATATTACGAGCCTGACTGATGCCAAGCGGGCTACTTAAAACATCAACACCTGCCACCTTAAGTGCCTGTAGCTCGACGGTGCCGTTATTGACCACGGTAAACTGCTGATCGGCAGCCGCTGCACCCCGTGGCGCTTTAGCATATTCAATCACACACACCGATCCGTAGGTCGCATGCGGCCCACAGCCTGCTCCTGCCATTGTCCACTCAGGCTTAAACATATTGATTCGGTGACCGCGATCGCTTACCCCATCATCTACAATCAGGCTCAGCATCACCTTTTCAGCAGTCGTTGGCCCATAGGCAATATTCTCTCCCGAGCCCGCATTAGCCACTCCAAAGCGAGCTAACCGCTCATGCGGACGGCTGCCATCAGAGCCCGTATGCCCCGTGGTTCCATCACTTTGGTCTTGGGCATGTGCCTTAGCCGCTCGCGCAGCCCCTGTTGAAAGCGTCAGCGGGCCTACCGCAGGCTGATTGCGCAAATATCGAATGGCTTCTTCAACCGCAGGCTTGCCCTCAGTGGTGAGCAGCGTGCAGCGAGGGCCACAGCCATTTGGAATATTGCCCTGGGCGTTCATGCTGGCCAGGTAGGCTTCCAAAATTGGAATATAGCTCTGGGGGTTTTGACGAACCCGGTTGTGCTCCGTTATCAAATTTTGTTCTATCGTGGCCCAGCTAGGTTGCGTTTCGGTTTGAGCCTGAGCCTGATTGGCAAAAAAAGGCAACCGAGAAGCCAGCGGTTGCTCAGGCAATTGGCTGCACGCAACAGTAATCAGAGCAGTAGAAAGTGCTAACCCCATTTTCCAGGGAGCGCGCAGCTTAAGGGATTGCATGTTAGAAGTTTTCGATTGTGAACCGTTGAGAAAGAATATACCTTAACGGTTAGCAAATCGGCCACGAGCCCTATGACAGATAACACAATGCCACAGCGCAGGAATGGTCAATTCTTTTGTCACTGTACTTCAGGATCTACTTTTCTATACCTGCATTCTCTTTCGTATCTGCATTCTCTTCGGATCGACATCTGAGGTTAAACAATGGACTACCCTTGTTTTTGGGCGTTCTTATCTTCTGGCGTTCTTATCTTTTGGCGTTCTTATCTTTTGGCGCTCTTATCTTTTGGCGCTCTTATCTTTTGGCGATCGCCTCACAATAAGCTCGCCAACCCCCATATTCAGTAATCTCTCTTTTTCCTTCTACCGTCAGCGGTTCCCCAATTACGCCTAAAACTTCTTCGCCGTCATGCAGCCCAACTTTCCCAATCGCCAAGCCCGGCGGCTCTTGTGAGAGAATAATGCCCAAACCTGCTAGCGGTACATTCCACACTTCTAGGGCAACCGCAACACCGCCTTCTTTAACCTTAATCATCGCCGGGTAGCGGTCATCTATCGACCAGATGCGATAGCAAGGCTCAGTTTTAGCCTCACGCTCAAAGGTCGATCCAACATTGATCAAATTGGGATTAAGCGAGAGATTTCTCATCAAGGTGCCGTTGACAGCAAGCTTAAGCGTATCTGACGATATTTCTGATGATAGGTCTGATGACATCTAATTTTCCTTTCCGAGTGCGCCCGGTGAACCTGCCAGCGTTTGCTTAGGCGAGCAGGTAATCACCATAATCAACAAAGTAAGAATGTAGGGCGCTGCGTTGAATGCATAGTAGTACGAATCTATACCGACTGATTGAAAGGCAGGCCCTAGCGCCTGAGCGCCCCCAAATAGCATAGAAGCCCACAGGCATTGAATCGGATTCCAGCGGGCAAAAATCACCAGGGCAACCGCCATTAGTCCTTGCCCGCTCGAAATGCGCTCTGTCCATACGCCGGGATAATAAAGTGAGAGGCAGGCGCCCCCAATACCCGCTAAAAAGCTGCCCGCCATAATACTTGCCATGCGCACCTTAAAAATTGAGATGCCCATCGCCAGCGCCGCCTGAGGACTATCGCCAACCGCGCGCACGGTAAGGCCCCAGCGGGTGGCACGGAAAAACCAATGTAACAATGGGGCGATCGCCACCCCAATCAAAAACAAGGGACTAACCTTCAGCGCCGACTGAAGCTGCGGCGAGCTGCTCCAAGCTCCCCATTCGAAGGTAAACAGCTGCGGCGCTTGTGGCTGAATAAAAGGCTTACCCAAAAAGAAGGCCAGACCGCTACCGAAAATAATCATGGCGATGCCCGTCGCAACATCATTGACGCGAGGCTGCTGCGAAAGCCAGCCATGAATTGCGCCTAAAACCATCCCAGCCAAACCAGCAGCGACAACCCCCAGCCAAGGAGCCCAAAATGTGCCCACCGCACCTTGAGAAAGAAAGGACACGCCGTAAGCCGTCATTGCACCCAAAAGCAGGGTTCCTTCTAAGCCAAGGTTAATTTTGCCGCTTTTTTCGGTAATACACTCTCCTAGGCTAACAAATAAAAACGGCGCGCTGCCGCGAAGAGTGCCTGCCAGGATGGCCAGGGGGATGCCGAGAAGGCCGAGGGATTCGGACATGGTGGGGGATTAGGAGGGTTGGGGATTGGGAGTAGGGAGAGAATTAGAGAGTCGCTTTACTAACGGCATCTGCTCGAAACCAGGGGAGTTTGCCGTAGAGAGAATCGCTGTAAAGGACGCATAGAAAAACAATGCCTTGGAAGACGAGGACGGTGGCGTCGGGGAGGTTGTGCGATCGCTGTAATATGCCACCACTGGCCAAAATTCCGCCTAGTAAAATGGCGACTAAAACAGTGGCTAAGGGGTTATGCCGAGAGACAAAGGCGACCAAAATACCGGCATAGCCATAGTTAGAAACCAGCGACTCGTTGATCCGCTTTTGGACAGCGGCGATTTCGACCATGCCTGCTAGCCCAGCCGCCGAGCCGCCCAGAAAACAAACCGCCAGAGTGAGCTTGCCCACAGGCAGGCCGGCAAGCTTGGCAGCTCGAATATTGCCTCCAGTTGTGCGGGCGGCAAAGCCAAAGGTCGTGCGCTGAATAAGGATGTAAGCAATCACACAAACAACCAGGCCGTAAAAGAGGCCAAAGTGAATACGAGTACCGGGAATAGTGCCCAGCCAGTTGGCCGGGTTGAGTTCGGCAGAGGAAGGCTTGGTGATGAAGCTGCTGTCGCGCAGAGGGCCTTCTACAAGGTGATTGAGGAAGGCGATCGCAATGTAGTTAAGCAGCAAACTGCTGATTGTTTCATTCACACCACGATAGTGACGCAGCGCACCCGCCAGCATAATCCACAGCCCCCCTGCGGCCATGCCAGCAGCGCCCATTGCCAGCTGTACTGCAAAGGGGGGCAAAGTAGTGCCCAAGCCCAGTCCTACCAACATTGCGCCTAGCCCACCCATGACCAACGCCCCCTCGTTGCCAATAATCACCAATCCGAGCCGAGCGGGCAGCGCCGTACATAGCGCCGTCAGCATCAGGGGAGCCGCCCGAATCAGCGTGTTTTGCCAAGCGCTCCAACCGCCAAAGGCAGCTTTATAAATAGAGGCGTAAACGGCGAAAGGGTTGGCACCTGCGATCGCGCAGAAAATACCAAAGATGAACAGCGCAGTCAGCAGCGCACCGATGGGAAGGAGAACAGATTCAAGGGGGGCACGCCAAGCTTCGGCTCGGCTCAGTCCTGAGGGGGTGGGAGAACCGGGAGAACCGGGAGAATTGGGAAGGGGAGAACTAGACATCAGCTGCCCGTGCTGCCTTTAACGCCGTCTATAAGCCAGTCCATTTTTTCAAGGGCAATATTTTGCTGGTCGTATTCTTTGCCAGCAGGCAGAATTTCATTGCCATTGTTGTCTTTGAGTTCACCGTTGTAAATCACCAGACTTTTGTCAAGGAATTTGGCGCGGGCGGCTTCGGCATCAGCCTGGGCAGCTTCGCTGACGGCAGGGCCGTAGGGAGAAAGTTTGCAGAAATTGTCCGCCAGGCCCCCTCTCAAGACATGCTCAATATCGCCAGCCATGAGGGTTTTTCCTTCGACAAACTGTTGGCCAAGGAAGGTATAAATGCTCTCCCAATCCCATTCAGCGCCAGTGAGGTAGCCTTTGGGCGCAAGCGACGACTGATCGGCATGGTAACCAGAGGAGAAAATGCCGCGCTTTTCGGCAGTTTCAATCACCACTTTGGGGCTATCTACATGGCAGGTAACCACGTCTATTCCCTGATCGGCCAAACTGTTCGTGGCTTCAGCTTCTTTAACGGGCTCGGCCCAGTCGCCTGTAAAAATAACCTGGGTAGTGGCATCGGGGTTAATGGTTTTAGCGCCCAGGGTAAAGCTGTTGATATTGCGCAACACCTGCGGAATGGGTTTGGCGGCCACAAAACCAAGCTGACCGGTTTTAGAGGTATGGGCAGCCACAATGCCCGCAACGTACTGGGCTTCGTCAATATAGCCAAAGTAGCTACCTACGTTAGTAGGGGTAACGCCTTCTTGGTACAAACCGCCCGCATGGAAAAACTGAACTTCAGGAAATTCGGTCGCCAGTTCAAGAATGTAGGGGTCGAAGTAGCCAAAAGAAGTGGGGAATAAAACAGTTGCGCCATCAATTTCGATCATACTGCGCATGGTTTCGAGCACAGCTGAGGTTTCTGGGACGCTAGCTTCTTCGATAATTTTAATACCCGGAACGCTGGCCATTGCCTGTGCGCCTTGGGCATGCGCTTGATTGTAGCCAAAGTCGTCTTTGGGGCCTACGTAAATAAAGCCCACTACGACATCGCCTGCCGCGCCCGTTGCTTCACCAGCGGGACTATCACCTGTATCAGTAGCCGTACAGCCGCTTAACTTAGTGGCTGCGCCAAAGGCAGCGGTCGCCAGCAGGCCGCGTAAGGCTTGCCTTCTAGAAAGACCAACAGAAAAAGGAAAAGGCGGACGATTGGGCATGGCGTGCTTACTTTGAACAGTACATTCTACAGAATCAATAAAAGCGGACTTTGTTTTTGTATCCTATAGATCATTTTCAGCATAATCACGCAAGTTTTTCTGACTAAGGGGTGAGGGCACTGGCCTCTCAAACAAATCTGCAACTAAATTTGTTCAGTTTTTTTTCAGATTTGTGTGGTAGGCAAGCTGAAGACAGCCGTTGAAAAAAGCGTTTAAGAAAACCGCCAACAGTAGACCTGAAAGGGATCACAAGGATAAATTAAACAATCAACAGATCTAAAATTATAAAGATCTAGAATCTGGGATCATCATAGATACATAAAACGCTTTGACGCTGGCTAGCGGATGCCCTGGCGTTGGTGCTGCTACTGCTAGAAACTGCTGTCAAAACTGGAAGGTTTGAATCTCTTGAATCTCTTGAATCTCTGGAGTCTCTGGAGTCTCTGGAGTCTCTGGAGTCTCTGGAGTCTCTGAAGTCTCTGTAGTATTGAGCATCATCTGTCGGACAGACACAATCGATTAGTCTCATTGATGCCGATCTTTATACGTTCAAGGCACCGTTTTTTTTCAGCTGCCTTTTCTGTTCTTCCGAAAGACCAATCGCGTCGGTAAACAGTGCGCCACGCACGTTACAGTCGTCAAAGCAAGCGCCTTCTAGCTGAGTATTTGCAAGGCAAGCTTCTCGCAAATTGCTGGCACTAAAGTTGGCACCCTCTACATTTGCACCCGTTAGATTTGCATTAAAAAAAGACACGCCGTGACAGTCAGCCCCTTTCAACACAGCTTCAACAAAAGTCGCCCAGTCAAACTGTGCATTTTTTAAAACTGAGTCTGTTAAATTGGCTCTCTTAAAGTCGGCATTGAGTCCGCTCGCCTTTAGCAGGGTTGCTCCCGACAAATTTACCTCACCTAGCACGGCTCGTTCCAAATTAGCCGCTGTAAAGTCAGCACCTGAGAGATTTGCCTGCTCCCAGTGCGATCGGGCTAAATTTGCCATTTCAAAGCAAGCCTTGGTCAACTTTGCTCGGTTAAACATGGTCCCGACACAGCTCGCATCTTTAAGATTCAGCCTGACGCCACTGACTTCTCGCATATCGGCTTCGTCTAACACCATTTGTTCGCCGTTGGCGCTGGTTAAAAACGCACCGTATAGCTTGGCGCCTTTGGCGTGCGATCGCCCCAGATTTGCGTCTTCTAAATGGGCGTGGGTTAAAACTGCATTTTCTAACTGCGATCGCTGCAAATCAGCCCCTTGAAAGTCAGCCATAATCAGGGTGGCCCCCGAAAAATTTGTACCTTGACAAGAAGCCTGTGTAAAATTTGCCCGCCGCAGGCAAGCCTCAATAAAATCGCCTTCATCAACCGATTGCCCAGATAAATCGATCCCGCTCAGCTCTGCCTGTCTTAGCGACTGGCTAGCTTGCAGCTGAGACAAAACCTCTTGGGCCGTGAGTTGGGTCATTGAGATATAGGCACTATATGTGCATTACGAAAAGTAACAGTATTGCCCAGCATTCTACAATGGCTGAGGTAATCACAGTATTTATGGAACATGTATGGAACACAACAGTGTTTATGCACCAATACTGAAAAATATTGAAAAATATTGTTACTTAAAAATCATATCAGGCCATTACAACGGCCTTCACGACTTTGCCTTCACGACTTTGAATTTGCGACTTTGAGTTTGCACTTGACTCATGCTTAGCAACCTAGACAAATTGCCCAAATACCAAGGCTAAAATGACGCTTTGTCTAAGTGTTATTAACTGGTACAACCGTATGGACAGGGCATTTTAAATCACGGTAGACTAACCAGTAACCATGCAGCACTTTTTTGTATGAGGTAAGTGAATGGCATTCAGGTCAATACAGTCCAAAAACGAAAAACCGATACCTACGACTAATCCTTGGGTAGAAGGACTGCAAACCATTGGATTGAGTATTGTGCTGGCGCTGGGCGTTCGCACATTTGTTGCAGAGGCTCGCTACATTCCCTCAGGCTCTATGCTGCCGACGTTAGAAGTGAATGATCGGCTAGTGATCGAAAAAATCAGCTATCTCTTTCGCCAGCCCAATCGGGGCGATATTATTGTGTTTCATCCGCCCGCTGCGGCAGGAGAGCAGTTTGCTAAAGAGGCGTTTATTAAACGGGTAGTTGGCCTGCCGGGAGAGACCATTGAAGTAAAAAACAACCAGGTCTATATCAACGGTTCGCCGCTCACAGAAAGCTACATAGAAGCGCCACCAAACTATAGTTTGGCCGTTCAAACGGTTCCTGATGGCGCCTATTTAGTGTTTGGAGATAATCGAAATAACAGCGAAGATGGGCATGTTTGGGGGTTTTTGCCGGGCGATCGCATCATTGGCCGCGCTACTTTTCGGTTTTGGCCGCTTGATCGCTTAGCTTACCTTGCAGATCCGATCTATTCTCCAGAGTCAAGTAGGGAGTAGGGAGTAGGGAGTAGGGAGTACAGCTAAGGAAAAAGAGAGGATCAATGCCAATTCAGAGAAACCTGATTAAATAGCCGAAATGAGATAGGTACAAGTGCTAAATTCTGAGTCAAACAACTGTTGAAATAGCATAGTGTCTTCTAGATTTGATCAATTGAGAATTTCATAATTGAGAATTTTTAGATCAAATCTAAATTGATCAATTTAGATTTGATCAATTTAGATTTGATCGATACATATCATTGCTTATTAAAGCGATTGAAAACAATCATGCCCGTTGCCATTGCCATTAAAAACAGCACAGGATTCCAGCTACCAATCGCTAAAGCGCTAATCCCAGGGCCTGGGCAATAGCCTGAAACGCCCCAACCAATACCAAAAATTGCAGCGCCAGCCACGAGCCGGCTGTCAATATCTTGACGGGTTGGTACATAAAACTTTTCAGCAAAAATCGGTCTGAGACGACTAAAAACGAACCGGAAGGCGATCGCGGTAACCGTTACCGCACTCAGCAGTACAAATAGCAAAGTAGGGTCCCAGGTTCCAGCGAGATCTAAAAATCCCAGCACTCGCTGCCGGTCAATCATTTGCGATAATCCCAGACCCAACCCAAAAATAATGCCTGAAAAAAGCGCGATTCCATTCTTTTTCCCATTCTTTTCCATAATACTCAATATGCTCAGTTAGCCCAGTAGCAATACATGACGGGTCACAAACACAGTAATGAACCCGGTTGTCAAAAAAGTCAGCACTGCCACCAAAGATCGCACCGAGAGCCGGCCCAACCCGCAAACGCCATGCCCGCTTGTACAGCCATTTCCTAGTCGAGTACCTACTCCCACTAACAAACCGCCGATAATCATGGGCCAGGGCGAAAACTCATCAGTCGGGGTCGGCTGAGATGCGATCGCTCTTTCATATAGCCATCCACCTATCAGCAGGCCAGCAATAAACAACCAGCGCCAATTTCGATCAGCCTTGAATTCAATGGCTCCGTTGACAATGCCGCTAATGCCCGCAATTTGGCCGTTGAATAGCAGTAGCAAGGTTGCGCTCAACCCAATCAGAGAACCGCCTATCAGTGCTGTCACAGGCTCAAAAGCCACCATTTTACACTTCCTATAATTCATACATTGTATAACTATATAGTAGTTTTTTTTCCTACCTTTGGCACAGCTATTTACAACGGCGTCTTTTCGCTATTGGGATGAAGTTATCGCAACCAACGGGGAAAATAGTACCTATCATGCAGGGATCTATTTGGGTGATGGGTTGCATGAGGGGGCGATCGCATCCGCTAAGCGAGTTGCTCAGCTCATTGGAGACTAAACCTTTAATCCTTTAGTCTGTAGAATCTGAGCTGTAGAAGCGACGGTGTAAGTCTTTCACCTGTTCGGCTAAATCGGGAACAGGCCCTTCTACCACTAGGCCAGGAACAATGTCCTGAATTGGCAAGCCTCGAACAGGTGAGGCCGGAGCCCCAAACTCAGCGAGCCAACCGGCCAATTGCGCTGAAGAACTCACATATACAATGCGGCCTAGCCCAACCCAGCCATGCGCGGCAGAACACATTGGGCAGTGTTCTCCTGATGTAAAAACGGTCGCCGCCGTACGCTCTTGGGGGGTCATATTTTCTGCAGCCCAGCGGGCCAGCGCGAACTCCGGATGGCGAGTGTGGTCGCCAGAGCCCACCCGATTGCGATCCTCAGCCAAAACAGTGCCGTCAGCCGCAACCAGTACCGATCCAAAAGCCTCATCACCGGCTTCTAAAGCCTCGGTTGCCAGTTCTACGCAGCGGCGCAGGGATTGTTGTTCAGCATCACTTAAATTCATTATTCTCTGATAATCTCCTTATAAAAAACTGGGAACATATTCAAGTAATGGAATAATCCAAGCGGCAATCAGACTCACCAACACAAAGACTTCTAAAGCCATCAGTCCAGAATTTGAATATTGCCAAAGCACTTGTTTATTGCGGGGAAAGTTTGCAAGCCAGGTGGTGGTTTGGGGATACCACAAAGAAGGGTGATCCTGCTTGCGAAACCGCCAATTGAACATGGAGAGCAATAGCGCTGTGCCGCCCACTCTGGCGTTTATTAATACATGTAGGGCAATACATACAACAACAACAATCCAGCTGATCAGATGAGCATAGTACCACTGATGATATAGCTCGCCTTTGGGTAGCCAGGTTTCGTCCATCATTTTGCCGCTAAAGAGCGCAAATGTGACCGCAAAAATAGACAGGGTGTTGGCTATTCGGTTCAGGCTGTACCACCCGATAGGCTTGTCCATCTGAGCCAGTTTTGCGAAAGAATCGGGTTGAATGAGCCGCCGCTGACCTTTCCGAACGGCATAAATCACCAACACCGGAAAAATCAGTAGGGTATAGAGCCCAAAGGTTCCATGTAGTCCTTCTATCGCTGAATACTCGGGTAGCGGGATACGGCCCCAGCGACCATCGTAAGTGTCGTATGTCCAAAAGGCTGTTAGAACAGCCGCTAGTAGGCACAACCCGGTTAACCCATGGAGAACACGGAGGAGAAGCGGCTGATAAGGTTGAGTGGATTTCATCGGTTTTCTGGCAATGCTACATACATTTTCAGGACTTGGTGATATTAGGTAGATCTTGAATAGATCTAGAGTGATATTGAATGATATCGGGCTAGCGCTGGGGGTTGAATAGAGTTTACTGTACTACCGTCTTAACCCTCAAGATGCGTCCTGCATTGAGAATTGCTAGCAGCGCTACGCCGACATCGGCAAAGACTGCCGCCCACAATGAGGCAAGCCCAACGGCACCTAGCGCGATAAAAATCGCTTTGACGCCCATGGCCAAAATGATGTTTTGCCAGACTATGCCCAGGGTGCGATGAGCGAGCTGAATCGACTCAGCGACCTTCGCTGGCGAATCGGTCATAATGACGACATCGGCGGTTTCAATGGCTGCGTCTGATCCCATGCCGCCCATGGCGATGCCAACGTCAGCTCTCGCGATCACGGGTGAGTCGTTAATGCCATCGCCCACAAAGACAACTTTTTGTCTGGCTTTTTTAGTTTTAGCTGCCTGTGCTAAGAAGTCTTCTAGTGCATTGACTTTGTCTTCGGGAAGGAGTTCGGCGCGGTACTGGCCAAGCCCTAGCTGACGGGCAACGATATCGGCAACAGATTGGCGATCGCCTGTGAGCATGGCTGTTTTAATGCCTTGGGCATGGAGTGCCTGAATGGCGCTAGCGGCGTCTGGTTTAAGTTCGTCGGCGATCGCAATATATCCGGCATAGCAACCATCTACGGCAATGTGGGCTACGGTGCCTTCTACATGGCAAGTATCGTGAGGAATCTGTTCTCGGTGCAGCAGTCGATCATTCCCAATTAGCACCCGGCGATTGTCTATTTGAGCGCAAATGCCCTGACCGGCAATCTCTTCGTAGTGGGTTACGGTAGACTCATCAACTGATTTTCCAGATTGTTGTCCAGATTGCTGTCCAGATTGCTGTCCAGATTGTTGCCCAGATTGTTGCCCAGATTTTTGATAGGCCTGCAAAATAGACTGCGCCACTGGATGGTTTGACTGTGATTCTATTTGAGCTGCTAAGGCGAGCAATTGGTGGGATTCAAATCCGCTGGCTGGCACAATTTTTGTGACCTGAAAATTGCCTTGGGTCAGCGTGCCGGTTTTATCAAAAACAACGGTGTCCACTTGGGTGAGCGCATCAAGAAAGGTCGAGCCTTTGACCAAAATACCGCGTTTGGCCGCGCCGCCAATGCCGCCAAAGTAGCCGAGCGGAATACTAATTACCAGCCCGCAAGGACAGGAGATAACCAGCAACACCAAAGCGCGATAGACCCACTCTGCACGGGTGGCCCCAGGGAGAAATAGGGGCGGTAAAAGCGCGATCGCCAATGAAAGAAACACCACCACAGGCGTGTAATAACGGGCAAAGCGAGTGATAAATTTTTCAGTGTCAGCCTTTTGGCTTCTGGCGTTTTCGACGAGCGCTAAAATTCTAGACATAGAAGATTCATTGAAAGGTTTGGTGACCCGAACCGTCAGCATCCCAGACTGATTGATCATGCCTGAAAGCACCGTTTCACCGATGCCAATGCTACGGGGGACTGATTCGCCCGTGAGTGCAGAGGTATCTAGCTGCGACTTGCCTGCGATGACTTCGCCATCGAGCGGGACTTTTTCGCCGGGGCGCACTACGATGAGGTCGTTTATGCTGAGTGTTTCGGGCGAGACCGTGCGAATGCTGCCGTTTTCTTTGAGGTTGGCAGTATCTGGGCGCACTTCTAGCAGGGCTTTGATAGAGCTGCGCGATCGCCCCACCGAGTAGTCTTGAAACAGCTCGCCAACCTGAAAAAACAGCATGACCCCGACGGCTTCTGGCAGCTCATGAATGGCGATCGCCCCCAGGGTGGCAATGGTCATTAAAAAGTTTTCATCAAAAATACGGCCCCGTAAAATATTCCGGCCAGCAGTGGTTAACACATGATGACCGCTGATGAGGTAGGCCGGGATGAGTACGGCAAATTCTGCAATGGCAAAAGGCGTGTTGTGGAGCGGCTCGTTGAAGATAAGACCCACGAGGAAAAGAACAGTGGCGATCGCAATCGGTATCAGCGCTGCTCGCAAGCTAAACTCGCCTGAGCTGTCGCCGTTATTAGGGCCACTATTGTAGCCATGGTCATGGCCGCAACAGCCTTCGTGAGCATGAGCTTCTACCATAGGGAGTATTTACCAGAAAAGATGGGTAGAGAAAAGGGAGTCTTTGGCCTTTTAAAAATGAATATATGAAAGCTTGTTCATATATTACATCAGGCAATTGAGTTTTTCTCTGTCTCTTCGCAGGTATCTTTTTGCAGGTATCTTTTCGCAGGTATCTCTTCGCAGGTATCTCTTTGCAGGTATCTCTTTGCAGGTATCTCTTCGCAGGTATCTCTTCGCAGGTATCTCTTCGCAGATGTTTTGGCTGAAATTTTCCGGGCAAAAACAGCGTAATTATGTTTCGTCTAAATGCTCAGCCACCACTCGATAAATCGTCATAATATGGTCGTCGGCCATGCTGTAGTAAACGTTGCGGCCCTGCCGCCGATATTTCACTAAGTGTTGCGATCGCAACACACGCAGCTGATGAGAAACGGCTGATTCCCCCATTTTGACGGCAGCGGCTAAGTCGCAAACGCATAGCTCTTGCTCGGCTAGCGCTGACAGCAGCTTTAGCCGGTGCGGGTCAGAAAGGGCACTAAAAAGCTCTGCCATGCGCTGGGCCTTTTCAGTGGTTAAAACTTCCGGCTGCACCTGTCGCACCTTTTCAAGGTTGACTAACGAGGTTTTGCAGATGGGGGCATCAGCCGAGGCGGACTGGCCGCTTGGGTTTGAGCGGGTATCTTTTTTAGGATTAGCAGGATTAGCAGAACTGGCAGGATTGGCGCTTGCCATAGTGAATAGGAATTGTGGACTCTAACGTAACTCTTTATATAGTTAATGATAATCGTTATTGTCTGAAAACCTGTTCAGATATGTTTAGCGCCTGCTTATCACCTGATTTATCACCTGCTTATTACCATGAGCGATCGCCCGCTTACGTTTGCAGGACTAGCGTTTGCAGGACTAACTGGCCTTACAAGACTCAAGGAAGGATTAGATTCTTAGCGGGTGACGGCATCTCGGCTGAGACGGCTGGCTGACGAACCGGCTGGCGAGCGGGCTGAAGGTGAGGCTCACCCATTAAAATGACTGAACCTGAGAGCTGCTGGACTAAAGGCGTCGTTCGTTCGCCAATGGTGAGACCGCTGCTGCTACGACGACGTTGCGATCGCAAAATCACCAGATCATAACTTCGAGAGGCTTTTGCGATCGCGAGCACCACATTGTCTCGGGCTAGCATCTCTACTTCAATCGAGCAGCTAGCCGGAGGCAGACGATCTATCAGAATCTCTAACTGTTTTTTGATTCGTGTTTTATAGATCTTTGACGCTCGCGAGCTATGGACATGTAGCAGCGTGATGTTGGCTTGATTCGCCATCGCCAATACCTGCGCAAATCGCAATACGCGCAGGGTCATCACAGAGGGCGTTTCAATGGGGATTAGGATTGTTTTTACGGTCGCAAACGAGTCGAGCATCCGAGCCACCACCACGGGGCAGTGGGCAATTTGCATCACGTCATCTTGAATATTGCTGAATAAACGCCTGCCCAAGCTGGCCTGTTTGGGCAAACCCAGGACGATCAAGTTGGCACTTTTTTCTCGACCCACCCGAGCAATGGTTCTAGCCACATCATCACCAATTCTAAGTTCAGGCTCTATCACCGCCTCAAACTCAATCGATTCGCTGATAGTTTGGACATTTTCTAAAAGCAGATGACTGCGATCTAACGCTTTTGTGAGCTGAGGTGAATCCATTTGCGGCTGATCGAGCGCGATCGCCAGAGGAATGACCCGTCCACTCGCATACTGGGCCACGGCGGCAGCCAGTTCAATGAGTGATCGCTCATTGTCAGGATTGTACACGGGCACCACGACTGAAAAAGAATCTGGAATCTCAGTCGGGGGCGGGAGCCAGGCAGCCGAATCGGTTTCATCAAAGTCTTTTTGAAGCGCCAGTTGCTGGGCCGCAGCCGTCGTCACTAAGGGGCCTAAAATCGAGGTGACGAGCATGAGTAAAATGACGCTATTAAACACCTCTGAATTGATAATCTCGGCTTGAAAGGCAACGAGGGCAGCCGCCAGCGTCGCCGCGACCTGGGGAATAGAGAGCGACCACATTGTCCAAGCTTGCGTCCAGCTATAGCCATACTGCTGGCGAGCCGCTAACACCGCCATCATTTTGGTGGCAAGTAGCATGCCCACAATAGCCAAGGGCAGATTAATAGCCACTAAAATATCGCTAAAGGCGTTGAGATCGAGCAAAAGGCCCATGTTGACAAAAAACATTGGGATGAACAGAACGCTGCCCATAAACTCTGTTTTTTCTTTGACCGGGCCATCACCCACCACGCTGTTAATCGCCAGCCCGGCTAAAAATGCGCCAATAATATCTTCAACGCCAATGAGCCTAGCCACCACAGCAGACAGAAAAACAGATAGCAGCACAAACAAGACTCGGTTGCCCTCATCTCTGCCCATTTTTTTAAAAAAGAGTATGCCAAGCCTTTTAAGCCCAACCAAAACGGCGAAGGCATACAAACTCAATGCGCCCAACAGCGTCAGCAGCTTAATCACCGAAAAGTCACCCTGATTGATCCCCAGGCAAATCGCCAGAACCAGCAAAGAGCCAATATCGGTAAAAATGGTGGCCCCAATGGTAATAGTGACCGCTTCGTTATCGACCACGCCCAGCCGCTGAATAATGGGATAAGCCAGCAGCGTATGCGAGGCCAGCAAAGAGCCAATCAGTACAGAGGCCAGCCAGCCAAAGCCAAAGAGGTGCCCCACCGCGATGCCACCCAAAAAAGGTAAGGCAAACGTGAGCAGGCCAAAACTCATGGCGCGATCGCGCGTTTTTTGAAACAGCATCAGGTCAATTTCAAGACCCGCAACAAACATCAGATAAATTTTGCCAATGTCAGAAAACAGCCTCATGGTGTCTGCTTCAGCATTTAGCCAGCCCAGCCCGCTGCTGCCAAAAACAACGCCAGCGGCAATTAAGCCAACTAGCCCCGGCAGCTTAATGCGCTCAAAAATAGGCGGCACAATGAGCACAATTGCCAGCAATAGCACAAAGGTCGCAACGGGAGCCTGGAGGGTTTCGGCAGCCGGTTCAACTAAAAATAAAGCCATATTTATTTTGCGGGTGGGGATATGTCACAGTAAACGCAGTCAATAAAAACGCGGTAAACAAAAGAGCAGTAAACAAAAGAGAGGGCCAGAACAAATCGTCCTGGCCTGTTGTGCTGGCAGATATTCGGTTGTTAATATTCGGTTTCTAAAATTTGATAATTTTCAAGGTTTGACAAGCAGTTTGATAGGCTTTGAAGGTACGACCTATATAATCTGGCCCCTGTTCAGTTTGTTTCTCTATCTGAGGAAAGATTTATGCCGATTTGTGACGTGACCTTGTTTGACTCTGTTATTTTGACTCTATTATTTTGACTCTATGGACTCACTAAAGCGCGTTTTTGGCATACTTGGCACCTATCGGCTTTGGACCCTTGGCGCTACCCTTAGCCTGCTGCTGCTGACGGCGGCCAATGCTGTAACCCCGCAGCTGTTTCGGCGCGGGATTGACCAGGGCATCGCTGCGAAAAATTTGGATGTGGTGGTGATGACTGGCCTGCTCATGGTGGGCGTGGCGATCGCCCGCGGCCTGTTTAACTTTGGGCAAAGCTACTGGGCCGAGGCCATTTCGCAAGGGGTTGCCTATCAGCTACGGGCGCAGGTGTTTAGCAAAATAGAAACCCTCAGCTTTAGCTATCACGATCAGGCTCAAACTTCTCAGCTGCTCACCCGTATCACCAGCGATATAGAACAAATTCGCACCTTTATTGGCACAAGCTTGCTTCAGGTGGTTAGCTCTGCGGTCACGCTGGTAACCATTGCGACCATTTTGCTAATTATGAACTGGCAGTTAGCGCTAATCTCGCTGATGGTGATTCCGCTGGCTGGGCTTTTGCTGTATTGGTTCTTTATTAAAAATCAGCCGCTGTTTTCTCAGGTACAGGAGCGCCTGGGCGACTTAAACGATGTCCTCAGAGAAAACTTGCTAGGTGTGCGGGTGGTCAAAGCGTTTGCGCGTGAGCCTGTAGAGATGCAGCGCTACACCCAAATGAACAACAATTTGGTCGCCGTTTATCTTAAAACGCTCAGCGCAATTCGCAATACCTTTCCTTTTATCTTTTTGCTGAGTAATTTGGTGACGCTGGCGGTGATTGGCTTTGGCGGCGCTCAGGTGATTGAAGGTAGGTTTACCATTGGTGAGCTAGTGGCCTTTAATGCCTACTTATTGTTTATTGTGCAGCCGGTACTGCTGATTGGCTTTGCTGCGCCGGTGATTGCCCAAGCGGCGGCTTCGGCTGATCGGGTGTATGAAATTGTAGATGCGCCCATTGAAATCACGAATCGGCCCGGTGCGGTGCCCTTTGATCGATGCGGCGGGCGAATTACGTTTGAGAATGTGTGGTTTCGCTATCCGGGCGCGGCGATGCCAGCGTTGCAGGGGGTTTCTTTTGAAACTAAGCCCAATGAGTTGATTGCCATTTTGGGAATGACTGGCTCGGGTAAGAGTACGGTGGTGAACCTGCTACTGCGCTTTTACGACGTTACCCAGGGCGCTATTCGGATTGATGGGCGCGATGTGCGAGACTTTTCGCTGGAGAGTTTGCGATCGCTCATTGGCATTGTGTTTCAAGAAACCACTTTGTTTTCGGGCACGCTGTATGAAAATATCGCCTATGCCAAACCCGATGCGCCATTGAGTGACGTGATTGAAGTGGCCAAAACAGCGCATATTCACGACTTTATTGAAAGCCTACCCGAAGGCTATGACACACTGGTTGGCGAGCGGGGCGTGGGCCTCTCAGGCGGCCAAAAGCAGCGGATTGCGATCGCCCGCACCCTGCTCACAAACTACAAAATTCTCATTTTGGATGACAGTACCTCGGCAGTGGATGCTGAAACGGCTGCCCAGATTCAACAGGATTTGGATCGCATCATGCGCGATCGCACCTGCAATGCCTTTGTGATTGCCCAACGCATCAGCACCATTCAAAGCGCTGATCGCATTCTCCTGATTGACAAGGGCAAGCTAGCCGCTCAGGGCACGCATAAAGAACTCATGCGCACGAGCCCGCTGTATGGCGCCATTCTCGAATCGCAAATGAAGCAGCCCCTGCTGACGCCCATGGGGACTTAGTTCTGTTCTAGTTTCTTTTTAATTCTCTTTAATTTCATTTGACCCTTCCATTTGACCTATGGCTAACGCACCTGTTGCACCTGAGAAAAAAGCAGCGAATCAGGGCTCTACGGTGAGCCGCTTTTTAGGCTACTTAAAACCCTATCAAAAAGAGATGCCCTTTGCCCTTGGGGCAGTGATATTAGGTGCCGCAACTCAGGCCATTGGCCCTTTTTTAATTGGCTGGTCTATTGATAACTTGATTACGCCGGGTAATTTGGCCGGGCTAATCGGGATGATCATAGGGCTAACGCTCACCTATCTGATTGGCACACTGGCCATTCGCGCCCAGATTTTTCGAGTGGGGGCCATTGTTCAAAAGGTGTTGGCCCAACTCCGCCAAGATATTTTTATCAAAATTCAAAGACTTTCGGTTGGGTATTTTGACAAGAGCGAAGCAGGCGATTTGATGAGCCGGTTGCTCAATGACGTCAGTGTGATTAATCAGGCATTTGGCCAGAGCATTCCGCAAATTTTAGGCAATACCTTTAGCCTAATTGGCATCATTATTGCCATGCTGCTGATTAACTTTCAGCTGGGATTGCTGAGCAATTTAGTGGTTCCGTTAATGATTGTCACCACGAGCGTGTTTTCGCGATGGGCTAGGGCTCGGTTTCGGGTCACACGAACCACCATTGGCGAGCTGTCTGCTCGAATTGAAGAAGATGTCAGCAGTGTAAAAGAAGCGCAGGCGTTTAACCGAGTAGGCTACAACATTGACGCGTTTGAAGCGCTCAACGCGGCAAACCGAGATGCCAATGTAGATGCGGTCATGGTGACGGCGGCCTTTTTACCATCGATTGATTTTCTCAATACCTTGGCGACTGCCGGGGTGCTGGCGTATGGCGGCTATTTAGCGGTCACGGGGGCGGCAACGGTGGGTACGGTAACGGCTTTTTTACTGTATGTACAACAGTTTTTTAGGCCAATTCAAATTCTCAGTCAGTTTTATACGCAGGCACAGAGTGCGATCGCTGGTTTAGAGCGAATCTTTTTGTTGTTAGATGAGCCAGTGCTACTGCAAGATTCTCCTAATGCGGTGGTAATGCCGCCGATTACGGGTAAAGTTGAGTTTGATCAGGTGACCTTTGGCTATGTGCCAGGGCAAACCATTTTAGATCAGGTAAATATATGCGCTCAGCCGGGGCAAATGATTGCGCTCGTAGGGCCAACAGGCGCAGGCAAAAGCACCATTATTAACCTCATTTTACGCTTTTATGATGTCACGAACGGCATGGTCAAAATAGATGATCAAGATGTTCGGGATGTGACTCAGGGGAGCTTACGGCGCCAGATTGGGTTTGTCCTTCAGGACAATATTCTCTTTAGCGGCACTGTGGCTGAAAATCTTGCCTTTGGTCGGCCTAATGCTAGCCAGGCCGAGATTGAAGCAGCGGCGCGGGTGGCCAATGTGCATGAGTTTGTCACCCAGTTGCCCCAGGGCTATGCGACCCCTTTGGGCGGCGGTGGGGCAGCGCTTAGCCAGGGGCAACGGCAGCTAATTAGCATTGCGCGGGCGGTGTTGATTGACCCCCGCATTTTGATTTTGGATGAGGCGACGAGCAGTATTGACACGCAAACGGAGGGATTGGTGCAAGATGCGATCGCTGCCCTGCTCAAAAATCGTACCAGCTTTGTCATTGCCCATCGGCTAAGTACCATTACTCAGGCCAATCAGGTACTGGTCGTTCAGCAGGGGCAAATTGTTGAGAGCGGCACTCACGCGCAGCTGATGAAACAATCGGGGGTATATGCCAATCTGTACGCCTTGCAGCTCGGTGCAACTCAGGAACAGTCTTAAAAATGTCCTTTTGGTCACTTCACGCACAGGCTTGCCGTTATTAAGGCTTGCCGTTATTAAACAATAACCAGTCAGATCGCTTCACAGGGTTGCCTGTAGAGGCTTCGCACTACCTTGTTAAGCTTTCAGAGAACCCTGTGAAGCCTTCAGGGAACCCTGTGAAGCATTCAGAGAACCCTGTGAAGCATTCAGAGAACCCTGTGAAGCTTTCAGAGAACCCTGTGAAGCTTTCAGAGAACCCTGTGAAGCATTCAGAGAACCCTGGAGCAAGTTTTTTAAATATGCATCAGGTATCAGGCAAGCCACCATCCCATCACCTACCCAGCTTTGAGGCTTAGCCTTACGCTTTTTGCATTCTTCTGTGCCTCTCTTTGCATTACGTTTCCTCCATCATGCTTGTTCCCTACATCCCGCCGCTTACATCCCGCTTACATCACTTTTTACATCACTCTTTACATCACTCTATAGAGTGGTGGATGTAAACGTAAATTTAGCTACCTTGTAAGAATATCTGCGCAAAAAGTATTCATCAGTCTTCGTCATTGATGAGGCTGCTTTTTGGGCAAAGGCACCTTTTAATGTAATTGAATTTGCTATCAAGATAATGACTTTTGATAACGGTGATTTAGCGATTGTCAACGGCAGCGTCAATAGAAACGTAGAAGCTGGAAAAACAGCTGTAGTAGGCATCCAGGAAACCCCTGCTAGTTCGCCGCCTAACAGTATTGATAGCGCCCCGACTGCTCAGGCTCCAGCCACAGGTGTACTGCCTGCACTGCTTATTTTATCGGTGTTTTTAAGTCTAGCAGCCATTATTCGGCAAGAAGTAAAAAGAACGCCGAGCTGGAGCAAGACAGAAGACGAAGAGTCAATATCTCCTTGCCGGAGTTGCCGCTTTTTTCAAGCCAACCGATACCTAAAATGCGCAGTGAACCCCACGCTGGTTGCAACTTCAGAAGCCAAATTCTGCCAAGACTATGCGTCAAAAGGGCAGTAAGAAACAGACGAACAGTCTTGCATTTTAAAAGTCTTTAGCTTTATTTTAGGCTCTACCGCAGACAGTCTCTATCGCAGGGATTGAGAAAAAAGACCGCCTGTCAATATAAACCTCTGCTATCCTTTAGCCGTTACTAGCGCTTTATAATTTCTGTGCATGTTTTTATCATGTATCGATAGAGGGAGCGCACTCTTAGCTGTTATAAAACTAGCTAAGCAGGCTGGCCTAATTAAATCGTAGATATTGCATTGCCCCTCGACCCCCAAGTTTGGGGGCTCTGAGTCCGGCTTCCCCCAAACTTGGGGGACTGAGGGGGCAATGCAGTGATTCTGTTTCATCTTTAATTTGATTACACTGGGTTACTTATCTATAAAACTGACCATCTATAAAACTGACTATCTACACAAAAGTATCAAACTCATTCCTTCTTCGTAGGAGATACAGGAGATATCCGTGTTCAGAGATTTATTACCGCCGCTCAACGACCACAACCTGCCCTATCCTGATACGATTCACCCGATTGTGGTGCATTTTGTCATTGCGATGGTGCTATTTGCCGTATTGTGTGACGGGATCGGCTATTTCACCAAAAATCCTCGGCTAAATGAGGTGGGATGGTGGAATCTGGTATTTGCGACGGTCTCTATTTTTATTGCCATTATCTTTGGCCAGGTCGAAGCCGGACTTGCGACCCCCTATGCTGCTGCCGCTGGCGATCTGAACCTGCACACCCTAATCGGCTGGTCGCTCTCTGGAATTCTCGCGGTGATTACGGGCTGGCGCTATATTATTCGCCAGCAAACCCCCGAATCTTTGCCTGCTGCCTATATCGGCATGAATGTTATTTTGACCGGTATTATTGTTTTTCAAACCTACCTGGGCGATAAGCTGGTCTGGGTTTACGGCCTGCATACGGAGGCGGTTGTGGAGGCTGCACGCGGAGGGCTATTGCAATGACGCTATCGGTCATGAATATACCTGTTATGAATCTTGTTATGAATCTTTTGGAGGTCGGCCAAGCCGTCGGTCAAGCCGTCGGTCAAGCTGTCGGTCAAGAAGCCAGCCAAGCGGTCAGCCTGATGAAGATCGACAATGGGTTGCCTTATATCGTGCCGATTCACCCTAATTTGGTGCATCTCACGTTGGGCTTGTTTATTGTCGCGATCGCCTTCGATATCGTGGCAGCCCTCTATCCGCTTGAAAAACCCATCTTTAAGTTTTTAGCGATCCCGGTTAGCACAGCGGGCTTATATGACGTCGGCTGGTTCAACATGCTAGCGGCTGCGGGCATCACCTTTTTTACGGTAGCCGCCGGATTCTACGAAATTCTATTAGCCGATCCGCCGACTGATAAGGTGAGCCCGTGGGGCTTGGGCGCTACCGATACCATGGTGCTACATGGCGTGGGTGGGGTGCTACTGCTGGGTCTGATTGTAGGAATGACCATTTGGCGAGGGTTTCAGCGCTACATTTGGAGAGAAGACCGGGCTCGTCAGGTGCAGTGGTCGTACTTGGTGGCAGGGCTATTTATTTTTGGGCTCATGTTTGCCCAAGGCACTTTAGGCGCGCATTTAGGCGGCGATTTTGGCGTGCATGTCACTGCCGACCGCATGATTGAAGCAGGGATCAATCCCAATGCCCAGATGAAAATGGTTCCTCTCAATCCGCGCCCCAAGCGCCCCTCTTAGCCTCAAGATCTTCTCTTAAAAGACAACGCCCCTCCTAAAAGACAGCTCAATAAAGACAGCCCAATTGCCCTTTCCGGAAAATGTGGTAGCAAACGACTAGCAGCAAAGACTAGAAAATTAAGCCGAGAAATTCGAGTGAACACTGAGAATACGAGAACGAGAGATCTCAACCGGGTACTAAACCGACGCAGGATAATTAATCTGACAGGGCTAGCGGCTGTAAACCTGCTGATTAGTCTTTGGATGGGTCAGCAAGCTTATCGCTGGCTGCCGCCGCAAGCCTCTGCCGAATCTGTGCTGGTCGATAAGCTATTTAGCTTTATGACGGCGGTTGGCTGCTTTATTTTTATCGGCGTTGTCGGTACGTTGCTGTACTCTATGGTCTTTCACCGAGCGGCTAAATACGACACCAGCGATGGCCCACCGATTGAAGGCAACGTCAAACTAGAGATTGTTTGGACGGCGGTGCCGATTATCTTAATCATTTGGATTGGGACGGTGAGCTTTAATACCTACGATCAAATGAGCATTTTGGGCGCGATCGCGCCAGTGACCATGAAAACGGTTCCAACCGTTCCCTTAGATCGCAAAAAAGAAGTGCTTGCCAATCCAAACCCCACCGACACCTCACCCCCAATTGAAGTAAACTCTCGGCAATGGGCCTGGGAGTTTTACTACCCCGATGAGGGCATTAGCAGCACTGAGCTGCACCTCCCGGTCAATCAGCGGGCGCGGTTTAAACTCACCTCCGAAGATGTTTTACACGGCTTTTATATTCCGGCTTTTCGGGTTAAGCAAGATATCATTCCAGGGAGAGCGATTGATTTTTCGTTTACGCCAATTAGAGAAGGCCGCTATCGCCTGCGAGATTCAGAATTTAGCGGGACGTACTTTGCTGCGAATCAAACAAATGTTGTCGTTGAGTCTGAAGCAGCCTTCCAGCAATGGCTAACAACCGCCGCCGCGAGCCCCGCTGAGCCCGCCGAAAATGCTGCCTCTAAAGAGTTTACAGCCGCTCAAAACTCGGGTCGATTTCGCTGGAAAACGGTGAAGCCTGCCCCTGCCCCAACCGTCAACTACACCAGTTCAGAAAAGGATTCTTATGAGTAACGCCCTATTAGAGGTAGAGTCTCCTCGCCTGCCGCCCCAACCAGAGACGCCGGAGAGCTGGCGGCGATTTTTCACCTTTAGTACCGACCATAAGGTGATCGGCATTCAGTATATTGTCACCGCTTTCGTCTTCTTTTTGTTTGGCGGCATCTTGGCGATGGTCATGCGCGGAGAGCTCATTACGCCGGAAGCAGATCTGGTTGACCACACCGTTTATAACGGGCTGTTTACAATGCACGGCACGATTATGCTGTTCATGTGGACGTTTCCAATGCTCAACGGGCTGGCCAACTACTTGGTGCCGCTGATGATTGGCGCTCGGGATATGGCTTTCCCCAGGTTAAACGCAGTTGCCTTTTGGATGGTGCCGGTATTTGGCGTTATTCTCATTGCGAGCTTCTTTGTTCCAGGCGGGCCGTCGCAGTCTGGCTGGTGGGCGTATCCGCCGGTCAGCCTCCAAAATCCTACCGGAAATTTGATCAACGGTCAGTCGCTTTGGCTGCTAGCAGTGGCGCTCTCCGGAGTCTCTTCTATTATGGGCGCAGTTAATATTGTCACCACTATTTTTAGAATGCGCGCTCCGGGCATGGGCTGGTTTAAAATGCCTGCTTTTTGCTGGACGGTGCTTTCGGCCCAGCTCATTCAGCTAATCGGCTTACCGGCCTTAACCGCAGGCGCGGTCATGCTACTGCTCGATTTAACCGTTGGCACGAGCTTTTTTGAGCCCTCTCGCGGCGGCGATCCGGTTTTGTATCAGCACTTTTTCTGGTTCTACTCTCACCCGGCAGTGTATGTGATCATTCTGCCAATTTTCGGGGTGTTTTCAGAAGTCTTTCCGGTGTATTCGCGCAAGCCGCTGTTTGGCTACAAAGTGGTGGTGGTGTCCTCTTTGCTAATCACCACATTCAGCTTAATTGTGTGGGTGCATCATATGTTTGCAAGCGGCACACCTGGCTGGATGCGAATGTTGTTTATGTTTACCACGATGGCGATTTCAATTCCTACTGGCATTAAGGTATTTGCCTGGGTGGCAACCGTGTGGGGCGGCAAGCTGAGGCTCACAACCGCTATGCTGTTTGCGTTAGGCGGCCTCTTTTCGTTTCTCTTTGCGGGGATCACAGGGATTATGCTGGCCTCAACCCCTTTTGATATTCATGTGAACAACACCTATTTTGTGGTGGGTCATTTTCACTATGTGATCAACGGCGCAGTGGTGATGGGCTTTTATGCGGCTATTTACCACTGGTTCCCCAAAATGACCGGGCGGATGTATTACGAAGGCTTGGGCAAGCTGCATTTTGCGCTGACCTTTATCGGCATTAATTTAATCTTTTTACCCATGCATCCGCTAGGGCTAATGGGCATGCCTCGCCGGGTGGCGTCTTACGACCCAGAGTTTGCCTTTTGGAATGTGATCGCGAGCTTGGGTGGCTTTTTGCTAGGCGTTTCGACGCTGCCTTTTTTGTTGAACATGTTGAGTTCTTGGTCGCGCGGTGAAGCGGCTGGAGACAATCCTTGGCGAGCGATTGGCCTAGAGTGGTTGATTTCCTCACCGCCCCCTCACGAAAATTTTGAAGAGATCCCGATTGTGATTTCTCCGCCCTATGGCTATGGCAGCGATGAGCCGTTAGTTTCCAACAATCCCGCAGGAGCCGTAAACCCATGAGCAGCGCGAATGTAGAGTCGGCAATAGATCCGCAGGCATTGAATGCGCAGGTCGCCCATGTCACAGAGACCGAAGAAGACAATCGGATGTTTGGCTTTATTGTCTTTTTGCTCTCTGAGAGCGTCATTTTTCTCAGCTTTTTTGTCGGCTACATTGTTTACAAAACCAGTGCTAGCGCGACAGACTGGTTTCCTGCCGGGTTTGAAGGGCTAGAGATTAAAGCACCGCTAATCAACACCATTGTGCTGGTTTCTAGTAGCTTTGTGATTTATTTTGCCGAGCGCTGTTTGCATCGAGAGAATCTCTGGGGGTTTCGCCTCTTTTGGCTGCTAACAATGGCGATGGGGAGCTTTTTTTTATATGGTCAGGCGGTGGAATGGATGAGTTTACCCTTTGGCTTTAAGTCGGGGGTTTTTGGCGGTACGTTTTATTTACTCACGGGCTTTCACGGACTGCATGTGCTTACTGGAGTGCTGTTGCAGGGCATTATGCTGGGTCGATCTTTTATTCCTAATAACTATGCCGAAGGGGAGTATGGGGTCGCGGCAACTTCTTTGTTCTGGCACTTTGTAGATGTGATTTGGATTGTCCTGTTTCTGTTGATTTACCTGTGGCAGTAGCTGATGATTATTGATGACCAACCGTACGATGTGATTATTGTCGGCACGGGGGCTGGCGGCGGCACCCTGGCTCAAAAGCTGGCACCCACAGGCAAGCGCATTTTGATTTTAGAGCGAGGGACGGTCATGGCCCTTGAAGATCAAAACCGAGCGGATGTTGATGTGTTTCAAAAAAGTCGCTATCGGGCACCTGAGCAGTGGTACGACCAAGCGGGAGAGCCGTTTTCGCCGCAGATGAATTATGCGGTTGGGGGCAATACTAAAATCTACAATGCGGTTTTGATGCGGATGCGCGATCGCGACTTTGAAGCGGTCACTTATCAGGACGGCATCACGCCAGAATGGCCGCTAAAATATGCCGATTGGGAGCCCTATTACACCGCTGCCGAGCAGCTCTATCAGGTTCATGGCCAGGCTCAAAGCGACCCCACTGAGCCCGCTCACAGTGCAGACTATCCCCATGCGGCAATAGCGCATGGCCCCGTGATTGAGCCAATTGTAGAGATGATCCAATCGCAGGGGCTACACCCGGCACCGCTGCCCATGAGCCTGACTCAACAATCCGACGATCCGACCGGAGATGCTGAAGTTTTTGGGATTAATTTGGCCCTAAAGCATCCCAATGTGACGCTTAAAACAAATGCCAAAGTGGTAGAACTGCATACCAACTTATCGGGAACAGAGATTGTTGGGGTGCAGGCCCAAATCAACGAACAGATGTTTTCGTTTAAGGCGGATGTGGTGGTGCTTGCCTGTGGCGCTGTAAACTCAGCAGCGCTCATGTTAGATTCTGCCAATGAAAAGCATCCCAATGGGCTCGCCAACGGCTCGGATCAGCTCGGTCGTAATTTAATGAAGCCGCTGATGACGGTGATTGTAGAGCGCGGCGCGGCGGATAATGACGGCAAGTTTGCGCCCAGTGTGGGTATTAACGACTTTTATTGGGGCGATCGCGACTACAACTATCCTATGGGCCATATTGAAAACAGCGGCGGCCTGCTGCAAGATCTGATTTTTGCCGAATCTCCGCCCGTGCTCTCTGTGTTGGCGCGGTTACTACCTAACGCGAGTTTAACGCGGTTGGCCAAGCGATCGATTGGCTGGTGGGCTCAAACCGGCGTACTGCCAAATCCTAACAACCGCATCTACTGGCAACACACCACGCGCTACAACGGTCAGCGCCGGAAAAAGCTGCGCTGCGAGTTCACGCCCAACAATCTTGAAGCTCACGATCGGTTGGTATATCGCTGGCTAGAAGTCCTTAAAGACTTAGAAAAGACTGCCACAGGCGTGCGACAAAGCGCAGTGTACCCGCGAAGCGAATCACCCATTGAGGTGATGGGCTACCAGTGCGGCACCTGTCGGATGGGCCGCGATCCAGCGACTTCTGTTTTAAATCTAGACTGTCGTACGCATGAAATAGACAACCTCTATGTGGTTGACAGCAGCTTTTTTCCATCCTGCGCCAGCGTGAGCCCAGCGCTAACGGTGATGGCCAATGCGCTGCGAGTGGGCGACCATTTGATCGAGCGATTGAATGCTACGGCTTAGCGATCAGGACGCATATTGGCGGCTTTGATATCAAAATGCTTAGGAAAATGGGTTTCAGCAGGGTCATAGTCAGCAGATTGCAGCATTGCGTTGTCGAGCTTGGACTCTCTAAGGTCTGTTCCAATCAGCATTGATCCGCGTAGGTCTGCGTCTGTTAGATCCGCGTCGCATAGGCGGGCATAGCTGAGATCGGCACCTCGCAGGTTGACCCTAGCCAAATTAGCGCCGCTGAGGTCGGCATAGCTAAGATCTACGCCCTTAAGGTCAGCGTCACTGAGGTCGGCGGCAGTTAAACTAAGGCTAACAAAGCTACGCTGACCCGATTTGTAAGCCTGAAGCAAAGCGTCAACCGTTTTAATTGCAGAGGTTACGTCTGACATAATTGCAAATGAGTCGTTAGGAATCTTCTTTTAGAATACTGCCACAGTGTTAAAAAGTTGTTTGCCGCTTTCAGGAACTTAACACGGCGTTGAATCTTTTATCGCACGCTAAAAGCCATGACCTCCACTGAACATATTCTCGGCATCGACATTGGCACCACGAGTACTAAAGTTGTCTTATTTAAGCTAAATGGTGAAATCGTGGGCCAACATGCCATTGGCTACCCGCTATTGTCTCCCGAAGCCGATGTTCAAGAGCAAGATCCCGAAGCGATTTATCAGGCGACTGTGCAAAGTGTTCGAGCGGTTACTAGCCGCTATCCTGAACAAGCCAAAAGCCTGATTGGTCTGTCTTTTAGTACGGTGATGCACAGCCTAATAGTGGTTGATGACCAAGGGCAACCGCTGACCAACAGTATCACCTGGGCCGACCGGCGCAGTGCGCCTTGGGTGAGCAAGCTGCGGCAGCAGTGCGATGCGCATGCGCTGTACAGTCGCACAGGGACGCCGATTCACCCGATGTCGCCTTTAGTGAAACTGATGTGGCTGCGCTATGAGCAGCCGGAATTGTTCAACCGAGCTGCAAAGTTTATTTCTATCAAAGAATACATACTCTACCGTTGGTTTGGCACATACATGGTGGACTACTCCATCGCGAATGCGACGGGATTGTTCAATATGCATACTTTAGACTGGGATGAGGAGGCGTTGGATCTAGCGGGCGTGAGGATAGCGCAGCTATCACAGCTGATGCCGACGACTCATGTGCTTTCTTCTATGACGCCAGAAGTCGCGAGCCAGATGGGGATTGCGGCGGATGTGCCGGTGGTGATTGGCGCGAGTGATGGGGTACTGGCAAATTTGGGGGTGGGGGCGATCGCACCCGATACCGTTGCCATTACCGTTGGCACCAGCGGAGCCGTACGCACCATGCTAGCAAGCCCTCAAACTGACAAACAAGAAAGACTTTTCTGCTACGCTCTAACTGCCCAGCACTGGGTTATTGGCGGGGCGACCAACAATGGTGGAATTGCGCTGCGATGGATACGCGAGAACTTAGCAGATACCGAAGTCGATACGGCCCGGCTGCTCCAAAAAGATGCTTATGACATTTTAACGGCGATCGCCGCCACTATTCCAGCGGGCTCTAACGGTTTGATTTTTCATCCTTATTTGGCCGGAGAGCGATCGCCAATATGGGGTGCCAATGCAAGAGGCAGCTTCTTTGGCTTAGGGCTCGATCACACCAAAGCTCATATTATTCGAGCCGTGTTAGAGGGCATTGTTTATAACCTTCACACCATTTCAACAGCTTTGCAAACCGCTGTTGGCCCCGCTCGCAGCATTCGAGCAACCGGCGGATTCGCCCACTCTGTGCTGTGGCGACAAATGTTGGCAGATGTGTTTAATCGTACTGTCATTATCCCTGAAAGTAACGAAGGCTCTTGCTTTGGTGCGGCGGTGCTAGGGCTATATGCCTTGGGTCGCATTCCCAACTTAGAGCAGGTCTTTGAAATGCTCAGCGAAACGCATACGCATCATCCGATTGCTGAAAATGCAGAACGCTATCAAAAAATACTGCCGCTATATGCGCAGCTCAGCGAAAGTTTTGCACCGCTATATGGCAACCTAGCCAAGATTCGGTAAATGCTGTTGCAAAGCATAAGCCCCAAAGATGCGCGTTGTGCGATCGCTAAGGCTGTCTATCGTAAAAGGGTAAGGCGAGTATCTAATTGTTGGGTGATGTTTCAGTAGGAGATGTTTCTGTTGAATCGTTTGTTGAACCGTTTGCTGAATCCTCTATCGAGCCGTCTGTTGAACCCTCTGTAGGATTCTCTGTAGGATTTTCTGTAGGATTTAATGAGCTGAGCATTTCTCGAAAGTCCTGGAGAATTTCTTGAACGCCATTCAGCTGCTCACCCATTTGATCAACAGCGGTCTCGCCTGAGATACCATCTTGAATGCTTTGCTCTAACGCCCTTAACCTTTGCTGTAAGTCAGCCCACTGCGTAGCAGATACTTCAGGAATTTCTGTCGTTAAACCTTGAGCTTGTTCGGTCAGGTCTTGGGCTTGTTGATTGAGCGTTTGTAGCTGTTCTGAAATACGGTTGAGTGATTGGGCCTCGGACTGAACATCGGATTGAGCCTCGGCTGCCACCTGAAGCTGATCGGCGAGTTCGCCCTGAGCCGATTGCAAATCAGCTTGCCTTTCTCTTAAGCTCAGCGTTGTCCCTAGTAAGCCTCCTCCCAATACCAACAAAGACACAGCGAGTAGCGCTGTTAGCCCGTTAACTCGCTGCTTCAAATTTTTAGCGGTCTCGGCCTGCTCCCGAAGCGCAGCGACATCTTCGGCTAAGTTCTGAACGGTCTGCTCCTGTCGAATTGCCTGATCATAGGTTTGATCAACGCTCCGATCATCAATGCTCTGATCATTAATGCTCTGATCAATGGCCCGATCAATGGCCTGACCATTCGGTAAAGCTGATGGGGGCTGAGGATATTCAGATTGGCCGTGTTCAGATTGTCGATTATTACTAGGAACAACCACGATAGCTACCTCTCGATTAGAGTACTCATTATTCTATCTATAATTTTGTCTAAATTTTGCCTAGATAACAGTTCCGTCTTGCAATGTCGCATCTTTCAAAACAATCACAATCCCACTGCGAATGAAAAATCCATCTTCTTCGCGGTCGGCTTCCTCTACATTGTCCTTATTGAGAATTTTCACATTGCAGCCAATACGAGCGTTTTTGTCAATAATGGCGTTGTGAATCTCGCTATTAGCCCCAATCCCGATAGGAATTGTGGCACGATTGCAGTCCCCTTCTCTTTCAAAGTTAGATTGAAAGTAATCAGCCCCCATTAACAAGCTATTACTGATGGTGCAGCCCGTTTCAATCCGCGTTCTAATACCAATGACTGAATGAGATATACGACACTCTTTAAGAATGCAGCCTTCGCTAATCATTGACTGAGACACATGACATTCTAACTGTTTGGTAGGGGGAAGATAACGAGCCCGAGTGTAGATAGGCTCTGACTTTTTGTAAAAGCTAAAGGATGGGTCTGGCTGTTTAGCCAGATCTAAGTTTGCATTAAAAAATGACTCAATAGTGCCAATATCTTCCCAATAGTCATTAAATAAATAGGCTTGAACGTTGAAATCTTTTGCCGAATTTGGAATAATCTCTTTACCAAAGTCAGTATGGTCGGGATGCTGATTAAGCAAATCTATCAATACTTTGCGTTTGAATACATAAATGCCCATTGAGGCAATGTAAGGCTTGTTTTTCGCTTCGTCTGTCGATAGTCCAAGCCGCGTGGTATCTACCTGCATCTGTCGCAGGGGATCGCCTTTAGGTTTTTCACTAAATTGATCAATGCGGCCAGCGTCGTTAATTTTGACTAGTCCAAAGCTAGAAGCGCGCTCCTCACCAACCGGCAATACAGCTAGGGTAATGTCGGCCCCCGTTTCTCGATGCCGCCGAATAAAGTCTTGATAGTCCATGCGATAGAGATGGTCACCCGACAAAATCAGGTATTCGTCTACATCAAGTTCTTGAAAGAGTGATAGATGCTGCCGTACCGCGTCTGCGGTGCCCTGAAACCAATCTAGGTTTCCTGGCGTTTGCTGAGCAGCCAAGGTCTCTACAAATCCCTGCTGAAAGTCAGAAATGCAGTAGGTACGACTGATATGCCGGTTTAGCGAGGCGGAATTAAATTGCGTTAAAATATAAATCTTAAGAATGTTTGAGTTGATGCAATTGCTGATGGGAATATCGATAAGGCGATGCTTGCCTGCAAGTGGGACGGCTGGCTTAGCCCTCATTTTGGTAAGGGGATAAAGGCGAGTTCCAGCACCGCCGCCCAAGATAATTGACAAGACATTTTTCATGGATATTCTTTTGACCCCGCGATTTGCGGAGGAACTAATCACTAGACACCTCCATATTTATAAATAGAAAGCGCGTTGAATACATGCCCCTAGAGAAGTAATTGAGAGGCATAGGTTAGCACTGCCTCTTAATTAGATGTTTTGGATGTTTTTAGATATTTTGCCAAATGCTCGAACCAGAACCGCTTGATGTTTTTGACTTTTTTTTGACCTTTTTATAGATGCAGCCTGCCGAAAAAGAAACTAATCTGCGGTGGCCAGCTGGCTATGGTTCGCTGAGCTGTATTTACGACTATTCACTACATAGAGTTATTACATAGAGATTTGGCAGAGATTTTGAATGACAGAGATTTTGAATAACAATTATGCAACGACTACGCCTGCTCGCTGAAATAGCCGTTGCGTTTAGTCGCAAGGCGCTAGTGTTATCTATTCCTATTGGGTTTGCCAGTGGTGGAATGGCGATCGCACAAACCAACGACATCCCCGCTTTGCCCCAAACGAAACTCACCGTTGGCGTCAGTCACAGACCGCCCTTTGCGATTAAGACCCCAACAGAAAGTGGCAGCGACTGGGACGGCATTGGCGTGCATTTGTGGCGAGAAGTCGCTGAAGCACTCAACATTCAATACGAATGGAAAGAGATTTCACCGACACAGACAGTTGTTCACCTGCAAGATGGCAGTGTGGATATTGTGATTGATGCGATCGCCATCGCTGCCGCCGAACCACAGATAGACTTTACCCAAAGCTACTACATCTCCTCGGTGGGCATCGCCCAAACCCAAGGTCAAAGCCTGTTAGATACAGTCGGCACAGTTCTATCGCCTCAATTTCTAAGAATTGGCCTGTGGCTGTCTCTGGTGTTTTTAGCCGTTGGTGGAGTGGTTTGGCTATTTGAGCGCAATGTAGAAGAAGGTAATTTTGCAGACAAACCTATTAGCGGCCTATGGGGCAGCTTTTGGTGGGCAGGTGTAACAATGACGACTATCGGCTATGGCGACATGGTGCCAAAAACAGTAGGTGGCAGAGTCATCGCGTTGTTGTGGATGCTAACAGCAATGGGCATTACCGCTAGCCTAACGGCCTCTATTACCTCAGTACTCACTCAAGACCAAAGCGGTAAGCTGACTCAGTTTGCAGACTTAGAGGCCATGCAGGTAGGCAGCATTGAAGACTCTGTGGCAGCTAAGATGCTTGAACAACAACAGATTTCATTTGAGTTGGCAGATAACACTTCAGCTGGATTAAAATCTGTTGACCAAGGCCAGCTTGATGCCTTTGTTCACGACGCTGCGCTGCTTGACTATCTCAATACGAATAAATTTAAGAACCGCCTCGCCGTTGAAACAACTGGTCTGCAAGCCAGTCGCTATGTATTTGGGTTATAACTATTTCTGGTGTATGGCGTAGGAGATAAAAAAAGGCGTATCCTTCTGGAAATTGCAAAAGTACCAGAAAAGGAATACACCATGACTCAAGATAATCTAGTCGAGTTCAAAATACCAGAGGCTCCCGAAAGCTTCAACGACGCGCTCAGTGAGCTGTTACGTCAAGGTGCAAGACAGATCATCGCCCAGGCAGTAGAGGCCGAACTAAACGAGTTTCTAGGCCAGTATCAGAACCTGAAAGACGATGCGGGCCGTCAAGCAGTGGTGCGTAACGGCTATCTGCCAGCCAGAACAGTCACGACAGGACTGGGTGAGGTTGAGATACAAGTGCCTAAAGTCCGCGACCGCACTAAAAGCGGTATTAAGTTCAATTCACTGCTGTTGCCGCCGTATCTTAAGCGTAGCCGCAGCGTGGAGGAGGTGTTGCCATGGCTGTATCTCAAGGGCGTTTCGACCGGCGACTTTGGCGAAGCGTTAGCCGCGCTGTTAGGGCCAGAGGCAAAGGGCTTATCCTCAGCCACTATCAGTCGTTTGAAGGCAAAGTGGCGTGACGAACATAAGGACTGGCAGGGCCGTTCTTTGAAGCACAAGCGCTATGTGTATGTGTGGGCAGATGGCATCTACTTCAACATCCGCAGCGACGAACGGCAATGCATTCTCGTGATGATGGGCGTGACTGACACGGGGCACAAGGAGCTAATCGGCATCTCGGCTGGCTACCGAGAATCAGAGTTGAGTTGGAAGGCATTGATGCTACAAGTCAAAGACCAGGGATTGCAGTATGACCCACAGTTAGCCATTGGAGACGGTGCCTTGGGGTTCTGGAAAGCACTACCACAGGTTTGGCCCACGACTCGAAAGCAGCGCTGCTGGGTGCATAAAACGGCTAATGTCCTCAACAAGCTGCCGCAGAAGCTGCAACCCCAAGCAAAGTCAGCCCTGTGGGAAATCTATCGAGCGGAAACCAAAACCGATGCCAATGTCGCGTTCAATCGCTTTCT
>Ga0076929_100083_pt1 | contig 183589 bp, 146 predicted proteins | sample HotLakConUCCSL28_FD_87104 | JGI IMG/M metagenome (GOLD analysis project Ga0076929, IMG submission 87104) | Hypersaline microbial mat communities from Hot Lake, Washington, USA - Hot Lake Consortium UCC-SL28 (version 3) (version 3) | ecosystem: Environmental > Aquatic > Thermal springs > Hot...
GAAAGCTGCAGATGATATCTATCTCTCGCTCTCCGGATAATTCATTCAACCCCATTCAGATTTGAGCGAACCATGAGCTCTAAGTTCTAAGCCTTCACAAATTCGTCAACTTGTTTTTGTAGGCTAGGAAAGTTCAGATGGCAGGAAAATAGTCATGATTCGCTGGCGCTATTTGGTGATGTTGGTCGCTTTGGGAATGGGCTTGTTAAGTTCAAATGCAGTCGCAGGGTCAGCACCATTAGCAGATCTTCCGGATGGCAGCTATCAGTTTTGTTCGGAGCCCGATCCGCAGGACTGGCGGGTAGGGGCGGGTGCCTGCCTGAATTTTATCAAGCAAGGTAGCACGATTGAGGGCTATTATGGCTACCCCCACAGTTCAGAGTTTGTCTGCCTTCGAGGACAGGTTTCAGAGCAGGTATTTCATGGTCAAGGGGCGATTGCGCTGTGGGAAGGCGAGACTTATCTGGACTTTCCTGAGCAGCCGTTTAACTGGGGGCCTGAGGGTCGTTTGTCTTTGAGTCAGGGCGAGATTGCCGGGGGAAAAGAACTGCTTAAAGAACTGCTCAAAGAACTGCCAGAGAACCTCGAAAATTGGATGTTCTTTCAATCGGCGACTTTGAATCTGGACGGTTTAACGGCTTATACTAGCCCGCTGATGACACCGCCTGCTCAGCTATGTGATGGGCCGTTTTAACAGGAATAATACCCAGAACAGCTAGAAGGGCGATGAAAGGCGATAATCAATCCGACGACTCCGAGCAGCCCCAATTATTTGAGTTCTTCTTTTACAGGGCGAAAGGCATTAAAAAACGAAAAGAATGAATGGTGTAGCCAGAGAAGGTGCCTTCGTCTTCTACCTGGACGCCAAAGTTTTCATAGCGATGGGGGCCGCTGTCGGGATTGTTCCACCGGTTCAGGCTCGCTTGCTGTAAATGGCCTGTGTCATTAAGGGTCAGGGTTAGGTGAGTGGTTTCTTTCAATAGCGTTAGATGCGCGATCGCATGGTTTGTATCATCGGACGCACTCCAGGCAATGTCACCATTTTCGGCCTGGTTGGCGCCGCCACCGCAAAAGGCAGAGGGCAGCCATACATACTCCCCCTGCATGCGCCCGATTACGGAACGGGTGACATCTGGCCCTGTCGCTTGCATGACCGGGAACTGCATTTTTAGGCGAACGGCTGAAGCGAGAGGCGTGTTTGGGGCGATCGCATGTTTCAAGTAGCGCTGCGCCGAACTGGGCAGGTTTGTGAGCTGGTTAGGCTGAAATAGTCGCTGCGTACTGGTTGGCTTTTGAGATTCTGCTTGCCAGAGTGCATCTAGAGAAACCTTTGGATAGGGCATAAAAATTGTGCTTTCTACTGTGTTTTCTACAGACTGATATGGCAGAAGGTTATAGCAAAAAGATTATAGAAAACTTGTGTAAAATCTGTGAAGAGATTCAAAGACGGGGCCAGATTCTCGGTTTTTAATTTATCAATCAGTCTTCTTTTTGGATTGTCTCTTTTTTGTAATATCCGAAGCTAGGGGCTAAGTATTTTCTATAATTACTTCTAGAGTTGCCCTTGTCTCCGCTGCTAGGGGTAACTCTTTTAATTTACAATCGCAAATTTGACCTGCTAGGTCAAATGGATGAGGCAGCTGTTTTTTTAGTTAGAGCGCCGCAAGTATCAATTCAGGAAAGGCGTAACAGCAAAATATTATTGCAATATTATTGTTCTGTGTCTGTGCATCTATGCCTCTGCATCTATGCCTGTGCAAGGTGTAGTTTAGCTTCTATCCTCACAGCTTCCTCAAATTTTTGATTTATGATTGATAGCAAATATAAAAGAAGGTGAGGCGATACCTACTATGCCACCCTACTATGCCACCTGCATTTCTATTGAACCTTGACTATAAACCGTTGATTAAACCGTTGATTAATGGATTGTTAGCGATCGCGCTTTAGTCAATAGACCTTCACCGCTTTAGCCTGTGACGTTTAGCTGACGACGCTTAGCCTGTGGAGAATTTTCTATTGGACTCGTATATTTTGTGAGGAAATTAATATGTTCAACAAAATTTTAGTAGCTCTTGACAGCCAAGAATCCTGCGATTCTTTATTTGAAAAGGCCCGAACGCTTGCTCAGGCAACCCAAGCAGACCTTGTTCTGCTAAGTGTTTTGGCGCCGGATGGAGATGCCGTACTTCCCTTATTGTCCTATCCTGCTATGAATCCTGCCATTATGGGCTATCCACTAACGGCTACCGATGCTGTTTGGGATGAGTATCAGCGGCGCTATGAAGCCTACAAGGCTAAAAGCTTAGCGATGCTGACCCGTTATTGCGACCAGGCGATCGCTGCTGGCATACAGGCTAAACTTAGCCAAGAAACAGGCGAGCCAGGTCGAGTCATTTGCGATGTGGCTAAAGCAGAAAACGCTGATCTAATCATCGTCGGTAGCCATGGCCGAAAAGGGTTAGCAGAGTTCTTAATAGGGAGTGTCAGCAGCTATGTCATGCATCGTGCGCCTTGCTCGGTGCTAGTTGTTCACCCAAAAGCCAGCAGCCAAACGAAGCCGCCAGAATCTGTGCTTTCTCCTGCTTGTTAGTCACGACTAAAAAACGACATTAATCCGATTGGAGATATTAACTATGTCTAAAGAAAGTGTTTTAGACTTTTTGACGGATGCGGCTAAAGACGACCGTTTAAAGTCACAACTAAAAGCGACATCTAATCCAGATGAACTAATTGGAGTGGCCAATCAGGCCGGATATGACTTTTCTGCTCAACATGTTGATGAGGCGTTGAGCGATCTGAAAAAGAAACCGGGCTTTTTTGGAGCCTTGGCAGAAGCGACACTGCGAATTTTCAGTCCTCATGATGATGACTATCCGACCACTGGCGTACAGCCATTTAGCGGTGAGATTAGCCGGAAATAACATACCCCTACAAGGGTAGGGGTATATACAGGGCCTAAGGCGAAAGTCTTGGGCTTTAGTATTCGTCACCTCCCACTTCATCACCTCCCACTTCATCACCTCCCACTTCATCACCTCCTACATAGATAGGTGTTTCGAGCAGTTGAGCACCTGTGAGGGTTAGGTTGTCCATAGAAGCGCCAGCGACATCTACATAGTAAAGGTGGGCGCCGCTAAAGTTAACACCATCAATTTTGGCGTTGGCTAAGGAAGCATTCGTTAAGAAGGTATCGGTAAAGTTGGCGCCTGTGAGATCAGCACCTGTTAGGTCAGCCCCTTCAAAGTTGCTGCCAGTTAGATTCGCAAATCGCAAGTTGGCATTGCGCAAGTCTGCGCCGATCAGGTGAGCCTCTGTTAAGGTAACGCCTGAGAGGTCGCAGCCCATACATTCATTGAGAATTACTAGCTGGCGTAGGTTGTTTTCACGGATAATCATCCGATCACCCAAAGGAGCTTCTGGTAAAGCGGGAGTTGCTGCTGCAAACAAGAAGGCAGTGGACAGTGCTGTGAAAAGAGTGATTCTCTTTAAAAAGGATCTTTTCTGGGTTAAGCCTTTAGTTAAGGGAGTTTGAGCGAGCGTTTGAGTTGTGAGAAAGGCATGTTTCATAAATAATCTCCTCTCAGTGAGCAGTGCTGATGAAGAGAGCCGCTACACCGAATATTTGCCTCTCTTATATAGTGACATGGCTCAGCTCAAAAACTCATGAATATTGCTAAAAATATTCCTAAAAACAGAAAGAAATAACAATTTAGGTAGATTTTCTACGCTCAGTTTTTTACGCTCGATCTTTTACACTCGATTTATATATTGGGGTCTTGGATGGTGTTATTAAGTACATGCTTTGCAAGAGTACGTATTTATCTACAACCTTATGGAAAGCTTCCTTTTGAGCGACTTGCGAATGGATGGTTTAGCTGGTTTGAGTATTGGGTCTGAGTATCTGATTAATCTGATTATGAATATGGAGAAGCATTATAAATCGACATAAAATCCTCACTTTTTTTTTGTACGCTATTGCAAATCAAGTTCATTCAAACTTTTGCTTCCGATTCGCTCTTGGCCTGGATATGAACCTGATGCCCCTTGCTACTCGCTTATTTACAAAAAGCTGCCCCCATGACGAAGACAATTTACGCTCAGCTCCTACAGTATTTACAAAATGAACTAGCTGTTTCCCACACTTCTATAGAGCAAACGCTGAGCCAACTTGGGCAAGACTCGCATCTGCTACCCATTGCGTTGTGGCAATATAGACTGCTAACCCTACAGCAGCTCGATCAAATCTATGATTGGCTAGCGATCGCCTACCAAGAGTCAACCTTTGCGGTATCCCAATAGCGACAGATAGCTGTATTCCACTTCAACGGAAGTCTTAGAAGTCTTAGAAGTCTTACAAGTCTTAGAAGTCTTAATAGAGTCTTGGAAGGAATTTCTGCTAAGCCTAGTGGACTAGGCTTTCACTGTGAGTGCTATGAGTTCGAGGGCAGATTCGACCTCATAGCAAAGGGAGATATGGCCAACGCGATCGCGCAGCCATATCTCCCGGCTATATTTAGTCATCGTCAATAATGAGACTGGGAAAGAAAATATAACTTAACGACTAACTCAGCCGTTTTGCAATTTCGGCTTTCACAACCTCTGCATTGGCAGGTAAGTGGACGGCAGGGTTGGGGTACTCGCTGGTAACCTCTTCTAAGGTCGATTCGTGGTAGCCCACTTTAAAGTCGGTAAATTTTAGGCCGTGAGCAGTGCTGATCACAACTGTTTTATCGCTAGATTTGATCACGCCTTGCTGGATGAGCTTGCTGAGCACCGCTAGCGCGACACCCGTATGAGGACAGGTAAACATGCCAGTAAGGTCCGCATGGGCAGCGGCAGCAGCAAGCTCATTTTCGGTTGCTTGCTCAACAATCCCGTTCGTTTCAACGATTGCCTTAACGGCTTTGTCGTAACTGACCGGGTTGCCAATTCGGATCGCGTTGGCCAACGTGTTCTGAGCCGTGACGACCACTTTTTCTTTAAATCCGTTTTTGAATGAGTCATAAAAAGGGCTGGCCTTAGCGGCTTGCGCTGCAACGAGCCTAGGCAGGCGAGAGATTAAGCCCAGATCCATCATTAACTTGAAGCCTTTGTAGAGCGCACTGACGTTGCCCAGGTTGCCAACCGGGATGATAATCCAGTCGGGGATCTGCCAATCAAACTGCCGAACGATTTCAATGCCGACCGTTTTTTGACCTTCGATGCGCAGACTGTTCATCGAATTGGCGAGGTAAATTGAATTGTCTTGAGTGACGGCTTTGACGATTTTCATACAGCCATCAAAGTCAGTGTCGAGGGCGAGGACATGAGCCCCATTGGCGACGGGTTGAATGAGTTGGGCGGTGCTGACTTTACCGGCTGGCAGGAATATTACTGCTGGGATGCCAGCATAGGCTGCATAGGCTGCTAGGGCGGCGCTGGTGTCGCCTGTGCTGGCGCAAGCAACAGCCCTGACTGAACTGCCCCGGCTCATCATTTGTTTGACGACGCTCACCAATACGGTCATGCCGAGGTCTTTGAAGCTGCCGGTGTGGCTATTGCCACAGAGTTTGATCCATAAATCGGGGACGCCAAGCTGCTGACCGAGGCGTTCGGCCCAAAATAAGTTGGTGTTCCCTTCAAACATACTGACGATGTTTTCATCTTTGAGAGAAGGAATGACCCATTCTCGCATTCCCCAAACGCCGCTGCCATAGGGCCAAACGGAGGTACTAGCGCGGGAGTCAAAGAGCTGTTTCCACTGGTCGGCGCTGCGTTTTTGAAGGGGTTTAAGGTCGTGATGAACCTCTAGCAGGTTGCCACAGGAAGGGCAGGTATAAATGACGTCGTAAATAGAGTGCTTGGCTGAGCAGCCTGCAATGCAGCGGAAATAGTGGCTCTGTTGGTCTGTGGCGGGTTGGGAAGCAGGTTGGGACGCGACAGCGGACGACATAGTTTTTTTAAGAAAAGGGTCATGAGCTGCCCTTATTTTATAGCTGTCGGGTGTGAAATAAAGCGCGATCACAGATTCTTAGCTATGCTGTGTGATTAATTTACATGCCAAATATTGATCGCAATACTTGCGAATGATGCGCAAACGTCACGCTTTGCCAAACTGTCGTTGATGAATTTGGTACTCACAGGCTTCTCCCCGCTCAAATTGAGTCAGGCTAATCATCGTTGTTTTGGCAATGTTGGTCAAAGCTTCTCGGGTAAAAAAGGCTTGATGAGCGGTAATCACCACGTTATTAAAGGACTGTAGCCGCTGAATATCATCATCTTGAACGACTGTATTGGACCAGTCTTCAAAGAATAAATTCTCTTCTTGTTCGTATACATCAATGCCCAAATAGCCAATTTGGCCGGTTTTGATTGCTTTGATGACAGCCTTAGTATCAATGAGGCCCCCTCGGCTGGTATTAATCACCATTGCCCCTGGCTTAAGATGGCTGAGGGATTGCTGATCGAGCAGGTGGTAGGTTTCGGGCATCAGCGGACAGTGCAATGAAATAATATCCGCAGTGGCCAGTAAGTCTGGCAATGTTCTATATTCTACGCCCATCTCTAAACAAGCCGGATTGGGGTAGGGATCGTAGGCTAGAACATGACAGCCAAACCCTGTCATAATCTGGCAGAATATTTGGCCAATTTTTCCGGTGCCGATGACGCCCACCGTTGAACCATGTAGATCAAAGCCCAGGAGGCCATCTAGGGCAAAATTATCGTCACGGACTCGGTTATAGGCTTTATTGAGCTTGCGATTGAGCATTAAAATTAGGCCAACGGCATGCTCTGCAACCGCATAGGGAGAGTATTCAGGCACTCTGACGATGGTTAGGTTTAACTCAGATGCCGCTTGAAGATCGACATTGTTAAACCCGGCGGCTCGCAAAGCAATGAGTTCGGTGCCGCTAGCAGCGATCGCACCCAATGTTTGCTGATTGAGCTGGTCGTTGATAAATGCGCACACAGCTGGAAACCCACCTGCCAAAGCTGCCGTTTCAGGCGTCAAACGGGCTTCTAAAAAAACTAGCTCATGGGCATGATCGATATTGGCCGCTGTAAGAAATTTGCGATCATAAGGTTTGGCACTAAAAACAGCGACTTTCATAGGATTTCAGTTTATTCCCGTTGGCGACTTAACCTATGGTACAGACCTGTTACAGACCTAGCACTTAACCCATGCAGACTTACAGAGATTTTTAAGTATTTAGGCGGGTTGTGGTTGTTCTTGAGCCGTTCTTAAGCAGTCGTTCTTAAGCAGCCGTTTTTAAGCCGGCCTTACTAGGTAACCCTATGAACTGACGAGAACGCGGCTGTTGTTGCGGTTATTTTGGCTACTCTCTTGAAAGAGAGCAGTATAGGTCTCAAGCCCAAAAATGCCATCAATTTGCGAGAGTTTTGCATCCTGCTGAAACTGCCTTATCGCCGCTTCGGTCGCTGGCCCAAAGTCGCCATCAATACTAATGTCATAACCTTTTTCGGTCAGCTGCCTTTGAACTTTTCTCACATTCTCGCCCCTATCTTCGCGCTGAAGCACTACCGGTTGTGGCCGCAACTCTCCTTGCACGCTCACAAGGGTGACATTAAGGACTGTATTCTCCCAAATTTTTTGGGCGATCGCGTAGTCGGCTAGGCGAACACACCCATGAGAGGATGGATACAGGGGAACAACCGGATAGTAATGCAACGCAATCCCACGAGGAAGAGAGTCAAATAGAGTTACCCATTCTGCTTCGGGATAAGAGGCAAATCGGCGCTGATGGCCGCCTACCTTCCATTCTCCTTTCGGCGTGCAGTTGGTGTTGGCTAAGCGACTGGTGGCTGCATCGTCACAGTTAATCCCCGCAATTCCTCTTCCCGGCGTGCAGTCAAAAGGGCCTTTAGGCTGCATGGCTGCTTCTAGGCCTGTCCACTCAAGCGTAACCGTTTGTTTCCAAAGATCGACATTAGCTTTTGAAATGTAAGTTGTTGACATATCTTTCACTCTCCTTGGGCCATTTTTAGGCCCTTCTTGAGCTATCTTCAATTGGTTATCTTCAGCTTTAATTATAACGTTTACGCTTGAAGCATTGGGTTGCAATGGTTGGGAATGTGCTTCGCATATGCTAGATAGGAATTCGCAGAAATTGACCCGGAGAGATCTTGTTAGGACTGGTTAGCTGATCTTGGTTGGCTTCAAAAATGCGATCGCTAAAAGCACTTTTTCCATAGGCTTTTTTGGCGATCGCAGATAGGGTATCACCTGGAACAACCTCATGTTGATAAAAGCCGTGGTAAGGATCGATCAGAGCCTTGCCAAAGACAACGGGAATGATAACTTTATTGATTTCGCTGCCGTCTTTGGCAGAGATTGCAAAAACTTCTAGACTACCGAATGGCGTAGGCGGTTTTTGAGAGAGCGGAAGCGTGATTTGGAAGTTTTTCCACATGCTACTGCCAGTGGCATTAAAAAACTTTTCGACAATGATGTTCTTGGTCTCATCGCAGGCACGCACATTAATGACCGATTCAAAGGCGACGGCCAGTCCAGAGATTTGAACTGGGTCATCTACAATGTCATTTGCATGGGGACTGCGAATAATGATGGGAGCGAGTCTAGACATGGTAAGAACCTCCTAACAAACAAGCCGTTCATTGAAAAGACAGACGCTTAAAAGACAGACGCTTAATGACTTAATTCTAAATGATCGGTTCAATGACTGGCAGCCTATTCAACCGCTAGGAACTCCAGATCTGATGTGGCTGATATGTGGCTGATTCATTAGGTTTTATGTGGCTGATTCATTAGAGGATTGTTTTGAATGGTCTCTTTGAGGAGGCTGTAAGTTAGTGGTTGCGAAAAGTAGTTTTATTACCGCAATGGGATACTTTTCCAGTTGGCTGCTAATTGACAGCTAATTGGCTGAAAGCAGGACAGAGATTCGAGGATAGAGGATAGAGGTTCGGTTACTGGGTGGTTAGCGCCTTTGAATGCTGCTATTTGCAGATGTTAAGCTTAGTAAATGTTTAGTAAATGTTTAGTTGTTTCAGAGGGTGCTTACTCAATGTTCGAGCTTAAAGAACAAAACCTTTTAGCCTACTTCAGCAAACTCAATCCGATTGAGCGATTTGGGTCAGTACCCGAAACTACTATCCACGGTAATCGTTCGATTGAGTTGTCAAGCACTCCTAATAAAGACGTAAATAAAGGTCAAAAAAAAAACTCGATTAAAGTCTTGAGCTGGAATATTGCTAAAAATAACCATGATAAAGTGTGGCGACGAGAGTTTTTGGCGATGGTTGAATGGTATCAGCCAGATAAGATTTTTTTGCAAGAAGTCCGGCTTTGCGCCGAACTAAGAGTAATGCCTGAGCTAGCAGAGATGGGATGGAGTTTTGCGCCTAATTTTATCGATACTTTGGATAATACCTACTCGGGCGTTTTAATTGCGGCCAAAGCGGATCATGTGAGCAGTCAAGCCTTGATGACTCAGTATACTGAGCCAGTGACTAATACCCCAAAGATTTCTCTGTTTTCTGAGTATTGGCTCTCTGATGAAGAAAATTTGCTGGCGGTAAATACCCACCTAATTAACTTTGTCGATCTGGGCAAATTTAAAGCTCAGCTATGGGCCTTAGAGGCTAGGCTGCAGAAGCATTCGGGGGCAATTATTTTTTCAGGAGACTTTAATACCTGGAACCGTGCTCGCTGGCTAATGCTCTATGAAATGGCGAAGCGACTACAGCTGACGCCCGTCTCTTTTAGTCCTGAAGATACTCAAAAGATCAAAAACTTTTGGATGTCGCCACCGTTGGACTATATCTTTTTCCGAGGATTCAGTCAAAAACCGTTTAGTGCTAGGGTGATTGATACCATTACATCATCTGATCACAATCCGCTGTTAGTGGAGCTGTGCGGTTAAAAAGCAGTCATAAAAAGCAGTCATAAAAAGCAGTCATAATTTGTGTGCTCTTTTTCTTGTATGGTGATCTCAACAGCTACTTTACTTTCTCTGTTTAGCACGCTTTCGGTGTTGATTCACCTGTTGGGGATCGTGAATGCGGCCCATGCTGTTTTATATGTGCAGTCGTCTCGGGGGGCGATCGCATGGAGCCTTTCCTTGATTACATTGCCTTGGGTCAGTATTCCGCTGTATTGGATATTGGGCAAAAACAAATTTAAGGGCTATTCAGAGGCTTTGCAGCGCGCTTACAAAGAGCATCAGGGCTTAGTGCGCCATGCTTACGGTAATATTTTGGCCTTGGCAGCCACTTTGCCGGATGAGTTGGCTACGATTGGGCAATTGGCTGAGACCCTTACTGCGCTACCTTTCACGAGCCACAATGATATTTTACTTTTGGTTAATGGCGCTCAAACCTACCCAAAAATGCTAGCTGCGATCGCCTCAGCGACAGACTACATTTTGCTGCAATCATATATTCTCCACGATGACGATATTGGCAACATTTTTAAGGCCGCTTTAATTGCTAAGGCCAAAGAAGGTGTGCGCATTTATCTGCTAACAGATGGCATTGGTTCACGCAAGCTACCGCGAACTTATCTCAACGCGCTGCGCCAGCACGGTATTGTTGTCAATAGCTTTCGCAGTACCAAGGGGATTAGAAGCCGCTTTCAAGTTAATTTTCGCAACCATCGTAAGATACTGATTGCAGATGGGAAAATTGGCTTGGTCGGTGGCCTTAACATTGGCGATGAATACTTAGGCAAAGATCCTAAACTGGGCGACTGGCGAGACACTCATATTCAGGTAAAAGGGCCGGTTGTGCAGTGTTTGCAAAAAAGCTTTTTGAGCGATTGGTACTGGGCTACCAAAGACATGCTTGAGGTGTCGTGGGTGATTGACACAGATAAACGCAACCGTCACACCGCTTTTGTGTTGGCAACTGGCCCTGCCGATCCGATACCTACCTGCACGTTGTTTTTCTTAGAGCTGATTAACCGCGCGCAAACGCGTTTATGGATTGCTAGCCCTTACTTTGTACCCAGTGCCTCTGTGTTGAATGCGCTTAAGCTAGCCGCTATTCGGGGCGTTGATGTGCGCATTATTCTACCTAATCGGCCTGATCACTACCTGGTTTATTTATGCTCGTTTTCTTACTATGAGGAGTTGCAAAAAACCGGCATACGGCTCTATCGCTATCAGCCAGGTTTCATGCATCAAAAAGTGATTTTGTGCGATGGCGAGACTTTTGCCATCGCGGGGGTGGGTACGGTTAACCTAGATAACCGTTCGTTTGTTCTCAATTTTGAGGTTATGACCTTTGCGATTGATTGGACTGCTCATCAGGGCAACAGTCTGCAAAATAAAAATCATCCTACTTTTATTCAAAATGTTGAAAAGATGCTGTTAGATGACTTTAAAGTCTCTCGTTTGATAGATCTTTCTAGCTATCAGAAAAAAAGTTTTGGGTTCAAGCTGGCCGCTCGGGTTTCTCGGTTGCTAGCACCTGTTTTGTAGGTGTTTTGCCGGTGAAAATAATCATCTAAAACAATCGTTTAAAATAACTGTTGAAGCAGGTCGGGCGATCGCCACAAAAGATAGCCAATTGACCCAAACAAAGCGGTATTGAAGCCGACTAGGCCATAGCCTAAGAGCATTAGCAATCCATCCATTTCAACGGTTGCGATCGCCAAGGTCAAAATGCCTAGCGTAGGCAATGGATTGGTAAGCGGCACGGGCGACATGAGCAGTAGCGCGAGCCAGGTAATACACAGGCCATTCATTCGCCAGACAATCTTTCTTTGCGTAAATCTTGACCATCGAGGCTTAGCGACTTTTTCGACGATTTTGATAACTTGCCTGAGATGGTTGAGCAGCCAAGTAATAAATTTTTCAGAGAATTGAAACTGAGCAATGCGAGCCGGGAGCCAGGGCGTGTGCCTGCCCCCCGCCATTTGCAAAGACAGTAGTAAACAAGCAGAGCCCAGCGGTGTTGTCATTCCCGGCAGCATCGGAAATAAAAACGGGAAAACCAGCAAGATAATCACCAAGCAAAAGCTTCGTTCCGAGGTCTCTGCTAAAACATTAGCCAGGGTCAAAGGGCTATCTCGCTCTTTTTTGAGGAGCATTGTGAGCTCGTCAGAAAACTTAAGCGACATCAGCAGCTTCCTGCGCAGCGACTTGTCGCTTAACCTGAACAACGCTGTCAGGATTGAGCGACATTGAGTCAATTCCGGCTTCGACTAAAAACTGTGCAAATTTAGGATAGTCGCTCGGCCCTTGACCACAAATTCCAACCTTGCGTCCTGCTGCATGGGCTGCTTTAATCACCTGTCGAATGGCCATTTTTACCGCCTCATCTTGCTCGTCAAACAGATCGGCTAGCGCTGCCGAATCGCGATCTACCCCAAGAATGAGCTGAGTGAGGTCATTGCTACCAATTGAAAAGCCATCGAAACGCTCAGCAAACTGATCGGCCAAAAAAACGTTAGATGGAATTTCGCACATCACGTAAATTTGTAGATTATTTTTGCCTCGCTCTAACCCATTTTCGGCCAAAATCTTTAGCACCTTATCCGCTTCTTCCAACCGGCGACAAAATGGCACCATAATAACCACATTATCAAAGCCCATGTCTTCTCGAACTTTTTTTAGGGCTTGGCATTCCAACAAAAAGCCCGCTCGATAGCGATCGCTATAGTACCGAGCAGCCCCTCTAAATCCTAACATTGGGTTAGACTCTTCTGGCTCAAACTCTTTGCCCCCAATCAAATCGGCGTACTCGTTGGTTTTAAAATCACTGAGCCGAACGATCACCGGGTGAGGGTATTGAGAGGCCGCGATTTTGCCAATGCCCTCCGACAAATTCTCAACAAAGTAATCACGTTTGTCATCAAAGCCTTGAGTCATATCTCGGATGGTTTTCCAAGCTTCGCGATCTTGCAGGGCGTCGTAATGAATCAGCGCCATTGGATGAATTTTGATCAAATTATTGATAATAAATTCCATTCGCGCTAACCCAATGCCTTTAGCAGGCAGCTGCCACCAGTCAAACGCCGCTCCTGGGCTGGCAATGTTCAACATAATTTGAGTGCGCGTTTCGGGCATATCGCTCAGGTCAACATCGGCCATGTCAAACTCAAGCAGGCCCTCGTATATATAGCCCTGGTCGCCTTCTGCGCAAGAAAGCGTCACCGCTTGGTGATCTTTTAACACGCGAGTGCCATCGCCCGTGCCAATTACCGCTGGAATTCCGAGTTCCCTACTCACAATGGCCGCATGACAGGTGCGCCCGCCATAGTCGGTGACAATTCCGGCTACTTTTTTCATCACCGGAACCCAGTCGGGGTCAGTCATTTCGGTGACCAGAATGCTGCCTTCTTCTACCTGATCGATATCTTGCGCGCTGAGAACCCGGCATACTTTGCCCGTGGCGATCGCACTGCCAATACTCAACCCCGTGGCCAGTACAGAACCCGATTCCTTGAGCTTATAGGTTTTCAACAAACCAGCCGACTGCTGAGATTGCACCGTCTCGGGCCTTGCCTGCACAATAAACAGCTCACCCGTATCGCCATCTTTGGCCCATTCCATATCCATGGGGCAGCCGTAGTGCGCTTCAATGAGTACCGCCCAGCGGGCTAGTTCCAAAATCTCGTCATCGCTGAGCACAAAGGCATTGCGCTCTTTGCCACTGGTGTTGATCGTATTCACCGTTGTTTTATTCCCATCGGTGGCGTAGATCATCTTTTTGGCTTTCGTGCCTTTTTTCTTTTCAATAATGGGGCGTAGCTGAGGGTTCTTGAGCAGGGGCTTAAAAATAGTAAATTGGTCGGGTGTGACACTCCCTTGAACCACCGTTTCACCAAGGCCCCAAGCGCCCGTTAGCAACACTGCATCTGGAAAGCCGGTCTCGGTATCGATTGAAAACATCACGCCCGCGCAGGCTTTGTCAGAGCGCACCATTTTTTGCACGCCTATCGATAGCGCCACACTCAAATGGTCAAAGCCTTTTTCATGGCGATAGCTGATGGCCCGATTAGTAAACAGGGAGGCAAAGCACTTACGGCAGGCTTCTAATAGCTCAGCTTCGCCGCTGATGTTTAAAAAAGTTTCCTGCTGACCGGCAAAGCTGGCATCTGGCAGATCTTCTGCCGTGGCACTACTGCGCACCGCTACATCGGTTTCATGAGTGCCGTAGCGATCGCTAAGCGCCTTGTAAGCCTGGGTGATATCGCGGCTTAGGTCTGCTGGGAAGGGGGCTCTTCTAAACAGCGTACGAATGGCCTTGCCCGTGACTTCGAGAGATTGCTTGCCTTGGGTCCAAGCCTCTAGCTGAGACTGAATTTGGGGTGCGAGTTCGTTGGTTTCAATAAAGGCCCGATAGGCACTAGCGGTCGTTGCAAAACCGTCAGGAACCCGGATACCGGTTTGCTTTAGTTCGCTTATCAGCTCGCCTAGGGAAGCGTTTTTGCCGCCGACTCGCTCCACGTCTTGATTGTTTACCGACTCTAGCCAAACGACGCGTTCATGACTTTCCATTTAACACACTCTCTCTTAAGTTAGGTTTAAGCTTAAGTTAGGTTTAAGTTAGATTGACCTCATTTTTTTAAAGGCTCACGCCTCTTTTTCTTGGATAGATCCCAAAAAAATACGACTCAAAAAAACAAGCGTTTAAACTACACTACTGCCCCAAAAATCTTCCTTTAATTGTAAGAAAATTCTTAGAGGATTGAACTATCCTATCGGGCTTGCAATAAAAATAAATAACAATCTCTGTCTTCAGACATAGGTTCTCATGGATTTAGCCCCAAAAATATTGATTTCTCTGCACAATAAGAATTTTCGTAAACAAACCTCAGATTGTTTCGTTTAGACATCAATAATTAAGGAATTAAGGACAGAGAATTAAGGGCGAAGCAAGATAATAGATTAAAATTCTTTTCATAATTTTGGATGCTTTTGGGATGCTTTCACAGCGCGCTTTCCTAATGTTCTCCACCAGCGCTTTTTACAGCAAAATGATTCGCTAACAAAATGATTCGCTTAACAACAGAAAACGTCCAGCTCAATACCCAAGTGACGACTAAGGCAGAAGCTATTCAACAAGTCGGCACTTTACTCGCTAAAGCAGGTCATATTCAACCGGGCTACATCGACAGCCTATTTGCCAGAGAAGCGATCGCCAATACTTACCTAGGCAACGGTATTGCCATTCCCCACGGTCAGCCAGAGCACCGAGACCTAATTGTGAATACGGGCGTCGCTGTGGTTCAAATTCCCAATGGTGTCACCTGGAATGCTGGCGAGACGGTTTATCTGGTAGTGGGCATTGCCGCTCGCTCCGACGAGCATTTGAATATTTTGACCAACCTCACGCATGTGCTAGACGATCCGGCTCGGGTAGAGCGCTTGGCCCATACGAAAAATGCCCAAGAAATTGTCGATGAGCTGATGGTGACGGGTGACTCATTTAGTCATCAGGCCACGAGTCGTCAGGCCACGAGTCATCAAGCTACCGATTTGCGGCCAGTCTCGACCCCCGAAGCGTTTGATCATTTTGACCATTGTGACTATTCAGCCGAGGTTGTGATTGACGACCCGGCAGGACTTCATGCGCGCCCAGCGACGGCTCTGGTGGAACTTGCTAAAACTTTTGAAGCCACTGTTGAAATAGCGTATGGCGAGCGGCGAGCCGATGGAAAACGGCTGATGTCGTTGCTGCAATTAGGGGTAAGGCAGGGCGATCGCATTCGAATACTCACGACGGGACGCGATGCTCAACTGGCCATTACAGCACTCCAAACAGCCTTTGAACAGGGCTTATCTGAGGCCGCTGATACAGCCGATTCAGCCGACCCGGTAGAAATAACTGCCGTTGCCCCGCTCCAGCTGGCATCTGTTGGTATTAATGGGATTGCGGCTTCACCGGGAATTGTGGTTGCGCCCCTTTATCACTATCGGCCCCGTCAGCTTGTGTTTAGTGAAACAGCTACTGATACTAAGGTTGAAGCCGCTAGGCTCCAAGGAGCGATCGCGCGTGCAACCCAGTCCCTCGCCGAGCTCTACAAAACGGTCTTGGCCCGTGCGGGGAAAGGGCAAGCGGCTATTTTTAAAGCGCATCAAGAACTGCTTAGTGACCCTACGTTAGTGACCGATACATTGGCTAAACTGCCGCCCAACCACAGCGCGCCTTGGGCCTGGCAGCAGGTGATTGAAGATCGAGCGCAGACCCTAGCTGCCATGGACAATCCAATTTTGGCGGGGCGAGCCGCAGATGTTCGAGATGTGGGACAGCGGGTGTTGGCGCTGCTGGCAGATGAAGCGAATTCAGGTGAAGAAAATTCGGGTTCGGCAATGCCTACGCATCCGGTGATTTTGATCGCAGATGAGCTAACGCCTTCTGATACGGCGGATTTAGACACTCAATTGATCAAGGGCTTTTGTACGGCTAAAGGGGGGGCGACTTCGCACACAGCGATTATTGCGAGATCGCTTAACCTACCGGCAGTCGTGGGCGCTGGGGAGAGCATTTTATCGCTACCTGCCGATGCCACAGCCGTGCTAGATGGCAATGGTGGAACCCTTTACCCGCAGCCCACAGAGGCCGATTTGGCCCGCGCCAAAGAACAACAGCAGCAACAAGCCGATCAGCAAGATCGTGACTACCAGGCTCGCTTTGAGCCCGCCATCACTCAAGACGGCCATCGGGTAGAGGTGGTGGCGAATATCGGCAAGCCGCAGGAAGCTCAACAGGCCATTGAAGCAGGTGGTGAAGGCGTTGGACTGCTGCGGACAGAATTTTTGTTCTTAAACCGGCAGAGTGCGCCTACGGAGGCCGAACAGTTTAGCGCTTTGACTCAGATGACACAGGCGCTGAACGGCCTGCCGCTGATTGTGCGAACCCTTGACATTGGGGGCGACAAAGCAGTGCCTTATTTAGATATGCCTGCTGAAGAAAATCCTTTTTTGGGCGTGCGGGGCATTCGCCTTTGTCTGCAACGCACTGATTTGTTTGAGGCGCAGCTCCGGGCGATTTTGCGCGCTGCGAAAGGCGGCTATATTCGCATTATGTTTCCGATGATTGCCCAGCTAGAAGATATTCGAGCGGCCAAAGCGGTGCTTGAATCGGTGCGAGCGACGCTGGATGCGCCGCCTGTAGAAGTTGGCATGATGGTAGAAGTTCCGTCGGCTGTATTGATGGCAGATGCTTTTGCCGCAGAAGTCGATTTCTTCTCAGTAGGAACGAACGATCTTACCCAGTATTTGCTGGCGATGGATCGCGGTCATCCGGTGCTGGCAAAACAGGCTGATGCCCTGCATCCGGCTGTGCTCCGCGCTATTGACCAAACAGTGCGGGCGGCTGAGGCTGCTGGCAAGTGGGTGGGCGTGTGCGGGGGCGTTGCGAGTGAGCCGCTGGGCGCAATGCTGCTTGCAGGGCTAGGCGTCAAGGAGCTAAGCGTAGATATTCCAACCATTGCGACGGTTAAGGCAACGCTGAGGGGGCGATCGCTCAGCCAACTGCAAAAACTTGCGCAGCGATCGCTGCGGTGTCGTACTGCTGAGGAGGTGCGTCGCTTATGAAACGCATTGTGACCGTGACGCTTAACCCAGCGGTTGACCAAACCGCTGCGGTGCCTAACTTTTGCCTAAACGCGGTGAATCGGGTGGCCTGGGCGCAGGCCCATGCAGGCGGCAAAGGGGTTAATGTCGCCGCTTTTTTGGCGGATTACTTTTTTAGCCGGAGTGCTTATGAAATAAATTCGATTAGTGCAACCGGTTTTTTAGGCTTTGCCAATGTCGATACGTTTGAACAATTGTTTGAACAAAAGGGCATTAGCAATCATTTTGTTCATTTGCCCGGAAAAACTCGCGTCAATATTAAGGTGATTGACGAGGTGCAAGATCAGGTAACCGATATCAACTTTCCTGGCATTACCCCCCAAGCGCGTGATTTAAAGACGTTAGCCGATGCGATCGCCCGCCTAACCCTAGTCCACGACTGGTTTATTTTCTCAGGCAGCTTGCCGCCTGGACTTGCGCCCACCTTTTATCACGATTTGATAAAGCCGCTCAAAGAGCAAGGAAAACACATTGTGCTCGACACCAGCGGAGAGGCTCTACAGCATGCCCTGCTGGCCAAACCCAATATCATCAAACCCAACTTAGAAGAGTTGAGTGCGGTGTTAGATCAGCCACTTACCGATAAGGCAGAGATTGTATCAGCCGCTCGACAGCTTATTGATACGGGCATAGAAACTGTTGTTGTCTCTATGGGGGCAAAAGGGGCGTTGTTTGTCACTGCCGAATCTGCCTTGCATGCCTACGCGGGGCCACCGAAGATTAAGAGTACGGTGGGTGCTGGAGATGCCATGGTCGCAGGTATCGTTGCGGCCATGAGCGAAGGGCAAACCCTGCCCGACTGCGCCCGACTGGCCACCGCTTTTTCTATCACTGCGCTAGGCCAGCTAGGGGCCTATTTCCCGCCTGAGACAAACTGGGAGAAAATCGCTGCTCGCGTTTCTATCTCTTCTCTTTAGGGTTTCTGTCGGCATTTTCAATCTCTCCAGAGTTTAAGCTCGCTAGACTTTCTCCAGATTTTAAGCTCTTCAGATTTTAAGCTCTCCAGATTTTTTACTCATTTTCATTACACGCTTTTAATTACCATGACCAAACTTGTTGCCATTACCATGAGTGCTACCGGAGAGGCCCATGCCCGGATGGCCGCCGCTGCCCTTAAACGCACGGCTCAGGCTATGGGGCACGACCTCATTTTTGAAGAACAGACGGCTAGCGGCGTAAAACAACCGCTCTCGGACGCTGATATTGCTGCCGCAGAGGTGGTGATTATCGGTGCTGACCAGTTTTTGGATCGTGACAGGTTTGCCGGTAAGCCGCTGTACGCAGTATCTACCAGTGAAGCGATTCGCAATACAGAGCTGGTGATTCAAAATGCAATTGCGCTCTCTCGGCCTGTTGCAGTTGCGCCCACGACTCAAACCAACCAACAGCCATTTTTAGTCGGTATTACCTCTTGTCCCACTGGGATTGCCCATACCTTTATGGCCGCTGAGGCTCTCAAGCAAGGCGCAAGCAAACTAGGCCACCAAATTAAGGTTGAAACCCAGGGGTCGGTCGGTGCTAAAAATCAGCTCACCGAAGCGGATATTGCCCGAGCTGACGCGGTTGTTATTGCGGCTGATACGCATGTGGATTTGGCCCGTTTTAAGGGCAAACCTGTTTACGAAACTTCCACTAAGGCCGCTATTCACAACGCAGCTGAAGAGATTCAGGCGGCTCTGGCGGTGCCCTCGCCCACCGGCGGCTCTCAGACCTATTTGGATCAGGTGAGTGAGGCCAAGACTAAGCGATCGCAACAACGCTCTGGCCCTTATAAGCACCTACTCACTGGCGTTTCTTACATGCTGCCCATTGTGGTGGCAGGGGGCCTAATTATTGCGCTCTCTTTTGTATTTGGCATTAATCCACCCGCAGGCACCTTTGGCGACGCACTCCTGCAAATTGGCGGAACTGCGGCTTTTGCGCTAATTATCCCTGTGCTATCAGGCTTTATTGCCTTTTCTATTGCTGATCGACCCGGTATTGCCCCTGGCTTGATTGGTGGGATGCTAGCGGCTAACCTCAGCATGGGTTTTTTGGGCGGAATTCTCTCTGGTTTTTTAGCGGGCTATGTGGCTAAGTTTATTCGCGATAAAGTAAAACTGCCTGCTAACTTTGAAGGGCTAAGGCCAGTATTGGTGATTCCGTTACTCTCAACGCTCATTGTTGGACTGTTGCTGGTGTATGTATTTGGCGGGCCAATCAGCGCACTCATGGCAGGCCTAACGACCTTTTTAGAGAATATGGGCAGCACCAACGCCGTTTTATTAGGGTTGATTCTCGGTGGCATGATGGCTATTGATATGGGCGGGCCGGTTAATAAAGCGGCTTATACCTTTGCGGTGGGTCTTTTGGCTAGCAATTTGTTTGGCCCGATGGCAGCTGTGATGGCGGCCGGAATGACGCCCCCGTTGGGTCTGGCTTTGGCCACTTTTGTTGCGAAAGGTAAGTTCAACCAGGCCGAACGAGATGCTGGCAAAGTTGCCTCAGTGTTAGGTATCTCGTTTATTACTGAAGGGGCTATTCCCTTTGCTGCGAATGACCCTATTCGAGTGATTCCGGCCTGTATTGCTGGCTCTGCAGTGACAGGCGCACTATCAATGCTGTTTGGCTGTACGCTGCGAGCGCCCCATGGCGGTATCTTTGTGCTGGCGATTCCCAATGCGGTTGAGAATGTTGGGCTCTACATTGTGGCGATCGCCGTAGGCACGCTCATCACTACGCTCAGTATCATTCAGCTCAAAAGGTTTTCTTTCGGCAATGCTCCTAAAGGAACTGGCGAAAAGGTCACTGCCGAAAACGTTGAACTTGCTTAGGTAGTACTTGCTTAGGTAGTACTAGTGATTGATTTAGTGATTGATTGTTTCGGCAGCTTTGTCTAGCTGTCGAAACTCGTCATCTGAGAGATTTATTTGGGCGGCAGCGATGTTTTCTTCTAGGTGTGAAACCCGGCTGGTTCCAGGAATGGGTAGCATGTTGGGGCTGCGCTTGAGTATCCAGGCGAGTGCTACTTGGGCTGCTGTTGCGTTATGGGCTTTGGCAACCTTATCTACCGGCCCACCGGGTTTAGCCAAATCTCCTGAAGCGAGCGGAAACCAAGGAATAAAACCAATGCCTTCGCGATCGCAGTAGTCAAGCACTGACTCGTTACGGCCCGGTTTGAGAGGGTAAACTGGCCAGCCGCTGCTGCATTAGGTGATGTCATGGTTCAATGATTTTTAGAGAGAGAGTTTAGAGAAAGGTTTGAGAAAGGTTAAAGAGATTGGCGGGAGCCTGAATAAATAAAGGCTGCTGCGATCGCAGCGACACCTATCGCTTTAGCTGGATTTTGATATATCCAATCTGAAAGACTCGGCACTGTGAGATGATCAAAATCTCCGTTAACTTGTTCGTATCCGGGCATAGGCTCAAATAGGTTATCTGGGTCTTGTACCTGTTTGGGGTCGTCTGTTTTTTGGCCCTGATAGCCAATGAGTTCTAACGCTTTGTCCACAATTGCAGGCGAGACTTTTTGGGTGAGGTCTAGCAGGCGACCCACATCGCCCACGATGTAGTCACGTGTGGGATATTCGGCAGCGTGCAAAATAGCATTCGTGACGACTCTGGGACTGTAGTAGGGCGGGATGCCGGTGGGTTTAACACCGACCTTGGTGCGAGCATGGTTATAAAAAGGGGTATTGATGACCGCTGGCTTAATGCTGGTGACATTAATATTGGCACCTTCGTGAGCTAGCTCAACTCGAAGAGATTCTAAAAACCCTTCTAAACCGTGTTTGGCTGTGGAGTAGGCGCTTTGTAGCGGTAGGGCACGCCTGCCTTCCATAGAAGATATAGAAATGAAAGATCCGCCGCCTGCCTGCTTGAGGTAAGGCAGTGCTGATTTGGCTCCATACACTTGCCCCATTAGGGTGACCTCTATGACTCTGCGAAACTCTTCGAGCGCAGTGTCGGCAAAAGGCGCGACAATACCAGTGGCGGCGTTATGTACCCAGGTATCGATACGGCCAAAGGTAGTTGCGGCGGTTCGGGCGATCGCCTGAACCTGTTCAGCATCGGCAACATCGGCAATTTGGCTAATGACCTCTCCTTCTACCTGCTCAACCTCTGCCACTAGCGAACTTAACGCGTCTTTGTTGCGAGCCGCAACAACAACTTTAGCGCCGCGTTTGGCAAATTCTAAAGCCGAATCTCGGCCAATGCCACTAGAGGCACCTACAATCACAACAACCTGCTGAGGGATGGGTTTAAGCTGCATAAGATAAGCTTTTTATAACTTTTTGATGGCTTGCTTTTTTGACTTCGAGTTTTGTCAACTTTTTTTGACTTTGGGAAATGAGTGAGTGAGGGGAGATGGAAAAGTAGGATGAAGAGAGACAGGTTGAAGAGACATTAAAGAAAGCTTAGGTTTCTCCTGAGCCAATGACACCAACTTTGTGCCGAAAGGTGAGTTCGCCGCCATACCATCCGCCAGCGGATAAAAGTACTGCGACTATACATGACAAAATCAAACCCGTTGGTAGAATGCTTGAGCTAGAGCCAAAAAGGCGAAGAAAGAAGTTACCAATTGTGAGCACTAGCGCCACTATATTGAGCGTCATATGTGCCCAACCCGCTCGCCGACTTCTGACTCTCGGAATACGAACAAAGTCGAACATACCAATAATAGCAGCAGCTATGCCTGATAGGATTCCAATGCCAATGAGCCACATAGATGCCTGAGACCAGAACTGATCTTTGGTGATCCAGTAGCCAATGTCGCTGCCTGCCGCGCCGCTTAAAAAGGCGACTGGGAAAATGACAATAATTGGATGAATCGGATGGCCGAATATATTCACTGAGCTAGTGACGCCTGCGCCCGTGTATTCAGTTTCACGGCTGTCAATGATAGGTGGAATACTAGGATAAGGTACGTTTTCTGTGCGATCGCGAGGTCTCTCTGGAGAAGATTGTGGAGAATTGCCCTGAGTCTGCTGTGTTTCCATAAATACCTTTGTGCCTATCTTTTTACAACTTTTCTGTGGAGGAGAGTACTTTAAAGATGAGTGAGCCCATGATAGAAAACACGCTCACCAGCAAACTCTACCCTTGGTATAGAGCTAGGGAAATCGATAGAAGCAGAAGAAAAAGATGAGTTAGGCCATCTTATTACGGCTTCCTTATCACTATCAAAGACGATGCATGCTGACAGATGAAACAACGTCGAGTTAGAAAAAACTACCGATCCGAGGGTTCGTAGTCAGGGCAGTCTATAGCTGCTTCACTAAGCGCTAGGCTTGGATGAAGCGTGCATTTAAGCATGTATTGATCTGTAAAAAAGGAGCACTGGCTACATGGAATTTTGTGCAATCTTTTTGTATGTCGCCAGCCTTGTTGAAGTGATGTCCATAGTGACCAAGCAAGGCTGCTAAGAACCATTAACACACTGGCTGAAAACGCTACTTGGTAAAAAGCAGGAGAGAGCAGAAGCAAAAAAGGGCTAAACATGCTGAGACTTGTGACTTGAGGCTTGAGGCTTGTAACTTGAGGCTTGTAACTGGAGGCTTGCTGAGATATTCAGGCTACGATGGGTTGAGGATAGGTCGCAGCTCAACCGCGCCGAAAGTAGGTGGTTGCTGCAAACAAGAGCCGTACAGTTCGATGAATCGATTAAAAAGCTGCATTGTTTCGTGACTGGCTCTACCTCGATGGATGGAATTATTGATGGAATGATGAATGTTAGCTTTTGATAGTTTTTGCAGGTAGGGCAAATCTTCAAACAAAGTCAGCATAGAGGCACAATGCAGCAAGACCTGTAAGATAGGTTTGGGTAGCGCTAGGTCGCTATAAATATCAATGAACAGTTTGTGTTCGCTGTGACCCAAGGGCAAAACGTTAAAGATGACAAAAATCTTTTTACCGTTATAAACAGGGACGTTGAGCTCAATGGTGTAGGGTGTATGTAGGATAAGATCTACCTCTACAACAGGCTGACGAAACATTTTGAGCAGACTTAAAGAAGAGTTGAGAATCGTTTGAAACTTGATAATACCGCCGCTTTGGGTCGCTTTGAACCGACCGACCTGAGAAATTTTTAAGTTGTTGAGACTAAATCCGTGAACCGATTCTAAATGCTTTAGATTCAGCAGGTGGTAAACCTGACAAAGGTAAGGCATAGGCAATGTATACTCTTGACTAATCAGATGATGTTCCTCTAACTGAAGCATTCTATGCTCAGTTTTATGGCGATAGGTTTGATGCTGAGGTGTCTCTGAACTGAGGTTGTAATACTTTAATGTGCTGATATCCTCAGCCAGCAAATTTTCTTTTCTTGAATTTCTAGGTTTTAGGTCAATCCAAATGACGCATAACAACGAGAGAATAATTAACCTAAAAAACTCATTGATAGACAAACGACCATCGGTGAAAGTCGCAAAGATTTGAGCAGTGACTGCATAGGTGCAACAAACAAGACCAAAGCGCCAAAGAACTAGCTTAAACTGATCTCGAAGTTTGCGGGTAGAACTGCTTTTTGTAGCGTTTGCAGGGATTGGAGCGTTTGTAGAATCAGAAAACCGAGCATTTTTGTGAGTATTCTCGTTTGTTCTGTTTGCATGATGACGAGAGTGGTACATAACAGTTAGTGATGGCTATGAGAATTACTGTAGCGATAGTTTTTGTAGTTTGCATAAATTTACAACTTTTGACTATTGCCGGCTGCTTTAGGTTGTTCGCAAGCTGTCTCTTTTGTATTCCTTTGGGCTGAATATTATCGCAGCAAAACGCGCCCTATACTTCTGACAGACGAAGTATCCTCATGTCCCACTTACGATAGGCCTAAAACATACATAGCTCCGGAGAAAGCTCTTCGAAAGCTCTTCGGAGAAAGTCTTAGGAGAAGATAATGGAAGAGACCGTCTCAAGTCGCAATATTCGTCAAGGTGACGACCGATTGGCCCCTAAAACGGATGAAAATAAAAAAGCCGGTATTAACGATACTGAGCGTTGGGCTTCACTGATTATGGGTGGGGCAATGGTACTTAGGGGTCTACAAAGTCGCTCCCTACAAGGGGTGATTATGGCGATCGCAGGCGGTGGCCTAGCCTATCACGGAACCACCAGTGATCAAAGCCTGCCCGACAAGCTTAGTGAAGCAGCGGGTTTAGACCAAGACATTCGCGTAGAAAAAACAGTCACGATTAATAAGCCGGTAGAAATGCTGTATAGCTACTGGCGCAATCTAGAAAATTTACCACGGTTTATGAGTCATCTAGAGTCTATTCAAACTTTGGATGAAACGCGATCGCACTGGAAGGCGAAGGCTCCTATGAACATGAGTGTGGAGTGGGATGCCGAGATTGTTGAAGATCGTCCCAACCAATTGATTGCTTGGACTGCGGTTGCCGATGCCGATGTGCCCAACGCGGGTTTTGTACGGTTTAAGCCAGCACCCGGCGATCGCGGCACAGAAGTAAAAGTGGTCATAGAGTACAGTCCGCCAGGAGGGGCACTCACCGCAGCGGTTGCTAAACTATTTGGAGAAGAGCCTGAGCAGCAGGTTGGCGATGCGCTCAGTAAATTTAAGCAGCTAATGGAAGCAGGCGAAATTGCGACAGTAGAAGGCCAGTCCAAAGGCCACTAAAAGAGATTTTTTTCTCTCCTATTCTCTCCTCTCCACTCTCCCTTCTTCATTCCCCACTCCCCACTCCCCTACTCACCCCCAAGAGACTTATGAAAGCAGTTTGCTGGCACGGTAAAGAAGATGTACGGGTAGATACCGTACCCGATCCGACTATTTTAAATCCGCGAGATGCCATTATTAAGGTAACCTCTACGGCCATCTGCGGGTCTGACTTACACCTATATGACGGCTATATCCCCACGATGCAGTCGGGCGATATTTTAGGCCACGAATTTATGGGTGAAGTTGTTGAACTTGGCAAGGATGTCAAAAACTTAAAGCAGGGCGATCGCGTGGTGATTCCATTCACCATTTCTTGCGGCGGCTGTTTCTTTTGCAATCGAGACCTATGGTCGCTGTGCGATAATTCTAACCCTAATGCTTGGATGGCCGAAAAGTTTTACGGGCATTCTCCTGCTGGGCTGTATGGCTATTCGCATTTGCTCGGTGGCTACGCAGGCGGACAGGCCGAATATGTCAGAGTACCTTTTGCTGATGTTGGCCCCATTAAGGTGCCTGAGCATCTGACCGATGAGCAGGTACTATTTCTTACTGACATTTTTCCAACGGGCTACATGGCCGCTGAAAACTGTGACATTCAACCCGATGATACGGTTGCTGTTTGGGGCTGCGGGCCAGTAGGACAGTTTGCCATTCGCAGCGCTCAAATGATGGGTGCTGCGCAGGTACTGGCGATTGATAGGATTCCTGAACGGTTAGAAATGGCCCGCAAAAGCGGCGCTACGGTGATTAACTACGAAGAGGTTGATCCGGGTGAAGCCCTTAAAGAGATGACAGGTGGTCGTGGGCCGGATGCCTGCATTGATGCAGTCGGTATGGAGGCTCATGGCACGGATGTCATGGGCGTGATTGATACCGTTAAGCAGGCAACAAAGTTAGAGACCGGGCGGCCCTATGCTTTAAGGCAGGCGATCGCAGCTTGCCGTAAAGGCGGTACGGTTTCAGTGCCAGGCGTGTATGGGGGCTTTATTGACCATATGCCGATGGGCGCAGTCGTGAATAAAGCGCTGACGCTTAAGTCTGGGCAAACCCATGTGCAGCGCTACTTGAAGCCGCTGTTAGACAAGATTTCTGAAGGCGAGATTGATCCTTCTTTTGTGATTACTCATCGGATGAGTTTGGATCAAGCGCCTGAAGGATACAAAACCTTTAGAGACAAAAAAGACAACTGCATCAAGGTTGTTTTACAGCCTTGATGGGTCAAGATTGAGTCATCAAGGCTGTCATTCCTCTCTCTTATTTGTCCCTCTGATTCCTTTTTCATTCAGTAGGAAGGGACAGCCGGGAGAGACAACTGGGAGAGATAGTCGGTAGAGACTATAGGAAGCGCGTTGGGGTGAGGGCGGCAAGAAGCATTTTATTAGGAGAAAGGTTGTGAAAGTTGCTTTAGTCACGGGTGGATCAGAAGGCATTGGACGAGCGATCGCAACTCGGTTTGCCAAAGAAAACTATCATGTTGTGATTGCCGCACGAGATGCTGCAAAGTTAACCGAAGCTGCCAGCCAGATTAAAACGGAATGGGCTACGCCCGTAGTACCCATGCCTACAGATGTGCGTGATCCTAAGCAAGTGCAGGATTTGGTAGAACAAACTATTGCTGACTTTGGCCAGTTAGATGTGTTGGTGAATAATGCAGGCCTGTATAGCACCGGACCCACTGAGGAATTTACCTTAGAAGACTGGCATCAGGTGATCGATACCAACCTATGGGGATATATTCACACCATTCAAGCAGCGCTACCTCACTTTATTGCGCAACAAAAGGGGGCCATTGTCAACCTATGTTCGATTGCCGGAAAGCTACCAATGCCCTATTTAGCCCCTTATACCACGAGTAAGTTTGCGATTTCGGGCCTTAGTCAGGCATTGAGCGCCGAACTTTCACCCAAAGGGATTCAGGTATGCGCCGTTTACCCCAATATCATTAAAACGGCGTTTCCTGAAAAAGCAGTCTTACAAGGCAAAAATCCTGAAGATAAAAAGGCTCGCTATCAGCAGCTAAAACAAACAGTATCAATGCCTTTTATTGAGAAGCCGGAAGATGTCGCGAATGGTGTTTGGCAGGCACTCCAGAACAATGAGAGTGAGCCTATTTTAGGCAGCGCCAAGCTCATGGGCGGACTGCATGCTTTGCTGCCGCGCTTGACTCAGCGAATGCTGCGGATGGTTTTTCAAAACAAAGATTCATTGACCTCTCACTAAGGTCTATTCTGTGATGACCTACTCTGTGATAATTTACTCTGCGGTGCCAGACGGCAAATCAGTGGACGAATCGGTATGTAAATCGGTGGGCAAAACGGAGGCAACGGCGCTCAGTAGACTCTCTATTTGCACGGGTTTGGCCAGGTGAAGGTCAAACCCTGCATCGCTCAGGCTGCTAGTGTGAGCGGGGGTAGCATAGCCAGTGACGGCGATCGCCGGAAGCTGACGAATTTGAGGATTGGATTGCGATCGCACCCATCGAATCAAATCAAAGCCATCTTGCTCAGGGAGGCTAATATCGCTCACGAGCACATCTATTTGGTTGGCTGAGGTGAGCTTTTCTATCGCTTCAGCCACTGAAGTGGCAGTGAGCACCGTAACGCCCTGTAGCTCTAGCACAGTGAGCGTCATTTCTAAGCTGTCGGCGTCATCATCTACTAGCAGACAACAGCAGTCTTGCAGCGGTCGGCTTTCGGAGAGAGAAGTGCTTGGAGGGGTGGTCGCGGCTACGGGCTCTAGCGGTAGCCGGATAGTCAGCGTCGCCCCCTGGCCTTTGCCAGGACTATCAATTTCAACCGTACCGCCATGTGCGCCGACAAAGCTTTTTACCACGGCCAAGCCCAAGCCCAAGCCGCCATACTCGCGGCTGTTAGAGCTGTTCGCCTGCCGAAATCGATCAAAAATATACGGCAGAAATTCGGCAGAAATGCCGACGCCATTATCGGCGATGCAAATGCAAGCCTGTAGAGGAGCCGCCTCATATTTCAAAGAGACCTCAATATGGCCTCCTGCTGGCGTGAACTTAATCGAATTAGAAATGGCGTTGCCAAAGGTTTGATGGAGGCGGTCGGGATCGAGCAAAAAGTAAGCGGGTGAAGTTTCAATATCATCGGTGAGCGTCACCTCTGCGGTAGTGGCATCAGGCTGAGCTAGTTCAGTCACAATTGCCAGCAACTCGCTCAGGTTAACGGGCTCTTTTTGTAGCGAAATTCGGCCCTGCGTAATGCGAGAGATTTCTAACAAATCGCCAATAATTCGGCTTTGAACCTGGGCGCTGCGGTGAATACTGTCTAGCGCCTTTTTGAAAATATCAGAGTCGGGTTCAGTTTTGTCTAATAGTAAACGTGACCAGCCTAAAATCGCGTTGAGTGGGGTGCGCAGCTCGTGAGAGACCACTGATAAAAACTGGTCTTTGCCCAAATTAGCGGCTTCGGCTTCGGCGCGGGCGGCTTGCTCCTGGGTAAATTGTAGGCGTTTGGCTTCAGCTTGCTTGCGTTCGGTAATGTCTTCGATGGAAATTAAAAGCATGCGGTCGGGACTGCCGGGCTCAATTTCTCGCGCTTTTAGGCGCATTGTTTTAGTGCCGATGTTTTCAAAGTCGCAGGTGATTTCCAACGCATGGGCTGATTGGTGATTGTCGATTAGGGCCGCAAGGTGCGATCGCACTTCTGGCCTATCCCACTTGCCGTTGCCTAGCTCAAAGAGCGATCGCCCTTCGGTGACGATGTGCGATACCTGAAAGGTTTCATAAAACGCTCGATTTGCCGTTCGTATTCGCAGGTCTTCGGTGACCACTAGCAGCGGCTCACTCACGGTTTCAACAATCGCCTCTGCATAGCTGCGAGACTGTTCTAACTGCTGCTGAGTGTGCTTAATATCGTCTATGTCAAACAGCGCCATGACAGCGCCATCAATTTGGTTTTCAGCCGTACGATAGGGCCGGATTCGCATCTGATACCAGCGTCCTTGGCTGTCTTTAACTTCTCTTTCTTGCGCGTCGAGAGAGTCAATGACCCCTTGAATGGTTTGTTCTAAATCAGGCATGTCAATATCAATGCGAATATCGCTAAGGGGGCGACCCACATCAGTCGGAATTAGCCTAAACAGCTGCTGGGCAATAGGCGTAAAGCGGCGAATTCGCAAATCGCTCGAAAGAATAACAATCGGAATGTTGACATTGGTGAGTACGTTGAGCAAATCGTCATTGACGCCCTGCGCCTTAACATTGCGATTTTGTAGCTCTTCGTTCGTGGTTTTTAGCTCTTCGTTGGCGGCTTGAATTTCTTCTTTGGCTGTTTGCAGCTCTTCGTTGGTACTTTGTAGCTCCTCATTACTCGATAGTATTTCTTCATTGGCTGTGGTTAGTCGCTGGTTAGCGGCCTCTTTTGCCTCAATTGTAGATTGAAGATAAGCCTGTGTATCAAGCAATTCTCGCTTGGTTGCGGCCAAGGCTTTTTGCAGCCGGGAGACTTCGGGCGAGAGATCGATCTCTGCTGAACCGGTATTGTCTTCGCGAAGGGTTTTGGCGGTAACAGGTTGGCTTTCTTCAAACAAGACTAAATAGTTCCGCACAGCTGAAACCGGATTTCGGATTGGCGTTACTTCAATGGCAATCCTTCCTGCTTTATTTTCTACATATAAATTTTCTCTTCTGGCTAATACGTCATTTTCTTTGGCTTCTTGAATGGCTGAGCGCAGTTCTACTATTAGCTCTGGCCGAGCCATTTTGAGTAGGCTAAAGCTCGGCTCTCCGGGTGCCACCGTTAAGTAGAGGCTAGTATCGCCGCGAAAGTGCAAAATGCTCAGATGCTCGTCAATCACGACCCCGACAGGGGCGTAGCGGCCCAGTGCGATTTGATCAGCCTGCCTGCGAATGATGGAATAGCTAGAGTTGGGCACATCACCTGGGGTAGCTGGGCTTTGGGGGGTCAGCAAGCTTTGATTGGTGGTTACAAAGTCAAAGTTCAATCGGCTAGCGGTCGGGAGACGACTGTACACTTTGTGCTTGCGATCTACCGCCGTAAAGAGTTCGGAGGTTTCACCGACGGTTTCAGAGCTGCCCAGCCAAAGGTAACCCCCCGGATTAAGGCTGTAATGAAAGATGGCGCGCACTCGCGATTGTAGTGCTGAGGCAAAATAAATCATTACATTGCGACAGCTCACCAAATCGATTTCTGAGAAAGGCGGATCGCTGCTGAGGTCTTGACGGGCAAACACGCACAGCTCGCGCAGGGCTTTGCTGACCCGATAGTGGCCATCAATATTTACAAAAAAACGCTGTCGTCGCTCAAATGAAACGCCTGTCATTTGCGATTCGGTGTAAATGCCCTGACGGGCTTTGGCGATGACGGTTTCGCTGGCATCGGTGCCAAATATTTGAATCGACAAATTGAGGTTTTGGGCTGAGAGATACTCCATGAGGCAAATGGCCAAAGAGTAGCATTCTTCGCCGGTAGAGCAGCCTGCTGTCCAGATCCGAATCGCAGAGTCGAGTCCTTTTTCACCAATCAGGGACGGTAGGATCACGTTACCGATAAAGGCAAAGGCTTCGGCATCCCGAAAAAAGCCGGTAACCGTGATCAAAACATCGCGATAGAGTGCGCTGATTTCTTCGCTGTCTTCTCGCAATAGTGCTACATAGTCGGAGATTTTATCGAGTTGGTAAAGTGCCATCCGGCGGCGCATTCGACGCTCAAAGGTGGCGCGTTTGTACTGGCTAAAGTCCACTCCGGTTTGGGATCGCATCAAGGCATACAGCGCCGCCAAGCTATTGCCTTCAGTAGAGAGTTCGCTTGCGTCTTCACTGCTGGCGTCTTCACTCGACGATAGTGGCAAGTCGGTTTCTGTCGCGGTTTGAGTCTGCATTACATAGGGGACACCTGCTATTTCTGATAGCTGATTGGCGATCGCGGCGGGCGGCAAAATAAAATCCACCATTCCTGTTTCTACCGCTGTGTTTGGCATACTGTCAAACTGCGCCGTATCCTGAGCTTGGGCAAAAGCAATGCCGCCTGCTGCTTTAATCTTTTCTAGTCCTTTTGCGCCATCGCCATCAAGCCCTGAGAGCACAATGCCAATTGGGGTGCCAATCGCGTCTGCCTGGTAGTCAGTCGCTAGCGAGCCAAAAAAGTGATCTATCGGCATAAAAGGCCGTTGAGCAGATACTCTCGGCGAGAGCTGTAACCGTCCCTCGCTCAGCGTAATTTGCACACCTGGGATGATGACATAGATGTGGTTAGGCTGTAGCACTTGACTGTTTTCAACTTCGAGTACGGGCATCGTGGTCAGCCGACCGAAGATTTGGGATAAAAAGCTATGAGAGTCGGCGCTGATATGTTGAATAATGACAAAGGCCATGCCCGTATCGTCTGGCAGGGCTTCTATCAGGGTTGAACAGGCGTTAATGCCGCCTGCCGAGGCACCGATTCCCACAACTGGGAAAATTTTACTTGTATCTTGAGGCTGATTCGCACTGTCAGACGAAAAATCTTCAGGGAGGTGATTGGTCAAGGGCTTGCGGTTACTAAATATTACTGAATGCTACTGAAGAGATTTCATCGCATCTGCATAAATGGACTGTCGCACATTGACTGTGGTGACTAGACTGTGGTGATTATGACGACTTAATCTTCTAATAAACTTTATCGTTCTAATCTCTTTCGGGTTCGTGTCTTTACGAAGGTTAATAAGTTTCTTATTTTTGGATACAGGTGGTGAGGGGCTGGGCTAATGGTTTTTGCAAACAACCGGCCAAGTGACTCGCGACAGAGGTTGGCAAAGTCTCGCCTTTGGCGATATGTATCGGCACGATCCTATAACTGGCATAGTCTAAGACAGGTTTCGCTGTGAAGCGCTAAAATTCTCGGATTAACTTGAGTACCGAGTACTACTCTCTGATATGGATGCTCCCCAAAAGATTACGCATGTATTGAACCGCTTGAGCTTAGGCATAAGGCCGGGCGATCGCGCCAAGGCGGAGCAAATGGGCGTAGAAAACTACATTCAGCACTATATTCAGCAGCAGCTAAATCCTAGCAGTCTGCCAGAGCCCAATTCGCTCTTAGTTCGGCTCAAGGCGCTGCCGACGCTAACGCTTTCTGCCAAGCAGCTATTTGAGCAGTATGCGGTAGATAATCAGGCCGATGCTGATACCCAGCAAGCTATGAGGCAACGGCAGGCGCAGATTTTTCAAGAGGCGATGCAGGCCCGGTTTTTGCGAGCGATTGAGAGCCCGCGTCAGCTGCAAGAAGTGATGGTGGATTTTTGGTTTAACCATTTCAATGTTTCTGAAAACAAAGGGCTGACGAAGCTATGGACGAGTAACTACGAGCAGGTTGCCATTCGGCCTCATGTGTTGGGCAAGTTTCGAGATTTGCTGATGGCCACTGCCAAGCATCCGGCGATGTTGGTGTATTTAGATAACTGGCGAAACACAGATCCCAACAGCCCTCAAGCTAAGGGCGGCTTTAGAGGGCTCAATGAGAACTATGCCAGAGAGCTGATGGAGCTGCATACGCTGGGCATTAACGGTGGATATAGCCAGGCAGATGTAGAAAGCCTAACTCGCATTTTTACCGGCTGGAGTGTGATCACTCAGCAGCAGCCTACTGCTGATGCGAGTGGATTTGTGTTTGTGCGCGATCGCCATGACCCCAGTGATAAAGTACTGCTCGGCAAAAAAATTACCGGCGGCGGGCCAGATGGCGGCCTTCGAGAAGGCGAAGAAGCCCTGGCACTGCTGGCACAGCATCCGGCCACGGCTCGGCATATCAGCTATAAGCTGGCTCAGTACTTTGTTGCCGATGATCCGCCAGAGGGGCTTGTAAGTCAGCTAGCAGACAGATTTATCGCAACGGATGGCGATATTAAAGCGGTTCTTTTAAAACTGTTTGAAAGTGATGCGTTTTGGCGTGAAGCGTATTACCAGCGTAAGTTTAAGACTCCGTATCAATATTTGCTTTCAATTGCTCGGGCAGTGGGGGCAGTTTCACCCACTGAGCAAGACTTAACCCGAATTTATGGGTTTATGAACCAGTTAGGGATGCCGCTATACCGCTGCCAAATGCCGAATGGCTATGCTCAAGTGGAGGGGCCTTGGCTCAATCCTGATGCGATGATGCGGCGAGTGAGCTTAGCGATCGCAACCGTCAACCATCGCCCACCGGAAAACAAACCCGACCCACCCGCTTTGCAGGCAACCCTCGGCAATCAGCTTTCTGCTGAAACGCGAGCCATTGTTAATGATGCACCGATGCACTTACGCTCGGCGTTAATGATGGGCAGTCCTGACATGATGTATCGATAAATTCTAATAATCTTTTATTGAAAACTCTAATGAAACGACGTCACTTTATTACCCACACGACGCTAGCGGCAGCTTCTGGATTCGTGACTTTGGCAGGGCATGGTTGGGCTTGGCGGGCCAAGGCTCAAAGTGGCCCCGCAGCGGCTTTGGCGGCTAATAGCCCTCGTCTGATTGTTGTTTTTTTGCGGGGGGGAACCGACGGGCTCAATGTTGTCGTGCCTTATCAAGAGGCTCGTTATTATGAGGCAAGGCCCAGTATTGCGATCGCCAAACCGGGTTCGCAAGGCGCACCCGACAAAAGCGCAATTGACAAAAGCGCAATTGACTTAGATGGCCAGTTTGGCCTGCATCCGGCACTTCAGCCTTTGATGTCAGAATGGCAGGCTGGCAACTTGGCGTTTGTGCATGCTTGTGGATCGCCAAGTGAAACGCGATCGCACTTTCAGGCGCAGGACTATATCGAAACAGGAATGCCAGATGTGGTGGCCAATGACGGCTGGCTGAACCGCCTACTGGCTGAAATGCGCAATGAAAATCCGACTCAGGCCATTAACGTAGGCGAAAAAATGTCGCTTATTCTCACGGGCGACGAAACAGTTGCCAGCATCACGGCCAATGGCGCAGCCGATCGCCCCTTACCGATTGACCGCCCTCAAATTCAGACTGCTTTTGATCGACTCTATGCCGGTAAGAGTCAGTTGGCCAGGGCTTACCAGGAAGGTCGCCGAGCCAGAGAAATTGTGCTTCGAGAGATTTCTGAAGAGATGATGAAAGCCTCCCGTGGGGCTTTGCCGCCAGAGCAGTTTAAAGATAGTGCGCAGTCTCTGGCTCGCTTAATGACCAGCGATGCGGCCACTCAAATTGCATTTATGGAGTTGGGCAATTGGGATACCCATGTGAATCAGATGGGTCTGATGCAGCGGAATTTAGGGTTACTGGCAACTGGGCTAAAAACCTTAGTAAAGGACTTAGGTGCGGTGTACAACAATACAACAATTGTGGTGATCTCAGAGTTTGGGCGGACGGTGGCTGAGAACGGCAACGGGGGCACTGACCATGGTCATGGCAATGTGGTTTGGCTGCTGGGCGGCGGCATTCAAGGCAAAAAAGTGTATGGCGAATGGCCTGGATTAACGGCTACTTCTGGGTATGAATCACGTGAGTATGAATCACGTGATTTGGCCATTACAACAGATTTTCGAGATGTGCTGATATCATTGCTGAGTCAGCAGTTTGGTTTTGGTTCAGGTGCGATCGCTCGCATTTTTCCTAATTACCAAGCGCAAAAAACATTGCCTCTGGTGTAACCCAATACCTTTGAAATGTTATTTAATAGATTTACAACAGATTTACAACAGATTTTTGAGAGTGATTTCAACAGTAAGTTTCAAGAGGGGGGGCAGTCCACATTCAGCGGGAATACCACCTTGAAAACAGAGCCTCCGCCCAGTGTAGATTCCACCTCAATGGTTCCGCCTAGCAGCTGAACCATTTTATTAACAATCGTTAGCCCTAAGCCACTGCTCTCGGGTAAATAATCTTCTGAACTGCCGACTCGAAAATAGGGCTCAAAAATTTTGGACTGATGCTCCACGGAAAGGCCCCTGCCGGTATCGCTGACTGCGATCGCCCACAAATCATCTCCTTGGGTGTAACAAATCACTTCTACACTGCCTTCGTCTGTATAGCGAATGGCATTACTTACTAAGTTGGTCAAAATTTGCTGTAGGCGAAGACCATCGATCATTGCATAGTCAGGCGCCTGCTGACAGTTCCAGCTCAAGGTAACCGGCTTATCTGATATGCTTGGCTCCAGCGCTTCTACTACCGATTTTATCAGCTCAGGCACTGCTACTGGTTCCATGGTTAAGGTCAGCTGCTGAGATTCGCTACGAGATGTCTCTAGTGTGTTGTTGATTAGTCGAAGTAGCTGTTGGCCATTGGTTAGAATGCGCTCTACTTGCTGCATTTCCATCGGTTCATCAGTGGTTTCAGCCAGCTGTTTCTGCTGCTTTCGCAATAGAATAGAAGAAAATGAAATAATTGAATTTAGCGGATTTTTGAGTTCGTGAGCCAAATGCGAGACATTGTCTTTATGAGCTTGTACTAAGCGCGTCAGTTCTTGATTGGTCAGCAATAGCTGAGCGTGCATTTTGCCTAAAGATACCATTCGTCGATTGACATAGCACTCCATAGAGACCATGACCGCATCGTCTAACACGGCGTCAATTTTACGAATGGCTCTAATGGCTTCCTCTACAGTGCCTGTCCGCAAGTCAGACTCTAACTCGGTGAGTAGGATATTGCGCAGCGTTCGATACTCTCGCACGACTTCGGCAATGTCGAACCCTTGTTCGGCTCTGACTTTGCCATGCGCTAAAGCCTCCTCTTCTAGTACCTGCTCTTTTGTTTCTGAAAAAGCGGGGGTCAGCAGCTTAGCGACGGAGGCCAAAACATCTGGCAGACCGTTGTGAACAGCCTCGTAGGTCATCCCTCGGTTGCTCTCTATTTCCATGTCACGGCGAACTTCGTCAACCCAGATTTCGATAATGTGATCAACCTTGTTAAGCAGCGCTTTTCCTAAATCGTTCATAGGGGTGGTGAGGGCTTCAGACTGATAGAAACTGGGAGAAGATGTGTTGACGATTCAAGCTGTGTACTGCTTTATACAGACTTTTAGATATCTATCTATATTATCAGGCATTATCAGCTGAAGATAGAAAAGTTTGCCCCCCTTTGCGGCTCTCTGCTTTCCTTTGCTTCCTTAAGTCACGATCTCAGCTAAGTCACGATCTCAGCTAAGTCACGATCTCAGCTAGCTCCATCCAACGCTCTGTCGCCTGATCAATTTCTTCTGTAACGGCTGCGATCGCCTCTGACAACTTCTGCAACTCTATATGATCGCTAGGCGGCTCAGGATACAGCAACTTCTCTAATTTGGCTTTTTTAGCTTCTAACTGAGGAATTTTGTTCTCTAAATCCTCGTACTCTCTTTTCTCTTTGTTAGAGGCTTTTTTAGGCTGCGTTTTTTCGACAGGCTTGGCGGCTGTTTGGGGCTCACGCTTCACAGCCGAAGCAGTTTTTTGCGTGGCTTTCTCAGCAGACTCCTCTTTTTTCTTAGTTTCTAAATAAACAGAATAGCTGCCGGGATAGCGGCGAATATTCCCCCCGGGCTCTAGCGCAAAGATGTTGTGTACGGTGCGGTCTAAAAAGTAGCGATCGTGTGAAACGGTGATCACACAGCCGTTAAAACTCTCTAAATAGTCTTCTAAGACGGTGAGGGTTTGTACATCGAGGTCATTCGTTGGCTCGTCGAGGATCAGGACGTTGGGGGCGCTAAGCAGTACGCGCAGAAGGAACAATCGACGCTTTTCGCCGCCGGAGAGTTTGTGGATGGGGGTGTACTGCTGATTGCTAGTGAATAAAAAACGCTCTAGCATTTGGGAAACGCTGATTTGGCTGCCGTCGGCAGTGGTGACAAAGGCGCCTTCTTCTTTGAGATAGTCCATCACGCGCATGTTTTCGTTGAGCGCTTCAAGGAGTTCTTCGGAGTGCTGGTTAAAGTAGCCAATGTGGATGGTTTGGCCAATTTCTACGGTGCCGCTGTCGGGTGCTAGCCGCCCGGTAATAATGTCCATAAGGGTGGATTTGCCTGCACCGTTGCCGCCGATGATGCCAATGCGATCGCTCGCCGTAAACTCATAAGTAAAGTCTTTAATGAGGGTGCGAACTGACCCGTCAGCGCTACCGCGATTGCCATATGCCTTGGTAATGCCATGAACTTCAATGACCTTTTTCCCAATCCGTCGCCCCGCTGTGTCAATTTCAACCTTGCCCTGCGCCTCTTTGAAGGTTTTCTCCTTCATTTCCTCAATCCGACCAATCCGGGCGTTTTGCTTAGTGCTGCGCGCCTTTGGCCCCTGCCGCAGCCAAGCGAGTTCCCGCCGCAGCATTCCTTTAAACTTCTGCTGGGAGCTAGCCGATGAGGCCTCCTGATCGGCTTTTTTCTCTAAATAGTAGGCGTAGTTACCTGCATAGGTGTACAGGTCGGCCCGGTCAATTTCAATAATGCGATTGGTGACGTTATCTAAAAAATAGCGGTCGTGGGTAATCAGCACTAGCGCCCCGCGAAACTGGCTCAAATAGGTTTGCAACCATTCCACTGACTCAGCATCTAAATGGTTGGTGGGCTCGTCCATTAAGAGCAAGTCAGGATCGCTCATGAGCGCAGTTGCTAGGGCAATGCGCTTGCGATACCCACCCGAGAGATCGCCCACTCGCGCTTCAAAGTCCTCAATGCCCAGCTTGGTCAAAATAATTTTGGCATTGGTCTCTACATCCCAAGCGCCTTCAATTTCCATTTGCTCGCCGACGACGGCTAAGCGATTCATAAGCTTGTCCATCTCATCGCCTGAGGCATGAGACATTTTATGCATGAGATCTTCGTATTCTCGCACTAGCTGCATTTGCTCGCCGCAGTCGGCAAAGACCTGATCGAGTACGGTGAGGTTTTCGTCAACGTCGGGCTGCTGAGGCAGATATACCAGCCTCGATCCTGATTTGGTGAGTCGCTGGCCGCTGTCAATCGACTCCATGCCACCCATCATTTTAAGCAGCGTCGATTTGCCGGAACCGTTAACGCCGATAACGCCGACTTTGTCATTGGGCTCAATGCTAAAAGAGCCGTCGCGCAGCACTTCCTTGATGCCGAAGTCTTTATGGACGGATTGGAAGGTGATAAGGCTCATGAGAAGGGACGCAGGGTGGTCAGTATTGGATCAGTATTCAAGTAGAGATCGAATCTTTATCGTATGGTAAAAGATGAGAAGTGCGTAGGGTAGCGACACCGCACCTAAGCAAGGACGCATTTGTCAAGGTGTATTTTTTAGGCCAGCTGTTGTTTGCCACTATTATTATTGCCTCAGGACGCACCTTTTCAAAAGAATCCAGCTTTTTAGCCAATGCGCAAATTCATCAATACTCAAGTGCAAAAATAACAACAGGTCTACAGGCAGGCAGATATCTGTTCGTTTTCAGAAATTCTGCGATATGGCCTTATGTACAGCCCTTTGTGAGGCTCTGTGACCTCCCTTGTTGCACGCCTGCTAAAGATCGTGATGGTGGTGGATTTGGGTAATACTGAATTCATGCTGAATCATGCTGAGTCATGCTGATGAGTGCAAGGCCCTGCTGGCCGACTCGCAATTACCCTCATTATCAAACTCGTCTAAGATAAATAAAACGCATTTTTGCCTCCCCGCTAGTTCCCCTCTAAATGGTATAAATGTTAAGACTTTTAAAGCAATTTCGTTACAGGGTGACATTCTGTAGCAGATTACTTTCGCTCGATTTCTTACGGAGAATTGACTTTTGACTGCTACGACAGAAAGGTTTGTTGCTGCTGAACCTAAGCCAAATGAGGCACCTTTGCAGCTAAAGGAAATTGTTAGAAGCATTCCTAAAGCATATTTTGAAAAAGATGCCGCTAAAGCCTGGAAACATGTTGCGATTAGCATATCTGCGGTAATTGCGGGCTACTGCGCAATCATCTTTTTACCTTCATTTTTACTCCCCTTTACCTGGTTTTTTACGGGTACTGCGCTCACTGGCTTTTTTGTGGTGGGGCATGATGCTGGCCATCGTTCTTTTGCTAAGCGCCGCTGGGTTAATGATGTGGTAGGCCATATTGCCTTTTTACCGCTGATTTATCCTTTCCATCCTTGGCGTATTTTGCACGATCATCATCATCTGCATACCAATAAAATTGAAGAAGATAACGCTTGGTATCCTTGGTATGCCGATGACTTTGCGCGGGCGCATCCAGCAATGAAAGTGCTTTATAAGGCAGCTCGGGGCTGGTTTTGGTGGCTCGGTTCGATTGGTCACTGGGCGGTGCTGCATTTTGACTTGAGGAATTTTAAGGTACGCGATCGCAGCAAAGCGCTTTTTTCGATGGCGCTTGTGGTTGGGTTTGCGGCTATTTTCTTTCCTGTTCTCATTGCGACTACGGGTTTTTGGGGCTTTGTTAAGTTCTGGCTCATCCCTTGGATGGTGTATCACTTCTGGATGAGCACGTTTACGATTGTGCATCACACGATTCCTGAAATCTCTTTTCAGCCAGAGGCGCAGTGGAGTGCGGGCGATGCACAGCTAGCCGGTACGGTTCACTGTAGCTATCCTCGCTGGATTGAGTTTTTGTGTCACGATATCAATGTCCATGTGCCGCATCATGTTTCTACGGGGATTCCTTCGTATCATTTGCGAGCGGTACATGCCAACCTTAAGGAAAACTGGGGCGAGCACATTGTTGAGCGTAAGTTCAACTGGGCGCTCATAAAGTCGATTGCGACTGAGTGCCATTTGTATCATCCAGAAAAGTCGTATCAGTCTTTTAAAGAAGCTGGCTTTTAGATTGTGAGCAACCATAGCCCGCTAAGTGCAGACCGTAAGATCTGCACTTAGCGGGCTTTTTGTATATGTACAGTATAAGCAATGGACGTACGCCGACTCGAACGGCGGACCTCATCGATGTCAACGATGCGCTCTAACCAACTGAGCTATACGTCCTTTTTTCCACTTTCACAGTGGCTCTTGAATATACCACAGCGGTTTGAGTTGATGCAATACTGGATTAGCGAATGGCTTCTGACAGCGTAGCGTTATTAAAATAAAGCATTCGGACTAGGTTAGTTTTCTAAGGCGTTTATGTACTGGCAAGAGGTTTCTGGCAATTGGTTTTTGGTGCCTGAGCAGCCGCGTGGCATTATTCACTTTTTAGGGGGCGCGTTTGTCGCAGCGGCTCCGCATTTGACCTACCGTTGGCTGCTAGAAGCGCTATATAACGAAGGCTATGCAGTCATTGCCACACCGTTTGTAAATACGTTTGACCATGGCGCGATCGCTCAAGAAACCCTCATTACCTTTGACCAAGGCTTTGCGTTCCTATGCAAGCAGCGCCCTGAACTAAAAGATCTTCCCATTTACGGGCTAGGCCATAGCATGGGCTGTAAGGTTCATCTACTCATTGGTACACTGCACCGGGTCAACCGAATCGGCAATATTTTTGTTTCCTTTAATAATTATCCAGCGCAAAAGTCTATTCCTTTGTTGGGCCAGGCCATTCAGCAGGCAAGGCAGTTTGTGCCTGAGCTAGGGCTAGAAACAAGGCTAGAATTTACGCCCAGTCCCGAAAAAACGCTGGCGCTGATTACTGAGCAGTACGATACGCCCTACAACCTACTCATTAAGTTTCGCAGCGACACGCTCGATCAAACCCGACCTCTAAGCGACGTGCTCATAGGTCGATTTCCCAATACAACAACCGTCAGAATTATTAAAGGCACACACACCACCCCGATTGCGCAAGATGTTCAATGGCAAGCCAGCACCTCTTTTACACCTTTCGATGCATTCGGTCAGTTCGTAAAACAAGAGTTTTATCGAGATATTAAAGTGCTTAAGTCAGAAATACTATATTGGCTAGCAGGCGATTGAGACCATATGGCCAGTTCCCGCCTCCAGAAGGTAAACAGAGGCGGAAGAGTCCGCTAAGATCTTCTTTTTACTCAACATTTATCGACTGGGTCTATCTGCTGGATATTCATGCGAAATAAAAGGTAACGCAATGATCTCACCTAAGATCATTGCGTTAGAAGATAACGGCTCGTCTGCATTTTGTTCTGCGTCTTGTTCTGCGTTTTGTTCTGCGTTTTGTAGAGCGACCTTCAGCCCTTCGCCCCCTGCTTTGGTGCGGAGGTAACACAGTCCTAACAGCTCACCATTTACTTCACTAAGGCTGGTAATTTTGCCGACTTTTGCACCCTCTGCCAGCAGTGTTGCGCCCAGGAGCATATCCGAATCTGCCGTTGCCCCAGATAGCTTTATTCCCCATAGGCGCTTTTTGACACCCTTGTAGGTGTTAAGTCTGGCAATGGTTTCTTGGCCGATATAGCAGCCTTTTTCAAACGAGATGCCTTGCCACAGGCCAGCTTCTAACGGGTTGTCGTCGTCGGTGAGTTCTTTTCCGGGGGCTGGGCGGCCTTGCTGAATGCGCAGGGCTTCCCACTGTTCGGCACTCCCAGCAGTCAGGCCAGCTGCGAGTAGCGCCTTCCAAACGATGTCTGCCTGTGACTTTGGGCCAACAATGGTGTAACCCTCTAATCCTTTAGGATTCTCCAATCCTTTAGGGCCTGAAGAGCCCAGATCGCTGCCAACCGCAACGGTGATTTGATCAGCTACATCGGTTAATGAACTGGGCAAAGAGATTGTTTGATGGCTGAATTGTTGTTTCTCATCCGCGAAGGCGACGCCGAGCTGTTGTATAGCCGCGTCCGCACCAGCTCCAAAAATGGTGAAAAGAAAGGTCTGTTCGCTTTCGTCAGTGAGTGTGACTTGATCTGAAAAAAAGATGTAGCGATCCATCCAGCCATAAAGCTTCTCGGCCATACCAGGAGAAACAATCACCAACAGAGAATCTGGAAAAACATAGGTTGTAGCCAGATCAAGAGTGCGTCCGGTAGAGGAGACAAATACGGTATAGCAGCCCTGACCCGCAGCCAACTGTTCAATGTTGTTGGTGGTTTGATTGTGCAAAAAGCGAGCCCGATCTGAGCCGGTGAGTCGAATGCGGCCACAGGCACTGCGGTCAAACAAGACGGGCGGGCGGGGAGTTGTTTGAGGGGCAAATGACATGCTATCGCTCTCCTACAAAAATCATCGGGACGCCTTGGGCAGGGGCTAAGGTGACACCACGCCGCTTAGCCATTTCGGGGCGATCGCTCGCTAACCGAAACTGATAGTGCCTCAGCATTGTGGCTACAGCAAGCTTAAGCTCATACTGGGCCAGCGCCGCCCCCACACAACGGCGAGAGCCATTGCCAAAGGGAATAAACTCATAGGGTGAAAACTTTCGCTCTAAAAAACGCTCAGGGCGAAAATCATGAGGGTTGGGGTACAGATCTTCTCTTTGATGTGTGAGGAAAATACAGCCGAGGAAGACGCTGCCCGGTTGAAAGCTTTGGCCCATCAAGGTGACGGGTTCTTGAGCGACGCGGGGAAACGTGAACATCGCGACGGGCGATCGCCTCAGCGTTTCCTGGCATACCGCCCCCAAATACGGAAGCTGCGAAATCTCAGTTGGCGTTGCCTCTGGCCCCAAACCGTCGAGTTCGGCCAGCAGCCGAGCTTTGACTTCAGGCTGCTTGTGAACCCAGTACATCACCCAGGCGATCGCAGTCGCAGTGGTTTCATGCCCCGCCACTAGCAGCGCCATCAGTTCGTCGTGCAGTTCTTGTTCGCTTAATGCCTCGCCGCTTTCAGTACGAGCAGATATCAGCATTGAGAGAATATCCGTGCGGGTAGGGTCAGCGGTGGCTAGGCGCTCTCGAATTTCGGCATACATCAGCTCGTCTAGCTGCGATCGCATCCGGACAATTTTGCCCCAGGGGCTCCAAGGGCCAAGGTCTTTTTGCAGACTGCTAAAAAACAGCATCAGCGCAGCAAAAGGCGAACCCAATGAATCAACCGTTTGGGTGAGGAGGCTCATAATTTGCTGTGAGCGGAGACTCTCGTCTAGTCCAAAAACCACTTTGAAAATGATTTGTAGCGATACCTGCTGAGTGAGGTTTCTCGCCGCGAAGGGTTCACCGGGCTTAAGCGTCGCAGCGGCGGCCCGAGTTAGCTCACAAATCATCTCACCATAGACATCTAAGCGTTCTCCATGGAACGCCGGAGCAACCAGTTGCCTGCGCTCTTTGTGGCGATCGCCACTGATCATAATCACCGAGTTGTCGCCCAGAATCGGGGCCAAAATGCTGTTAAGCTCGCCCGGTGCATCAAAGGTCTTACGATCTCGGCTGAGAATAAACTGCAAGGCTTCAGGATGACTGGTGATAATCACCGAACCATAACCAAAGCCCAAGGAGTCTTCTTCAAAGAAATCAGGCGTATCTGCTTTTGTCCGCTCTAGGTAAGTTACTGGATCAAGAATCCACTCCAATCTCCTGATGGCAGTGAGTCCCTTGGGCTTGGGTATGGTTGCGTTAGTCATGTTCTCTCTTAGATGCCTCTAGTCAGTTGTTCTTCTACGGGCGATCGCGCGATAGGCGATCTCTTTTAGAATCTTTATGAGCAATCTCTATGAGCAATCTCTCTATGGGCAATCTCGATTTTCTTCGCTGCCATCGGGCATGATGGTGTGGCATAAAATGGCACGACTGCGGTTGACGCCGCGCAGGTTAGCACCTGTGAGATCGGCGCTGGTAAAGTTGGCTACGCCAATCACCGCTGCGGTGAGTTCGGTATTAATCAGCTTAGCGTTGGTCAAGTTAGCATCTACTAAGTTGGCCTGGGTGAGGATAGCGCCGCTGAGGTCTGCGCCCGTGAGGTTGCTGTTTTTCATCTGCGCACCGTTCATCTCTGCACCCGTGAGGTTGGCGTCGGTAAGATTGGCCTCTATCAGGTCAGAAAGCATGAGGTTGGTGTCTGAAAGATCTGCGCCAGTAAGGTTAGCGCCTGTCAGCGAAGCGACCTTGAGGTTGGCTCTGTGTAGCTGCGCGCCAGCGAGGTCAGCGTCGTTTAAAATGCACACCGGGCATTCATTATTGGTTAGCAGCATATCCATGTCATCTTCCAGAAATGCCCAGCTAGGGGAAGCAAAGCCCAGTAATCCACCCAAAAGGCCGCTGAGCAAAACAGTTGCTGAAACAAGCAGAGATAGGCTCAGGGTAGCGAGTCTTTGCGCTGTCCATCGGCCTGTCGGGCGGCTGCTCGATTGAGCAGGCAACTGAGCAGACAGCTGAGCAGACAGCTGCGCGGATATGAGTCGAGTGATAGCAGTCAGTTTCATCTTTCTTTGAGCCCAGAACCTACAGATAACGGTTTATATTCTCCCATACTCACTCTCTATACTCACTCCTCTCTATATTCACTCTCTATATTCACTCTCTATATTCACTCTCTATATTCACTCCCTGTAGACGCGATATGTAGATGCGATATGTAGATGCGATATGTAGATGCGATTTTGTTGGGGTCATTTGTTTCTACGGTAACGCGCGAACTAAGGATCGGTGATCAAACCAGACTTTGGCCTAGATTATGGCGGAGCGACTCTGCGAAAATCGACTTTGCAGTAAGATTTTGTTACAAGATTTGGATAGGGATATGAGCCAGGCGTCGAGCTTCAAGCCTCCGTTTTTTACGCTGTATCTGCTGTTTGGGGGCCTCTTTGCCTGGCTGTACGCCAGTGACCCTAACTGGAAAACAACGGCAGAGGTGTTGGGCAGTTGCGTGGCGATCGCCTGGGCATTGAGCCTGATAAATATTTGGCCGTTGAGCAACGGCTTGGGCCGCCTCTTAGGGTTGCGGCCTCGGACGCTTTGGGGATTATTGGGTATCGCCTGTTCTCCATTTTTGCATCGTGACCTAGCACATTTGATGGCGAATACAGTGCCTTTCTTAGTGCTGGGCTGGTTGGTTTTGCTACAACGCGAGATTCAAGGCAACAGCGACTTTTTGGCGGTGACGCTCACGATAGTGCTGATTGGTGGGCTAGGAACTTGGCTACTCGGACGAGATGCCATTCATTTAGGCGCAAGCGGACTGGTATTTGGCTACATTGGCTTTTTGCTGGCAGGGGCGTATGTGGGGCCTACGGTGCTGACGTTGGGGTTGGCGATAATTGTGTTTTGGATGTACGGCTCACAGTTGTGGGGCATGTTGCCTCGAACGAGTGAGGATAGAGTTTCTTGGGAAGGGCATCTGTTTGGGTTTGCGGGAGGGATTGTGGCGGGGTTGGAACCGGGGCTTTTGGGGCGCGTGGGTGAGCGGCTAGTGGCGCTACTCTTGAATTAAGCTTGAACGCAGCAAATGAGAGGAATGGGGGCGAGTCAGGCGCGCGAGTATGACGTTTTGCAGGTGGGTATAGCGGGGCGGTACCCAAGTTAATTGTGAATTTAGGTTATATTTGGCTTTATGTGGCAGCTTTGAATACGCCAGTGCTAAGTCGTGTTTTTTTCAAGGGAATGTTGCTATGAAATCTTTAGTATTGGGCGGTTTGTCTGCGCTATTGTTGGCGGGCTCTGGCTGGCTATGCACAGAGGCAAATGCGCAGGTGTTTTCGTCTCAGCGCTCGGGTGCCCCCCAAGGCACTAACCAAAGCGCTAATCAACGAGTGGCTCAGGATGCTGTGCAGGGAACCTCAGCGCTGCGAACTACGTTAGCGCGGGACGAAACGCTGTATTTGAATAAAGACAACACCTATAGTTATGACCTGGTGCTACGTTCGATGGCAGATGTCGGCGGGCAGCGTTTGCCGGTAGGGGCAATCGTGCGTGGTCAGTTTGAGCCTGCTGAAGGCGGTTTGGTATATGTGGCGAATTCGGTTGAGGTCGCAGATCGCATTATTCGGCTAAATGCCACTTCGGGCTTGCTGCGCGATCGCAAAGATCCTCGACAAACTTCGACGGGCGCAGTTTTAACCGACGCTGCAATTGGCGCAGCCGGTGGCTATGTGCTAGGTGAGGTACTAGGCAATGCGGATGTGTGGGAAATCGTCGGTGGGGCCGCAGCGGGCGTTGTAGTCGGCAATACCACGGCTCCGCTGACAGTGGTAATTCGCCCAGAAGATGAGATTATGTTGTACTCCAATTAATCGGTTGAATCAGTTGAATTGGTTGAATCGGTTCAATCGGGTTAGATAGCTCAGCCTCATTCAATCCAATGAAGGCAACAGGGAGGGCAACAGAATGACTGCATTGCCCCCCTGCCTCCCAAGAAGTCTGGTGGGTTCTAAATCCGGCATCCCCCAAACTTGCAGGATCAATCTAAACCGGAGAATCAATTAGCCCTGGATGATCCTCGGGTCTAGGGCCAGGAGCATCCCAATGAAAGCGGCGATCGCCTTCTGCAATCGGCAAATCGTTAATGCTTGCTTCCCGGCGGCGCATCAGGCCTGATGCGTCAAACTCCCAGTTTTCATTTCCGTAGGCGCGATACCACTGTCCGGCTGTGTCATGCCACTCGTACTGAAAGCGAACGGCAATGCGGTTGTCGCCAAATGCCCATAGCTCTTTAGTCAGTCGGTAGTCTAATTCTTTTTCCCATTTGCCCTGCAAAAAGGTGCGAATCGCCTCTCGCCCTTGAAATATCTCTGATCGATTGCGCCAGTGGCTATCTTCAGAATAGGCCATCGAAACTCGCTGAGCGTCTCGACTGTTCCAGGCATCTTCCGCCATTCGGACTTTTTTAGTTGCGGTTTCACGGGTAAAGGGAGGAACTAACTGGGGGGCTGACATCGGCGATCGCTCCTAAAAAAAATACAAACTCAAAAAATACATATCTCACTTATTAAACAAGTGAATTCATTTCCCTATTAGGACAATCTTTGGAAAAAGTAAGACTTTTTTACGCAGCTAATGGTCTAGCTCATGGTCTTTATGCTTTAATTTTGGTTTCCTAACATCGGTACTAAAGGTAGTATCACCTTAAAAGTCGTCCCTACACCCAACTTACTTTCTACCTTAATGTCACCTTTTTGCAGATCTACAAACTGCTTTACAATGCTCAAGCCTAGGCCTGTTCCCGGTACATTACTCACATTTTTTCCTCGATGGAAAGGCTCAAACAAGTAGGGATAGTCCTCAGGGAAAATGCCTCGTCCGTAGTCTTTAACGACAAAAATCGCTCGATGCTTGCGTTGTGAAAGAGAAAGCTGAACAGTAGTCTCTTTTGGGCTGTAGCGAATTGCATTAGAAAGCATGTTAGCGAGTATAGAGCGCAGTAGCGTGGGGTCAATTTCTGCCATGAGGGGTTTAAACCTACCGGTAAACTGGAGGCGATCGCAGCTCAGCGAAAACTCCTGCAACAACGCCTGACAAAACTGGGTTAAATCCATCGGCTGCGGGCTAATCGTCAAACGCTTAGCTTCGATTTTGCCTAACACCAAAATATCGTCAATCATTTGAGTCATCCGCTCAACATTGGCGGCAACGCTCAATAAATATTGCTGCTTTTGTTCGGCAGACATTTGCTTGTCGTAGCGACCCAGCGACGATACCGACAGCGCAATATTGTTCAGCGGATTGCGAAACTCATGGCACACCATCGACACCAACCGAGACTTCAGCTTGCTCAGCTCCTTCAAGTGCTCATTGGCGGTATATAGCTCAGCTGCGCGCGATCTAACCTTTAGCTCTAAGTCTTCATTCGTTTGCTGCAATATCGACTCAGCCCATTTTCGCTGAGTGATATCTCGAAAGGTCACCACAGCACCAATCACTTGCCCTTGCTCGTCTCGCATTGGTGTACTAATGTATTCCACCGGAAAGCTCGTGCCGTCTTTGCGCCAAAAAGTTTCATCGGCAACGCGGTGAGTACTGCCATCATTCAAGGCGGCATAAATCGGACAGTGCTCTTTAGGATAATGAGAACCGTCAGGATGCGAATGGTGCAGCACCTCATGCATAGACTGACCAAGCAAATCCTGAATATCCCAGTCAATCATGTCAGCCGCCGCTGGGTTGGCAAAGGTCACATTGCCCTGCAAGTCGAGCCCATACACACCTTCTCCAACGGCATTCAAAATAAGCTGATGCTGCCGCCGTAGCGCTTCTAGCTCTTGTGCTTTTGGATGATTATCTTTCAACAACATTTAAGGCCTACAGGAAATAGTGAAAAGCACATACAACACGCATTAAGCATGACCATAAGGATGACAATGCGATCGCCTTTGCATGAGAGCGAGCACAACATTGTAGCTAATTACACCGTAATCCATCGACATAATATTGTAATCATAGAACCAGTGCCTCAGTAAGACGATACAGCTCATAGTCCTTACAGTTCATAGTCCTTACAGCCCATATCCTTCAAGTCTGACAGCATAGCTGGATAAAACAGCTCACTAAAAAAAACAATGCCCACAAAAATCCTGGTAATTGAAGACGAAGACGAAACAAGAGAAATTTTTCTTCGGAGCTTAGCCTTTGAGCAGTTTAACGCGATGGGTGCTAAAGATGGCGAAACAGGAGTGGAATTGGCTATGCGACATAGACCAGATTTAATCATTTGCGACATCATGATGCCACAAATGGATGGCTATGGCGTGCTCACAAAGCTGAGATCACAAGAGAAAACGCTGTCGATTCCCTTTATCTTTTTGACAGCGAAAGTAACGATGGAAGAGCTACGGCTCGGCATGGGGTTGGGTGCTGATGACTACCTCACTAAACCTTGCACAATTGAGCAGTTTTTGAGCGCAATTTCTACCCGACTTAGACGAAACCAAGAAATTAGAGAGCCGAGTAAATTAATCCCACAGCCCACCTATCCCCCGACTCAGCCCAACGCGCTGTCTGACATATTTCCCGACTGCCCCAAACTCAGACCCGTCTTTCAATTCATTGACAACCACTATCAGCAGCCTATTTACCTCAGCGACATAGCCCAGGCCGCTGGCTATTCGCCCGCCTATTTAACCAACCTTGCTCAAAGCCACACTGGCAAAACAATTAAACGATGGATTACCGAACGACGGATGGCTCAAGCTCGGCGGTTACTAAAAGATAAAGCGCGGTCTGTAAAGCAGATCTCTGAAGAAATTGGCTATGCGGATGCCGGCTATTTCACCCGCCAGTTTCGTAAATTGCATGATGTGACTCCAAAAGTATGGCGAGAAAAAAATGTTCTTTAGAATCTAGCTTTCCAGAATCCCGCTCTTTAACACCTATCTTATGCAGCCTGATAAAACTGCAAAACGAGATTAATTTTGTAGCAATTGCAACAAAATTAGACAACTCTGTAACAACCGTCACCAAATGAATTGAGTCGATCTCAGGAATCTTAAAAAAATCCTACTTCTTTGCGCATATAGTCCTATTTATCAATCTCTTTTTCGATATAGATTAGCAACCAATAGATTAAAGCGTTATTTCTCGCACGCCTTAGGCGAATAAAATTATGGTTTTGACCTCGGCACACGCGCAACAAAAGTTGCATACCAATTATCGCAGTAATCTCTTAGGTAATTCCTTAACGGGCGCTGCTGCCCCCTGTAGTTGCGATGCCTGCGTAGGCGTTAACTTTTCTCGCGACCATTGGGAATTTTTGCAAACCATGCCTACCGATCCGGTAGATATGGTAGGCGACCTTGCCAAAATGGGACTCTATAAAGATCAGCAGCTAAAAGTTGCCGATAAGGTGAACGCCTATGAGCTGCGCAAGGCACTGTTGCTAAAAACAGCGGGTAAAGGCGACCCCAATAGAGAGAAACTTGTATTGGCCCTTGCTAAACAGGCAGGTGGCATTGAAAATGCTTTTGCGGCTGCCTTTGGGCCTCAGGCTGGTTTGTTTTTTGCCGACTCTATTCGCGGCAGTGGCGCAACCCGGCGAGAATTTTTAAAAAACCTGGCGATTGGTGCAGCCATGGTAGCACTGACAAACTGCGCTTCGCCAGAAGACCCAGCAGCGGTAGAAGAGAGCGCAGATGTCGATGTCTCTACCCTAGAAAAAACAGATCTCAAGATCGGCTTTATCCCCATCACCTGTGCAACGCCCATCATTATGTCGGAGCCACTGGGTTTTTACAAAAAATACGGATTTAATGCCGAAGTTGTAAAAATGCCGAGCTGGGGCGCAGTGAGAGATTCGGCGATCGCAGGCGAACTCGATGCATACCACATGCTAGCGCCCATGCCCATCGCCATGACCCTCGGATTAGGTTCTAGCGCCTTTGGCGTAAAGCTCGCCAGCATCGAAAATATCAACGGTCAGGCCATTACCGTAGCCAACAAGTACAAAGGCCAAATCAACTCTCCAGCCGACTTCAAAGGCTTCACCATTGGCGTGCCGTTTCCTTACTCTATGCACAACCTGCTGCTGCGCTACTATCTAGCCGTCGGCGGTGTAGATCCAGATGTAGATGTAAAAATTCGCCCTGTTCCCCCGCCGGATAGTATTGCTCAGCTCATTGCGGGTGATATTGACGCCTACCTCATGCCCGATCCGTTCAACCAGCGAGCAGTGTATGAAGACGCTGGTTTTATCTTTAAGCTCACCAAAGATATTTGGCCTGGCCATCCCTGTTGTGCCTTTGCCGCCAGCGATCAGTGGATAGATGCTAACCCCAACACCTTTAGAGCGCTCAATAAGTCCATCATTGAGGCCGCTGGCTACGCTAGCGATCCGGCCAATCGCTCAGAAATTGCCCAAGCGATTTCTGAGCGGGCCTTTCTCAACCAGCCAGTTGAAGTCGTCGAAGCAGTGCTCACCGGTAACTTTGAAGACGGCCTAGGCAATACGCTCAACGTGCCCGACCGAATTGATTTTGATCCCTATCCCTGGCAGAGCTTTGCCAACTGGATATCTTCTCAGCTAGTTAGATGGGACTTGCAGGGCGACGGCAAAGCTGCTCAAGAAATTACTGATGAAACCTACAACACCATAGGCGAAGAGGTGTTTCTGACAGACCTAGCCAGAGACTTGGCTAAAGAAGTTGGGCTAAATCCACCCACAGAAGTCTACCGACTCGAAAAGCTAGAGAGCGACACCTTTGACCCTCAAAAACCAGGCGAATACATCAAAAAGCAGATTGAAGAATATGGCGTTTAGAATATGGCATTTAAAGGGACAACGAACGATATGACGCTCAGTAATGCAAGCTTAAACAAGCTCAAAGTATCAGACAGCAGCCAATCTCCCTGGCTAAATGAAAATGTCAAAGCAGCCGGGCTTTTCCTATTCTCACTGGCTTTGTTTTTAGGAGCGTGGGAGCTAGCCGCTAATATGAACTGGCTCACCAAAGGTATGCCAACCGCTTCTAAAACCATTGAAGAGCTATGGTGGTGGTCAACCAATCCTTTTTTTGACAATGGGCCAAACGATTTGGGGATTGGCTGGAATCTATTGATTAGCCTTCGACGGGTAGCGATTGGCTACACACTAGCCTCCCTGATTGCGGTGCCACTGGGTATTGTAATTGGCATCTCGCCGATCGCCTACAAGGCATTTAACCCTTACATCCAGCTGCTCAAGCCGGTGTCACCCCTTGCTTGGCTACCGCTGGGCCTCTACATTTTTAGAGACTCAGAGCTAACCGGTGTGTTCATCATTTTAATCTCTAGCATATGGCCAACGCTAACCAATACAGCCTTTGGGGTGGCCAATGTGAGCCCTGAGTATTTAGATGTTTCTAAAACGCTAGGGGCCTCTAAGCTGCGAACCATCTTTAAGATTATTATTCCGGCAGCTTTGCCAAATATCGTTTCTGGTTTGCGCATTAGTATGGGTATTTCTTGGCTGGTGATTGTTGCCGCTGAAATGCTCTTAGGGACAGGGTTAGGCTACTTTATTTGGAATGAGTGGAACAATCTCTATATTCCCAATATTTTGGTTGCCATTTTCATTATTGGTTTAGTTGGTCTCATTTTAGACAGTGTTTTTGCTGCATTCGAAAAGTTTGTTGCGTTTGGTCGTCAGTCATGAGTTTAGCGTCTCCCAAGTTTACCCGTCCTTCTCTTAGTCATTCAACTAGCGATCTAACCCACGACGCCGTGCCCTTACAACATATCGACGAACCGACCGTCCCCTCAGCACAGCTCTCTATCAAAAACGTAACCAAGGTATTTCAAGGGAAACAGGATCTTTTTAGTAAACTCTCTCGTAAAACGAGCCGTGACTTTACAGCCATTGAAGATATCACATTAGATATCGAACCCAATACCTTTGTCTCTATCATTGGCCCTTCTGGCTGCGGTAAATCTACGCTGCTCAATATGATTGCGGGCCTTTCTGATATTAGCAGCGGCGAGATTTTTCTGAATAACCAGCCAATTAAAGGGCCTGGGCCTGACCGGGGCATGGTGTTTCAAAACTATGCGCTAATGCCTTGGATGAGTGTTGAGGAAAACATTCGCTTTGCTGTAGAGACGGTTTATCCTAAGATGCCGCCTAAACAGCTCACGCGCATCATTAAAGAAAACATTCAGCTAGTAGGGCTCACCGGCGCAGAAAAAAAGCATCCTCACGAGCTTTCGGGTGGAATGCGACAGCGGGTGGGCATTGCCCGAGCACTGGCGATTAATCCTCAGATCTTGCTGATGGATGAACCCTTTGGGGCGCTAGATGCGCTGACTCGAGGCTTTTTGCAGAGTGAGGTTGAGCGAATTTGGGAGCAGCAACGTAAAACGGTAATTATGATTACCCATAGCATTGAAGAAGCTCTGCTGCTGTCAGATCGCATTGTGATGATGACCAAGGGGCCCGCAGCTCAGGTCAATGAGATTTTGGAGGTTCCTTTTCCGCGTCCGCGCAATCGAGAAACCATTGATCAGCATCCGGCCTACCATTCGCTCAAAACTGAGATGGAACGTCATCTGTTTCGAGAGACGCAGGCAGTGGAAGCAGCGCGTATCCGCTGATATGTTGAGTCTATATTGAGCGGCGGTTACTCGCGCGTAGATGTGTAAAATTGAACAGATTTCGCAAGTTGTGCAAGTTGTGCAAGTTGCACAACTTGCATTGATAAAATCTGTTCGGAACCGTAATCATTCATCTGTAATTTTTTAATTTAGAGGATTTTAATCATGGCAACGTCAGAAATTACGACAAAACTGTTGGCTGCTAAAAAAGAGAAGGGACTGAGCTTTGCTGACTTAGAGGAAAAGCTAGGCTTTGATGAGGTCTGGATTGCTTCGGTCTTTTACCGTCAGGCGAGTGCTTCGCCAGAAGAAGCGAGTAAAATGGTAGAGCTATTAGGGCTAGGGCCAGAGTTTGCTGAGGCTTTAACCGAATATCCGCTAAAGGGCGGCCTAGATCCGTTGGTTCCCACTGATCCTTTAATCTACCGCTTTTATGAGATTATGCAGGTGTATGGAATGCCGATTAAAGCGGTAATACATGAAAAGTTTGGCGATGGCATTATGAGTGCGATTGACTTTTCGGTTGATGTGGAAAAAGAAGCCGATCCGAAGGGCGATCGCGTTAAGGTCATTATGTGTGGTAAGTTCTTGCCTTACAAGAAATGGTAGTCAAGAGAGTACTCACAGAGAGTACTCACAGAGAGAACTAAAACTACTACAAGATAAAACCGCTATAAAATGAAAGGAATGAGAAGGCAGCAAAGACTCTAGTTGTTTGCCTTCTCATTTCTTGTGTTTTAGGCGATCTTTTAAGCTATTCTGTTTTTCTGAACAGCTACTTTCGGCGGAGCCTGAGTGAATCTTCTTAAGTTCTGTTCATATTGAGCGATCAGATCGGCTTTGATTAGGTTTCGGCTCGAATTAATGGGCCGAGTGCGAACGCCGCAAGCTTTGGCAATATTGGCCTTTCGCAAGTCACTGACTTTCCATTGTTTCCAATTGACAGGCTCACAGCTAATAGCGTGTTGCGTGATGAGCGTGTTTTTCTGAGATTTAATGACCTTTGTCACCTCAGTTATAGGCAAAGCTGGGGCAATCAGAGGCAGATCGAGTGAGTTTTGCGTTGAGAGAATAGACTGAGATGTAACAGGCTGTTCAAGAGCGGGTTTGAGAGTGAGTTTGAGAGCGGGCTCAAGAAGAGCCTGTTCGACCGCGACTTCAACAGGCTTTTTAGCAGATGGAAAAATATCTATTTGAATCGTACCTGGATGTGAGCGAGAAAGCGATCGCCTAACCACATACAGACTCAATGCGTAGGTAAACCAAATTTCAGAGCCATATATTAGGCCAGTAATCGCAGCGGTTAGAGCCTGATCAATCAGTTTAATATTCATGGGTTTCTGCCGATTGCTATTAAAAAAAGTTGCCTTAGCCGATAATGAGTTCGCTGTCTTAGTAGTACTATTGAACTATATCTTAGTTGTGAAAAAAACGCACCTAAATATTTTGATCAGTAATTTTTGATCAGCAATATTTTGATCAGTGTTTGAGCTTTGCAATGTTGTAGGCACAGCTGACTCTGTTCATTGGGCTCTGTTCATTAGACTCTGTTCATTAGGCTCTGTTCATTAGACTCTGTTCATTTAACGCTTTGCAACGGCTGAGAGTTCAACGCATTTAGGCTGCTGAGCCGATGGATCACACCCATACCCAGCTGAGTATTGCAACCGACCGGGCAATAGCGAGTAAAGTCAGCCAAGGTATTGAGTCTTTGGATAATCAGCGCATCACTGTCGTCAGTGATGCGGAAGCTAATATGCCCGAGGCAGCCTGTGATAGGTTCTGAGAGGCTACGCCGAAAGATTTGGGTGAGTTGAGTCTGAATGTTGAAATAGGTAGGGAAAATGTTATCAATGAGCCGAGGCGCAAAGGCAAGACCGCTATAGCAATTCCAACGCCTTCTTAACGTTTGAAAGACGGCTTCGACAGTAGGTAAGGCTGTGATTCGACCGGCCTGCTCAAAAACAGTCGGCGTAATGAACTGGAAATGAATATTGCGATCGCCAGCAGAAGCCTGTTCGTAAATATCGCGGTAACTACAGCTAGAAGCCCAATCTTGCTGAGGAATCCCTGTAGTCAGCCCATTGCTGGGCAAATCGGCAGCGATGCTATGAATCATAACTCGGCCAGAACCCAGCGGAAAGCATTCGTTTTGTAGCTGGTTCCACAAAAAAATGAGATGGTCAAACAGGCCATCATCTAAAAAAGAGATTCGCCACCAGCAAGCTGTATTAGGCGCAATAGGCTGATCATGGCCGTACTGAAGATGTAAAGTTTGAGGCGCTATCTGAAGCGCTTTAGCGGGTTGTTGAAGGGCTCCTTTTTTAACTTGCTTTGGAGCCTGCTGTGTTTGCTCAAGATGGGTCGTTTTCTCCTCCTTGAGCAAATATAAGTTTCCTGATGCGTCGGAGGGTTCATTGAGCTGAAGAGCACTCAGGCTGTAAGCGCGATTTTGTTCATCTCGACATAGTGCATTTCCCAACTGTGGATCTACAGTCTTTACCAGGTTGAAAAACAGCTGTTGCAGCACGTATCCCTGAAGATGCTCTCGAGGAATAGCTGATTGTGTGACTAAGTTGAGAACAATACTCTGAGGCATACGTTTTAAGTCGTAATTTGCAAATGCTGAAAGTGGGAAAACCAGATGGGTTTAAGGTTTAGATGCACGACACTCATGCAAAAGACAAATAAGATGAGGAAAAAGTGTTAGATGAACTAGAAAATTTATCTAATCTTTACATTTAGACCTTTACGATAAGGCTCTTTAGATCAATCTAGTTAGGCCTGCTTGAGCGCTAAAATCCGGTGAGCATAAGCATTATGCTACCTGCGGCACAAAGTTTTTAAAAAGCTAAGCGCCAAGAAAATGGGTTACCGAGAAAAGTATTTATAAAGTGTTTATAAAGCGAGGATTAAATAGGTGGCAGTAAGACGAGCTGTAATGAGTTTGATAGCAATGACCGCCTTTTTTCTCAGCCTTTGGATAGTGTTGCCTGCGCCCAATCTCTTCTTTTTAAGGCTAGCGGTCGGCGCACCTGAAATTAGCCCTTTGCTGGCATTAGTGGCCTTGCTATTGCTAATAATCAACATTTGGCAGCGAAAAAACGCGAAAAAACGCGAAAAGAGCCTCTTTAGAGGCGTAATTGGGTACCGCTTATTCATTGCAATGCTAATGGTGACGGTGGCTTTAAGTAGCTGGCCGCTGTTAGGTCAGTCTACAGTCGTGGCGCAAGCCGAACAGTCGATGGCCGCCACAATATCGCTTTCCGGCTCAGCTTGAAGATGTCCAGGCAGCACTAGCCTTTGTCGGCGATCGCGCCAATGAGTATGAAATTAATCGCGATCGCGTGGCCCTGTTGGGCTGGTCGGCAGGCGCACATTTAGCCCTGCTAGCAGGCTTACATCTGCTGCGATCGCAGAGCCACTGACTATACGCAGCATTGTGGACTACTATGGCCCAATCGATTTGGCCGCAGGTTATACCGACCCACCCGTCCCCAGACCCGATAAATGTCAAACAGGTACTAGCCGACTTCATGGGCGGCACCCCCCACGACCTACCCGCAGCCTACGCCGCAGCCTCATCCATTACCTACGCAACATCAGCCCCACCGCAATCCCTGCCAACCGTTTTGCTCCTTTACGGTGGCAGGGATCACTTAGTCAAATCTCGGTTTGGCAAGCAAATGTACAATGCGCTCATTGCCTCCGACAATCAGGCAATATTTATTGAAATACCCAGGGCCGAACATGCCTTTAACGCAGTGTTTAACGGCGTGAGTAATCAGCTAGCCCTACACTTTATCGAACGATTTTTGTCCGTTTCTTTGACCACTTCGTTTTAGGGAAATTGAGTGATACGCTTCAGTACAGCTACTGAGGAAAATACGAGCTTAGGAGCCAGAATCTGGAGATAGAAGCCGTAATAAAGCTAGCAGCAAGGGTGTCACCAACATAAGGAACGCTATGAGCTTACAAACAGCACATCGGAAAAGTTTGCGTTTGACGACAGGCGTCAGGCTAATGGCGTGGCTACTAGCAGGGCTTTTGCCTGCCCAAATAGCTGAAGCGGCCTCTATTCATCAAGCCTCTATTCATAAACTTGAGCAAGAACTTGAGCAGGAAGATGCGATCGCATCTTCGCTTGCAAAGAGTCACTCAAAATCTTGTCAGCCCCCGTTTTCTTGCAGAAGCACCTCGGCAAAAACAGCAGAAGAGCTGCCTGATCTAGACGCACCTATCGCTCGCGGCCCCATCATACGCGAAATGAGTGAGCTTACCGAAGCCGATGGCACAACAATTATTTTGCCGCCCAATTACGACCCTCGCAAGCCCTATCCAGCCCTAGTGCTGATGCCCTACACCAACCGCACCGCGCTTCATCTGTTCAACTGGAGCATTTACGATGCGTATCACCGGCAAACAGAAGATTCTTTTATTATTATCATGCCGCCAGGGCAGGGAAGCGCTGCCAACTGGTCAGGCGCAGGATGGGAGTCGCTAGTGAGCGAATATGAGCGCTATATCCAGCAAGCGTTAGATCCTTTGGTTAAAAAGTACAACATTAGCCGCGAGCAGCTTGTTATTGGTGGTTTTTCGTTAGGAGGAGACTTAAGCTGGACGCTGAGCCTACGTAATCCAGATATCTTTAGCGGTGCTATTGTTTTAGGCAGCATGTCAACCTATCGCAACGACCAAAACGCCAGCCAGCTGGCTGATAGAGACTTTCGCTACTTTATGGCGATAGGCAGCTACGATGGCAACAAACACGCTATGAACAGCGCGATCAATACTTTAGATATGCAGACTATTGACTATCACTATGAAGAAGTTGGCAATGCAGGACACGGCGATTTGCCCGAGAGAATGCAGCGCGACTTATTCTTATCAGCGATGGATTATGTCTTGGCTAATTTTTAGGGACAGAAATATTTGAGGTGGTTTTGAGGCGATTGTTAAGGCGCAAAGAGTTAAATCATAGCGTTGAAGAAAACGGCCAAAAGAAATCACAGTGTTGGGCCTCGGGTGCCCCAAAAAACTCTCTTTTCTGTAAAAATACGTGGTTTTTATAGAGATTATCGAAACTAAATAGAAAAATCTCTGTGGTTCTACTCCTTTATCCGTTTGAGTGTGTTTATTAGCACATGTGGGTAGCCTAATTAGCACGGAGCTTTACACAGTCATTCTCACAATTCACACTTTGCCGAGCATTTCTACCGTATGTATCTGTGTCCTTTTAGTTAAGTGATACGGTTGTGTCTTAGAAATATTTGGGGTTTAGTACTACGGGAATTGCTTTTTGATTGTTGAGCAACCGACCGTTTTAGCTATATTCTCCTAACTCATATGATTTATAGAAAAAAGAGTTCTGTGTCACAGAACTTTTCCGATTTATCCTACTTAAAAATAAAATCACGGCTAGCGCTCAGCATTTTTGGTCTTACTTTAGGAACAGCTTTAGGAACAGCTTTAGGAACAGCTTTAGGAACAGCTTTAGGAACTGTTGAAAAAGCAACCAGTCCTATTTTCTCTTTTCAAGAACATTTGACCGGGAGCCTTGAAATTAGCCATCTAATAGCAGGTTTGCCGACTATTGCGGCTTCTCCCGTATCAACACAAACGCTTTGGCAGTCAAAAGAAATCAGAGGCATTTACTTAAGCCGGTATCAGGTAACAGGCAGCGCCAGCGAAAAAACCATTCGCGATCGCGTCCGTTACTACAAAGCGCAAGGTATCAACACCATCATTCACGGCGTATGGGGCAATGGCTGCCCAATGTACCACAGCGAAGTGATGCAAGAGACTTTTGGGCTAAAAAGCTGTCCTAATGCCTTTCACGAAGATTGGCTAGATTGGATGTTGGATGAAGCACACAAACAAGACATGCAGGTTCATGCCTATTTTGAAAAAGGAATTAAGCTAGATAAAAATAGTCCGATTTTCGCTCAAGCGGTTGACAATAACTGGTTTGTTCCTGGCATAGATAGAACCTACGCTGGGGTCGATCACTATTTGTTAGATGTGACTAATCCAGAGATTAGTGATTTCTTTAGCCAGATATCAGCAGAGTTTGTTAAGCGCTATCCCAACATTGACGCCGTACAGTGGGATGACTACCTCGGCTACTACGACGGCCTGCCCGGTAATGTTGATCGCACCGATTCGCTGACGCGTTTTGTAAAGCGGATGCGAGAAAGTATCAAAGCAGCCAATCCTAACGTGAGTTTTGACTTATGCCATCATAATCCTTACTGGAGCGATCGCTATTTTGACGCTGACTGGACGAACTGGGACACCGATAGAGCATTTATTCAGGCTTATAACGACGGTAACTTTTCAGATGAAATTGCGATCGCCGAAAACTACTCAGGCGTCGCCATTACCGAAAATCAGCTCTACCATATGGATTCGCTGCTGCGCAATGAAAACATCAAAAGCATTTTGATCTTTCCTTTAAGCGGGAATCCAGAAGAAGCCGCTAGACGCTTGCGTCAGTATACCTCTGGCCAGTAGCGAAAAGCGATCGACCAGCCGCTAAAACTGGTCGATCAAACTACTGGTCGATCAAACTACTGGTCGTTAAAACTGGTAATCCATGCTGAAGTACAGAAAAGCATCCTGGTTACTATCCCCAGGCTCATTGATTTCAATCAGCGGAATGCCCACATCTAGGCGAGCTTGCACATTTTCGACCAAATTGGTGACTAAACCCACCCCTGTACCGAGTAAAAACCGTTGCTCGCTGGTATTGGCACCCACATTCCATACGCCACCAGCATCTAAAAACGGGGCAATCTGCACTGCATTTGAGCCATCTTCATTACGCAGCGCCGTAATGCGATGTTCAATTGAGGCACGGAAGCCGTTATCGCCAAAGCGGGCGTTTTGGCTGTAGCCGCGTACAGAATTTGCGCCCCCAATAATAAACTGATCGGCGCCCAGAAGACTGTCTGCGGAAAGCTGAACGCTGCCCTGCATAATCAAAAAGTTGTCGCGATTAATCACTTGGGCTCTTTGAATTTGGCCCAGCCAGCTAAAGAATTGGCCATCGGCTTGGCCATCGGGTCGATCGGTGGCGTTTAGCAGGCCAGTGCCGATGTTGAAGTGCGATTGCAATCTCCAAGCCCCCGATCTATCCCGCTTTAAATAATCTTGACCAAACTGAAACACGCTAGTGCTGGTAGCGTCGATCACAATATCGCTAATTAGGGTTTCTCCGGTGCGATGGCGAAATCCGAGTGAAAAGGCCAGCTCTTCATTGGGCTGGCGAATCACCGGTTGACGGTAGATGAGTTCATAGGTGCTAGATGAACCTTGCACATCTAGATCGGCGAGTTCTTCAGAAATGAGATTGAACGAGCTAGGCAAGTAGCGGGCCCCAAGCGTGCCATCCATCGCATTGAGCGGCACATCATAGGTAATGCCATAGTTAGTAGCGCCGCCTGCGGTACTGCGATAGGCCGACAGTGCTAGGCGATCGCCTAGCCCCAAAAGATTGTTGAAATTAGTTTCGATGCCCATGCGAGCGATACCGACACTCTCTGGAGAGTGGGTATCTATCGAGGCTCGACCCGACAACAAGGGCGTCTCGCGTACGCGCACAATCAGGTCGCTTTTGCCTTCACCAGTACCGGCTCGCAAACTCGCTTCTATTTGGTCAATGAGTGGATCAGCGCGAAGGAGCTGAAGCTGAGATTCAAGATCGACCTGGTTGAGAGGGGTGCGGTTAGCCAGATTGATGCGATCGCGCACATAGCTTTCCAGCCGGCGCGTCCCTTCAATCTGAATATCTTCGAGTTCGCCTTCAATCACACGAATCTGCACCACGCCGTCTGTAATGGTTTGCTCACCTAAGACGGCTCTAGAGGTGATGTAGCCCAACCGCAGATAAAGCCTCGTGATATCGTCAGCAACTTGACGCAGTTCGCGCAGGCCGAGGCTGCTGCCTTCGTAGGGCGCCACGATAGGATCAAAATCTTGATCCTCAAAAACGCTGCTACCCACCACTTGAATCTCAGCAACGGTGACTTGCTCAAGGTTACTAGAGGGGATGGGCTGCGTTTCAGGCGGTTCTGATGGCAGTTCTGATGGCAGTTCTGATGGCAGTTCTGATGGCGGTTCTAGCTCGGCCTCAGGTAAAACAGATGGCTGCTCAGGCAAAGGAAGCAGTTCGTTTTCAGATTCAGAAAATTCGCTAGAGGGAGCGTTTTGGCTAACCAGTAGGCGATCGAGCTTATCTAAATTATTACTTTCTGAGGGAGTACTTTCTGATGAAGGTAGGTCAATCGCTAAAACAGGCCGTGCGATCGCCGCTAAGCCACTGCTAACAAGGCCCAATATCGCAAAGCATTGCGCAAACTGCCCGAATCTCATTCTTATTTGGTTTGTTGGGCTAAGAGACGGTTACAAGATGCCCAGATCTATAAGTGCTACCAACAAAAATTGAATCATTCAAAGATTCGGCCTTCGGCTTAAATGGCTTAAATGGCTTAAATGTCCATCCTGAGAAAGAAGAAATTGAGAAACCAACGCTGTAGGGTTGCTTCAATCAAAAGTTCATCACTTACAAAAATTCCCTCACAAAAAGGACGCTTATGGCCGCTGATCAACCGCTAACCGGAATTGATTTAATTGACTGCGCTAAGGCAAACGCTACCCAAAGCCTGGCTAAAGCTACGCAGCTCTGTGGCTATGGAAGCGATACTAGCCGCTTTCAGTTGGCGCTTAAGCAAGCAGGGAAAGAAATGGGCGTTGAGCTAGATAGCCTTGACGATCTTATTACCGATCAGTTCAGAGTTAAGCAGACCCAAGGGTTAGAGATCGCCCCTGATAGCACTGAAGATCTGTGAGTATGCCTACTTCCCCATGCCCGGAATAAAGCTAGTGCTAATTCGCTTAATGACTCGATTGGCAATATCAGCATAGCTAATTTCGCCCGCCAAAATTTGGCCCAGTCGCTTGGTTGCCGTCGGGCGCGTAATCCCGACCCGATAGCCAATTTTAGGGACTCGAAAAAATACCGCAGCAATTCGCTGGGCCCACTGCATGTCAGCCCCCCAGTTCTCGTGAATGGTTTGACTGTAGCCCGCTAGCGCCTGCTCGTTGCCATTCAGTGCTTGATCAATCGCTTTGGCCGCCATCACCCCGCTAAACATAGCCGGTCGAATTCCTTCTGCCGTGAGGGGATCGACAATGGCAGCGGCTTCTCCTACTAGGAGCGATCGCTCACCATGTAGCGGCCAGTTCCCATCCCATAGCTTCAGCGGATGGGTATGCAGTATGCCGTCTTCAAAGGTTGCGCCGAACTCAGGCGCGTACTTTTGCAAAGGCGTTTTGAGATCTTTAAGCGAATCACCAATAAAGCTACTCACGCCGATAGAATAGCCCTGTTGCTTCGGAAAGCTCCACAGGCAACCATTTTTAGCAAGGCCAAACTCAAAGCTAAAAGCGCCGTCCTGTACAGGCGCTTCAGTATTAATTTCTAAAACGCCCGCTTCTCGAACCTTGTGTGCAGGAAACCCTAGCCAGCCAGCCATAGGGCCTTTAGCACCATCGGCCGCAATAATGTAGCGGCCAAAGAACGACCCATGGGCCGTATTGACCTGCCAGCCGTCGCCGGTTTGAGCAATGCCGGTAACCACCGTTTGATCCTTAACTTCAGCGCCTTGGGCTTTGGCTTGATCAATTAAAAATTGATCGAATACTTCGCGCCGCACGCTCCAAATAGGATCGGTTTCTAGCTGTGCGTCAATGGCATCACCGAGTTTCCAGGTGTAGCGCACCCGCTTGATTTGGCTGTCGATAGCGGGCGCAAAGTCGAAGTCAAACCACTGAGCAACGCTAGGCGACACTGCTCCGCTACAGGGCTTGTAGCGAGGGAGCGCTGACTTTTCTAGCAGCAGGACGGAGCGGCCTGCTTTGCTCAGGTGATAGGCCGCTGAGCTACCGGCAGGGCCGCCGCCGACAATGATGCAGTCGAGCATAGGTATTATTAAAACCGTCTATTAAAACCGTCTGATTAAACCGTCTGATTAAACCGTCTGAATCGCTTTCTCTTTGTCGGCCAATGCCTTGTCAATTTGAGCGGTGTATTTATCCGTCAGCTTTTGCACTTCGTCTTGCATATCGCGAGACTCGTCTTCTGAGATATCGCTGTTTTTTTCCATAGACTTGGCTAGGTCAATGCCGTCGCGGCGAACGTTACGGATGGAAACGCGGCCTTCTTCGGCATATTTAGCGGCGAGCTTGACAAACTCTTGACGGCGCTCGGTGGTTAAAGGCGGAATGTTCAGCCGAATGATGGAGCCGTCATTATTCGGGACAAGGCCTACATCTGAGAGTGAAATAGCCTTGGAAATTAGCTGCACTGAGCTAGGGTCAAACGCTTGAATCATGAGGGTGCTAGCGTCGGGCGTGGTGATATTGGCTAGCGACTTTAAGCTGGTGGGGCTACCGTAATAGTCCACCGTAATTTTGTCGAGCAGCGAGGCGCTAGCGCGACCCGTACGAATGGTGTTAAAGGCACGCTGAGTAGACTCAACGGCTTTTTGCATGGCGTCTTCGACTTCGCCTAAATCAGCTAACTTCACAGGACTCTCCCACAATTGTTCCGATAGGTTCGCCCATCACGGCACGGTTGATGTTTCCTCTCACTGAGAGGTTGAAAACCATGATGGGGATATTGTTATCTTTGCACAGCGCAATGGCCGTGCCATCCATTACTTTAAGATCTTTCGCTAATACATGGCTATAAGTTAGAGAGTTATAGCGCTTTGCGTTGGGGTTAGTGGCTGGGTCACTATCATAAACGCCGTCTACCTTTGTGGCCTTAAATAAAACTTCGGCGTTAATTTCGGCGGCTCTGAGGGCGGCGGCAGTATCGGTGGTAAAAAAGGGATTGCCGGAACCGCCACCAAAGATGACGACTCTCCCTTTTTCGAGGTGGCGAATAGCCCTGCGACGGATGTAGGGCTCGGCTAACTCCTGCATGGAGATGGCCGTTTGTACGCGTGTTGGAACATCGGCCCTTTCCAGCGCGTCTTGCAAGGTCATGGCGTTCATGACGGTTGCAATCATGCCGATGTAGTCAGCAGTGGCTCGGTCCATGCCTGCCGATGCGCCTTTCACGCCTCGAAAAATATTGCCGCCTCCGACGACAATGGCTAACTCAATGCCCGCTTGAACCACGCCAGCAATTTCTTGCGCGATCGCATCCACAATAGCCGGATCAATGCCATAGGCCAGCTCACCCATAAGGGCCTCGCCGCTGAGTTTTAGCAGTACTCGCTGATAGGGTTTACCCATGCGTGCTCTATAGTTAAGTCAGTAATTTCTACATCAAGATAGCAGTCAAAGTGTTTGGGCGATACCCCACATGACTGCTGATATGGTTTTCTATTGTCTTCTTTACTGCTTAAAAGCACCGCTGTTGTCATTTGGCTCGCCTTAGTTGGCGGGCTCTCAGAGCTGCTTAGGCATAGGGGTTACGGCCCCGAAATTACGCGCAAGGTGGTGCATATTGGGGCCGGTCACGTTATTTTAATTGCGTGGTGGCTAGGCATACCGGCCTGGGCTGGCATTGCGGCCTCGGCCATTTTTAGCCTGGTGGCGCTGCTCTCTTACCGGTTTCCAATTTTGCCCGGAATTAACAGCGTCGGGCGAAAAAGCTTAGGAACGTTTTTTTATGCGCTCAGCATTGGTCTACTCATTATTTGGTTTTGGCCCCAAGGACTGCCTCAATACGCAGCCATTGGCATCCTCACCATGACCTGGGGCGACGGCATGGCCGCCCTCGTTGGCCAGCGGCTGGGCCAACACCCCTATCAGATATGGGGCGAGAAAAAAAGCTGGGAGGGCAGCCTGACGATGCTGCTAGTGAGCTATGGGGTATGTGCGAGTGTGCTGCTAGGTGTACAGGGGCCGCAGCTGGCAACATGGGTTGTAGCGGCAGCCGCAGCGATGGTGGCAACCCTGCTGGAGTCGGCTTCTAAATACGGTGTAGACAACCTCAGCGTGCCGTTAGGGACAGCAGCCACGTGCTTTTGGCTGGGCCTCTTTTGGTAGTTTTTTGGTAGTTTTTTGGGGCAGGCTGTTTTATAGCCTGCTTGTATCTACAGGGCCTGCTTGTGTCTACAGGGTTATAGGGGTTACAGGGCGATGTCGCCGGTTTCGCCGGTCCGAATCCGAATGGCCTGATCGACAGAAGAGACAAATATTTTGCCATCGCCGATAGTGCCGGTGGCGGCGGCGGTGGTAATGGTATCAATCACCTTTTCGAGCTGATCGTCTGGTACGACTAAGACCAGTCGTTTTTTGGTCAGGAATTCTACCGTGTAGGAGATGCCTCGATAGGTGCTGGTCTGACCTTTTTGACGGCCAAAGCCACGGACATCTTCTAACGTCATCCCAGTTGCACCAATGTTCACTAGGGCAGTTTTAACTTCCTGAAGCTTTTCGGGACGCACAATGGCTTCTATCTTTTTCACAAGAACTCCTTACTGGAATGACGGCTCGTATTGTGGCAGTTTGAGCGAACGAACACAACCTTTGCGCAGAAATATCAGTATAAATCGTTATTCGTCACTTTATGTATTCACTGCTTTTTGGGCGATCGCCTGCTCAACGAGCTGCTCAAAGCGTTCGACCGACTGCTCAACAATACTCAGACTATCTTGCCAAAACTGTGGCTGGCTAAGGTCTTTTTGCAAATGATGCTGCACCAGTTCCTCAGCGGTCATAGTGCCAGTGTCTCTGAGCAAGCGAGTATAGCGCTGGTTGAAATCGTTGCTTTGCTCGTCACTTGGGCCAAGTGATGGGCCAGTGCCCTGCTGCGCGTAAATACCTAAGCTAAACAAATAGCCAAACAAGTAGGGGTAATTATAAAAACCCAGACTGGAAATAGAGAAGTGCAGCTTGCTAGCCCAAAATAGCTCGTTGTACTGACTCAGGCTGTCCTCAAACCAGAGTTTCCAGCTGTCGTTCATCATTTCACTGAGCTGCGCAGGTCTAAGGGCACCCACTTTTCGCGCTTCGACCAAGCGCTTTTCAAACTCAAAGCGGGCTGGAATATTGAGTAAAAAAGCAGCGGCGCTTTGAGCATCTTGCCAAGCGATTTCTAGCTGCTGGGCAGGGGTAGTGGCCCGCTGCATCAAGGCATCGCGCACCAGCGTTTCAGCAAAGATGCTGGCCGTTTCGGCCAGGGTCATGGGATAGCGACTTTCGATAGCGGATAAATCTCGCATCACCCAGTTGTGCCAAGCATGGCCGAGTTCGTGGGCCAGGGTGATAACGTTGGTCATCGTGCCCTCGTAGGTCAGGAAAATGCGGGGTTCTTTGGGCTCATAAAATTTGCTGCAATAGGCCCCCGTGGCGCGATTGGCGGTGGGTTTGCCATCTATCCAGCCTCGGCGAGCCATCATGGTGGCAAATTCGCCCATTTCAGGGGTGAGTTGGTTAAAGGCGTCTGAGATTAAGGCGATCGCCTCATCAAAGTGAATGAACTCCTGATCGCCCGCAGCAGGTGCCGGGGCCATCGTATCCCAGGGGTTCATTTGCTTTTGCCCAAGCGCTTTGGCCATAGCAGCCAAGGCCCGATGACCAATCTGGCGGTTTTGAAAGGTCGTGTCCATGAGCGCATCTAGGGTAATGCGTTCAATCCGGCTTTGGTGGCAGCTTTTGTCTAGGTAGTGCAGCTTGCGGGTATGGGCTCGCTTTTCAGTTTCTTCTAAGCGCCAGCCGTTGATAGCATTGAGGCCAGCGGCAACTGCAGATTGATGTTCACGCCAGGCGCTACGAATACCTTCCCAGGCAGCTTTGCGAGTAGCCGAGTCAGGATGGCTCAGAAGGTTGGCAGCCTGGGCGAGTCCGATAGTGCTGTTTGAATCGTCTGAATTGTCTGAATCGCCTGTGTTATCTGTATCGCCCTTCATTTGGCACTTGAGCGTGCCCGCCAGTTCGCTGTAAAGATTGCCCCAAGCATGGAGGCCGTTGGTGGCAAGTCCGGTGATGAGCTGTTCTTCGGCAACGCTCAACAGCTGGTCTTTGAGCTTACGCTGGTGATGAATGGAAAAGGCGGTTTCAGCGAGGGCTGGGTCAGCCAGCATGGCGGCGATAAAGCGATCGCTCGATCGCAGCAAAAATACGCTGTAAGGCGTCATTGCTTCTGACAAGTCGGCGCTGAGCTTTTGGATGATGGGCATCCAGCAGTTGGCGTGAGCATCTTGGGTATCGACACTTAGCGCGGTGTAGATGTAGGTGCTGAGATTACCCAGCTTTTTACGCAGGGTCTTTTGCTGCTCGTGAATGTTGCGAATGCTGGCGATGAGTTCGGCGTCTTTTTCGGCGGGCAGGGTGTCGGCGGTTTCTATCAGCTCAGCGAAGGGGGCGCAGGCGGCGCGGAGATCAGCGATCGCAGCTTTGATCTGATCTGTGGTGGTTGCGATCGCCGGATCGTCAGTCCCGGCAAAAAACTGGCTGTTATCCCAGGTTTGGCGCAGGGCGGTGGCCGATGGATTGGCAGAGGCAGAGCTATTAGAAAGAGTAGCGGTCATAACTGGAACAGGGTGACTTGTCGGTGTAGGAGCAAGGATACAAAATAGAGTCGGCAATTTGTCTGTGCAGCGGGTATCCCATCATGTCTAGTTTAATTGGTAAGTCACTACAAGGTGGGAAGTACAAGCTAGAGACAGTTTTAGGCCGAGGTGGGTTTGGCCTGACGTTCCGGGCGCATCAAAATTATTTAGATCAGGTGGTGGTGATTAAAACCCTCCATGAGTCTCACTGGAGTGCGCCTAACCTGAGCGATTTGCAGCGGCAGTTTCAAGACGAAGCGCGGCGACTGGCCCTGTGCAGCCATCCTAATGTGGTGCGGGTGAGCGACTTTTTTATTGAAGACGGCCTGCCCTACATGGTGATGGACTACATTCCGGGGCGATCGCTCGCCGATATTGTGCTGCCCAGCAATCCGCTGCCAGTCAAAGCCTCGGTGGACTATATCAGCCAAATTGGACGAGCTTTGCAGGCAGTCCATGCAAAGGGACTACTTCACCGCGATGTAAAGCCCCAAAACATTATGATTCATCAGCTCACAGGCGAAGCGATCCTGATTGACTTTGGAATTGCCCGTGAGCTAACCCAAAACCCTACCCAAACTCACACCAGCATCGTGTCGGAAGGCTATGCGCCCATTGAGCAGTATTTGCCCAAGGCGCGTCGTTCGGCAGCAACCGATGTGTATGGATTGGCAGCGACGCTGTATACGCTGCTGACAGCGGAGGTGCCCGTGGCGGCAGTACTGCGCGATCGCAATCCATTAATCCCCATTCAACAGCTGCGCCCCGATGTGAGCGGCCAAATGGTCGAGGCGATCGCCCAAGGCATGAATATTGAGCTGCAACACCGGCCTCAGTCAGTCGGCCAGTGGCTGACCATGCTGACCGAAAAGCAAAGCACTGGGTTCTTTGGCCGCGCTAAGCAGGTATCGAAATCTGTTCCTAGCCAATATGGACAATCGACGAATGGACAAACGATCGGTGGTCGCCCGACGATGCCCCAACCAACCGCCGTCGGCGGCTATGTCCCCCACCCTTCCGAATTGCCTACCCAGGTTGCGGCTCCGGGCTACCGTTCGGGCTACCGACCATTTCAGCAGGCCGCCAACAGCCCCAACCAAACAGGCCACAGAACGGTGGCCATGCCCATGCCGACAACCGGCTATCCAGACCGTAGCTCTCGTCCGGCAATTTCACCCCAGCCGCCGAGGAAGCCAGCAGGCAAAGGGTTGGGCTGCGGTGCCATTTTAGGGCTGATGATGCTAGGCATACTGGGCGCACTCGGTGGTATTGGGTTTTGGGCTTACCAGCAATTTGCAAGCGAACTGCCACAAATGCCAAAACTCGCCCTGCCAGAGGTTCTTTCAGAGACGTTCCCAGAAATAGAACTTCCGGAAATTAAGCTGCCGGAGCCGACTGAAGATGAACAGGACTCATCCGATGACTCAAGCGCAGCCACAGATGCCGAGACTGAAGCTGACAATGAACAAAACGAAGTTGAATCAGACGACATTGCTGGGTTCAACAGCTCAGCGGGTCAGCGCAGGTCAGCACAGCTGCCGCTGCTACTCGCCAACAGCGGGAATCCGGCTGATGCCACCCCTGGAAATGGGGGTGAAATTGTCCCTATCCGTGGATTTGCACCGGGCACATCAGAAGATGATATTAGAGAACAGCTCGGCGAACCCACGCAGGAGAGTTCTCCCGATGGATTTTATACGAGTACCTACGCCCTCATTCCCAATCGGGCCACACTGGGCTATGTGTACAACGAAGATTCTGATCGGGTGCAACAGTCGGAGGCCGCTTTTTCACCCAGCTTTGATGGGGTAATGATGCGTACAACCCTCATTGGAATGTTAGACGGGCGAAGTTCGGCGGAGTTAGAGCGTGGCTTAGAGGCGGTGAGAAAAGGGGGGCGCGATCGCGTCTCTATTAACTCAGGCGGCTTTACCGGCGCGATAGAACGCAATGCCAATGGCTACATCCATATTTATGTCAGGCAATAACTATATAGAGTCTGTTTACCCGCACCTCTGACAGGCGCAAAGTAACTTGGAAAAACAGCCTTTACAGATTTCCGCTATCTTTTTAACCACTATCTTTTCAGCCGCTATTTTTTCCAGCCTCTATCTTTTTGAATAGTCCTATAGCAACGGGCGCTGCTATACACTTTGGAAAACCTTCCGCTGTATTCCTTAGTCTTTTAAGACCTCGTTATTGAAACCGGGTTATAGAGAGCGCGCCTAACAATGACAACTGCCCAGAAAGACACCCAGAAAGACACCCAGAAAAACGCTCAGCAATGGCATTCGCTGGATATTGACCAAGCCGTAGAAGCGTTAGACGCTAGCCCCGAATCGGGATTAACGCAGGCAGAGGCCCAGCGACGGCTAGAAGAATATGGCCCGAATGAGCTAAAAGAGGCAAGTGGCCGCAGTCGCTTACGAATTTTGCTCGATCAGTTTTCCGATGTGATGCTGCTGATGCTCATTGGCGTGGCTATTGTCGCCGCTGTGCTAGATGTGCGGGCCAACAATTTTCCCAAGGATGCGATCGCCATTTCAGCCATCGTTTTGATCAACGCCGCCCTGGGCTACTTTCAAGAAAGCAAAGCAGAAGAAGCTCTCGCTGGGCTCAAAAGCCTTTCGGCTCCAAACGTGCGAATACTGCGCGATGGAAAAACCCAGCAGCTACCGGCCAAAGACCTCGTACCCGGCGATATGCTGCTGCTAGAAGCGGGCGATCAGGTCGCTGCCGACGGGCGCTTGATAGAATCTGCCGCCTTGCAGGCCCGAGAATCGGCGCTGACCGGAGAAGCTACAAGCGTTGAAAAACAGGCCAAAGAAACACTCTCAGCAGATATTTCGCTAGCCGACAGAAAGAACCTGGTATTTCAAGGAACCGAGATTGTTCACGGACGGGCAAAAGTACTGGTTACCCGTACTGGCATGGAAACCGAACTGGGTAAAATTGCCACGATGATTCAGTCAGTATCGGCCCTCTCAACGCCCTTACAACAGCGGCTCAAGCAGTTGGGAAATGTGTTGGTAATCGGCTCCCTCACGCTGGTCACTCTGGTTGTTGGAATTGGCACTTATGTCCAGGGCTGGTCAGCCTTTGAAGATCTCTTAACAGTATCGCTGAGTATGGCCGTAGCGGTTGTGCCCGAAGGCTTGCCAGCGGTCATTACAGTGACCTTGGCTATCGGCACACAGCGCATGGTAAAGCGGCAGGCGCTAATCCGCCGGTTGCCAGCGGTTGAAACATTGGGATCGGTCACCACCATTTGTTCGGATAAAACGGGGACGCTGACGCAGAACAAAATGGTGGTGCAGTCAGTCCATATGGCCGGACTGCCCTTTGACAGCGACGTGAGCGTGAGTGGTGAAGGCTATGCGCCCGAAGGAGACTTTACGCTCAAGGAAAAGACTATTGCGCCCTTAGAGAAGCCGACGCTGGCCTTGCTATTGCTAAACTGCGCGCTGTGTAATGATTCGGCATTGCAGCAAAAGAACGATCCCGATAAACCTGGATCGCGCGATTGGGAGATTGTTGGAGATCCAACAGAGGGAGCCTTAGTAACACTGGCAGCGAAAGCCGGATTGGATAAAGGACAGCTAGACTACGAGTTTAAGCGGCTCAATGAGTTTCCCTTTTCTTCTGAGCGCAAGCGAATGAGTGTGGTCGTGTCAGTGCCGAAAGATAATCGCTTGGGGATTGATGCCTCTACCGCGATATTTGCCAAAGGGTCGGCTGAGCTGCTGTTGGCACGGTGCGATCGCTTAGGTGATGATGCCAAAACGCTCTCAAAAGAAGATAGAAAAGAGATTTTAGAAAAGGCTGAGGCCCTAGCAGCCCAAGGGAATCGGGTGCTAGGGTTTGCCTATAAACCGGGTGATGGCGAAATCGGCAGCGAAATCGGTAGCGAAATTACAGAAGATGAAGCGGAAAACAACCTCGTTTGGCTAGGCTTAACGGCTATGATCGACGCGCCCAGGCCAGAGGTGCGAGCAGCGGTGAAGCGTTGCTTAAGCGCGGGCATTCGGCCAGTGATGATTACGGGAGATCATCCGTTAACTGCGCGGGCTTTGGCAGCAGATTTGGGCTTAGTCAATGATCTGTCGGCCAAAGTGCATACCGGCCAAGAAATAGAAGAGATGAGTCAGGCGGGGCTAGAAAAAGAGGTGTGCTCGGTGAGTGTGTATGCCAGGGTATCGCCAGAGCATAAGCTGCGAATTGTGCAGGCCTTGCAGGCGCAGGGTCAGGTAGTTGCAATGACGGGCGATGGAGTGAACGATGCACCCGCGCTAAAGCAGGCTGACATTGGTGTAGCGATGGGCATTACTGGCACCGATGTGAGCAAGGATGCGAGCGACATGGTACTGCTAGACGACAACTTTGCCTCTATTGTGGCAGCGGCAGAAGAAGGGCGGGTTGTGTACAGAAACATTCGTCGGTTTGTGAAGTACATCTTAGGATCTAACATTGGTGAGGTGATTACAATCGCACTCTCGCCCTGGCTACTGCCGATTGTTGCAGTGCCGCTAACGCCCTTGCAAATTTTGTGGATGAACTTAGTCACCGATGGCTTTCCGGCGCTGGCATTAGCGATGGAGCCGCCAGAACCTAACATGATGAACAGGCCACCGCACAGTCCTAAAGAGAGCATTTTTGCCCGTGGGCTTGGGTGGTACATGGTACGGGTGGGCATTGTATTTGCAATACTCGCTATTTCGCTCATGCTGTGGGCTTATGGATATACCCAACAGAGCGGTAATCCGGATCGATGGAAAACCATGGTGTTTACAATGCTGTGTTTGTCGCAAATGGGACATGCGATCGCTGTTCGTTCCGACCGTCAGCTAGCCATAGAAATGAACCAGTTTGCCAATCCCTACGTGCTGTTGGCGGTAGGGAGTACTACTGTGTTGCAGCTATTACTTATTTACGTACCTTTCCTCCGCAACTTCTTCGGCACCCATTACCTGTCAGCCACAGAGCTGCTCATATGCGTTGGCTTTAGCTCACTATTGTTTGTATGGATTGAGCTAGAAAAGCTATTCATCCGGAGCATCAAAAAACAGCATTCAACAATTTAATGACTATCAACTCAATAGACTTCATCGGAAATAGTGTGAACAACAGAAATAGGTACTCCCTATCCTGAATTTATCTTTTCTATCCGATCGCTTCCAGCTTATTGACTAATCCTCGACGGTGGCTCATCCGAAAGTTGTGCAATCCGCAGGCCGTTTCCATCACATCGTCCACGAAATTCTCGACTCGATTGCGGAATCTTTGCACCAGAATCTGGCAGCGTTTAGCGCCCCCAATCTGGTGTTCTACTTCGACTCTCACGCTCGATACGGCTCGGTTGAACACCTTCTCGTCTGGCGTCAGTTCGCCATTACGTGGCTTCTTCTTCGGCTGAAGGATGGTCACGCCCTCCGGCTTGTAACCTTGAAAGCCCGTATCTTGCAACAGCTTGCTACCAGAGGGGAAACAGTAACCTTCTTCATCGGCTATCTTCTTGTCATTCTTCTTCCCTTCATAGGTACCACTCAAGTACACGATATTGCCCCCTCGGCTGGTGATGACGTTGTTCTTCACCGTGTGCTTTTTCTTTTTGCCACTGTAGTAAGTCTTCTGCTTCTCCTTGTCCTTGGGCCGATTGATTGGCCGCTCTGTGCCATCAATTAGAAACGTCAAGCCAGGACAATCCGCGAGCACTGCTTCTAGCTTGGCTGGCCGACGCTCCGGCAGTTGCTGCTCAGCCCCTAACGCCTGATTGAGCACACCTGTGAGCCGATGTATCCACTCATTGGCCTGCGGTTGACCGATGCCAAACAGATACCCTTGCACTTCCTGCGTCGGATACTGGCGGAAGTAAAATAAAATAAACAGCAGCTTGTCGCTGAGCACCTCTAGCTCCGGTTTGCGCCCTGCGCCATAGGCTCGCTTGCGCTTTTTCTGCTCGAACTCCGTTTCGACGAATTGCGCCCAAGCACCGCCAAAGCTCGGCAGCAATGATTCAAATTCGGTGACCGTAAGTCCCGTCAAGCTCTTCAATATGCGAGGTTTTCCCTTCAGCTCTGCGTAGGTTATTCTCATCACACTGCTCCTATTGCTCTGGCAAGTTTTTATTTTACCGCGCTAATTCCCGATAAAGTCTAATAAATGACAAATAATTCTTGTGGAATGGCACTTGCAAGTAAGCAAGACACAGCGATGAATCCATTAGACATAGGACTCTTCTGTTCGGCAGGTGCATTTCTTTAAACCAAGCGTAGTGTCTAAAGCAAATAGCCTCCCGTTAATAACATACCAATGTAGAAGCATAAAATTGCTGTGCTCAGGGCAGTCAGCTTGATTGTCAACGGTATCTTTATTAAGCGCACAACCTAAGTCTGACCAGCAAAGATATTTTTTTGTTAGGCATATATCTTTGAATAAAAATAGGAGGGATGATTATACTGAAACTTTCCACCTAATCTGCCATAATAAGGCAATTAGGCAGACGAATTTCCTTCTAACAAATAGTTGGCTGGCTCTGCGTCGAGTCTTTGTACTTATGATTCGGGGTTGTGTGTCAGTCCGAAAGCGCTCAAAAGGTTGGTGGTGAAGACGACAGCAAGGGACGATAGGTGATGTAGCGTTATCAAAATGCAGGTTCGAGATCTCTGGAACTAATTAAAGAGTTGTTATGCTGAGGTAACTGTAAATCAGAGTAATTCTGGAAAGGAGTTGTACTGAATCAATGACTGAAGAAATCAAAAGTGGATTGGGTTCAGCACTCGGTGAAATTGTTACAGCTGTAGCAGTCCCTCCATCCAAAATTATAGGTTCCTGGTTAGGAGAGATCCTTTCAATCAATTACTCTCAATGGAGGGTTAAGCAATCATCCAAAGTAGTAGAGGGCGCTGGAGAAATTCTTGCGGAGTTAGGCTTAGAACCAACAGTTTGCAAGCCTAAAGTATTGCTGCCATTAATTGAACAAGCTTCCTTAGAAGATCACGTAGATCTAAAATTAGTGCCTAGTGACAGGGGCAGTCAATTGTCCTAAACTGTAGCATTCCTAAAAAAGAGCAGAAGCCATGCCCCGTGGACGTCAGAACCAAAATCGAACGGCCATCGTCTACTTCGGGGCAACCCCGCAGGACTATCTAGACTTAGTCCAGTCAGGCGAAAAACACCGAGCCTATATCGAATATATTCAACAGCCGCTACAGGCTCAACTCACGCCAGACAAACATAAGCCAGCGTGCTCTGACACGAGTCGCTACACCGTTCATAGTCAGATTGAGCGCCGGTTACGGGGCAGTCAAGTCGCGCCTGAAACATTGCCCATTTGTCGGGTGAAGTGCTGCGATTGTCGGGCGGTGTTTACGGTATTGCCCAGTTTCATTGCCCGCTATCGCCGCCAAGATACCGATAGCCTGGGAAAGTTACTGGAAATGAGTTTGGGGATGGGTCTGAGTCAGCGAGAGACGGCGAGAATCTATGAATGGAGTCATCCAGACGCGGGTTGGCATCCGGGCTGGGTGTGGCATTTAGTCCAATGGTTAGGCAATTTAATCCCGGTCTCTCTGCTATTGATGCGGTTGGGCCTTACCCCCCCGCCCATATTCTCACCGATGAGAAGTTTGCCACATTAAATGGCGAACAAATCTACCTATTTCTGCTCTCTCAGGAAGAATTGATTTGGTATGCCGAGTGGATGGAGCGTACCGATGAAGCGTCGTTCAACACGGTCATTGTCAATGCGCTAGGGGGCATAGAAGCCTCGGGTCAGACTGAGAATCTCTGGGCTCCGGATGTTTTTTACACCCCGAAATCAGTCACCACCGATGGTTGGCAACCGGTGCAAAAGGCTTGGCAAACCCTGGTGCCAGGGATTGATTTGGTTGAATGCAACTTACACGGACGAAAGCGCGTGAGTGCCAGCCTCAAAGACCATGCCAAAGCTAATCCTGACCTCTCCAGCCACGACCGACAACAGCTTAAAGATGAGTTTGACCATATCTTTGCGGCATCCTCAGTGGCTTCCTTTTCACAGCGAATACGCCGTCGCCGAGAGCAACACACCGATGAACCGATTTTACTCAAACGGCTGGAGATTCTCAAAGATAAACGGATTCTGTTCACCAATCATCTTAAGTTTGAGAGTGCCCCTGCTTTTTCTTCTCCCTTAGACCGCTCTATGCGATTCTTGGATGAGAAATTGGTTCGCTTCGGTCAGTTTCGCGCCGCTGATAGCATTGACCCGATGCTCAATGCCTGGGCCATCGTCAACAATCTCAGACCCTTTCTACCCGATGCTAAAAAAGCAGGGCAATCCTTAGCTGAGTTTTTTGGCGCACAGCTGCACGGCTTGCCTTGGATGGAAGCGCTTAACCTTTGCTCTGTAGCCGCTCTACACAAGTTGATCCCAGCGGAAAAAACGTAGGCACTAATTTTAGATCTATCTGAGAAGATGATGAAGATTTGACCAGGAAATGGATGGGGCTTTTAGCCTCTTCTGTAACTGGAGATTCTATACACCCGAGTTATCCAAGAATCCTTTCTGAACTTGTTCAAAGCGAAGCCAAAATAATCGATTGTTTGTATTCTTTGGAGATAGCTTTTGAAGCTCTTAAAGAAGACAAAACTACTGACGGAAGAGAAAAACGGCGGCAAGTTCTAAAGCGATTTCGGCTGAAGCAACTTAAAGAATCTGTGGCTCTTGATGATGAAGTCTTTTCTCAGTTAATTGATAACCTGTTAAGGCTTAGGCTTTGTAACCATCCCGAAGATTATGAAGATTATGAGGTTGTAGTCGATACATCTTTAGATAGTAGTGACGAATTAGATGTAAGTACTGAGTCAATCACAAATCGCTTCACTGACACTGAAGCTATTCGGCTTACAAATCTTGGGAAGAGTTTTATGAAAGCCTGTCGTGGTCCCCAGTCTTAACACAATCTGTTTACCCTAGTATTGCCAGCTAACATCTTTACGGCAGCGGACGCTCGAAAACCGCTGGTGCTTAGTTCAAGGGTATCTACCGCCGCTGCGTTTTACTCGCTCGCTTGCTCAATGCTGCGAACCCTTGCGGCGAGTAAGCTAAGTGGTCACTTGGAACTGGGCTCTGGCAGAGGTTTGTCTACCGCATAGCTTTTGGATGAAATGGACAAGTCTTCAATGCTACTTACAGTTGACAATGCCCCACATGTACTTTCCATTCTCAACACCCCTCTGGGGCATGACTATCGACTCAAAGTTGTTTGCCGTGTGGCGATGACCTTTGTGCGATTGCTGGCCAGTCCTTGGACCATGTGTTTACTAGCAAATATCAGATGCTCCACAAAGCGCTAATTGCCAATCTGAAGTCCCGTACTGATCTTTACGGTACAAAGCTCAGTTGGGCAGTGGCATAATCATCGAAACTAAGACACATAGCTATAGTTAAAATATTATGCAACCAATCCTCAAGGAGGAAAGCAGATTGAAGCTACCAGCATAATATTCAAACCGAATATTGCTCGGTATACATTGCTGTAATGACAATTTGTAACTACAATTGGATATTGTAACTGCCGTTCAGTAATGGATTATGAATGGGATGAAGCAAAGCATCTTGCTAATCTTCGTAAGCATGGTATTGATTTTCAAGATGTCCCAGCCATGTTTGATGGCGACCTCTTGACGGTTGAAGACAATCGCTATAGCTATGGAGAGGCACGTTTTGTCACGTTTGGCTTATTACAAGGAAGAGTAATTGCCGTTGTCCATACAGCACAAGAAGATTGTATCCGAATTATTTCTGCAAGAAAGGCAACGAAATATGAACAACGAACCTACTTCGAGCAACTCTCAAACTGATTGGCAACGATTGGATGCAATGAGTGATGCAGATATTGATTTGTCAGATTGTCCAGAGATCACACCAGAAATGTTTGCTAAATCAGTTGTAAAACGTGGGTTGCCGGCTACAAACAAAAAGGCGCAAGTTACACTTCGCATTGATAGTGATGTGTTGGAGTGGTTTAAGGCTCATGGGCGAGGCTACCAAACACAAATCAATCAATTGCTACGAGCTTATATGGAGGCACATCAATAACAAGCTAGTGGATGTTGTGTTTGAAAATAAAAACATAGCGACGTAACAATTATAATGTACGCCGACCGCTGATCAATTATCGTTTGGCTTCAAAATTTTGGTGTCTCCAATATGGACTTTAGCACAGTCTAAAAGAAGACAGTCTAAAAGAGTGCAGTCGTTGACCCAATTTGCCCAATCGCTGGCGAATCGTCTCTTGTTCAGCAATTGCTCATTTATGATTTCTTAACGCCTTGCATAGTTTGTTCTATCAGATAGTCAACGACGGCTTGATAACTTTGAGACGATTGGTAAGCTTGTCCTTGACGCTGCGCTCCCTTGCCATGCTCTAAAACGCGAGCGAGTAAACCGAAGACTTCTTCTCAATCACCGTTTCGTTCTAAAGCATGCCGGACTTTTTGTAGCAGGGCATTGAGGGTGGACTCAACCGGACGGGTTTGTTGGCCTCAAAATCGATTAGCTTATCGCTTAAGCCGTAGCGGGCGGTTTGCCAAATCGCAGCGCGAAGGGTAGCCGTGCGAATTTTGGGATAGGGTTTGTTTGCTTTTGCTTCGCTCAGGGCAGTTTGGGCGATGAAAAGTTCAGTAAGCCCGCCTGTAACACAGTCTCATCCACCGTGGCACCCATTACCTGTCGGCAACAGAACTGCTCATATGTGTTGGCTTTAGCTCACTATTGTTTGTATGGATTGAACTAGAAAAGCTATCTATCCGGAGTATCAAAAAATAGCATCCACCGATTTAATCGCCCGACAGGGGTTACCCACTGCAACAACGTTATCTGGAATACTCTGGGTTACGACGCTTCCAGCGCCAATCGTGACATTCGATCCAATCGAAACGCCCGGACAAATAATTGCACCACCGCCAATCCACACATTATTGCCAATCCAAACCGGGGCTGCTAATTCCTTTTTGGTTAGCCGAAGCGCTGGATCAGTAGGGTGATAAGCGGCGTAGATTTGCACCTTAGTTGCAATTAAAACATTGTCGCCAATATGCACTTCAGCACAGTCCAAAATAGTGCAGTCGTAGTTAATATACAGATTTTCGCCCGCAAAAATATGGCAGCCATAATCGCAGTAAAAAGGAGGGTTGATTGAAAACGACTGACCCACTTTGCCAAATAGTTGGCGAATTGTCTCTTGTTGTTCAGCAATGTTCGCTGGGGGCAATGTGTTAAAGCGATGCATCAGTTCAAGCGCTTGGCGATGCATCTTAACAAGTTCTGAGTCAGAAGCTAAATACAGCTCGCCCGTCAGCATCTTTTCTCGTTCTGTTTTCTCTTTTCTCTCGCTCATTGATGATCCATCAAATGCCTTGCCGGGTTTGTTCTATCAGGTAGTCAACAACGGCTTCATAACTTTGAGACTCTTGGTAAGCTTGCCTTTGACGCTGGGCTCCATTGCCATGCTCTAAAACGCGAGCGAGTAAACCGGAGACTTCTTCCCAGTCGCCGTTTTGTTCTAGCGCAGGCCGGACTTTTTGCAGCAGGGCATTGATGGTGGTCTTAGCCGGACGGGGCTTATTGGCCTCAAAATCGATTAGCTTACCGCTTAAGCCGTAGCGGGCGGCTTGCCAAATCGCAGCGCGAAGGGTAGCCGTGCGAATTTTGGGATAGGGTTTGTTCGCTTTTGCTTCGCTCAGAGCAGTTTGAGCGATCGCCCGACATAACCCTGCCTGCAACACGGTCTCATCTATCGTGGCACACACATCTGCCACCCGAAACTCAATTGTCGGAAAGCGATCTGAAAGCCGAATATCCCAGTAAATTTTGGTTGGATCGTCAATAATTTCGTAATCCATTAGCTGTTGAACCACTGCGTTACGCTCATCATAGCTTTCAAATAGCGGCGGCGGGCCAGCTGCGGGTAACCGAGACCACTGCTCCATTCGATAGCTGTCGTAACCAGTGGCCGACTGCATCCAATAAGGAGAATTCGCAGAGAGCGCCAGCAACAAAGGCAAGTAGATCCGTGCCCGGTTGACCGTTTGCACAGCGGCCTCTCTGTCCTCAATCCCTACATGTACGTGGCATCCGTAGATAATTAACTCATCAATCGTTTGCCTGAGTGTCTCTTTTAGCGCGTAGTATCGGTCTTGATCGGTGGTTTGCTGATCGCGCCAGCTTGAAAAGGGATGCGTCCCAGCGGCAATAATATTACTGTTGTTTTCTTGGGCAGCTTCTATTACTAGCTTTCGTGACTGAGTGATCTGTGTGCGAACATCGGCCAAGGTTTCGCAGATACCAGTAGCAATTTCCACCTGACATCGATGCATTTCAGGCTGAATCGGATTTTCTGTGTCGTCTGACGTTGCGCGTGATTGAATAATGGCCATCGCCTGACTGCTTAGCTTCCGAGTATTGGGGTCGATGACCTGATACTCCTCCTCAACACCCATGGTGAGTCCCGAATTAGCGGCTGAAGATTGAAACATGCAATATTTTTTCCAAAAATCATCAATGAAATGAATTGGAGCAATAAAATTGGGGCGATGAGCTTAAGGGCTATGAATGTCTCATTTTGCGACTTCTAAAGATACCTATGAGCCTCCCTAAAGGCAGATATCTGATCATCTCGGCAATTATTTTGATAGGGTGATACAATTTTTCTTAAAGTCTTTTATGATTTTTTATATTTAACTAACCGGCTAGCGAGAATAAAATTTAAGGTATGGCTTTAGATCAACTTGAAGCATTTTTAAAGAAAATGCAGTCTGAACCTGCACTTAAAAATGAGGTGCTCGCGGCATCAACTGCCGATGATGTCGCGAGAATAGCACTGAAGCTTGGTTTTGAGTTTTCAGGTGATGAATTACTGAGAATGTCAGGCAAGAAGGTTGGCAGGGTTACTGTTGTAAAGAAAGCAACTCCTGGAGAATACAATTAAATGAAGGCGCTTCTAAATGTAAGCGCCTTCTTCTGTGAGTATCCCTGCTGATGGGGATATTAATGGCTATTGTCCTCGGTGAGCATTCTCTAGCGCCGCAAAGCGACGCGGAGGTTTACCGCTATTGATATGTTCGCTTTCTTCTCACCTTTCTTTGGCCAGTAGCTAGCGATCGCATCAGCCTGGCCGATACAGTTGTAGTTGACATTCCAAAGTGCCGCCTTTTTGGGCTCTTTTCTACCCTACGTTGAGCAGGTCTTAGCCCCAACGCTATTAGGCGATCGCTTCGGCGTAAGTTTTGAGTGTCTTAAGTGCTTTGAGTGTCTTATTCTAAAGCGTCATCATGTGCAAAGCGGCGAAAGAGAAAATCTAATGCGTGGTTACGTAACTCGCGATATTTAGGACTTTCTACAACTTGGGCGCGATTTCTGGGGCGCGGGAAAGGAATTTCTAAGATTTCGCCAATGTTAGCACTCGGGCCATTCGTCATCATGACTAAGCGATCTGCTAAAAATAAAGCTTCATCAAGATCATGGGTAATCATTAAAACGGTTGAAGGATGAGTTTCCCAGATATTTACTAGCTCTTCTTGCATTTCTTCTCGCGTAATGGGATCTAAAGCGCCAAAAGGTTCATCCATTATGAGCACTTCAGGGCGAGTGGCTAGGGCGCGGGCGATCGCAACTCGCTGTTTCATTCCACCCGAGAGTTGAGAAGGCTTTTTGTTGATGGCTTCGGTCAGTCCTACCAACTCTAAATGTTCTAGTGTAATGTCTTTTTTTTCTTGAGCAGATCTATGCTTGTAGACTTGTTCTACTGCTAAATAAACATTTTCGTAAGCTGTTTTCCAAGGCAGCAAAGAGTAATTTTGGAAAATGACCATCCGATCAGGGCCGGGTTCAGTAATGCGTTGATTTTTGAGGAGAATTTGGCCTTCAGTGGGTTTATTTAAACCTGCGACCATATTGAGCAATGTCGATTTGCCACAGCCCGAGTGACCAATCAAACAAATAAATTCCCCTTCATCAATCGTCAAATTGACGTCTTCGAGAACCGTATAACTTCCCTTAGCGGTGGGATAAATTTTTGAAATGCCGTCTATTTCTAAAAAATGAGAGGTCATAGGAGACGGCGTTTGAGGAAGTGTTGGACTAGATGTTGGACTGGATGTTGGACGAGATATTTCACTGGGGGAACTACTGTCGGTAGTTGAAAGCGCGTTCATAAAAGAAACCAAAACAAACAATTGTTCAATTAGCAGCTAATAAGTCTTAAATGGGGTCTTAAATGGGGTTTTAAATGGGGTCTAAGCGACGGGTACAGGCACCGAATCAATTTGAACTTCTTCAACTTTGATGTCTCGTTTAATCTCTAGCTGTTGGAGATATTTAATGGGATTGTCAGGGCTAAATACACTGCCATCAAAGAGTGTGAAAGCTGATCTTTCGGGTTCTAAGCCTGGCTGATTGAGCTGTCTGGCAGCTTCAGAATACACATCTGTTCTTCTGACTCTATCTAAAATTTCAATCCAATTGCGAGGAAATGGGACGATTCCCCATCTTGCCATTTGGACTAAAATCCAGAGTCCTTCAATACGATTAGGGCAGTTTGTTTTATTCACATAAAACTCATTATAGCTTGGCAGGAACTCCGGCGCTGCTTCTGTGCCTCGATCATAAGGATCAACAAATCCGGGTCGAATATATTGAGGATTACAATCTAAATAGGGCGCTAGGGAGATAATTTGAACAATTTCTTCGCGGTGGCGGCGATCATCGCAGTATTGACAAGCCTCCATCAATGCTTTGATTAAGGCTAAGTGAGTTTCGGGGTATTGATTGGCCCAGGCTTCTTTTACGCCTAAAACTTTTTCTAAATAGCTGGGCCAAATGTCAACATCTGTGGCGATTACAAAGCCGGCTTTTTCGGCAACGGCGCGTGAATTCCAAGGCTCGCCTGCGCAATAGCCACTGATGGCTCCGGCTTTAAGGCTCGCTAACATTTCGGCAGGGGGAACCACCACTAACTGAACGTCGCGATCGGGGTCAATGCCCTCAGAGGCTAACCAGTAGCGCAGCATCAGATTGTGCATTGAGTTTTGGCTGACGACACCTAAGCGGTAGGTGTGTTCTGAGTTGTTTGCGATCGCATCTTTAAAGTCAGCTAATGTCCGAATGCCTTGCGCATAAAATGATTGCGCCATTGTAATCGCATTGCCGTTGCGAGATAGCGTCAGTGCAGTCATGGTGGGCAAAGGCGGACGATTGCCCATGCCCATCGATAGTGTTAACGGCATCCCTGCGACCATTTGAGCGGCGTCTAATTGACCGCTGGTGATGCCTTCTGCGATCGCATCCCAACTATCTGCCTTGACTAAATTGACGTCGGTTAAACCATGCTTGGCGAAAAATCCTTTTTCCTGAGCGATCGCTAAAGGTGCGCAGTCTGTCAAAGGCATAAACCCCAGGTTGAGACTGCTTTTTTCTAGTGCCTTGCCAGTGACAATCACCGGGAATTGAAGCTGACGCTTTTTTGCTTTTTTCTGCTGATTGAGAAAGTAAATAATATCGTCGCGCAAACCATAATAGTCAGGATGATTGACAACATCTAAGCGATTGCGTGGACGAGGAATCGAGACATCAATAATTTGACCAATATGAGAACTCGGGCCATTTGTTAGCATAACGATGCGATCTGCAAGCAGCAAAGCCTCATCGGCATCGTGCGTAACCATCAGACAAGTCAACCGATTCTCTTGGCAAATGGTGATCAGCTGCTCTTGAAGACTGCCTCTCGTTAAGGCATCTAAAGCGCCAAAAGGCTCATCTAGCAACAGCAACTTGGGCCGAATCGCTAAAGCACGGGCGATCGCTACCCGCTGCTTCATTCCCCCAGACAGCTCAGAGGGGCGCTTATCTACCGCTTGGCGCAAATTAACCATGTCGATATTATGTTCAACAATATCGCGACGTTCTTTGGCTGATTTGTTGCTATAGACCTGATCGACCGCTAAAGCGATATTTTGCCTAACCGTTTTCCAAGGCAGCAAAGAGTAGTTTTGAAAAACAACCATGCGATCAGGCCCTGGATCTCGAACCTCCTTGCCTTCCAAAATAATGCCACCTTGAGTGGGCCGATCTAACCCAGCGACAATATTGAGCAGCGTCGATTTACCACAACCCGAATGTCCTAGTAAACAAATGAACTCTCCCGGCTGAATATCAAGACTAATGTTTTTGAGCGCAACATATCTACCACCATTCGCCAGCGGAAAAACGCGATCAACATGGTCAATTTCTAGAAACGCAGTCATAGTAAGGAGCCCAAAATTTATAATGCCAGATTCTCTCAAGTCAATTTTTTGGTTTTAATTTCCTGGTTCTAAACCTGTGGTTCTGAAGGCACTACCAAAGAAGCCACCCAACCTACCAAACGATCTAGAATTAAACCCACTACACCGACATAAATCAAAGCCAGAATAATTTCGCTCAGCTGAGAGCTGTTGTAAGAATCCCAAATAAAGAAGCCAATCCCAACACCACCCACTAGCATTTCTGCGGCAACAATTGCCAACCACGACAAACCGATGCCAATTCTCAGGCCTGTAAAAATATAGGGCACTGCAGCCGGAAACATAATCTCACGAAAATACTTAAACCCTTTAAGCCGTAGAACCTTGGCCACATTCTTGTAATCTTGAGGAATTTGCTGTACACCCACCGTAGTGTTGATGATAATCGGCCAAATTGCTGTAATAAAAATGACAAAAATAGCAGAAGGATTCGCTTCTTGAAACCCAGCTAGCGCAATGGGTAGCCAAGCCAATGGCGGCACCGTCCGCAATATTTGAAACAGCGGATCGAGCGCCTCGAACATAAAAGCATTAGAGCCGATTAAAATACCTAGCCCAATACCCACGATAGCCGCCAAAGTGTAGCCAACCGCAACCCTTTGCAAACTGGCCAAAATCTGCCAAAACAGCCCTTTGTCAGTACCGCCGTTATCAAAAAAAGGATTGAAGATCAAATCGGAAGTATCTTGAAAAGTTTTGATAGGACTCGGCAAACTAGACTCAGGGCTGCCACATAGCACTTGCCACAAGGTCAAAATAAATAAAAGGGCAATTAGCGGTCGAAACAACTTCTGGGGCGGATTTTTTAGCCAAGAAACGAGAAAATTCGGTTTTGTGATTGGCGGGGTTAAATTAGCTGACATAGCACGTTGAAGGGTAATAGGGCATTCAATTTCCAGCAAAATCTCAGCTATTCCAAATTCAAAACCCTGTTTAGGGACAAGCAAACAAACAAAGTACCGATTTTCCCTCACCCTAAATCCTTCTTCCTACGGGAGAGAGACTTTGAATCTGGCTCCCTCTAGCTCCCTTCTCCCTCAGGGAAAACGCATTCACGCAGCCGAGGGATCACTCAATGGTGTCCGAATAGGTTGGGGATGAGGGCTTCAGTCATCACGAAGCAGGGACATTATTGAGACGCACATCTCTGATCTTGTCAGGCTCACTTTGAGTTTGGAATAGCTGGTAACTTTAGGCTTTCTTGATTTTGAGGCCGTCCAAATAAGCTTTCGGGTCGGCAGGATCAAACTTCACACCGTCAAAGAACGTTTCTACACCGCGAGAATCACTTGTCGGAATTTCAGCTTCGGGCACCCCAAGGCTCTCAGCAGCTTCTTTCCAGATATCAGAACGATTCACCTGATCGACCAAGGTACTCATATCCGTATCCGCTGGGATATAGCCCCACCGGATATTTTCAGCTAAGAACCAAAGGTCATGGCTCTTATAGGGATAAGAAGCATTGTCTCGCCAGAACTTCATTGAAATATTTGCATCTTCAACAGTACGACCATCACCGTAGTCAATTTTGCCTTGACTTCTGTCGATGATGTCTTCAACCGGCACTTTAAACCACTTGTCTTGCGAAACAATTTCGCACATTTCCTGATGATTCTCGGGGCTATCACACCATTGCTGCGCTTCTAATACTGCCATGGTCATGGCTTTAGCTGCTTTGGGGTTGGCATCTACCCAATCAGCTCGCATCGCAAACGCTTTTTCTGGATGATCTTGCCAAAGCTCTCCAGTCACTAAAGCACTATAGCCCTGATTTTGGTTAACCAATTGAGCATTCCAAGGTTCGCCCACGCAAAATGTTTCCATGGCCCCAATTTTCATATTGGCAACCATTTGAGGCGGCGGTACAGGAATCACAGAAATATCTGTATCAGGATTAATGCCGCCAGCGGCTAGCCAATAGCGCATCCAGAGATCGTGTGTTCCGCCTGGAAAGGTCATAGCCGCGTTCAGTTGTTTATTGGCAGCTCTAGATTTTGCAAAAATCTCTTTCATTTTGGAACTGTCTGTGCCAATTTTTAAATCTAAGTATTCTTTGCTGACAGAGATTCCTTGCCCGTTAGTGTTTAATCTTGCCAAAATGTACATCGGCAAGGGTTGTTTGGTGATTGTCCCCAAGGACATGAGGTAAGGCATGGGTGACAAAATATGCGCGCCATCGATCCCGCCGCCTTTTGAACCCAGTTCCATATTGTCTCTGGTCACCGGCCAGGAAGCCTGTTTAAGAATCTCTACTTCAGTCATGCCGTATTTATCGAACAACCCTTTTTCTTTAGCAATGATTAAAGGTGCTGAGTCCGTTAATGCAATAAATCCTAGTTTGGCAGCGGTGACTTCTGGGGCATCTTCTGGATTAATATCAGCCACTGGTGTAGCTGCGGGCGTTGTCGTCGCATCGGTCGAGCCCGATTCGCTATCGGCATTATTGCCGGAAGTACAACCATGAATGAAAACACTAGCCGCAGCAGCTGTACCCGTTGTGATGATAAATTTACGACGAGATATTTTAGACATTGAGGGTAACCTACAAAAATACTTGTTTGAGCGGAGTGGTGTTTGAGATGAGTAGGAACAAAACAGAAACGCAATTCGGTATTGCTACAGTCCAGAAATTCAGCCATTAGCGCTAAAATCAAAAAAAACAGAACTGAAGGTAGAAGATTAAAAATCAACAGTTTTAATGTCAACTATTTTCTTTGTTCGTTTCTTAACTCTCTTGAAGCTCTCACATTCCCTAGGTTTGAAGCTGCCAGCGGTTGTTCCTGAGCTGTTTTGCCAAGCTTAACGATGGCTACTCAATAACGACTCACTAAACAGATTCACTAAATGGCTATTTAGGGCTAACAGTCATGGTCTACTCCTGTTAAGGCGACCGATTGTGCTAACGACGTAGGGCAATGACCAAGCCAAGAAGAGGCTTTACAGCTTCTACCCTTTACTATTTTTCTAACAAGAAAACAGACAATAGGAATGAATTTTTGATTTCAGAGGACTGATGCTGAAAAGTCTGTAAATCAACAATGGTTCATTTGTTCACCTTAACAGAGATAGGGTCATGGTTGTGCCTCCTAGGTTGCACAAGACTTTGCTTTCGGGCAGCTAATTGATTTGTTGTCTGTTTTGCCGCCTATTCACAACATTGATGCTAAAGTTCGCAGATTACAAATTATCAATTTGTATATTTAAATACAATTTCGTACGGGCGAATATTTTTCTGCATAGTCAAGATTCGCTAATTACATATCCGTGAGTATGCATATTAGAGATTGATTGCGATCGCTGCGATTGTTGGTCGGATCAACTTGAGGATGAACCACAGGATGAACCACAAAGACGAACAAGTTGTTCAAGCCATTGACTAATTCGTTTTGTAGGCGGATACCAGTTTGTTCATGAAGGTACAGTCGGGCTTTCGCGATCGCCCAACCCGCCCTCGGCTCCGACCACCCAATCACTCAAGGCATCCAACGCTTGCTAGATTCACTTCCTAGCGGCCCTGAACTCCCTGAGCCAAACGCTACTGCCCAGGAAAATGAGATCTATTAGGAGGTCGCGACGCCATCTCCATCCATTTCTGCTGCCAAATCAGCCTCACAAATGTAGTCATCTATGAGCTGATCCACCGCGTTTTTTTGGGCGGGCGGAATGCCCATCGTGACATAGCGGCGCGAAAAGGGCGATCGCTTTACCACTCGTAAAATCAGCGTGTTGGGTTTGTCATCATCCCAACCAAAGGCCTCTACCCGATCCCAGGGCTGCCACGAATACAGGTACGAAAGGCCGTTTTCACGAATCTCTAAGTCGCTTAAGCCCAGCATGATAAACAGCAGTGCGATCGCCCACCAAAAGGCAATTTTGACCGCGCCTATTGCAATGCTTACTGGCGTCACCAGCGCCCCCGTAAACAAATCTAACAATGGAATTGTCATCGCTATGGCAAGCCCTACAAAAGCCAAGCCCACCCACAGCAAAATCTTATTTTGCGAGGTGCGGCCTACTTCTAGCTTTAGCGCCCCGGCCCTCCGCTTGCGCAGCGGCCAACTCACTAGCCACAGCACTACGCCCACTGCATACAGACCATACAAAATCGTGAGGCCATAGCGACCCATCAAAGAAAGAAAAATTGCGATCGCAGCCCCCAAAACCAGCCAAGGCCCGCTATAAAACAAATTTCGCCCTGCTGCCTGTGGCCCTAGTGTTACCCGAGCAATCAGATAACCTACCCACAACAGTCCTACCATCGCAGTCAAAAACCAAAACAAAAATTCAAAGTTAAGGGCCACCGTAAATGCGCTCTCCTGAATGACAGAAAATTGAGTGACAAATTTTTAGTAGACACATGCTACAGATAGCGCCAAGCCTACCACAACGCTCAACCAGCACATACCCAGCACACACCATCCGGTGCTCCAATTAGCCCAAAAGCTTAATCGTTTTTTCTAACCGTTTTTTTCTAACCGTTTTTTTCTAACCGTTTCTTTCTAACCGTTTCTTTCAATCGTTTTCTCAAGCGCTTGCCGAATTTCTTCGGTTACAGCGGCGACGGCGACTCGGCCCGACCGCCGATTTTGCTGATAGTCTGCCAGTTTGGGTGTGATGGGAATGGGCGGTTGAACGGTCAGCTTTATGGTGCGATCGCCCAGCCTTGGCCGACCCGGCAGCTTGTCACCACTCAGTCGCGCCAGCATATCCGACATCAGCAGCGTCACCTCTGCGCAGCGCTCAAATGAGGGTTTTTCTTGGACATAATGGGCATCTACCGCCACAAAGCCTTCTACAATTCGCATATGCAGCTCTCGCATACTTGCCGCCTGCGCTGCCCAGTCTGCCAGTCCCCGCTCCAAGGGTGAAAGCTGATCCAATTCGGGCAAATCTTCCCGGTAAATAAGGTTCCAGCTTGCTTCCTCTAGCCGCCGACAGCGATCTACAAAGTTTCCTTTCCCCGGCAGATTAAAGAACTGCTCTGCAACTCCCAAGGCTGTATCGAGCAGCACATGCAATCGCTGTGTGCATTGTTGTGTGTACTGTTCTGTGTAGGTGTCTTGATAGATGTCTTTCTGTTCAGGGGTTTGATGTTCAGGGGTTTGATGTTCAGGGGTTTGATGTTCAGGGGTTTGATGTTCAGGGGTCTGTGGCTCAGGCATTTGCTGCGTAAAGGTCTGATGATAGCAACGGGCATAAAATCCCTCCATCACCGTCATCAAATGCTCACCCAGCCGCAGAATGCGTAGGTAGCAGTCTTTATCGGGCGTTGCGGCTAGCACCGAGGGCGATCGCCCACTTTGCGCCTCTAGCCGTGCTAACAAAGCTACTAGCCGCGCCCAGTTTGGTTGCGCATACCGATACTGAATCCCAATCGGCACAATAAACACCGCCTCATTCCGCTGCGATCGCTGCAAATCTTCAGCACACCAAAACCCCAGCTGCGCCACGCCCGGCTCTAGTGGCCCTAGGCGCTCGCTATGGCCATTGGTCGCCCCTTCTGGTGCAACCACCATGGGCATCTCTCCGCTCGTTAGCAGCTTACGCGCTGCCTTGAGCCCCACCCAGTCAGGCTTGCGCCCCCGCCGAATCGGCACGCCCCCTATCCGCGACAGCAGCCAACCCAGCGCATTCCCCGCCCAAATCGTCATACCCCGCTCATAAATAAAATGGGTTTGCACGGGCTGCTTAAGCGTTATCCCTCTCGCCTTTGCCGCCTTCGTCACCGCCCGCGAACACAGATACAAGCCGCTGAGCGGATCATCGACCTCAACATGGCGCACCGCCATCAAAAAGCGCGATTCGCCCGCTTCAAACTGCGCGTACAAATCCACCAGCGTATCCACATTTTCCACTTCGATAGATGAAATGCCCACCGGTAACCAAGGGCGAATGCGAACCCGTAGCAAAAAGGGCAGCGCCCAATGCACTGCCCGCATAACCCAAGGATTGTAAGCCGTCGGAATAAATTTGAGCGGCGGCTGCACAGAGCGAACAAATTGAGGCATTAAAATCTCACGTAAAGGTCACGCAAAAAAGGTCACGCAAAAAAGGTCACACAAAAAGCCCAGCGAGGAGCTGGCCAAAAACTCCGCTAAAAATTTGGCCAAAATCTAGGGAAATACCCAGATTTAAAGATAAAGAGGGCCAAAACGTGATCTTACGAACGTCCTGCCCCTCCTTAAATTGATAATCTTTTACCCTTGTAAAGCAGCTAGTTTGGCACCACCTGAACGATCAGCGATCGCCGATCAAACGTCTGCACTTTGCTCACTTTAGAAAGGTCTTCGACCACCCGATTTAGCAAATCAGTCGCGCGATCGCGATGTTGGTGTTCACGGCCTCTGAGCCGTACCTGGAACTTCACCGAGTCACCGCGCTCTAGCCATGCTAGCGCCTTATCAATGCGTACCTGGTAGTCAGAGTCACCCACATTCGGGCGCAGTCTCACTTCTTTCACAGAAGTACGGGCGCTTTGCTTTTGCCGCTTACGGCTTTGATACTGGTGTTTGCCGTAGTCCAAAATTTTGGCAACCGGCACTTCCTGGTCGGGAGAGACCACTACAAGGTCAAGTTTGGCCGCCTTAGCGAGTGCCAGAGCCTCTGACGTATCGGTAAGGCCACGATTCGTACCTTCGTTGTCAATCAGAAGAACCTGTGCGGCTCGGATCTGTTGATTGATCAGTGGTTTTTTAGCGATTGTATTTTCCTCTTAAAGAACGCAACAGAAATGTTTTAAACAAAAATAAGGTGCTTAGAACGAATGTATCAGCCTTGACCCTTATTTTTAAGCGGTTACTTAAAGTTAAGGCGTCTAAAGCGTCACTTTTTGAAACGCCACTTAAAAAAAAGTAAGTCACTTAACAAATAAATAGCGCAATCGGCTGATACCACATATATAGGCTATTTTAATCCACATTGCCAGAGGGAGATCCCACCCTGGCAATGTGTCGTAACAAACCGTCTTAAATGACCCTGGTTAAAGCCCGTAAAATCGTTAAAGACAGCTCTAAATGCGGACGCTACCCCCGTCAAACAATGGCACCGTCATACTGAAGTTCTCACCATAGGTCAGCTTTTGCTCCTCCAAAATACCGATGGCAATTTGTTCGCCCATCCGAATGGACTCGTAGTAGTCGGTAAAGTAGTGAACCCCCGCCCAATCGCGACCAATGGCGATATTCGCCGCTAGCTTGTTCAACTCGCCCTCTACGCTCAGCTGGAGCGTGGTGTCGGGCACTTTGTTAAGCTCGGTGCCATTGGCGGAGTACACATAAGGCCCCTTGAGCACATAGCCATGGTCAAAGAAAGCCTTAAGAATGGTGACACAAGCGCCTGCCACTGTGGCATGGCCTGCCCCGTAGGAAGGATGCATCGGCGACCCTTCAGGAAACGCCATCGGCAGCAAAAATACATTCCCCTCTGGCCCAAATTCGCTGTTGCCGCCACTGCCCAAATCATCCAAATACTTTTGGTTCTGTGCTTGGTTGTGGTTGGCTACGGCTTGTAGGGTTTTGTCTAGCTTTTGGCCGAGTGGTGCGATCGCCCTCAAACTCGCGGGTGGGTTCGGCATTCCACAATAGCGATGAATGCGTCCGCCGATGGCTTCAGGTCGCAGCCGCCGATGAGTGTTGAACTTTTGAAAGCGCACGGCCTTTAGCGCCCGAGTGGCTACTTCAGTGACTAGCGACAAAATGTGCGGCCCACCAAAGTGAGCAAAGCCCTGCTGATGGTCTAGCCGATCATCAGCCTGAAAAGGAACGCCCGGATCAAAAGGCACTTTCTCAGAGAGCATAAATAGGCAGGCATTTAAATAAGCCTGATACAGCGCATCGTAATGGACATAGGTGGCCAAATCACGCGGCGTCGCAATAAAGCGATACTTATTAGAGCCATATTTATCTATCGATTCATAGGGCTCCATGCCGCGCAGGTCAGCGCCGTTTTGCACATCTAGCCACCATTCCCAGCTCGTCATAAAGTCTCTTTCACTGGCAATCCGTACTCGGTTGTCAAACCGCATCGCACCGTACGCAACATTGCCATCTAGCCGGTTTAAAGGATTGTTGTTATCGCCCAACTCAGCAGTTCCTAAGTACAAAAACTGAGAGATATAGGGGCCAACCTCATCACCTACAGATGTGCCTCTAAACGCATTAGCCGATGTAAATCGGCTGCGACGACGGGCCTGAGCTGCCTCACTGATATTTAAAGGAGCTGCCTTAAACCAATCGAGGTCATTGAGTCGGTTTACAGCCGCCGATACCTTTGCATGACCGTCAAACTGAGCAAAAGGAACATCTCGCAGCATTGCCATTTCATAGATTTCAGCAACCTCTGCAACAAACTCCTCGCTTTCTATGGTGGGCGCGGGTGGCATGGTTACCGCCTGCGCATCCGGCCCTTCAAGGTCAAACAAATTACCTGCGCCTGCGCTCTCCCAAGCCCGCACAGCAACGCCTCTGACCCCTTTGTTGCCTGCACTCTCTTGAGAGCGCTTTTTCTTATCCGCTGTTTGCGTATAGTGAGAAAGCCAAGGATGCGTATCACAGTCAGAATCGTATTTACTGTGTTTATCACGCTTGGGGCCTAGCGGCGTATCTCTAAAATCTCTCGAATCGCCTGAGTCAATCCCCTGAATGAACATTTGATAGTCAGCGGGGTCACATACCAGTCCATCTTCCTGATGGTGGGGTAAACCCTTGGTGTAGTTAGCAAGGTGCGACGCATGGCCCTGACGCTCGGGGAGGTCATCGTCATGCTCAAAGCGATATTTCAGCTCATCTCCGTTAGCAATATGCTGAGGATGAGCGCGGTCATAAGCAAGTTTTGCAGCGGCGATTCTTCCGTCTAGTGCCCGTTTTTTGCGAGATTCCATAATGCTTGAGTCCTTACACTCAGTGATCGTTGAAGTGATGACACCAATCTATGAAAATTCTCCAGGTACCCGCAGTACCCGTCAGGGGCATTTCGATATTACTTAACGCTTCTCAAAAATGACCCCGCTCACCCCGTGAAAATAATCTGAAAAGCTAACGTAAACAACTAAAGTGAACAGCATTTCCCCTCACGATTTTCCGTTTAGTGGCACAATAAAGTGCTGTACCCTTTGCCTTTCCTGTCATGAGCGAATCTCGCCGCTACCACGTCACTACCTTCGGCTGCCAAATGAATAAAGCCGACTCCGAACGCATGGCAGGCATTTTAGAGGCCATGGGAATGCAGTGGGAAGAAGACCCTCTCCAGGCGGATGTGGTGCTGTACAACACTTGCAGCATTCGTGATAGTGCCGAGCAAAAGGTGTATTCGTACCTGGGTAAGCAGGCCAAACGCAAGCGCAAAAATCCCAATCTCACCCTGGTTGTGGCGGGCTGTGTGGCTCAACAGGAGGGCGAACAGCTCCTGCGCCGCGTCCCTGAGCTAGATTTGGTGATGGGGCCGCAGTATGCCAACCAGCTAGAGAGCCTGCTCGCCCAGGTGGATCAGGGCAATCAGGTGGTGGCTACCGATCCTGTTCATATTATGGAAGACATTACCAAGCCGCGCCGAGACAGTGAAGTCACCGCTTGGGTCAATGTTATTTACGGCTGCAATGAGCGCTGTACCTACTGTGTTGTTCCGGGTGTGCGGGGGCTAGAGCAGTCACGCACGCCAGCCGCCATCCGGGCTGAAATGGTCGAGCTAGGCGAGCAGGGCTATACCGAAGTGACTCTGCTCGGCCAAAATATTGACGCCTATGGCCGCGACCTACCCGGCATTACCGCTGAAGGCAGGCGCGAAAATACGCTGACTGACCTGCTTTACACGATTCACGATGTTCCGGGGATTGAACGCATTCGCTTTGCCACTAGCCATCCTCGCTACTTTACTGAGCGATTGGTGCAGGCTTGCGCTGAGTTGCCTAAGGTGTGTGAGCATTTTCATATTCCTTTTCAGTCTGGCAATAATGACGTGCTCAAGGCCATGGGCCGAGGCTACACCCGTGAAAAGTACCAGCGCATTATCGACACTGTGCGCCGGTATGTTCCTGACGCTTCTATTAGCGCCGATGTGATTGTGGCTTTTCCGGGTGAAACCGAAGCGCAGTTTCAGGACACGCTCTCACTGATGGAAGATATTGTGTTTGATATGGTGAACACGGCGGCCTATTCGCCTCGGCCAGGGACGCCTGCGGCTGAGTGGGCCAATCAGTTAGATGAGGTCACTAAGCAAGACCGGTTGCAGCGGATTAATCAATTGGTGAATCAGCAGGCAGAGGTGCGATCGCGCCGCTACTTGGGCCGCACTGAAACTGTGCTAGTAGAAGCCGCTAATCCTAAAGACCCCACCCAAGTGATGGGTCGCACCCGAGGCAATCGGCTCACCTTTTTTCCTGGCGATATCCGCGAGCTAAAAGGAAAAATTGTGCCAGTGACCATTCAAGAAATCCGCGCCTTTAGCCTCACGGGCGTACCCTGCTTAGTCACGGCTTAGTTGCGGCTTAGTCATGGCTTAGTTGCGGCTTGTCACGGCTTAGTTGCGGCTTGTCACGATTGCCTCTCATCTTGCTTTTCATCTCTTGCTGTACAGCATAGGGATTGCTTAAGCGTGGGGATTGTTGAACTTATATCGCAACAATAATATCGCAACAAAAAAATATTTAGACATCGTGTGATCGAGATTCTTGTGGTGATGCTTGACGGGCTGCTAGAGTCCTGTTCGTCACACAGCTGTCATTCGTATTTAGTTGATTCCACTTAGCGATTCTTCGCTTCATGGGGCACCCTGTTGCTATTCATTAGTTCATGGGCTGGTGCATGGATGCTGTGATGCTGCCGTTTGCCGCTGCTGTGACTGCTGTTGCGACTAATGTGCTCTCTCGAATTATCTCGCTGAGCAACCTGAAATGAGTCATCTGAAGCTTTTAGAAAATGGTATAGAAAGCTGGAACCGCTGGCGATTGAGTAATGCTCAAGTTATTTGCGACCTCTCAGGGCAAGATTTGAGTCATGGTTATTTTTTTGAAGGCGACTTTAGCGGGGTAAATTTTAGCGGGGCAAATTTACAGCGAGCTTGCCTGGTGGGTGCTAACCTAATGGGCGCTAATTTGACGGGTGCAGATCTTAGAGGTGCCTATTTGGGTGATGCCAACCTGTATGGCGCTGACCTGAGCCACGCTGATCTAACCGAGGCCAATTTAGACAGGGCCAACCTACAGCGAGCTAACTTGCTGGGCACCCAAATTGCCAAGGCTGATATTCGTACCGCTCTGTTGCCTGATCCCACCGTAGATCCGTATGCGGATGTGATCATTAGCTCGTTGCATAGATTGCAGCAGAGAGGCCAGCAGACCTTACCGCAGCAGACAACTCGCCAATCAACTTCTCAGCCAGATCGCCAAGCCAATCGCCAGACCAATCGCCAGACCAATCGCCAGACCAATCGCCAGGCAGACCGCCAGGCAGATCGCCAGGCAGCTGCGATGATGATTCGCAAAGGTCAGCAACCCTGGGGCAGGCGGCAGCAGGACAAACGATTTTCGGCTCGCTTAGGTCGGCAGATGAGTCGGCCCAGCGTGTGGATGCCAGCGGCGGCGGTTGGTTTGCTGGCTGCGATTGGCTTGCCTTGGAGCATGTTTAACCTGGGTGCAGGACAGGTGGTTGCACAGTCCCAGCGGTTTGCCCAGAGTGGGAGCCAGAGTGGAATTCAGAGTGGAATTCAGAGTGGAATTCAGAATGGAATTGGGGATGCGGCGCAAAAGGCTGCGCCCTTTGCTTTGGCCAAGTCGCTGTCGGGATCTAGCCAGGTGTGGTCGGTGGTGACGCATCAGGTGGCGGGTAGTCCGGCGCATTGGGTCATTGGCGGGGGCGGCAATGGCCGGATTGAAATTTGGGATGTGCAAACCGGGGAGCTGGTGCAGTCGTTTGCGGGTCACGATTCAGGCGTGCGATCGCTCGCGGTTTCGGCCTCTGGGCGCTGGCTAGTGAGCGGTGGCAGCGATGGTCTTAAGGTGTGGTCGCTCAGTGCCGGAAAGTTGGCCTACAGCATTCCGGCGGCTAGTTTTGCTGGTGATTCGGCTGGCGATTCGGCTGCTGATTCCGCCGATGATTCGGCTGTGTGGTCAGTCGCGATTAGCCCAGACGAAAGTATGTTTGTCAGCAGCGGCTCCGAAGGCAAAATAAGGGCTTGGAACCTAAGCAGCGGCGAGCAGCGCTATCAGATTGATAACGGGGGGCCAGTGTGGTCGGTTGCGATCGCGCCGGATGGTCAGTCATTGGTGAGCGGCAGTGAAGATCGCACTATTCGCCAGTGGGACTTGGCCAGCGGTGAGCTGCTTCAAGAATTTGCGGGCCATCAAGACGCTGTGCGTACAGTCGCGCTGAGCCCCGATGGGACGACCCTGGCCAGCGGCAGCTCAGATAACACCATTAAGCTGTGGAATGTCAACAGTGGTGAATTGTTGACCACCTTTGATGCCATCAGTGGGGGGCATCGCGATCGCATTGTTAGCCTTGCCATTAGCCCCGACGGCACCACTCTCGCCAGCGGCAGCAACGACAATACTGTAAAACTGTGGGACTTACCCACCCGCCAGCTCAGCGAAACCCTTCAAGAACACACCAGTTCAATATCCGCCGTGGCTTTTGATCCGCAAGGCCAAACTTTGGTCAGTGGCGGGCGAGATCAAACAGTGAAGGTTTGGCAATAAAGATTTGGCAGTGAAGATTCGCGCAAAAGAATCTTTAGTTTTTTAGGCGACTCTCAGCAATGTCTCAGCATCACGGCATACTCTTTAGTGATGTTGGTGGAATTGCAGTGCCCTGATCGAATAAAGGGGTTGCTGTTGGCTGTGGTGGCCTTTGTAAGTAACCCAGTGTAATTAAATTAAAGATGAAACAGAATCACTGCATTGCCCTCTCAGTTCCCAAGTTTGGGGGAACGGACTCAGAGCCCCCAAGCTTGGGTCGGGGGGCAGTGCAGTATCTACGATTTAATTATGCCAACCTACTTAATGGCCTTAAAGATGGCCTTAAAGATGGCTTTAGAGATTGTTATAAAAGAGAGGAAAGGCGATGTCAGTTGAATATGATTTGGTTGTAATTGGTGGTGGTTCGGCAGGGTTAGTGGCTGCGAGTGCGGGCGCTCAAATCAATGCTAAAGTTGCGCTGGTTGAAAAACATTTGCTTGGCGGCGATTGCCTGCATTACGGCTGTGTGCCTAGCAAATCACTCATTCACGCGGCGCAAATTGCCTACAATGTGAAAACCGCTGCCCGATTTGGCATTTACACCAGCGAGCCGACGATTAATCTTAAAGAGGCGATGAATCATGTTCATCGCGTGGTCGATACTATTCAAGAACATGACTCTACTGAGCGCTTTGAAAAGCTGGGCGTAGAGGTGATTTACGGCACTGGCCAGTTTGTTGATCAAAGCACGTTTGAGGTGAATGGTCGCCAGCTTAAAGCGCGGGCGTTTTTGATTGCGACGGGTTCTAGGCCAGCGGTGCCGCCGGTGCCGGGGCTCAAGGAAGCAGGATTTTTAACTAATGAACAGATTTTTAATGTGACCGATCGGCCCGATGCGATCGCAGTGATTGGCGCTGGCCCAATTGGCTGTGAGCTAGGCCAGTCATTTTCTCGCCTGGGCTCTGAGGTGACGTTGTTATCGAGCCGGGATGTGATTATGCCGAAGGAAGATCCGGAGGCGGCGGCGGTGGTGCAGCGGCAGATGATAGATGAAGGGGTGTGCATTCTTAACAACACTCGGGCTGAAAGGGTAGAGGTGAAAGAGGGCAAAAAGCATATCTTTACCGGCAAGGAGACGATTGTTGTTGATGAGATATTAATTGCGACGGGGCGCACTCCGAATGTGGAGTCACTGAATTTAGAAGCGGCGGGTGTAAGCTACAGTGCGAAGGGCATTGAGGTAGATGACAAGCTGCGCACGAGCAACAAACGCATCTATGCCGCAGGGGATGTTATTGGCGGCTATCAGTTTACTCATGTGGCGGGTTATGAGGCTGCGATCGCAATGCAAAACGCGCTCATTTTCCCGACCAAAAAGGCGGACTATCGGGTGATTCCTTGGGCGACTTTTACTGATCCTGAGCTGTCGCGGGTGGGGTTGACTGAGCAGCAGGCGCGCGATCGCTATGGCGATGATGTATTTGTGCTCAGGCAAAACTTTGACGGGGTAGATCGCGCCCTGGCTGAGTCTGCGGGCTATGGTTTTGCGAAGTTTATTACGAAGGGCGATGGTGAAATATTAGGCGCGCATATTGTGGGCATTCATGCGGGGGAGCTGATTCATGAGGCGGTGCTTGCGATGAGCCAAAACCTGAAGGTCGGTGCTTTGCAATGCATTCATGTGTATCCGACGCTGAGTGAAATTAGCCCCAAAACGGCGCTACAGCTCACTAAGCAAAAGTATGCCAAAAACACGTTTTTACAAAATACTCTGAGAAAGTTCTTTAACTGGCGACGGGCGATCGCGAGCTAAGTAGGTTGGCATAGTTAAATCGTAGATACTGCATTGCCCCCTATAGAAATATAAGATTTATCCCTTGAGCCAATAATGGGTTTCCCCAAACTTGGGGGACTGAGGGGGCAATGCAGTGATTCTGTTTCATCTTTAATTTGATTACACTGGGTTACTTAATAGGCAAGCAGATCCAAATTAAAGTACTACTTTTCCCTCACTCGACCACAGCGCCCATGAGCTTTAGCGCTGTTCGCTGCCCAGCGCTGAGGCCAAGGGTGCCGGTAATATCCAAGCCTGCACACACGCGATCGTCTATTACCCGCAGGCACTCGCCCGTGTGTACATCCCAGAGCCTCACCGTCTTGTCATCACTGCCGGAGGCCAACTGCTCGCCATCCGGGCTATACACCACCGACCTAACCCAATCCTCATGACCAGAGAGGGTGCGGATACACTCGCCACTCGCCGCGTTCCACAGCTTCACCGTCTTGTCAGCACTGCCGGAGGCCAACTGCTCGCCATCCGGGCTATACACCACCGACCAAACCAAATTCTCATGACCAGAGAGGGTGCGGATACAATCGCCACTCGCCGCGTTCCACAGCTTCACCGTATTGTCAGAACTGCCGGAGGCCAACTGCTCGCCATCCGGGCTATACACCACCGAATTAATTCCCTGTGAGTGAGCCGAGTAAATTAAAACAATTTGCCCCGTCGCCACATCCCACACCTGTAAAGTGCCTTTGCTATCACCAATCGCCAAATGAGTGCCATCTGGACTGTAAGCCACTGAATTCACGCCGCCTAGCACCGTAGAAAAAGGAGCCTCAGCCAGCTGAGCCTCGCGCAAATTCACCCGGCGCAAAAAGGTTTTGGAAAAGTCCACCCCTTGCAGCTTAGCGCCCCGCAAATCGGTATCTATCAACGCATGGGGCGTTTTCGCTAGCATCAGCTGCGCCACATTCCCGCCCAGGTAGCCAACTGCTTTGAGCGTTCGCTGCGCCGTCGCCTGCAACAAGGGCAACAGTTGTTCTCGCATCGTCACTTCTGCCAACATCGGATGCGCTAAATCCAACACGGCCTTAGCCAGCTTGGATTGCCCCAACAGCGGCAGCAGCTCATCTAGCGACATTTGTGCAAAGCGTTGCAGCCCTGCGATCATGGCTGGCTCACCCTGCTCATTGCACAGTCGCCTAAAGTAGCCATCCCAGGTGTAGTCACTGCTAGGCAGCGCCTCATCCAAATGCGACTGCTGCTGCGCCACTGCCGTAAAATCTGCTGCGAGTGCCCCCAGCGAAGCCACAATCTTATACGCCACAAAAAACTCCAACAACGACCGATGCGCCGGGCTGTAATCGCCCTCTGAGTTGCGAATCAGCATCGTTTGCCCCATCATGTCGTAACGCCAGTGATCCAGCTCTTTTTCTTCCTTCACCCGCTCGGCAAACATCTGTTGCAATCGCGCCGGAAACGCCCGATAGTTCAAACTCATCTGATCGGTCGAAAGCATCTCCCAAGACAGCTCACACAAAAAGTAAAGCTTATCGGCCAAGGAGGTAAACGTCCGCTCGCTCTTAATATCAGTCTTCATTTTGCGCGTCACCGCATACAGATACACCCGCGCCATATCCACCGGCTTACCCGCCTCAATGTCCGGCAACGCCTCCAATATCAAATCCACCATCACCGGACGCCGTGCCAAATCCAACAGTTGCGGATTGCCCATCACCTGCTGCACCGCCGCCTCATTCGCCTTGTGGCCCAGCAATTGCGCAATTTGCCCATCGTCAAACTTCGCCAGCTCCAACACCTCAAACTGCGGCGGCTCCCCCGTCAGCTTTGCCGTCGAAGCCTTGCGCTCTGCCCCCAGCGTTTCGCGCCCCTCAATCGCATCGGGAAAATGCTCCGTCCGGCAGGTCAATATCGCCTTCGCCCCCGGCACCACCACCCGCGCCAGCTCCCAAAAGTTATCAATCATGGCCTGCCGATCTACCCGTGCCGCCATTTCATCAAACCCATCAAAAATTAGCAGCAGCTTCCCCATTTTATTCAGCTGCTCAAAGGCGCTATATCCTGGCAGCGGAATCTCATGCTTACGAAAGAAAAACTCCGAAAACAGCGACTCCATACTCACCGCCTTGGCATAGTCGCGCAGCGGAATCACCAACGGCAACCGAGGCCGAGCGATGCCTTTTCTCTTGGCCTCCTTATATTCCTGCAAGGCCAGCCAAGCATAATGCATCACAAACCAAGTCTTACCCGTGCCAAACTCTCCCAACACCGACAAATGTTCTTTAGAAGAATCCGCCAACCACTGATCCACATAGCCTTCTATCCAGCCCTCAGCTTCCCCATAGTGACTCACGCCCAGCAGCACCTTGGTTTTAGGATCAATCTCTTCTTTTGAGCAACCCAACGAAATATAGTTTGCATCAATCTGGCGGCTCGTAATCTCTTCCTCTAACCAGGCTAAATAATTGCTAAAGTCGGCATCTTCATCTAGCAGCTCATCTAACGTGTAGCAAGAGATCGCCTCATACTGCTCATCATCCTTCACAGCTTTGCGAACACCGCTGCTCACCCGCATGTTAGAAACTAGCCAACCCTCATCGGCTTTGTGTTGTTCAACAGATTCTTGCAGCGATCGCAAGTCGGCAATCTTGGCTTCGCCTTCCACACCCCGCACCACCACTCTGTCGTATCGCTTCCGCCGCACTGGAATCGTAATGATCCGTTCAAAGAACTTCTCTGCCGTTACTTGATGCGCTTCCTGCCCATACCCCAACACCTCAAACCAAGCATCCAACTGCTCCGCCAGCGAATTCATTTGATCGATAACTGGCGATAGCTGCGCCCTAAGCTGCTTTATCTCTTTCTGTATTTCGCTTAATATCACCGTTTGAAGCTGTTCTTTCGGCGTTTGGCTCCGCTTCACCACACCGATAAAGGCAGCAAAGAAAAGTTTTCCCTCCTGCTGCATATCAATATTTTGCGCACGAATGGCATTACCAATACCATTCCACTCATTGCCATAATCCTGCCAGTCCAGCCGCTCTGCTAGCGCCGAGCCTAACGGTGTCACATCCCACCGATCAAACGCTTGCTTAAAAGCCTCCTTAATCGCAGGCTCTGCAAATAGCCGTAGCAGCGCTTCTGCCTTCCCCGCCTCATCAGCCAGCCCATACTCCACCAACGTATAGGCATAAATCCCGCTAAAGTCAGCCGGTGGATGTTCCGCGTCTAAACCGCAGTCCTTCAACGTTTTGATAAAAAGCTGATTGCGTTGCACCTGCTTTGCAGCGGGAGATGCGATCGCCCTCAAAACAATCGGAATAACCTTCAGGAGTTCCATAGCTGCCTTAAAAATCTATAGCTGTAAGAGATAGGCAAAAAATAAAGTACTGCTTTCCCTTCACCCTGGCGAGAAGGACTTTGACTCTGGCTCCCTTCTCCCCAGGGAGAAGGACTTTGACTCTGGCTCCCTTCTCCCCAGGGAGAAGGGTTGGGGATGAGGGCTTCGGTCATCATGATAGTTAGGACATTATTAAAGCGCATTTCCCTAAGTCTTCTGATCGCCCGCTGAGAGCATCGTATTACAAGTGCTGCGATCGCATCGCCTTTTCAGGAAATTGTGCGATCGCAGCACCCACCTTTAACAAAGCCGTTTTTCTACAAACTCGGCCAAACCCTACACAACCTCCACCATCTCATCATGGGGATAGCGCACCTTCGCCAGCTCCGCATACTTATCCGCAGCCGAGCGATGGCCCGCCGCGCAAGCCACCACCGTCGCAAACCCCGACCCCAGCAAATTCAGCACCTTGTCATATCCCGCAGGCTCAATCCCCTCCAGCGGGCAAGTATCTACCCCCAGCACTGCCGCACTCGTCATAAAATTGCCCAGCGCAATATATGCCTGAGAGGTCGCCCAATCATTCACATTTAGGCTGCGCGGCCCCTGCACCACATCACTCACAATCATATTGCGATAACCCGCCAACGACTCAACCGGCACCTCCCGCGTCGTCGCCGTACTTTCCATCAGCCGATCCACATCCGCCGCCGACAAATTCTTTTTAATCGTAAACACTACCAAATGAGAGCAATCTGTAATTTGGTCTTGGTTCCAAGAAAGCGGCTTAAGCTGAGCCTTAACAGCCGGATCAGTCACAACAATGAACTTCCAAGGCTGCAATCCATAAGACGAAGGCGTCAGCACCAAAGAATCTTCTAAAGCCTGCCAAACCTCGTCAGCAACTGGCTGATTCGGATCAAACTGTTTAGTCGCATAGCGCCAATTGAGCTGTTCTAACAAATCCGAGGGTGAAAGTGTAGCCATAGAAATATCGAAAAATATCGTTAGTAGTAAACCTCTCGGATTATACTCAGCTCACTCTAAATTCTGCTTAAAATAGCCTATTTCCTAAAAAAATCCCCCAAAGAAAGGCCTAAGAAAAGGCCTGAGAAAACCACACTTCAATAGAATCATGACTATGGCCTTCCAATATATTTATTCCAGATATTCATGATGAGTCGTACTTATTCTCATTCAGATTCTTATTCAGATTCTCATTCCGATTCTCACTCAGATAGTTTGGCCCAGTCGCTCACCCAGCAGCTATACAGCGCATGGCAGCAGGCAGTGGCTAACAATAAACTCATTAATCAGTTCATCGCTACTACAGATGATACTGAAGGACGCTGGCTTCAAGGAGATGCGATCGCCTTTGGCATTAAGCATCACAACGGTCAAAACACCTACTACGCCCGCAACCTCACCCAAAACCGCCCCATCCAAGGCGCAGTCGAAGAAAAACAAATAGACGGACTCGGTTTTACCTGTCAGTTCAACGGTTATCGCGCCCTGCGCCCCGGCGGTCAGCCCAAGCCCGTTGGCCGCCAAGCCGACATTTCACCCGATCCTGAGCGCTGCCGGTTCTCTTGTCAAAACCCGCGCGATCCGCTCAGCCTGCTCAACCGCCAACCCCTCCTCCAGCGCCCTCTCCAACATTTCGTTTGGAGAGCCTACTACAACGCCGCCCCTATCGATCCAGATGGCCATTTTCTATGGGTGCCGACAGATTCCACCACGGGCCTGGTTCATTTACCTCAGCGACTTTCTCTCAAGCTATTAGAAGATGCCTTTACATTGTTTCAACAGTTAGAACATACGTTGTTGTTTTTTAACTCGCTCCATTCGGGCGCATCGGTCAATCATATTCACTTTCAGGCGATGAACTACGCTCAGCCCTTGCCCGCTGAGTTATGGCCGCTAGCAAAGCGATCGCCCGGTCGCCCAGATTTGCCAGACTACGATTTGCTAGAAGGCTATCCGGCCAACGTCATGGTGTTTTCAGTCCAATCCAACCCACAGACGGTTTTCAAATGGATTGACATCATGCAACAGCAGGAGATTCCATTTAACCTGATGTTTTTGGGCGATCGCCTCATTTTGATCCCCAGAAGCGCCGACCATGAAATTGTCTCCGAGTTTCCGGGCAACAGCATCGCTGCTTTAGGAATGTGCGGCAAAATTATTACAGTTGATCGCGCAGGCTATTTGCAGGCGAATAAGGAAGCTATCGAAAGCGCATTTGCGAAAATGACGCTAGATGTTTTTGGGGCGATCGCAAAATCTAAGTAGGATGGGGCATAGAGGTATTGCAAAGATTTGTGTCTCTTTCTCTCCGATGACAGACGCTGCATTGAAAAGCCCTGCCTACTATGTAGCTGAACACCTTTTGAGGCAGTTAGATTATGAAAGACGATACAACTTTGGTTAATGACATTTTGGAACAGCCCTATGCTGAGCCCGCAACTAGCTGGCGAGCTGGCTTCGTCCCCAGTGCTGAGATTTGGAACGGTCGCTTGGCGATGTTTGGTTTCTTAGCAGCAGCGCTAACTGAGATCTTTACAGGTCAAGGGTTCCTTCATTTTTGGGGCTTGGTAAACAACGTAGCCTCTACGACGACGCTGCCAAACTAAGCGTTACCCAACTAAACCCAAACTAGGCCCAAGCTAGGTCTATAGTTCGACAAATTAAGAACGCGCACTACACCGATTCGTGTAGTGCGCGTTCTAGTTTATGGAAATATTGCGCTAAAGGATTGCGCTGAAGTATGGACTAAGTAGCCAAGCAAAATAAATTACAAAATACTAACAGATGGTTTAACTCACTCGTAATGCCCCCTTAAAAATATAAGATTTGTCCCTTGAGCCAATAATGGGTTTCCCCAAGTTTGGGGGCTCTGAGTCCGGTTCCCCCCAAATTTGGGGGGTTAGGGGGGCATCGGGATTTAGGTAATTAATTATGCACATCTACTTACGGCGCTCTTTAGATCTCTATTTGTTAGATCTCTATTTTTCTGGCTGCAACATATTCGTTATTTTCATAGCCTGCCAGCCTTAACTGCTGGGCATTAGCGGGCAAATCAATCTCAAAATTACACTCGCCGGATTCAATATCCAAGGTTTTTACCGGTCTGCCGTCAACATATACATCTAGCCGTGAAAGGCCAGCCGTGGTTGCATTTACTGACAAAGATGACTTTGTTTTTTGAATTTTAACGCTCAGTTCTCTAACCGGCATTTGCTTGAGTAAGTCGCCCGCTTGATTAATCAAATCCAGGTTCGCTTCTAGTAAGTCTCGCTTGGTCATGGCATGGAGCGAGTCGGGAACTACGCCCAAATCTTCCAGCGGGGTTCCTGCCAACGCGCCGACTCGCAGCGTTCGCCGAATGGCGACTCGCATACTCGCACCCTTGGGCAAATCCTGGTAGGGCGTTTCGCTATCGGCAGGCTCAGGTACGGTCAATAGAGCTTGTAGCAAGCCATGCGTCCAAACATTCGCACCGCCTGCGCCCATATTGGCATCTACGCCCAAAATATGGCCAATGTTGTGATCCCGAAAACCCGCTGCGAAAATATCGGTTGCACTATAACAACGCGCGTCGGTAATTAAGACAACGGGACCATGGTACTTTTGCCCTATTTGGTTGGCAAATTCGGGGGGCGTAATCGAAAAACCGCGAGAATAAACAGCGCCGGTTTGTACCGAGTCTAGGATGGAATCCACCCAGGGGCTTAGGTCAATGCCAACTGGATTGGTGCGATGGCGATCGCAGATTCGAGCATTCAGCGCGGTATTAATAAACTGCGTCGGTTCAGGCGTAATTTCTCCCGGAGTCAGCGTCTGTAAAAGCCCTTCGCTGGCAAAAATATGGCCGCCACCATTGCCCCGAACATCAATAATAAGACCGTTTTGCGGCAGCAGTTCAATCAGGGTGATGAACTCTTTTATAAAGGCGTCTGGATCGTCAATATTAAAGGTGAAAATGCGAATGTAGCCAAAGGTACCCGCTGAGGTTGTCACGCTTTTAGCCGAAAAAATGCCCGGTAAGGCGCTTTCAATGCCCTCAGCAGCAGGTTTTTGGCGTTTAGCAGGCTTCTTACTCGCTTTTTGTTCTTCGGCTACAATTTGCGGGGCAAACAGCATTTTTTTGGCCCGCTGCAAAATATCTGCCTGAATATCAGTCCCTAAGCAAGCGGCATTTTTGCTGATGGCATCGGCATCTACTCGGCTTGGATCGGCCACTAGCGGCGTGACTAACCACTCTTGCTGCATAGTACGGCTAACGCCATCAAGATCTTCGTAGCCAATGTCAACCCATAGCGCATCGGGTGGCAGCGAACCTTGCAACGGACGTAGCGTCAGTCCTTCAATGCCTCGGGCGTAGCGAGCGGCAAGGTTGCTGCCCGCATGTTCATTCGCAGAGACTTCTACCGCGCGCCGAATCGGAACGCCGTTCCAAGTGATGATTTTCACCCCTCGTTTGAAATATCGGTGAGAAAAGCCCTGCACGAAGTGGCTAGCAAGGTATTGAGGTCGGCCATCTTCAGTGTATTCTTCAATGTCGAAAGGGAGGAAGGCGACTTTTTCGGCGAAGGGTTCTGGCAGCAGATAGTTGGTATGCAGATCGCGAACAGAGGTGAATACTTCGAGCATGTCGCGGTGAAACTGATATTCACTGCCCATGCTCTCAGGTGTGGATCGAGCGAGCTGATGCTGTATCAGTTTGAGCTTTTGCACGGGGGCGATACCATGCATCGATTCTTTGTGCGGTAGATGAACAAAGTTTTCACTGATTAAAAGAATCGCCTGGCTGACGATCTGTTTTCGTTCCTCTAAGCTGAGGGACTGCACTGACTCTAGGAAGGTGGGCAGGTTTGAGGTTGCTGCCATTTGCGATCGCACCGCAGGATGCGTCGCCTGTAAAAATTCTAAGGTTGGATCAAGCGAAACGGAGGGTGACAATTCTTCGGCAGAAGACGCTGCTTTTTTATCTTTAGCGCTTTTATCTTTAGCACTTTTACTGGTAGCGCTTTTACTGGTAGAACCTTTATCTTTCAGGCCAGTAGCCGTATTACTTTTTTCGACTAATTTTTTAGCAGTCGCGCTTTTATCCGTATTGGTGTTTTTGCTTTGTTTAGATGTACTTTTCTTTGCCATGAAGAGCGAACCCCTGTAGTGAATACTGGTATCAAGTGATTTCCTTATCAAAGGATCGGCTCTGTCATTGCGCCAAACCTCTCTCTCGAAAATCTGCCTAAAATATCAGCGCCTTGACTGACGGTTGATACATTACGGTACTGAGCATTCCAGTGTCCGTAAATAATATGACCAAAATTACACTATTTAGGCTGCGTTTGCAGACCGTTTATCGCTTTTATATGATGTGTCGTATTAACAACATCCATGAGTGAATTTGCCGAGTAAAGCGGCAGAATCACTGGGGTGCGCCGATAGCTCAGATACCCGAACTCAAAGAAAGACTCACTTTCAACAAACTGCATCTTCAAGATTTCTGAGATGTCACAATTTGCACAAATTTGAACATTATTTGTACATGACAAGCCCGTGCCTATTCACGCGCCTATTCACTCGCCTATTCAATGGCGATCGCCAAATCATAAGTCGCATTTCCTCGGGTGCCGCCCACAATAATTTGATACTCGCCCGTATGGGGCAAGAAGAACCTATCCTCAACGATTTCAGTCCCTAAAATTATGCCGCCCGGCGCAACAACATCAAAAACGGCATTATTCTCTAAAGAAGAAATAGAGAGAAACATCTGTTGCCCGCCTTGGGCAGTGAGTGTGTAAAGATCGCGATCGCCCCTGACCACTGCGCCGCTCATCGTTGATCCATTGGTGCCTGCCTCAAAGAAAACCGCCGTCGTTTTTACTTGGTTGGCGCTCTCTGTTAGGTCTTTTGCTTCTAATCCACTGTCGTTTTGAAAAGCTTTGTTGACGATATCGCAACTGACACCGCTGAGTGTTTCTCGGTCTGTGCGCAGCTCGTTGGGGCCAACTTTCCAGGTCTCTTGAGCATTTTGCTGGTCGTATTCAATCCAGGTGGTAATGTCTAAATTGAGATTGCTACCGTCGATTGTGCCGTCTAGCGCTTGTGTGTAGCTGGTGTAGTAGCCCGCTTTGTCGTCGTGGATGCTGCCCTGACTGTTGCCCGTGATGCGATCGCTCGCCTCCACGGTAATACGGGTTTGAATATCTTCCGTATCATTACTCAATTCGTAGCAGTACTGGCCGGGTTTTAACGCTGGTGCCAGCGGCTTGGGTCGATCTTTGGTGCTGTTTTTCTCATCGGCAACGGCCTGATTGTCAGCCGCTCCTGTTTTGTCAGTTGCTGTAGGCGTTTGCCCCTCGGTGGTTTGGGCTGTTTTGTCAGCCGAGGCCGAGGTGTCGTTGTTGGGTGTAGCGTTGCAGCCTACGAGTGTCGCTAATAACAACAAAGAGAAAAAACAAGAAGTTACCCGCATCAGTCATGCCTCAAAAATATCTCAAGCCACAATTATCTCAAGCCAATATCTCAAGCCAATATCTCAAGTCACTATCTCAAGTCACTATCTCAAGCCATATCGACTGGATAACTCTAGCCAGATCACTTTATCCTGATAGCGGGACAAGTGCGATCGCATGTGACCAATTGCGCTAATTGGTTAGTTCTCAAGGCGAAGGTGATGGGATGTGACGGGAAGCATAGAGTCGGTGCCCTATCATTATTTTGCTGTAGACCGCAATCATGGCTCAGTCAACGACGAGTAGTGTTTTCTTAGCTCTCTCTCAGCATCGCCATGGCCGACTGGCGGGGCAGGTTGAGGATCTTTCCATTCCCGATTTTATTCGCTTTTTAGAGCGAACCACGCGAGACTTCAAGCAGTTTCTCAAAGTGATTGATTTGATCAACAATCAATCACTAGAGCCCATGCTAGATGAGCTGTTAGAGACGTTTACGCTGAAAATTGGTCAGATTCTACAGGCGGATCGAACGACAATTTTTGTGGTGGACGAGGCCCGCCAAGAGCTATGGTCCAAAGTGGCTCAAGGAAACAGCCGAGAAGCGAGCCAGCCAGAGAATCAGTCCCAGAATCAGTCCCAGAATCAGTCCCAGAACCAAAAAGATAGCAAATTTAGCGGGGCTGAAAGCTTAGAGATCAGGCTGCCTCTCAACAAAGGAATCGCAGGCTATGTCGCTTCGACTGGTCAGGTACTCAACATTCCAGATGCCTATGCCGACAGCCGCTTTAGCGATGCGACTGATCGGAAAACGGGCTATCGGACACGGAATATTTTATGTATGCCCGTGATGAGCAGTGAAGGGCAGGTGGTTGCGATCGCGCAAATTTTGAACAAACGAGGCACAGAACCCTTCTCTGCTGAAGACGAGGCTCGCTTTGCCGAATTTGCTCCCTCAATTGGCATTTTGCTAGAGACCTGTCAGTCCTTTTACCTGGCGGCTCGTAATCAAAAAGGCGTAGCGGCTTTGCTCAAAGCCATCTCCTCTATGGAGCAAAGCCTAAACTTAGAAGTGACCTTACAGTCGGTTATGGCCGCCGCCCGCAGTCTCATGCAGGCCGACAGAAGCACGCTGTGGCTGCTCGATGAAGCCAACAACGCGCTGTGGTCTCAGGTGCAAAGCGCCGACGGCCAATCACTGATTGATCTGCGATTGCCCGCTGATAAAGGCATCGTTGGGCATGTCGCCCAAACCGCTGAAACGCTCAACATTATGGACGCCTATTGCGATCCCCGATTCGATGTTTCCGCCGACTTGAAAACCGGCTACCGAACGCGAAATATTTTGTGTATGCCCGTGTTTAACTCCAGCGGCAAGCTGATGGGCGTTAGCCAGCTCATCAACAAGCTGCAAGGTCAGTTTACGCCGGTTGACGAGGCATTTATGCGAGCCTTCAACACGCAGGCAGGCATCGCGCTCGAAAATGCGCAGCTGTTTCAGGAAATTTTGCTAGAAAAGCAGTATCAAAAAGACATTTTAGAGAGTTTGTCAGATGCGGTAATCTCCACTGATATGGCGGGGCGGATTGTCACGATTAATGAGGCGGCGCTGAAGCTCATGGGCTGCCCGGTAGGCGAGACGACTGACTACCGGGGCGGCCTAAATAGCGATGTTCAAGAGCGTGTGAATGTGGCGGCAGCGCAGCGATGGCAGCAAATGCTCAAGGGACGATACCTATGGGAGGTACTGCCTTTGGCCAAACTGCGCGATCGCCTAGAAGACAGCCTCACCAATGGCGCACGTCACTATGTACCCGAGCAAAGTCTGCGAGTATCTGTGGCCTTGGCGCCTTGGCTGCAAGCACCGCCCTCTCTGGCCGACCGAATTAAAGAGCATTTAGGGCGCAGCTCGGTTGGCCAGTTGAGGCAGCGTAGTCAGGTGAGCCAGCGGCCAAGGCCCGAGAGCTGCATCTTGGTTGTGCCCGATCACTCAAACCAGTCTGACCCCGAAGCAGAAAGCTATTTGCTGTGGGGATCTGATCAGCGGCTAACCTCTTCTGAACATGTGTTGAGCTGGAATAAAAGCATCAACCTAACGGTGAGCCCGTTGAGTACACCTCAACTGCCAGAAGGCACCCCAGAAGGCGCACCAGAAGGCACATCAGTTCAGTCTCAAGGCATGGTCAGGGGCAGTGTCAGGGGCGGGCTGGTCGTCCTTGAGGATATCAGTCAGGAAAAGCGGATGAAAACGACGCTGTATCGATATATGACGCCAAGCGTGGCAGATAGGGTGATGGCCTTGGGCGAGGATGTGCTCATGGTCGGAGAGCGCAAAGACGTAACGGTGCTATTTTCAGATATTCGAGGCTATACCACCTTAACCGAGGCGCTAGAGGCTGCCGATGTGGTGTCGATGCTCAACGAATACTTTGAAACCATGGTCGAAGCGGTGTTCCACTGCGAAGGCACCTTAGATAAATTCATTGGCGATGCGTTAATGGCGGTGTTTGGAGCGCCGTTGCCCTTGGTCAATCACGCCAGTTCGGCAGTGAAGTCGGCGTTGGATATGCGGCGGCGGCTGGTGGCGTTTAATCGCGATCGCCTTGCCAAAGGTCAGCCCGAGTTGCGTGTTGGCATTGGACTCAGCTCAGGCGAAGTTGTATCGGGCAACATTGGTTCTCAACGCAAAATGGACTACACCGTCATTGGTGATGGCGTAAACTTGAGCGCCCGGTTAGAGAGCATTACCAAGCAATATGGCTGCGATATTGTGCTCAGCGAGCATACCTACGCGCGCTGTCGGGATGAAGTATGGGTGCGCGAGCTAGATGTCATTCGTGTCAAAGGCAAGTTAGAGCCCGTGAAAATATATGAGCTCATCGGCGATCAATCAGAGCCTTTGAGCGAAGCGACTCAAGCTTTTTTAAAGCTATATACCCAGGCGAGAGAAGCCTATACCCACAGATCTTTTCATCTCGCTATTTCACTATTTGACCAAGCCCTAAAAATGCAGCCAGAAGACAAAGCGGTGGCCATTCATTTAGAACGCGCCCAGGCATATATACAGCACCCGCCTGCGGTAGATTGGGATGGTGTACATGTAATGATGACCAAGTAAAACGCTCAGAAAACGCCAAGTAAGACGTTAGCTTTGACCTAGATTCTGATCTCATTTTGACCTCATTCTATTTCGACGCCCCATGACTAATGCCTCAACAGACAATCAAAAGCTATACGAGGGCAAGGCCAAGATCATCTACGCAACTGATGATCCAGAGGTTTTGATCACTTATTTCAAAGATGACGCAACGGCCTTTAATGCGCAAAAGAAAGGGCAAATTACCAACAAGGGCGTGGTTAACTGCAAAATCACAACGCATCTGTATGGCCTACTCGCCCAAAAAGGGGTTCAGACGCATTTGCTAGAGACCATTAGCGACCGAGAAATGCGCGTAAAGCGGGTTGCTATTGTGCCGTTAGAGGTGGTCGTGCGCAATATTGCTGCGGGCAGCCTGTGCAAGCAAACGGGGCTGCCATTGGGGACACTGCTAGAACCGTCACTGGTGGAGTTTTACTACAAAAATGACGATTTGGGCGATCCGCTGCTGACGCGCGATCGCATTTTTGCCATGGACCTGGCCTCTGCCCAGCAGCTCGACCAGTTGGTTGCCCAGGCCCAGCAGGTCAACCAAGTACTGAGCGAATTTTTTATCAGCTGTGGCATTACCCTGGTGGACTTTAAGCTGGAATTTGGCGTAGACCAAGCCGGACAGCTGCTCCTAGCCGATGAAATTAGCCCTGATACCTGCCGCCTATGGGATGCCAACGAAGCCGATGAGAAAAAGCGGGTGATGGACAAAGACCGCTTCCGTCAGGACTTAGGCGATGTGGCAGAGGGCTATCAAACGGTGCTCAGCCGAATTTTGACGCAGTTGGCGCAGCCATCATAAGCACAGCGCTGCTGTGGCTGGTGTCCTAAAAAGCGCTATCTAGCGATTGATCGGCGATCGCCATTTAGTGCTATCTAGCGCCATCTAGCGCCGTCAATCGTCATCAGCCGCTGTCAATTGGCCGGTCAACTCTGTACGCAGACGCCTCTGTATCAAATTAACGCTTGCCCATCATTGCTGTCTTCCTCGGGTCTCTACCGTGCAGCCTCTGCTTCTGGCACAGTGAATTTTCGTACGACGGTTGACAGTACTGTAAAATCGGTCGAAATTGATTTAGTCTGAGCAGGCTTTATGCCCCGGTGTGTGGGCGCTTGTTTTAAAGCGGTGATTGCTAAATTTTTTACCCATACTGATTTGAGATCACTCGGGTTGAAAGATTGGGCAATCACCAGCAATAACGGCGCTGTGAGGAGTGAACTTATAAAAGTAAGGATTGACTGGTTATGCGTGTATCCCCGGCTCTTTTAGCCTGCTGTAGTTTGGTTGCGATCGCCGGTTTACCAGGTCGAGCAGCTGAAGCTGCCGCCAAGTTGTCAACCCCGTCAACAGCTGACTCTGCGGTCAGTCCAGCCTCAGCCAAAAATAGTAACTCACAGCTAGCGTTAGAAACCGCAGCAAACCGCTCGCGTCTAGAGCCTGTGGTTGAGCAACCCGAGCAACTGCTCACAGCCGAAATTTCCTCTCAGCCCTCCCTATCGCGTTTGCTAGTTGGAACCGATCGCTCCGCCCCCGTTCAGTTCGCACAGGAGCAATCTGATCCGCCAGTGGGCAATCCAGTACTGCTCGAGCCCCCTGGAGAGGAGGAACTCATTGATGAGGAGCCGCTCATTGAGGTGCCGGTTGATGCCGACGGAATTGATTTAGACGATGCCGATATTGTCGAGCCGATCGAAGGTGATATGGCCGACCCCGACGAGGTTGAACCGGGCGACATTGAAATTGACATCAATGAAGATGTTTTAGAAGACTCGGTTCCTGCGGCACCGAATAACACGCTGCCCGTCCCCGCTGAAACGCCTGCTGAGATAGAAGCAGACGAGACCGCACCGACCGGAGAAGCCGAGGCCGAGACCCGAGTTCTGGTCGCCGAGGTAGAGGTGGTTTCCTCTAACCCCCAAAGACCGCTGACTGACGAGCTAGTAGATGCGGTGTACCGCGTTGTCGGAACCGTTCCGGGCCGCACGACTACCCGCACCCAGCTGCAAGAAGATATTAACGACATCTTTGGCACGGGCTTTTTCTCCAACGTGCGAGCCGAGCCCGCTGATACACCGCTAGGGGTAAAGGTGACATTTTTTGTAGAGCCCAACCCTGTGCTGACCAGCGTTGATGTGCGTAACCGCCAGGTACTTCCCGATGAAGTGATCGATGAGGTTTTTGCCGACCAGTATGGCGAAATTTTGAACCTGCGCGACTTTCAAAATTCGGTGTTAGATCTTAACGAGTGGTATCAGGAAAACGGCTATGTGCTAGCTCAGGTCGCGCCAGCACCCCAGCAGCAAAGCGATGACGGCACCATCACGCTAATTGCCACTGAAGGCGTCGTGGAATCTCTGGAGGTGCGCTACATCAACGCCGACGGCGAGACAATGGATGAAGACGGCAACCCCATCAGGGGTAAAACACGTGACTTCATCATTACGCGCGAGTTTGAGACGCAGCCAGGAGATGTGTTTCAAGAGAGCGTTGTGCGCGATGACCTGGGCCGAGCAGTGGGTCTGGGCATTTTAGAAGATATCCGCTTGTCTTTAGATCCGGGCGATGAAGATCCCTCCAAAGTGAAGGTCATTGTCAACATTGCCGAGCGAGATACTGGCTCTATTGGCGCGTCTTTGGGCTTTAACCTGCGCGGCGATTTGTTTGGCCAGCTCAGCTACAACGAAGATAACTTTGGTGGCAATAATCAAAAGCTGCGAACCGAAGGCCGAGTCACCACGCGCGGTGACTTTCTCTTTGACGTCAGCTTTACCGATCCGTGGATTGCCGGTGATCCCTATCGCACTTCCTACACGGCTAGCCTATTCAATCGGCGTTCTACCTCACTCATTTTTGACAACGCGCCCGATGACGGGCAAGACGTTGATTTGCCTAACGGCGATACGCCGCGTATTAACCGACTGGGCGGCGGCATTAGTTTTAGCCGTCCGCTAGACAACGGGCTGTCGCTGTCGTTAGGAACTCAGTATGAACGGATCGCAGTGGTCGATGCTGACGGCAGCGTAGAGCCTAGAGATGAGCTGGGCAATTTGCTCACAGCTAGTGATAACGGTCGAGATGACTTGTTTACGGTGCAGTTTGGCGCAGTGCTTGATAGGCGCAATAACCCCGTTGTGCCAACGAGCGGTAGCTTGTTCCGCTTGGGCACCGAGCAGTCAGTGCCGCTAGGCAATGGCAGCATCTTTTACAACAAAATTCAGGGCAGTTACAGCCAGTATGTGCCTGTTAACTTCTTTGGTAATGAGAGCGGGCGCGAGACGATTGCCTTCAATTTGCAAGGCGGTACTATCCTAGGCGATTTGCCTCCTTACGAGGCTTTTCCACTCGGCGGGGGTAATTCTATTCGCGGCTATGAAGAAGGCGAGGTTGGCGCCGGGCGCTCTTTTGTGTTGGGCACGGTAGAGTACCGCTTTCCGCTCTTTAGTGAGTTCTTAAATGGGGCAATTTTTGCTGACTATGGCAGTGACTTGGGCTCAGGTGATGCGGTGCCGGGTAATCCTGGGCCTGTGCGCGGCAAGCCGGGAAGCGGGTTTGGCTATGGTGCGGGTGTACGGGTGCAAACGCCGCTGGGCGCACTTAGACTGGACTATGGCCTCAGTGATGAGGGCAGCCGTTTCCACTTTGGCTTTGGAGAACGCTTCTAATGGCAGTGAATCAGCAGGCGGTAAATCAGCAGGCAGTGAATCAGCGGACATTGGGTGCGATCGCGACAGCCACTGGCGTTGGGTTGCACCTGGGTCAGCACACGAGGGTGCGACTCATTCCGGCTGAGCCGGGTGCTGGTCGCTACTTTGTTCGCACTGACCTGCCTCAAGCTCAGCCTATCGCCGCTGTCGTGACGAATGTGGTTAAAACCCAGCTTTCTACTGAGCTGGGAGCGGTGGGGCTGATGACTCAACAGCCCGCCGAACAGCCCGCCGAACAGCCCGCCGAACAGTCCGCCGAACAGCCGCCGACAGTGCGCACGGTGGAACACCTGCTATCTGCGTTGATGGCCCTGGAAATAGATAATGTGCGAATTGAGATAGATGGGCCTGAAGTGCCCTTACTCGACGGTTCTGCAAAAGAATGGATGGCGCTGCTGTTGGCAGCAGGCTACGCTGAGCAGCCCGCTGCTAAAGACCTGCCTGCTGCGGTAGAGACTCCGATCTCTGTGCAATCAGGCGATGCGCTAGTGACGGCATTTCCTAGCTCAGAACTGCGGTTTAGCTATGGCATTGACTTTGAGCTGGCGCCCATCGGCAATCAGTGGCACAGCTGGTCACCGCCATGCCCGGCTCACAAAACCACTCAGGAACGGGCGAAAACAGAAGCCCTCACGATGGCTGAAAGCTTTGCTGCTGAAATTGCGCCTGCTCGCACTTTTGGGCTGGCCGATCAGATTGATTATTTGCGATCGCAAGGTCTGATTAAAGGCGGTAGCTTAGACAATGCGCTGGTATGTAGCGCTGAAGGCTGGCTGAATCCACCCCTGCGGTTTCCAAATGAGCCTGCTCGGCACAAGCTGTTGGACCTAATGGGTGACTTAAGCCTGCTGGGCGATATCCCCATCGCTCATTACGTAGCGTACAAAGCGAGTCATGGGCTGCATATCGCCCTAGCCAACAAGCTGCTAGCCAGAAGCTGTTAGTCAGAAGCTGTTAGCCAGAAGCTGCTAGCGCAAGACAGCCGTAAGATGCCTGGGCAGCAGGCGAGCTGAGCAAATTAAGCTTTTTTTAACTTATTCATAGCGCAGCGCACCGTCTAATGGCAAAATCGTGAGGGGTTTCCCATGCAAGCTTCAATCACTTGAATCTCTCTCTCACATAGAAGGTCTCTCAAGTGATGTATTGGCTAGCCGTTGTCGGATGCATTTGCACGATGGTTAGTCGCTTAGCCCTGAGTACATAAAGATCTGAGAAGATCTGAGCGATCGCTAATGTATTAAGCTAAGGGGCCAAAGATGGCCAAAGATAGCCAAAGCTATTGGCCAAAGCTAAATGGTTTACTCCTCGCTGCTACGACTTTAAAACTTCCTATGCCAACTCGTGCTCCCGCCTCCGCCGACTCAGCTCAGTCTGTTTCTCCTCAAGAAGGGTCAAAAAACGCCGAAAACAATGGCCAAGCCCCTTCTGCGGAAAACTCTACAGACAGCGCCCTGATATCGGCAACTGATACTCCACCGGCTAAAACCACCTACACGCTGGAAGAAATTCAGCAGCTCTTACCCCATCGCTACCCGTTTGCCTTGGTAGATCGAATTACTGAATATGTGGCTGGAGAGCGGGCCGTGGGGCTTAAAAATGTGACCTTTAATGAGCCTCACTTTCAGGGTCACTTTCCGGGCAGGCCGATTATGCCGGGTGTTTTAATTGTAGAGGCGATGGCTCAGGTCGGCGGAATTGTGCTCTCGCAGGTGCCCGGTATTGATGGGCGGCTGTGTGTGTTTGCTGGGATCGATAAGGTTAAGTTTCGGCGGCCCGTTGTACCGGGCGATCAGCTGATTATCACCACTGAAATGATTACGATTAAAAGGCTGCGCTTTGGCAAGATGAAATCACGCGCCGTGGTAGATGGACAATTGGCCTGCGAAGGTACATTGATGTTTTCTGTGCTCGACTAAAGGCGGTCAGATTTGCGAACTGACCCTACCTACCTGACTTTTGTCGCTCTGTACCTTTAATATGCATCTATCGATTTGCCTGACTGATTTTAGCCCGATTCGTTCGGTGGCTCTGCTGGAGGCATGGCTTTGACTACTCTGATTCATCCTACAGCTGTGATTTATGCGGGCGCGCAGATTCATCCGAGCGCTCGCATTGGCCCCTATGCAGTAATTGGCGAAAAAGTAAGTGTGGGGGCCGACACCAGTATCGGTGCTCATGTGGTGATTGAGGGCTACACCAAAGTGGGCGATCGCAATCGAATTTTTCCCCATGCCGCGATTGGCCTAGAGCCTCAAGATCTTAAATACGATGGCTCAATGAGCCTAGTGGAAATTGGCGATGACAATGCCATTCGCGAATGCGTCACCATTAATCGACCCACTCGGCTCGGCGAAGTAACCCGGCTGGGTAATCACAATTTACTCATGGCTTACTCTCATGTGGCCCACAACTGCGAAATTGCCGATCGGGTGATTATTGCAAACTCTGTTGCCCTGGCAGGGCATGTGTCTATTGAGTCTCATGCGAGGCTGAGCGGCCTAGTGGGCGTGCATCAGTTTGTTCATATTGGCCGCTATGCCATGATTGGCGGCATGAGCCGGATAGAAAGGGATGTGCCCCCTTACACATTGGTAGAGGGCAATCCGTCCCGCGTCCGGGGGCTCAACCAAGTGCTGCTACGCCGTTCGGGGATTGCTGAAGAGTCGGGCGGGCAGGTTTATAAAGAGCTCAGAGAGGCGTTTCGCCTGCTGTACCGATCGGGGCTGACCCTAGAAGAAGCCATTAGCAAGCTAGAGGGGATGATCGATAATGTGCATGTGCGGCATCTGTACGAGTTCTTAAAGTCATCGGCGCAGGAAAAAGGACGGCGCGGGCCGACACCGGGGCGGCGAAAGTGACGGCAAACGAAACGATAAAATCGACCATTCGAATTTTTATTCATACGGGTGAGGTCTCTGGCGATTTGCAGGGGGGCTTGCTGGCAAGTGCGCTATACCGGCAGGCAGAAAAACGCCAGCTGAAGAATTTGCAGGTGGAAGGGGTCGGCGGGCAGCGGATGGCCGATGCGGGCGTGAAGATCATTTACAACACGGTTAAGCTCAGCTCAATTGGGTTGATTGAAGCGCTGCCTTTTTTAAAGGAAGGACGCAGAGCTCAAAAGCGCGTGAATCAACATCTGTTCGAGAGTCCGCCCGATCTAATGGTGCTGCTCGACTATATGGGGCCGAATATTGCGGTGGGTAAGCTGATGCGATCGCATCGGCCAGATTTGCCGATTGTCTATTACATTGCGCCTCAGCAGTGGGTGTTTTCGACTAAAAAAGACACTCAAAATGTGCTGGATGTGAGCGATAAGCTGCTGGCAATTTTTCCCGAAGAGGCCACCTACTACCAGCAAGCAGGTGCCAACGTTCGCTGGGTGGGTCATCCGCTGGTGGATATTTTAGCTGACCCTATCTCCAAAAATGAGGCCAGATCCGATTTGCAAATTGAGCCAGCAGCGCAGGTCGTGACGCTGCTGCCAGCCTCACGGCAGCAGGAGCTAAAGTACATTATGCCGAGGATGTTTGAGGCCGCCAGGCTGGTTCAGCAGGCGCAGCCCCAAGTGACGTTTTTAATTCCGCTATCGCGGTTAGACTTTGAACCGATGGTGATCGATGCCGTTGAACGCTATGGGCTCAATGCAAGGCTCATTCATAAGGCAGATGGGCAAAAGGCGATCGCCGCCGCAGATCTAGTGATTAATAAATCTGGCACCGTTAACCTAGAAGTTGCCTTGATGAACGTGCCGCAGGTGGTCACTTACCGACTGAGCAATTTGACCGGCTTTATTGCTAAATATGTGGTGCGATTTACTGGCGACTATGTTTCGCCAGTCAACCTCATGGAAAATCAGCCGATTGTGCCGGAGCTGCTGCAATGGGACGCGACGCCTGAAAAAATTAGCGCAGAGGCGTTGGCGCTGCTGAACGATCCGTGTAAGCGTGAGGCCATGCTAAAGGGCTACGCGCAGATGCGGCAGGCGATGGGCGAGGTGGGCGTGTGCGATCGCGCCGCTAATGAAATATTAGACATGCTGCCTGCCCGCTATGCTCTACACTAGGGCAGAAAATAATCGCGCTTTGTAGTATTACATTGATTCTACAGATACTTATAAAGTGCTTTGGCGGGTAGGAGGTCATTAGTGAACATTTCAGAACTATTTAGGCAGGGCGGCATCGCCATGTGGCCGCTGCTGTTTTTATCCATTTTGGCGCTGGGCACCATCATGGAACGAATTTGGTTTTGGTCTAAAATTTTGACCCGAGAGCGTGAGGTCTCGGGCCGGGTTCTAGAGGCCGCCCGGCGTGAATGGTCTGCGGCCACTCAAATTTCTCAGCGTGGGAGCGGTTTGCCCATGGGGCGGTTTTTGTACGGCGCTCTCAAACTCAAGGATCAAGACCCTGAAGTTTTTCGCCTAGCGCTAGAAACCTCAGCGAACGAAGAACTCGCGACGATGCGTCGGGGTGAAAAAATATTAGAAGCAGTGATTGCACTTTCCCCCTTGCTGGGTCTGCTAGGCACCGTTGTGGGCCTAATTAACTCTTTAGGTTCCATTCAACTCAATGATTTAGGCGTCGGCGATGCCACGGCAGGCACTGCCCTGGGCATTGGTGAGGCGCTCATCAGTACGGCGGCAGGTCTAATTATCGCAATTGTGAGCTTGGCCTTTTACCGGCTGTTCCAAGGGTTTGTATTTGGTCAGGCTAAAATGTTCCAGCTTGCAGGCAATGAGCTAGAGCTGTTGTACCGTCAGGCTTGGGCCTATACCGATGGCAAGCCTAGCTTGCTGAGCGAAAACCTCATTAATACCCCGCCTTCACCGATGGTCGATACACCTTTGCCGGAACCCGATATTAAGAAGCCGAAAGTATTTTGATAGGTTCCGTGCGTACCCGCACCTTCTGAATGAGATGTTCTTAGCCTATGCAATCCTCTTTATTGTTCAGTTACCGCAATGAAACTTGACCTCGATAACCGTCCATCAGATGTGCAGATTGAAATTCTGCCGATGATCGATGTGATCTTCTGCATTTTGACTTTCTTTATTTTGGCGGCGGTGGGGCTGACTCGGCAGCAGGCGATCGCCCTCGACTTACCGGCTGTTAACAACAGCGCACCGGTGGAAGGGAACAGTCGCGATCGCCTCTATGTAAGCGTAGACAGCGCCGGACAAGTCTATGTAGACAAAAGCCCCGTACCGTTAGGGTTGCTCTACGATGTACTACAGCAGCACCAGCAAATTGCGCCCAACGGTACGATTGTGCTGTATGCCTCTCGGAGCGCTCGCTACGAAGATGTCATTAAAGTATTAGATTTGCTGCGCTCAGTAGGGGGCGATCGCGTGGCCCTAGCCACCTTGCCCAGTGACGCCTCACTCGACCCTACCCAGGAAGCGAAAACGTTAGAAGACGTTCTGCGAGAGCAGGGCGTTGAGCTGCCTGAAGGCCAAACTGCGCCACCCCTCGGCAGCCCCAACAGCGAAAGCGGCATTGGCATTGAGCCGATTCCTTCTGGCGGCCAGCTGACTTCTCCTAGCGGCCTACCGCCAATTTCGCCTGAGCCGATTGCACCAGCTGCACCCTCTCCCGGTTCGAGTCAGCCATAGGCAAACCCGATTTACCGTCTTGAGCCCCGCAGCAAGATAAGATAGCAAGGTTGAAATAGAGGGTTAAGAGGCCCGCGATTTTTTTGCGATGAAGCATACGCTATCTGTACTGGTTGAAGATGAAGCGGGCGTTTTAACCCGCATAGCGGGATTGTTTGCCCGACGCGGTTTTAACATTGAGAGTTTAGCCGTTGGCCCCGCCGAGCAACCCGGCATTTCGCGGATCACAATGGTGGTGCCTGGTGATGATGCCGTGATTGAGCAGCTAACCAAGCAGCTTTTTAAGCTCATCAACGTCCTTAAAGTAGACGACATCACCGAAACGCCCAGCGTAGAGCGTGAGCTAATGCTGCTAAAGGTTAAAGCCAACGGTGCCAACCGGGCTGAGGTCGTTGGCCTAGCGCAAATCTTTAGAGCGCGCGTCGTCGATGTTTCTGAAGAGTCACTCACCCTAGAGGTTGTTGGTGACCCCGGCAAAATGGTTGCGATTGAGCAGGTGCTCAATCGCTTTGGTATTACTGAAATTGCCCGCACGGGTAAAATCGCCCTCACGAGAGAATCTGGGGTTAACACAGAGTATCTAAAGTCTTTAGAAAGCCGAGTTTAAAAATGCCAAAGGCTGCCTGTGCCGGATTTCTTCATGCTCATTCTGAAGCATGGCAAAGTGCAACTGTTCATCCTTTTTTACAGCAGTGTCAGCAGGGTACGCTTGTGCCTGCGCAGTTCAATACCTGGTTGGTTCAGGACTATTTGTTTGTAATTGAGTTTACGCGGTTTGCCGGACGGCTGCTTGCGGCTGCTCCGGTAGCCCACTTTGACACCCTACTCGGCGGCCTAACCGTGATTAAGGACGAGTTGCAGTGGTTTGAGAGTAAGGCCCAAGAACGAGGCTTAGCCATGCCTGCGGCGATGCAGCCGACTTGTCAGGCTTACTGCCTCTTTATGCAGGGTCTCATGCGTGAATCTTATGCAGTGCAGGCTGTTGCCTTTTGGGCGATTGAGCGGGCCTACAATCAGGGTTGGCAGGGTCATAGCCCTATGCCTGAGCCCTACACAGAGTTTGGTGATCGGTGGGGTAATGAGCGTTTTACCGACTATGTTGGGGTGCTAGAGCAGCAGGCAAATAGCGCGTTAGCACTGGCGACTGATGCTGAGCTTGCACGGGCAGAAAAGGTGGTTTTAGAGGTGGCCCGACTGGAAAAAGACTTTTGGCAAATGGCGTTTGCAGCAGCGGATTAAAGCATTTTGACTGCGCAAGCGTCCTACTGCGCAAAATCCTTACTGCACGAATCCCATTGCCGCTTTTACTTTTTGGAGGGTAGGGGTGGCCACTGCCTGCGCTTTCTCTTTGCCATTGGCGAGCACCTGCTGGAGGTAGGTGCGATCGCTCATTAGCTCATTGTATTTGGCCTGAATAGGCGCTAGTGCCGCCACTGTGGTCTCAGCGAGCAGCGGTTTAAACTGTCCCCAACCCATGTCTTGGCATTCAGCTGCCACTGCCGTTTTGCTTTGATTAGAGAGCAGCTGATAAAGCCCTAGCAAGTTGTTGCACTCTGGCCGCTGAGGATTGTCGAACTCCAAACCTCGCTCTGGATCGGTTTTAGCCCGCTTAATTTTTTTAGTAATGACCTCAGGTGGATCAATCAAATCAATCCGGCTTTGGTCAGATGGATCAGACTTTGACATTTTTTTAGTGCCATCAGTCAGGCTCATGACTCGCGCACCGGCCTCACGAATGAGTGCCTCAGGGATCTTAAGCACTGGATTTTCCTCACTGCCAAACTGAAAATTCAGCCTAGCGGCAATATCGCGCGTTAGCTCCAAATGCTGCTTTTGATCTTCGCCAACAGGCACCAGGTCTGGCTCATAGAGCAAAATATCAGCTGCTTGTAACACCGGATAGTCCATCAGTCCCATGCTGACATTTTCGCCTTGCTTCACGGCTTTTTCTTTAAACTGAATCATCCGCTCTAGCCAGCCTAGCGGCGTAATGCAATTAAAAATCCATGCCAGTTCGCTATGCTCAGGTAGCTGAGACTGCACAAAAATAGTGGAGTTGTCGGGATCAATGCCACAGGCAATGTAGGTCGCGGCTATTTTGAGCGTGTTTTCGGCCAGCAGCTTAGGATCGTGAGGCACTGTAATGGCATGCAAATCGGCCATAAACAAAAAGCAGTCGTGGCTCTCTTGCAGCTCTACCCAGTTGCGAATCGCACCCAAATAATTGCCCAAGTGCATGTTGCCGGTTGTTTGGATGCCTGAAAGAATGCGGGGCTGAGCCATGAGGAATGATTGTCACAATTACTTTGCGACATTTTACCGCGTGCGCTACCTATCTTGCTGCCTCTCGTCTAATTGACTACTAATTGACTAACTACTAATTGACTATTGGTCTGACTGAATCTTGGCAGTCTTACTGAATCTCGGCAGTCAGCACTGAGGCATCTTGGGGGCCTAGCGTCAGCGCTAGCGGTCTATCTGCTTCAAAGGCTTTAACGGCCTGACGATAGACGTCATTGTTGGTCGGGAGCGTTTTGGCTTCACCACTTTGATTAAAGGTGATGTTGTAGTCTACTTTTTTAATGACTTCGGGCGATCGCGGAATCTCAGCTCTTTTGCGCCGATCTTCAATATCATCAACCGTTGGTTCTGGCGGCAGCACCGGCCACCACAGCCCTTTGCTATCTGGGCCAGAACCTGCCGCCTCAGGCCGAATGCCATTGACATTGACCACGGTAGTAGATTCAAACTGCTCTAGGCGTCGATCATTGGGTCGATCCTGGTTGGCGTTTCTAGGGTTGTACTCTACCTGCCAAACATAGGTTGTGGCAGCGGTCGCTTCAAAGTCGGCGGTTGCTTCAAAGGCGTTGGTGCTGACCTGATTGCAGCTCACAACGGAGGCTAGCAAGGCGCAAGCAATCGGTAGGGTCGGGGCAAACCAAGCGGGCCGATGAGAACGATTCATTTTTGGGCTGAACATTCTATATTTGTATTGCTTTATACAAAAATACACTCTGCGCCCCTAGCTTAGCGCTATGTGCCATAAAGCAAATATATTTTATACCTAATATTTTGAAAATACTGGGAGTCTTATCAAAATACTTGGATTTTGAAAAATACTTGAAAGATATCTAAGATGCAAGATATTCAAGAGAGGCAAAGTATTCAAGCACTTCTCTGACCACACCGCTTTTGCCATGACAGTGAACTCTGATGACCTCGCCGGTGAGTACTTGAGTATCTTTTAGCTGCTTTACGCAGTTAGATACGGAGTGGTCAACATAGCTCGTAATGGTGACCACTAGGTCGCAGTTGCTAATTTTGTCTCTAATTTGGTGTCGGCTGTTACTTTCTCGGCTGTGAGGCGGTACGTGAATGCAGCGCTTAAGGCCATACTTTTTAAGTTCTTCAGCAACTTCGCGATGCGTGGTTTCATGCCCGCCCACGAGCGCTAGCGATACATTCGATAAATCAATCGTGATCTCGGCGGCAGTGTCTTCATTGCTGTTTCCAGTCCTGTCTCCCTTGCTGTTTCCATTGCTGTTTCCATTGCTAAAGATATCGCCAAGGTTATCAGAGCTGTTTGAAAAGTCGGCTTGATTGCCGAGTAGTCTTTTACTGGCTTCATCTAAGCTGGCGGTATCAGCATCGTAGGCTGGGTCGTTGTACGCACGAATTTCTAGCTTGTGCTCTAACACGGCGATTCTGCCTTGAAGGGCGGCATTTTCGCTTTCCAGCTTTTGAATATGCGATCGCATTTTGCTGGTCTCAGTGTCTAAATCTTTATTTTCTTTGTCGGCGTAGTTAAAAAGGATGTTTAACTCATTGCAATCGCGCTGTAGCAGACTGCGATCGCGCTGCAATTTTTCATGCTTTTTTTGCAGCTGCGTTATTTTGTGCTGAAGCGTATCATGCTCCTGCTGAAGTGTTCCACAGTTTTCCTGAAGACGGTCGTAGGCCACTTGCAGCCTCATTAGCTGCTGAGCTAACTGTTGCTTTTGATACCGATCTTTTCCGGTCGCACCCTGCAAAAAGAGCTGAATCGGTTGAATTAAAGATTTAAACATGGGCCCCGATGATTGGTTAGATCACTTGATAGGTCACGTACTTAAGTCACTTATATTAATAGGTTACTTATGATTTATTTTGATGGTTATTTTTTGGCCAACAATATTTGATAGCCCTGACAGCTAATAACCATTAAATCTAACATAGCGGCTTTAATCAAAAACTGGCCACCTTTCCCCCTTTTCTATTGTTTCTCTTGATTACGTTAGGTTGTCTTTTATGAATGCGTGAATAATATCCTCAAAGCTGCGATCGCGTGTGAATCCGAGAGCGATCGCGCGATTCACCTCGAACTGGCTAGGCCAGCTAGCAACAATCCGAGAAATACTCTCCTCTGGCTCATATTGAATAAAATCAGCAGTAGATTGCCCTGAAACTCGTACCAGAGACTCAACCATTGCTTGCACGGTAAGGGTTAGCCCAGGCAGATTAATCGTGCGGTTAGCCTCAAAATTGTAGTTGCTCAGGCTGAGCGCATGCACTAAGTTGGCCGTCACCGTTTCAGGACTCGCTAACCACAGCGGCAGCCGGGTATCGACCGGGCAAATCGCCGCCTGCCCGTTCAAGGGTTCTCGAATAATACTGCTGGCAAAAGAAGACGCCGCTGCGTTTGGCTTGCCAGGCCGTACGACCACAGTTGGCAAGCGCAGCACTACTCCATTGATAAATCCTTTGCGAGTATAGTCGTTGACCCATAGCTCTGCGATCGCCTTTTGCGTGCCGTAAGATGACTGCGGCGTTACCGCTGTTTTATCGGTAATTACATCAGGCAGTTCACCGCCAAATACCGCCAAAGAACTCGCAAAAATAAGCTGAGCGCCTGTCGCCTGATGACGAATCGCCTCTAACAAGTTGCGCGTACCATCGGCATTGACCGCCACCCCGAGATCAAACTTGGCCTCAGCCTGAGAGCTGACCACGGCGGCCAGGTGATACACCGCTGTGATATCCGGCGTAATCAGTGCCTTAACCGCTTTGGCATTGGTAAGGTCTACCTGCCTGCTGACAATCGTTGCTTGATCGGTTGCTTGATTGGCTGCTTGATTGGCTGCTTGATCGGCGGTGTTCTGAAAATTAGGCAGCGTCATTACATCCGCTAGGGTCAGTCGTTTGACCTGGGGATGGTGCAACAACTGCCTCGCTAACCGCTGACCTAAAAAGCCTGCCCCACCCGTAATTAAAATATGCACTGAATCTTCCTGATAAATAGGGCTACGAGATAAATAAATCTATTTTTCCATATTTACTCAAAGCAATCCTTTTTCGAGATGATTCAATTGGGCAGGACTCGTTCAATGGAGTCTGTTGTTTTTTCAGAATAAGAAAATAATCTGTTTTTGAGAATTCTTTATTTGATCTTTTTTGAGCTTCTTTGAGCTTCTTTGAGCTGAGGTTCGTTGAATACATGAATACGCCATGATTATAAAGTGACGGCAACGATTACACTATTCGCTAGACTCCATCCTCGATGTTTTGCGTGTTATAACCGGCCTATGACTTTTCCCTTTGATGCTGCCGCGACTCAAAAGCGCGTTGATAAGTTTTGGCAACTGCCCGCTAGCTTTGGTATGGAGCGTAATGCCTATCACAATTATTTGAATGAGATTGTGAGCGATCGCTATGCGCTGATCAACGGCCTGCATATTTTGAGAGACGAGCTTCAACTGGCTGCTCAAAGCCCTACTGCCGTAAAGGCTTGTGGGGCAGACCTGAGCTTGCCAAGTGTCGTAACGACTTTGGCTTATACAAACTGTGGCGATCGCATTCATCAGGGTGAAGCCACCAAGCGCTACCGAGACGTGGTTGCCTCTCGCTTTGCGACCCTCTCTGAAATTGGTGAACTGAAGCTAGAAGCCTTTTTCCCAGCAGGTGGCGGCACCGACAACGGCGCTACACTCGCCCATGTGACCGTCGCCCACGAGCTAGACGAAAACCTTAAGAAGATGCTCTACTCAGGCAATTCACAGTCTATTTCGCTAGTGGCGATTGACCTTAAAACTCACGTAGGCCGACTGCGAGAAGGCGGGAAGCATGTTGTATATGGTAAAACCCGCGAAGCGCCCTGGCGTGAACCTCGGGCAGCCTGCGGAGCGATAGTGGGTGCGCTCACTAGCTATCATCCCAACAATCTTATTCACCGTCGAATTCGCGATGACCTAGGAGAACAAAACTTTCAATACCTTTCGGGCAGTCAAATTCTGAGCGATGAGGGAGTTGACATTACTATGGCAGTAGCCGCCGTCATCGTCGCGCTTCGCGGCATTCGTAATACGGCATTAGCACTTTCTCAGGAGCTAGACGAACGTGGGGTCGCCCACCTGACTGCAAGCACAACTGTTAACCGACCCTCTCGGGACGATTTGGTAATTTATTTAGCCCGTGCAACGGTGTTTAACGGCAAAGTCCGGATTCAAGGCTTGGGCACTCATGCCGAAAAGTATGGTGGCCAGTTGGGAGAACATGCCGGAGAAAAACGCCTACAGCTGCGCTATGCAGATTGGGACAACGAGAATCTGCCCATAGAGGAAATTGTCTATCATGTTCGGGCCTCTGGCATGTAGCACTTAGAACAAATTCCATACAGAGTTAGCTGACAGTCTAAAACCTGGTAACCAGATGTTTCGGCGGTTTTTTTGCCGATTTCAGAGATAGAAGACTCAGAAAATTCCAGCGTTTGATTGCAATGTACGCACACCAGATGGTGGTGATCAAGCATAGGACGATTGAGTTCGTAGTGTTTGTGTCCTTCGGCTAGTTCTAGCTCTCTTAGCAGTCCCATATAAACCATTAGGTGAAGTGTCCTATAAACCGTAGATAAGCTGATATGCTCGCCATCTTCCTCCAATGCCTGATGGAGGTTTTCTGCACTTAAATGCTCGCCTTGAGTGAGCGCCATAAATATCCTTAAAACCTTCTGACGCTGCGGAGTCGAGCGGAATCCTCTGGCGTTTAGCTCATGTTTAAGGGCCGTATCGGACAGAAAGGTCACAACCTTATTTCCTTTTCAAGTTAGTAATCATTCTTATTTAGAATCCTTGAAAAAGTCAAGCTATTCATGAAAATAAGGTTCTGAAGTAGTATGTTTTCCTTTCAGTTAAAGCATTTCAGCCTTTATGGAGTACAGGTCAACTGATCTAAGCTTATAGGAATATATTTTAATAGCGGATTTAAAGCGGCTCTTGCTAAGGACACCGCGTAAAAAATACCTGCTTACAGTTCGGCATGGTGTCGCAGGGGGCATTTAATGAAAATATATGTCAATTGATTTTATTCCGAGCTTTCCCAAACAGTGTCGATTGGCGTTGTTTTGTGGGTGCTAATTTTGCCTAAGTTCTGAAACATAAGCATTTCAGCATTGATTTTGTAAGATGTTCGCAGTAATATTGGTGGGAGCCTTTCCCGATTAAGGATGGTGCCCGATTAAGGATGGTGTTTAATGAACGATGTCGGTTTCGACCCTACTCGCTGGAGCTATTGGCTGCTGATAGTTTGCTTTATTGGCGTATCGACTTGGGGATTGTATCTATCTTGGCAGTGGGCCTCAGAAATTCGCTCACAAGCTGACTTAAAAAGAAAGCGAGCTAAGCTGGCTCGCCGGCTGATGGTGGAAATGCACGGCATGTCTTACTGTTCGCCTAAGAACAAGCAAGTGCATAAAGACATGGGCATTACAAAATCAAGGCGTGATCCATCCTTTGAAAATCGGGAAGATCGCACTGGTAACGCTTACTCTGGTAGGAGAAGTGGGCAACCCCAACGTACGGGCTATGAAGAAATAACACCCGGCTACTTAAAGGAGTCTCAAAGCGAATAGCCTTTTATAGCCTTTTCGGGAAAGTGCTTTTTAATTCTTTCTTTAAGCTGTTTTTCCAAGCTATTTTTTCGATTATTTCTTGAGCTGTTTGTCTTGCACTATTTTTTGAACGATGGCAATACCTGACTCGCATGTGACCTGGCTATAGCTGCCGCCGGGAATAGTCACAAGGTGAGGGCCCGCTTTACAGCGTTTTAGGCAGCCTATAGCGCGAACAGTAATAGTGTTTTGAGACGGGTGAGTTGTTGGAAAGGCTTGTGCGATCGCCCCACTCACTGCCGAACTCCCCCGCTGACGACAGCTAGAACCATGACATACCAGTACTTGAACTGACTGGCTACTAGCTATAGACGGTTCGAGCTTAGACGGTTCGAGCTTAGACGGTTCGAGCTTAGACGGTTCAATCGGCTTTATCTGAGGGGCGGCAGACAGCTTCGAAATTTCAGTCGCTTGCCATTCTAGCTGCCCGCTATGCCGGTTCACGATTTGCTTGCCCACTACCCTGATCCAGTCTTGAGGGATCAAGTAGCGGTACATCATGCGGCGTAAATCTTTGCTGAGCAAGATTGGCTGAGCTTGGGACTGCTGAGCTTGAGACTGTTGAGCTTGAGACTCTACCTGAGGCTGTATCACCTCTACAGAAATCCTTTGGTAAGGAGACTTTTCTCCGGGTAAAAATGAGAGAAAGCGTCCTTGCAGGCAAAAGTGAACGGTGCTGCTGCTATTACCGATGTTTGTACCGATGTTTATACCGATGTTTGCCTGATCTGTTGCGATCGCCATGTGAGCCGGGCACTCAGCCTTACCAAAACTAAATGCCTTCTATCTTAGCGCCATTTTAAGATCCTTATTGAGAATTATTCTGTTAAGTCTCCTGTCAAAGCTCCTGTCAAAGCTCCTGTCAAAGCTCTATGAATACCTATGAACTTTTCTTCGATTCAGTAGCACCGCTGGCCCCAGCATTCAATTCAGCTACGCCTTCTTCCCGCTTAATCCTTAAACAGATAAGGATCTTAGAATTGAGCGATCCCGATTGATAACGCTGGCAAAACTTTCTTGACATTAATTATCAACTAAGGGTATAAATAAGCATATGAGAAACAGTCTCATTGTATAAGCCATTAACTCAGGGTTAGCTAATGGATCTACATAGCTGTCTAGTAATGTTATCTAGTCGCTGGCTATCAGGAAAAAGCAAAAAAGCAGCTAACCGCTGACGGCTGCTGCTTTTAAACACGATAAATACTTGGATGAGACTTTGGTGTTGTGAATCAGAATTTACCGATGGCCAAGCACCAATGGCCAAGCACCGATGGCTGAGCTTAGTTTAGATGCCTAGTCTACAACCCTAATTTAACTGTACCAACGTATCGGAGACGAGAAAATGATTTAAATGGTAAGCGCGTTCTTCGGTCTTTAGCAAAATGCCTTCATATAGATGCCGAGTCGCTCTATCTCCTAAGCTTTCTGCTTGCGACGCATTGCGTCGTAATACCTGAATAATCGCTTGTTCGGCCCTTAGGTCGTTTTCAACCATCTGGCGGCAGCCGTAAATACCGTCCGGCTCCTGCTCAAAGCAGCACAGTTTAGCAAGTGTCGCAAAGCTCGCAGCTGGTACGCCGCCAAGTCCATCTAGGCGCTCGCCAACATCATGCACATGTCCTTTCGTGGCATCGTAGCTTTCTTCAAAAAACTGATGTAGCTGATAAAATTCAGCACCCTCAACTACAAAGTGATGCTTTTGATATTGAACGTAGATGCCTTGCATGCTGGCAAGTACGATGTTCAGTCCTTCACAAACGGGCTCTGTAACAGATTTTTCTAGCAGGATAGCGTTGTCGCCAACCTGTCCAAAAGGGGTAATGACAGCAGTTGAAGTAACCATATTGTTCAATCCTTTATCTCGGTCGATGAGCCTAGTATAGTCGCTTATTGAGAAACCCACATGCCTTAAAAATCAATGTTTTCCCCCTATAGACTGATATATATTCTCATTAACTTATGCATCTGATGTACTTGCTGTATCCGCTAATTAATCCGCTTATTTAGTACTACGTCAGCATTACACCACACTCTGTTGCCATGACCATTATCGTGGCCTGGCTAAACCTTGAGCAAAGCGCTATTGAAATTACCTTCTAGTTAAAGTCACTATTTATATTTGCAACGGGTAACCATTTACTTGGTCTTTTCAGTTTTGCTTATCAATCTTAATAGAAGATCTTCTCACTAATTTTATTTAAGCGTTTATGCCATGGTCAACTGATCCTCACTCAATCCTCGCTCAATCCTCTGTTGGCCGCATACATTTGAAAAAGCAATGATTCTCCGCTTTCTTACTATTTGAAAATAATTTCTATTTGTCTTTTTCTTAGTCATTTGCTCAGTCATTTTGTTATCCGGAGATTTTAGTTAAGTGCTCATGTCTAATTCTGTATTTTCTGGTTTCACCTCTGGTTCTGCGTCGTCTTCCCATGAGTCAGCAACCCCAACGTTAGATGAACTCACTAACATTACCGTGTGCTGTGAAGATCGTTGGCAGGTGTATCACCGTCTGCAAGAGCTAGATATTAGCTGTCAATGCAGTAGCTTTGAGCCTTTACAAGTCACGATTAAAACAGCCTCAGAGGCAATTCAGCTATGGAGCATTGTCAAGCGCGTGTCTCAGCCACAACAAAGCCTCATTAGGGACTTAACAGTAAGCTGGCAATTACCCTGCTATCGGGCCAATACCTAGCTTGCGGCCTGCTGTGCCAAAACAAAAGCGCCTAAAATTCCTGCCTGGCCGCCTAGTTTGGGTGGCACGATATAGTCAGCGATATTGTCGGTAATTTGCGGCACGTTTATATAGTCATTCAGCTTTTTGCGTACCTGCTCGCGCACCTGCGAAAAAAGCTGTTTTTGCTCCATTACGCCGCCGCCGATCACAATTCGTTCGGGCGAAAGCATCAAAATAAAGTTCACTAAGCCTGTTGCTAAATAGTTCGCTTCCAATGCCCAAGCCGGATGGTCATCGGGCAGTGAAGCGCCCTTTTGCTGCCATCGTTGCTCTATCGCAAAGCCGGAAGCTAAGCCTTCTAGGCAGTCTTGATGAAAAGGACAGCAGCCTAAAAAAGGATCTACCGACAGGTCATGCGGAATTAAGATATGGCCCATTTCTGGATGCAGTAGGCCGTGAATGGGTTTGCCGCCGACCAAGCCACCGCCACCAATCCCAGTGCCCACTGTAAGATAGATGAAAGTCTCTAAGCCTTGAGCATTTCCCCACTGGTGCTCGCCTAACGCAGCCGCGTTGACATCGGTATCAAACCCAACGGGTACTTTTAGCTCACGCTTAATGACACCTGCAAAATCAATTTGCTGCCAGGCAGGTTTGGGTGTGTCTAAAAACCAGCCGAAGGTATTAGAGTGGGTTCGCACATCTACCGGGCCAAAAGCGCCAATGCCAATAGCCGCCATATCGCCTTCTTTTTCGGTTTGCTGACGGAAAAAGCTAATGACCTGAGCGAGTGTTTCTTGAGGCGTTGTTGTGGGGATTCGGGCAGTTGCTCGGATGTCATCGGGGCCAGTGCCCACTGCGCATACAAATTTAGTGCCACCTGCTTCAATTCCGCCTAAAAGTGCCATGCTGTTTTCTCTGGATGGGGCTTTTTTCTTACCTAGCTGGCTAAACGAGCCGTATTCTGAATTTTTCGATTTTACTCCGAGCAGTCTCTTCTTAGCGGATAATTCCTTATGAGGTTGAGCGGGCGATCGCGTATGATTTAATTCTAAGGATACAGGACAATTTTTGTCTTATCTTCTGTTTTATCAATAGCGGCTATGTTTTACTGCAATCGAATCTTCTCTTTGAGTTTTTCGCTGGCCGCAGCGGCTGCTTTCAGCCTCCTCACTGCCTGTTCTACATTTCCTTCTACCACTTCAGATGTTTCTACCACGTCAGATGTTTCTGCCACGTCAGATGTTTCTACCACGTCAGATGTTTCTAAGCCCGCAACGCCAAGTCCTCAGGGTGCGGTCACACAGCCTATTAATGAGTCTAACGTGAGCGAGATGGCTGAGCTGATCATTCAAATAAAGGATCAGATTCAAATGGGTGAATATGACACGGCCAAAGCGACCTTCGAGAAGATTGAAAAAACATGGGAAAGTACGAAGGGAGGTGTTCAAGCCCATAATCAGCCTGCCTTTAACGCAATTATTGTGCATTTAGAAAATATCAAAAAGGGCTTGGAAAAGAGCCCGCAAAACGTTGCTAATCTTCTCAGTGACTTAACGCTGCTCGAAACAGTAGTGTACCGTTTATCTCAGTAGCTATTGTAGACAACGTTTATGTACGAACAAAAGTGGATGCCAGTGACAAATGCTATGCTTCTGAAGCGATCGTTAGAAAAGAAAGCATTGAAATAGGATACTGACAGAGGGCATCGTTAAAGCGGGCTATTTACGGTTTTGGGCTCGGTAGGGGACAGCTAAGTGCTTTAGCATGCTCACTGAACAGCAGATTTTCTCGATAGTCAATGGGGCAGTCAATAACAGCCGGAACGTCTTGCGCGAGAGCTTCTTTGAGAGTCGGAATGAAATCTGCGGCCGATTCAATTCGGTAGCCTTTGAGGTTCATACTTTCAGCGAATTTAACAAAGTCGGGATTGTTGAACTTAATGAAAGCAGAGGCTTGATAGTGAGATTGTTGCTTCCATTCAATAAGGCCGTAGCCGCCGTCGTTAAAGATAATGGTGACGAAAACAGTGCCGATGCGATGGGCGGTTTCTAGCTCCTGGCAGTTCATCATGAATCCGCCATCGCCCGTGACGGCAACTACTTTGCGGTTGGGATGTACCAGCTTGGCCGCGATGCCGCCTGGAATGGCAATTCCCATTGAGGCAAACCCATTAGAGATCAGGCAGGTGTTAGGCTCGGCGCAGTGATAGTGGCGAGCAATCCACATTTTATGGGCACCCACATCAGAGATCACAATGTCTTCAGGCGCGAGTACCTGACGCAAGTCGTATAGTAGCTTTTGGGGTTTGATTGGAAATCCCGTATCTGTCGCATATTGGTCGTAGTTTTGCTGCATATCAGCGCGGAGATTGGCAAACTGTGGATGGATGGTTTCACTCTCTGCTTTGTTCATTTTTTGAGAGATTTCATCTAAGGCATCGGAAATATCGCCGATTACTTCAACGGTCGGAATATAGCTGCTGTCAATTTCAGCGGCGGTTGGAGAGATATGCACAATGGGCAAATGACCCTGAGGGTTCCATTTTTTGGGGCTGTATTCAATTAGGTCGTAGCCGATGGCTATAATCAGGTCGCTTTCATCTACGGCGCAGGCGATGTAGTCGCGCTGCTGAAGACCGACTGTCCAGAGCGATCGCGCGTCCCGATAGTCTATGACGCCCTTTCCCATAAAGGTATTGGTCACTGCAATGCCAAACTTGGTGGCAAAGCGGCGAATCGCGTCACTAGCCCGATTGCGAATCGCGCCGTTGCCTACCAAAATCATCGGTTTTGTGGCTTGATCAATCGCGGCAGCTGCCTGATCCAAACTCTCTATTGAGGCCACGGAAGGCTCGGGAAGATTAACCCGCAAGGGCTCTCCCATTGCAGCCATATCGGCCACGTTCTCGGGGAGGTCAATATGCACGGCTCCAGGGGGCTCATTTTGGGCCAGCTTAAAGGCCTTACGAACAATTTCAGCGGTGTTACTGGGCTGTACTACCTGTTTGTTCCACTTAGTCACGGGCGCAAACATGGCCACTAGGTCTAAATACTGATGAGATTCAATATGCATTCGATCGGTGCCGACTTGCCCCGTAATGGCCACTAGCGGCGCCCGGTCTAAATTGGCATCGGCGACGCCCGTCATTAAGTTGGTTGCGCCTGGGCCCAGGGTTGAAAGGCACACGCCTGCTTTGCCCGTTAACCGGCCATATACATCGGCCATAAACGCCGCGCCTTGCTCGTGCCGGGTGGTAATGAACTTAATAGAAGAGTGTTTTAAGGCCTGAAGCAGCTGTAAATTTTCTTCTCCAGGGAGGCCAAAAATATATTCTACGCCTTCGTTTTCTAGGCAGCGGACGAGCAGTTCAGCAGTATTCATCAATTAGCCCTTCAATTAGCCCTTATTTGATCCACACAGATTTAACATTCACAAATTCCAGTAGGCCATAGCGGGCGAGTTCTCGTCCGTAGCCCGATTGTTTAATCCCGCCAAAGGGCAGTCGTGGATCGGATTTGACTAGGCCGTTGATGAAAACAGCGCCTGCGTCTAACTGGTTAATGAACTGCTGTTGCTCTACCGGGTCGGTCGTCCAGACGCTGGCACCTAGGCCAAAGGCTGTGTTATTTGCGAGGGCGATCGCCTGCGCTATATCTGCCACCCGAAACACCAGCGCCACCGGGCCAAAAAACTCTTCCTGGTCGGCAGGGGTGCCCGGTGGAATGGCTGTAAGAATGGTCGGTGGGTAAAAGTTGCCTTGCTGAAGTTCGGCGGGCAGCTGCCGTTTGAGCGCGGCAATATCTCCTCCGACTAAGGCCGTTGCGCCCAAGTTCAGACATTTTTGCACCTGTGCGTCTAGGTCTTTTAAGATCTCTGGGGTGGCCAAAGGGCCGATATCCGTGTCTGGCTTTAGCGGATCGCCGACTTTTTGCTGAGCAAATTTCTCAGCGAATCCGGCTTCAAAGGCGTCGGCAATGTCGCCCACCAAAATAAATCGCTTAGCGGCAATGCAAGACTGGCCGTTGTTGAGCAAGCGAGCGGTGGTGGCAGTGGCGATCGCCTGCTCCAAATCTGCGCTAGGCAGCACGATGAAGGGATCGCTGCCACCGAGCTCTAGGACGGCTTTTTTGATATGGCGGGCCGCCGTTTGCGCTACCGCTGCGCCAGCAGGGCCGCTGCCCGTGAGCGTAACCGCTTTTACCCGAGCGTCGGCAATCACAGCCTCTACGGCTGCTGCGCCGATCAGCAGGGTTTGAAACATGCCGGGTGGAAAGCCCGCCTGCGTAAACAGGGAGGCGATCGCAAGTGCCGACTGCGGCACGTTAGACGCATGCTTGAGCAGTACTGGATTGCCCGTCATTAGGGCAGGCGCAGCGGCGCGAAACACCTGCCAAAAAGGATAATTCCAGGGCATGACGGCGAGTAGCGGGCCCAATGGCAAAAAGCGCACATAGCTGTGGCTCGCGTCGGTAGTGGCCGCCTCATCCTGCAAAAAGCCCGCTGCCTCATCGGCATAGTAGCGGCAGACCCAGGCGCATTTTTCAACTTCAGCGATCGCGCTCTTTAGCGTTTTGCCCATTTCCAGCGTCATTAGTCGAGCCAAAGACTCTTTTTGCTCAAGTAGCAAATCTGCCGATTGATGTAGCCAGCGCGATCGCTGATCTAAGTCCACGGTGGCATAGTTCATCCCTGTTTCGTGAGCCAGAGATAGCGCCTCTTCGATCTCTTGGGATGTCAGCGCTGCATAGCTTTTTAGGGTTTCTCCAGTCGTTGGATTAATGCTCGCAATTGTCATAACGCCCCCGTGCCTATGCCGTACTTTTTGCCGTGCTTTTCCTATGCCGTACTTTTCCTATCCCGTACCTTTAAATCCTTGCCACATCTCGATACTCACTCAAACAGTCTCTCGTAAGTTCTATCTTTCTTATCGGCAAAGTCAGCAGTTCGTATAGATTGTTTACTATTGCCTGCATTTCCGGCATTTCTAAGGTGGTACTCTAGTCGCAGCACTAATTCCCCCCTTTGGATTTTGCGCAATCGTTACTAAAGCGCTACCGTTTAGGCTACTAGGCATATTTTATTTAAACTCTAGATTTATTACATGGATATTCGTCAGTTACCCGGTACGGCAAATGAACTGGGCGCAACTTGGGACGGCAAGGGGACAAACTTCGCATTATTTAGTGAAAACGCAACCCGAGTAGATCTATGCCTGTTTGATGAGCAGGGCAACGAGACGCGATATCCGCTCAATGAGGTGTATAACTTTGTCTGGCATAGCTATTTGTTGGGCGTTGGGCCGGGGCAGCAGTATGGTTTTAGAGTGCATGGCCCCTACGAGCCGCAAAATGGGCATCGATTCAATCCCCACAAGCTGCTGATTGACCCGTACGCGCTAGCGATTGCAGGCAATGTGGTCTCCTCTCAGGCAACCTTTGGCTACCAGTGGCACGAACCCTCCGAAGACCTTAGCTACGATGAAACAGACAGCGCCGAATCAGTCCCCAAATGTATCGTCGTTGATACCCAGTTTGACTGGGAAGGTGACCAGCGCCTAGAGACGCCTTGGAACCAAACGTTTATTTACGAGATGCATGTTAAAGGTTTCACTCAGCAGCATCCTAAAATTCCTAAAAAAATCAGAGGAACCTATGCTGGGCTGGCCCATCCGGCAGCCATTAAGCATATTAAATCCCTGGGGATTACGGCTGTAGAACTGATGCCAATTCACCATTTTCATGAGTCACCCGGTTACCTCGCGAGTAAGGGCCTAAGCAACTACTGGGGCTATGACTCGCTCAACTACTTTTCACCCCATTCAAGCTACAGCTCAGCGGGTGAGATGGGTGAACAGGTCATTGAGTTCAAACAAATGGTGAAAGCGCTTCATGCAGAGGGCATAGAAGTGATTCTTGACGTGGTGTACAACCATACCGGTGAAGGGAACCAAATGGGCCCTACGCTGAGCTTTCGAGGCATTGACAACGCTGCCTACTACCGTTTGGTAAAAGACAACGAGCGCTACTACATGGACTACACGGGCTGCGGCAACTCGCTGCGTGTCAGTCATCCGCAGGTACTCAAGCTGCTGATGGACAGTTTGCGCTACTGGGTGCAAGAGATGCATGTTGATGGATTTCGGTTCGATTTGGCTTCGGCACTGGCGCGCGAGATGTATGAAGTAGGAACGCTAGCAACGTTTTTTGACATTATTCATCAAGACCCAGTGATTTCTAAGGTAAAGCTGATTGCAGAGCCCTGGGATGTGGGTGAAGGCGGCTATCAGGTAGGTAAGTTTCCGCTGCTGTGGTCGGAGTGGAACGGGCGATATCGGGATACGGTACGAGACTTTTGGCGGGGTGAGGACGCGACTTTAGGAGAGTTTGCCGCGCGCTTTACGGGTAGCTCGGATTTGTATGAGCATACGGGCAGACGGCCTCATGCCAGCGTGAACTTTATCACTGCCCATGATGGTTTTACGCTCAAAGATTTGGTGAGCTACAACAACAAACATAATGAGAGCAACGGTGAAGATAATCGCGATGGAGAAGAGCACAATCGCTCATGGAACTGCGGGGTAGAGGGAAAAACCAACAACCCAGAGATTGTGCAGCTAAGGGGCCAGCAGCAGCGTAATTTTTTGGCGACCTTGATGCTGTCGCAGGGCGTGCCAATGCTGCTAGCGGGTGATGAAATGGGGCGATCGCAAGCCGGTAACAACAATACCTACTGCCATGACGACGAGCTGTCATGGATAAACTGGTCGCTCACAGATGAAAACAAGGATTTGTTGCGCTACACCCAGAAGCTCATTACTTTGGCAAAACAACATCCTATATTTGGTCGTCGCAACTGGTTTTACGGTCGAAAAATTCACGGTTCAGAGATTTTTGACATTGGCTGGTTCAATGTAGAAGGCGGCACTATGCATGAGGAATGGAATGCAGGATTTGTCAAAACGCTGACAGTGTTTTTGAACGGTGAGGGCATTGCAACCCCTTCGCACCGAGGCGAGCAGGTGTTTGACGACAGCTTTTTAATTATGTTCAACGCGCATTATGAACTGTTGGAGTTTGCCCTGCCCGAGAATTTGCGGGATCTCAAATGGCGATTGCTGATAGACACCAAAAAAGAAGGCTTTGCAAAGCGAGTCAAGACCTATCGCAAAGCAGACAAAGTACCCGTTGCCGCACGGAGTTTAGTTGTGCTTAAGAGTCCTCTTCAAAAGTAGTCCTAAAAAAATAGTTCCAACAATAGCTCCAAAATTCAAAATATAGACTGATGAGGCACTAGGCAGTCCGTAGATAAAATCATCCCACAGTCATGGAATTTTATGACTAGACTCGCTGTTGGTTGAAATTTGACTGAACTTTTGATCCTGTGATCACAAATTTTGATCATACAAATTTTGATCATATTGGAACAGAGGTGATCTACAATTCTCGGTTGAAATTCTCAATTGACAGGGTTACTCCCGTAAAATACCACTCATGCTTTGAGGGCTTGTAAGGATGTCTGTAAGACTCGCGCTGCGGCAACGACAGGTACAAAGGAAGTTATTCCTCGCAGCCTGCGTCATGATTAGTTTGGTGCTGGTATTTTTGTTTTATCGGTTTGATGAATTTACGGCGATCGCCACCATCCCCTTACAGGTGATGCCATGGCAGGCTTGGCTTGCGATCGCCGTCACTATCGCTGCCTTTTTGGGCAATGCCCTGACCCCCTTACCGCCCGACATTGTGTTCTTAGGCGCAGCCGCTGTGCTCTTTTTGAGCGGCGTGTTAGATGAAAAAACAGCCCTGGCTGGATTTAGCAACTCAGGCATGATCACCGTTGGGGTTCTGTATATCGTTGTCACTGGCCTACAGCAAACGGGAGCCTTGCAGTGGGTATCACAGCAGGTGTTGGGAATGCCTAAAACGCCTTCTAGAGCATTGGTTCGTCTCATGCTGCCGGTGATGGGTGCGAGTGCCTTTCTCAATAACACGCCGGTGGTGGCGATGTTTATTCCGGTGGTCAATGACTGGTGCCGAAAGCTGAGGTTTAGTCCATCTAAGCTGATGATCCCGCTGAGCTATGCGGCTATTTTTGGCGGGCTATGTTCTTTAATTGGAACCAGCACTAATTTGGTCGTCAACGGACTGTTGATAGAGGCTACTCAAGATGCTGGGCTGAAGATTTTTGACATTGCTTGGGTGGGGGTGCCCTGTGCCTTGGCAGGTTTTTTGTTTCTCTTTTTCACCCAGAACTGGCTGCTGCCCGACCGTCAGGCGATTTTGAGCAACACAGACGATATTCGTCAGTACACCATCGAAATGAAGGTGCCGCCGGGTAGTCCGCTTAAGGGCAAAACCGTCGAAAAGGCGGGGTTGCGTCATCTGCCTGATCTCTATTTGGTTGAGATTCAAAGGGGTATGCAGGTGATCTCAGCTGTTGGCTCTCAAGAGGTTTTGCAAGCGGAAGACCAGCTGTCGTTTGTGGGCGTCATTGACTCTGTTTTAGACTTGCAGCGAATTCGAGGGTTAGAACCTGCCACCGATCAGGTGACTAAGCTAGAGAGCCCTCGCACTGAGCGCTGTTTGATTGAGGCGGTGGTGTCTAATACCTGTCCGGTGCTGGGCCAAACCATTCGCGAAAGCCAGTTTCGTACTCGGTACAATGCGGTGGTGGTGGCGGCGGCTCGCAATGGCGATCGCCTGACCAATAAAATAGGAGATATTCGCCTCAGATCCGGAGACACCCTACTGCTCGAAACCGCCGACTCTTTTATTCGCGATCGCCGCATCTCGCGAGATTTTTATCTCATTAGCACGGTGCCAAATTCTGAGCCTATGCGGTACGAGCGATCGCGATGGGCGCTGATTTTAACTGTTTTAATGGTTCTCTTAGCTGCCGTTGGCTGGCTGACGATGCTTCAGGCCGCTACGTTGGCTGCTGTTGGGATGGTGGTCTTTGGCTGCTGCTCGCCCTCTCAGGCTATTCGCGGCATTGACTGGTCGGTGCTGTTGGTTATTGCCGCTGCCCTGGCGCTTGGTCAGGCATTGGAGGTGAGTGGGGCCGCTGTCGCGATCGCCAATGGCTTTATCCGCTTGGCCGGGAGCAATCCCTTTTGGGTGCTAGTCGCTGTCTACGCGATCACAACCATTTTGACTGAAATTATCACCAACAATGCCGCCGCCGCCCTTATTTTTCCAATTGCACTCGCGATCGCCAATCAGCTTGACGTGAGCTACTTACCCTTTGTTATTGCGATTATGGTTGCGGCTTCTGCTAGCTTCGCCACCCCCATTGGCTACCAAACTAATCTCATGGTGTACGGCCCCGGCGGCTACAAGTTCTCCGACTTTATGCGAGTTGGCATCCCGCTAAATCTGCTGTATGGCCTGATCACGGTGCTGATTACCCCATTCGTTTATCCTTTTTAATCTCGGTTATCCCTCGATTGTGCAGACCGAAACTTGCCTATGCTACGCAGTTGGCTGATTATTCTTTATATTAGGTACATCAAAATGGTTGGATGGGTTTGAGCATGGGTGAGTATGCAGACGAGCAATATGTAGGCAAGCAGCGTGTGAACTGGCTGAATCGGATTAAACGCAGTCGGCTGGTCAGTCGGTTTATCAGTCGGCCAGTCAGACTATGCGTCAGACTATGCTTGCTCGGACTGCTCATGTGCGGCCTAACCATTGCCCTATCTAGCTGTACCAACCTAGAAAATACCCCGCTCAATGCCCTACGGCTTGACAACTTTAGAACCACCGAAGGCAAAACCCCCACGCTCATTAGAGTGGTCTCAGGCGAACCCAAAACCTTTAACTATTACTTGTCTCAAGAGAGCACCAGCACCGAGGTGTTGGCCATGATGTACGAAGGGCTGGTGAGCACTGATCCGATTACGGGCGATGTCATTCCTAAGCTGTCAGAGTCCTGGACGATTTCAGAAGACGGCAAAACGATTGTATACACGCTTAAAAGGGATTTGAAATGGTCAGATGGTGAGCCCTTAACGGTAGAGGATGTGCTCTTTACCTTTAACGACATCGTACTGAATGAAGATGTCCCGACCGATACGCGCGATGTGCTGCGAATTGGGGCAGAAGGCAAGCTTCCCACCGTGCGCAAACTCGACAATCGTCGAGTCGAGTTCAAAATTCCTGAACCCTTTGCGCCTTTTTTACGAGTCACTGGCATCGCTATTATGCCAAAGCACATTTTACAAGACACCATTACCAACAAAAATAGCGACGGCAATCCGCTGTATCTCACAACTTGGGGCACTAACACCAATCCGACCGAAATTGTTAGCAACGGCCCTTATACCATCAAGCAGTTTGTGCCGGGAGAGCGGATTGTTTTTCAGCGTAATCCTTACTACTGGAACAAAGGTGCCAGTGGCGAGCAGCCCTACATCACTGAAATGGCTTGGCCGGTCGTGGCCTCTGCTGATGCCGAATTTGTGCGCTTCCGCTCGGGCGACGCCGATTTGCTCAACGTCACACCGGATAACTTTGCGCTGATTAAGCAAGATGAAGCACAGGGTAACTACACGGTATACAACGGAGGCCCCACCAGTACTCGCCTCTTTTTAACCTTTAATCTTAACAAGGGCTCAATAGACGGTAAGCCTGTTGTTGACCCCATTAAGTCAGCTTGGTTCAATACGCTAGCGTTTCGCCAAGCTGTTGCCTACGCAATTGACCGCGACACCATGCTCAACAATATTTTTAAGGGGCTCGGTGAGCTGCAAAACTCTCAAATTGCGCCCCAAAGCCCTTACCATGCAGATTCTGGCATTCCTGTTTATGACTATGATTTAGAAGCGGCCCGTGAGCTTCTACAGTCGGCAGGCTTTGTGTACAAAGGCACTGAATTATACGACGCCCAAGACAATCGGGTTGAGTTTACGGTTCAAACCAACGCCGGTAACAAAATTCGAGAGTTTGCAGGTGCCCAAATTAAGCAAGACTTGGATCGCTTGGGGATTAAAGTGAACTTTCAGCCGATGGACTTTAACAAATTGGTCGAAAATTTAGACACCACCTTAAACTGGGACGCCATTATTTTAGGCTTTGGTGCGGGCGTAGAACCTAACAGCAGCGCCAACCTATGGCTTACTAACGGCGGACTGCATTTGTTTAATCAGCAGCCGGTAGGCCAGCCGCCTTTGCCCAACCGCGAAGTATACGACTGGGAGCAAAAGATTAGTGACTTGTATGTAAAGGCTGCTCAGGAGCTAGACGAGGCTCAGCGAAAGGCGCTTTACTTTGAGACTCAAAAGCTGGTTCAGGAAAATCTGCCTTTTATTCATTTGGTTGGGCAGTACTCTATGAGCGCAGTGCGTAACCGCGTTCAAAATGTGCGCTACACAGAGTTAGGCGGCGTACTGTGGAATATAGAGTCGCTGAAGCTCGTAGAACAGTAGTTTAACAGCCTTTAGGGCGGATGCTTGGGAGAAGGATTAAGAGACTAACTGGATTTTTTCTAAGTTTTCTTTCACGCAGAGCAATACGGAACATTAAGGTGAGTCTTAAGCTTTACTGTGATTAAGGCAGGGAGCGAAACCGATCCGTCATAATCTAATCTAAGCTTTGAACACCCTGCTAACCGGCGCGTATGGATCAGATTGAACAAGCCTATAGAGTGTTAGAGCTAGATCCTGGCGCTTCAATGTTTCAGGTGAATCAGGCCTATAAGGATCTGGTGTTTATTTGGCATCCGGATCGAGTTCCGAGCGATCGCACCCGCCTGAGAGAAAAAGCCGAGAATAAGCTTAAGCAACTCAATGAGGCGCGTTCCTTTTTGCGATCGCAGTTCAAAGACGGCAAACTCTCTGATAGCAAATCCACTGCCGACACCCCTAGCAAATCTGCGGCTCGAACCACCCGGTCAACTGAAAGCGCAGCGAGCAGAGCTTCAGCCTACGCTCGCAATGGCCGCTATCGCCCTGGTGATGACTCTACCTATCGCCCTTACAGTCGCACAGGTAGTAGCAGCCAATCTAATAACGGCAGTAGTAGCTACCGTCCGCCTTACGAGGCCTATCGCCGCGCCGCCAGCAGCTACGCCTCTAACAACAACTACAACAGCTACAGCTCATCGAACTATCCCAGCAGCGCCTGGCCGCGTAAAGACCAGAGCAGTGGCCAGAATAATGGCCAGAGTAACGGTCAGAATAATGGCCAGAGTAACGGCCAGAATAATGGCCAAAGTAATAGCCAAAGTAACGACCAGAGTAATAGCCAGAGTAGTGGCAAGACCGAGCGAGCGGCCAGCAAAAGCGCCGCCTCACCGACCGACAGCCGCGTTAGCCAACCATCAGCACCAACCTCAGCCAACCTCAAGCAGAATAGAACAGCGCAATCCTCCTATCCCTCGGCAGCGAGTGTTTACCCACAGGCTGCCGCTCACTCGCGTGCCAAACGAGACCCCGACCTCAGCGGCGCTGATATGCGAGGCGCCAACCTCAAAGAGAAAGACTTCTCTGGACGTAACCTCAGCGGTGCGGATTTGAGTGGCGCGGATCTTAGCGACACCTTCATGCACAAAGTCAACCTCAACCGCGCCAACCTTCGAAAAGCCCGATTGTTCCGCGCCAATTTACTCCAGGCTGACCTCAGCCATGCTGATCTGAGCGGTGCAGATTTGATCGGGGCTGACCTGAGTGGGGCTGATCTGAGTGGGGCTGACCTGAGTGGCGCCAAAGTTGGCTATGGCGACAAGATTATGGTTAAGCTGCTCGGCGCCCGACTCACCGGGACCATCATGCCTAATGGTCGAATCCATGACTAGTCGCAGCAAAAATTCGTATAAAAAAGTGCGTGGATTTGGTTGAAAGCGCGTGTATGTATGACTAGTTGGGGCTGAGGAAACCCGCTAAAATGATTCCGCACAGGTTTTGCCGCGCAAGTTTTGCAGCACAGGTTTTGCCGCACAGGTTTTGCGTAACTGCGCTCTGCTATCTCTATATTTTGTCTTTTGCTGAGCATTCAGCTAAACGATTCATCCTAAGCATTCCATCCTAAGCGTTCCATCCATGCCTTCTTCTCCCGGCGATTACTATCGACGCCTGCGCTTACCCCAGAATGCTAGCCATCAAGAAATAAAGGCGGCTTTTCGTCGCCTAGCCAAACAGTATCACCCTGATTTGCATCCAAATCGGCCCAATGCGCTCAGGCAGTTTCGGGCTTTGCGCGAGGCGTACGAAGTGTTAGTAGACCGGGTCAGAAGGCAGCGCTACGATCAGTGTCAGCAGGGCTATAGCCCTGAACGGGCGATAACCCATCCGCAAACGCCTGCTGACTTTTATATTCGCGGTGTTCGCTATACGCTTGCTCGGCGCTATCGGGCGGCGCTAGGCGACTATAACCAGGCGATCGCGCTTGATGAAGACTTTTCAGAAGCCTACTTACGCAGGGCTGAAGTCCGCTACCTCATGGGAGATGATTCGGGCGTACTGGCCGACTGCCAAAGGGCGATCGCTCTCAACTCTATAGAGAGTAGAACTTACTTTTATCAGGGCATGGCTCGCTACCGGCTCAATTATGTGCAAAGCGCGATCGCTGCCTTTTCTGATGCCATCACCTGTGACCCCGAAGACGCCCAATACTACTATCGCCGAGGCTTAGCTCACCAGGATCTGCACCAGATTGACGAAGCGGCTAAAGACTTTAGACGCGCCGCTTGGCTGTACCGCGAGCAGGGACAAGTGGGCAGCTACCATCAGCTTCAGCAGTACCTCAAGCAGTTTGGCACTGCTGGGCGATCAAGGCCCATCAAGTTTTTGGGCCACATTGCTCAGCATCTCACCGACTGGCGGCCCCATTGGCTCGCGGGTCCAAAAAATCCTCAATCTGTACGGGCTTCTCGCCACCGCCGCACCAGTGATTTATCGATTGAAAAAACGATTAAAAACAACAAGCTGGCGCCCCGATTCTCTGATCAGCCCAATCCTACCCGTCGGCCTGTCGATCACGGTATAGCTCGCGACAACTTGAAAAATACGGCTAAAAACGCTGCCAAAAACGCCACTAATCTACCTGGCCGATGGCCTACACTTTCCGGGCAAGCCTACTGGGCACCGGGCGTCAGCTCTAGGCCTGACCACGATTATCGCCCCTACCGCCGGTTTCGCTGGCCGACGATCTCCAGCGTCACATCCATGCTAAAGCTGCTGAGCAATCCTGCTGGTGAAATGCTGCCGCTTTACTACCGGCTCTCTCATCGGCAAACTAGCCTAGTGGGCTACGGCCTAGCGGTACTGGCCAATCTGATGTTTGTGCTAGGCGGGGTTAAACATACTACCGAAAGCAGCTGGCTGGTGGCTTCGCAGCTATGGGCATCCGGCGCGATGATGTTTGTGAGCATGGTGCTAGTCGTGGCCCTGACTCGTTTGGGCCTACGTGTTCGGAGCCTTTGGGTAGCCGATATGTTCATCCTAGGGACGACGATGCTGCCGTTAGGCATCCTGACTGTTATCAGCGCCATCACTCGTCTCTTTGTACCGCAGCTGCTGTCGCCTTCGTCTTTATGGATGGCTGATGCTTTCCTCTTAGCTGTTCTACTATGGGCGATCGCCCAATCGCTAATCACGCTTTATAGCGGCGTCTCTCATATTCATACCTTCTCTGAAAAGCTATCGGCCTGGTTTGCGCCCGTTGTTTTGGCTTTAGGTTTGGCAACAGGCGTCGGTACCTGGACGCTGTTAGGTTGATAGGCTGGTGAGGTTGATAGATTTAAGTTTGCGCGTCAAAATGTAAAGGAATATGAATCGCTGTGTTAATTTATGCTCGCCGATCTTGATAGCTCTCTTGATAGCTCAGCACGGCCCCTGGAAAGCCCAGAAGCCCTTCGGTCAAAAAATGGATCGATCAACGCTCATCTGCAAACTTACGATGTCGTGATTGTGGGTGGGGGCATTGTCGGGCTTACCTGCGCCTGTAGTTTACGAAACTCGGGGCTGCAAATAGCCGTGATTGAAGCGCAAACCGCCGAGCATGCAGCCGGACGGCAGCGGGCCTATGCGTTTTCTCCGGTATCGGCCAGCATCTTAAAAGGTTTGGGTCTGTGGGAGAGGGTAGGCCCCCAGCTGACGCACTTTCAGCGAGTCAAGCTATCAGATGCCGACTATCCCAAGGCGATTACCTTTCGGCCCCAGGATGGCCGCAGCGATGCGGTGTACTACTCGGCTGAACATACCGTGCTGATGGCTGCGCTTCAGGAGGCCGTTCGCGCGGCGAAAAATGTTGACTATTGGTGCGAGAGCCAAATCGTTGAGACTGAATCCGCCACAGCGCTGATTGTAGAACGACAGGGCCAGCAGTATCGTTTTCAAACCCAGCTTTTGATAGGGGCAGATGGGGCAAGGTCGTGGGTACGCAACCTCGCCAACATTAAAACCGTTGGCTGGAAATACTGGCAGTCTTGCATTACTGCCGTGCTTAAGCCTGAAAGGCCTCATTGCAACACGGCCTACGAAAAATTTTGGCCCAGTGGTCCTTTTGCCATTTTGCCCCTGCCGAACAATCACTGCCAAATCGTATGGACTGCGCCTCACGAAGAAGCTGAAGCCCTACTAAACCTACCCGAAGCGGCGTTTTTGCAAGCGCTCCAAGCTCGGTACGGATCTGATATGGGCGCACTGACGCTAGTCAACAAACCCGCTATGTTTCCGGTACAGCTCATGCAAAGCCGGGAATACGTGCGAGCGGGCATTGCGCTCATTGGCGATGCTGCCCACTGCTGCCATCCCGTCGGTGGGCAGGGGCTTAACATGGGCATTCGTGATGCCACTGCCCTCGCCGAAGTGCTCCAGCAAGCCGCTAGCCGAGGAGAAAATATAGGCAGCCTGATTGTCCTTAAACGCTACCAACGATGGCGTAGGACCGAGAACTGGTTTACGCTGAGTCTTACCGATTTGCTCAATCGTTCTTTTTCCAACCGGTTTTTACCGCTGCTCATTTCGCGTCGTGCTGGCATTTGGATTCTCGACAGCGTTGGCCCGCTCAAGCGCTTAATCCTTCAGCTGATGACTGGCTTTTTCGGTAGGCTTCCTCTCAAAGCCCGGTAAAAAGCCCGGCAAAATCTCACTAAAAATCTCACCCAAAAGCCCCGTGAAAAAACGTTCCTAAATGCCCACAACCCTTGCGCTGATTGCTCACGACAGCCAAAAAGACGCCCTTGCTGGCTTTGTAAGAGAGTACGAGGCTTTGCTGGTTGGCTATCAGCTGATCGCTACTTTCCAAACGGGTGATTACCTTCGTCAAGCTACTGACTTCCCCGTACAGCAGTTGCTTCCCGGCGAAATGGGGGGTGATTTGCAAATCGCTGCCCGCGTGGCTGAAGGCCAAATAGCTGCTGTTATTTTTCTGGCTGACGCCCTCAATGCTCCTTACTATCAGGCGGATATTTCGCCACTGCTGCGCGTGTGTCAGCTGCACAATGTGCCGCTAGCAACCAACTTAGCCACTGCTCGGGCTGTGGTGCTGGCTTTAGCTAAAAGCCGGATTGCTCACCTCATTTTTAATCCGATTGCAGGTCAGGGCAATCCTAATCAAGATCTCAAGCTCATTCGCGCTATTTTAGAGCCCCAGATTCAGCTCAATGTTGTGATGACTGAGCCTGATGTGAGTCCGGTAGAACAGGCAAAGATGGCGATCGCATCTGGCGCTGATTTAATTATTGCCTCGGGCGGTGACGGTACTATTTCTGCTGTTGCCGAAGCCGTCATGCAAACTGGTATTCCTCTCGGTGTAATTCCACGCGGTACTGCCAATGCCTTTTCAGTGGCGCTGGGCATTCCTACTAACCTACGCGCTGCCTGCGAAACTATTTTAGCGGGCACTACCCGTCAGGTGGATGTGGCTACCTGTAACGGCGCGCCTATGGTGCTGCTCGCAGGCATTGGCTTTGAAGCCGAAACCGTCGAACGCGCCAACCGAGACATGAAAAATAGGTTTGGCTTTTTTGCCTATATCGTTGCTGGAATGCAGCAGCTTGCCGATCAGCAAGCCTTCGCCGCTGAACTAGAAATCAGCGGCCAAGTCAGCAAGTTTGACTGCGGCGCAATTACTGTCGCTAATGCCGCACCGCCTACCTCAGTGATGGCCCAAGGCTTTGGTGAAGTCGTTACCGATGATGGCCTGCTCGATATCACCATCGGCCTCACTCAACGCGAAGCTCAGGGGCTAGGCGCAAGGCTACAGGGAGTCGGCGCGATCGCTGAACTCTTTACCGCTGCGATCGCCAAGCGCCCAACCCAAAACGAAAACATCCTCAGCTTACGCGCACCTAGTATTAAAGTCACCACCGACCCGCCGCAAAAAGTCGTCGTCGATGGTGAAATTATTGGCACCACGCCCGTTGAGTTTGAATGCATCAATAAAGGGTTGACCCTCTTAGCCCCCCTCGCCAACGGATAAATAACCAGTCTGATAAATAACCAGACTGGTAAATAGCCAGACTGGTTATTTACCAGTCTTAACCTCTGGTAGCCGCTAAGAGTCCCCTTCGGGTCTGCTGTTCTAGTTCAGAGTCCTTTGGTTTCCGGGTTCTTTAGTTTCCGGAGCCTCTAGTTCCCTGCAGCTAGTTCAGCGGCCTCAGTTTTTTGCACATCTAGCTTCAGCATAATCACACTCAAAGGTGGCAGCGTTAAGTCTAGCGAATAGGCGCGGCTATGAAAGGCCCAGTCCTCCGACCACTTACCGCCCAAGTTGCCAATATTAGCCCCGCCAAACTCACGCGCATCGCTGTTAAAAATCTCGCGATAGTAGCCCTTAGTCGGCACGCCAACTCGGTAGTGACTATGAGGCTGAGGCGTAAAGTTACACACCGTGAGAATAAACTCATCGCTCTCTTTGTCAAACCGCAGGAAAGAGACCACGCTGTGCCGATTATCGCTACAGTCCACCCACTCAAACCCCTCCTGAGAGAAGTCTTGCGTGTACAGCGCTGGCTCACGACGGTACAGGTAGTTCAGCCGCTCAATACAGTGCTTAAGCTGCTTATGCGCTTCAAACTGCAACAAATGCCATTCCAAGTCGCCCCATACATTCCACTCGCTCCACTGACCAAACTCCATGCCCATGAACATCGTCTTTTTACCGGGATGGGCATACATGTAGGTAAACAGCGCCCGTAGGTTCGCCATTTTTTGCCAGTCGTCACCGGGCATTTTGCCAATCATATGACTCTTGCCATGCACCACCTCGTCATGAGAGAGCGCTAGCATGAAGTTTTCACTAAAGGCATACCAAATGCTGAACGTAATGTTGTTTTGGTGAAACTGTCTAAACCACGGGTCCATCTCGAAGTAATCGAGAACATCATTCATCCAGCCCATGTTCCACTTGAGGTTAAAGCCCAATCCCCCGACATAGGTTGGCCAAGATACCATCGGCCAAGATGTAGACTCTTCGGCAATGGAAAGCGCTCCTGGATAGTGGCTAAACAGCACATGGTTGACTTGCTTGAGGCACTCTGCCGCTTCAATGTTTTCTCGGCCACCATATTCGTTTGCCACCCACTCTCCCGGCTCCCGGCAGTAGTCTAAATACAGCATCGAAGCGACCGCATCAACCCGGATGCCGTCAATATGATACTTATCAAACCAAAACAGTGCATTGGCAATTAAAAAGTTACGAACCTCATTGCGGCCATAGTTGAACACAAGCGTGCCCCATTCCTTGTGCTCACCACGACGAGGATCGGCATGTTCGTATAGGTGTGTACCATCAAAAAAAGCTAGTCCGTGACCGTCTTTAGGGAAATGCCCAGGCACCCAGTCCACAATGATGCCAATGCCATGCTGATGGCATTGGTCTACAAAGTACATAAAATCGTCGGGACTGCCATAGCGAGAGGTTGGGGCAAAATAACCCGTGACCTGATAGCCCCAAGAGCCATCAAACGGATGCTCTGCCACTGGCATGACTTCAATATGGGTATATCCCATCTCTTGCACATAGGGAATTAGCTTGGCAGCCAGTTCCCGATAGGTTAAAAACCGGGCACCGGGCTTGAGGTCAGCTACGGTGACCACAGGCGCATCGCTGCCATCGGCCTGCTTTGCGGGCTCTGCGGATGGCGCATGTAGCCATGATCCTAAATGCAGTTCGTACACGGCAATGGGCTGACTCATCGCATCAGTTTGGCGGCGATGCTCCATCCAGTCGTTGTCTTTCCATTTGTATTGGGTGAGGTCAGTAACTATCGAGGCTGTTTTAGGCCGCACTTCTTGTTGAAAGCCATACGGATCAGATTTTTCGTAGATATGACCGTCGTTATTCTTAACTTCGTACTTATAGGTATCACCTACTTTGAGCTGCGGAATAAACAAATCCCAAATGCCGCCGCCGTTTTTGCGCATTTGGTGCTGCCGCCCATCCCAGTTGTTGAAGTCGCCCATCACCGAAATATTTCGGGCGTTGGGTGCCCACACGGCGAAGTACACACCTGCAATGCCAGCTTGCTCCATGGGGTGAGCGCCCATTTTTTCATAAATGCGCTGGTGGTTGCCTTCGCCAAAGAGGTGAATGTCAAAGTCGGTAATAACCGGGGACTTAAAGGCGTAGGGGTCATAAACGACATGCTCACAAGCGCCTTCTTTGTAGCGAATTTGGTAGTTCACCAGTTCTTCAACATCAATGATTGCTTCAAAGAACTGAGGATGCTGATCGTTGCTCATGGCGTACTCTGTACGCGCACCCGGCAGCAATACCCATGCCATATCGGCATTAGGCAAATAGCTGCGAATCACCCAAACCTGCTTGCCATCTTGCTCAATGGGGTGAGGCCCTAAAACTTCAAAAGGATTTTGGTGCTGATTCCAGACAACTCGCTCAATTTGTTCAAGCGCAATCGTTGACGACATATAAACTACCCGTTCTTCATAATTGTTAATTTGAAAAGCGCTAACGGTTGTGGGCCAGCACGGTTATTGAGAGGTGTTATTGAGAGGTGTTTTTGATATGTTTGTTAGCTTAACAAAACGTAGTGACCTTAGGGAGCTTTTCAACGCTAAAACATTCCATAGCACTAGGCTTTGGTACTACATCTTTACTACTAACTAACCCGATTTACTATCTAACGAAAGGGAGAATAGGTGTAACTGCGCGTCTGATTTGCAGTAAGAAAATTAGATAGCGAATGTCATTGCTCAGCGTTGGGGTGAGTGCGGGTGTCGCAAGCTCTGTCTGTAGCTGCGCATATTCAGCGGCGCTTAGGGGTTCGCCTGTTAGAGGCGATCGCGCTGCTGTAATAATTTCTGTCCGCAAAATCTCTTCCGGAATTTCTTCAGGCGCTTCAGTAAAGGGTTCTTCAGCAAAGGGTTCTGGCGCTGTTTCTGGTGCTATTTTGGACGTGGTATCGGCGCTCTTTGGGGAGGTTTCCCCTAGTGGCAGCGGTGCTGCGATCGCACCCATACTATTCACCGAAACGAATATTCCACCAAATATTCCACCTAGCAGCACAACAATTCCCCTGTACGCCGTCAATCGTACGAGCATAAGCACTTCCTCAAGACAGCTACCATAGTGTCCCATAAGATATCGGTAGAACTTCATTAGTATCCTAAATTTGTGGATACCGATTGACCGACCGATTGACTGAATGATTGACCGATCGATTGACTGACCGATCGATTGACCGACCGACTGACCGACTGACTGACCAACCGAAGGAATCACCTACAGCTATGAATTTTATCAAAGGGCATTCTCCTAAGACCCAGGCAATTGCCAAAGGACTGCTTGCCGCAGCCGTAATAACGGGTGTAGGCGGCGTCGCGCAGGCTCAGACACTGCTACAGCAGCAGGGTACGCTAGCGCCAATGGAAGATGCCTACATGTTTGAAGGCGAGACTGGTCAGGTGATGACAATTGAGCTAAAAAGCGAAGAATTCGATACGATGCTGATGCTTAGAGGGCCAGATGGTGAAGTCATTACCTCTAACGACGACTACGGCGGTACTTTGAATTCCACCATTGTCATCGAACTGCCTGAGTCAGGCACCTATAGCGCGGTTGCTAGCTCATTTGGGGGCGACGGTGGTAGCTACCAAATCGAAGTTCGTCCTGCGAGTGAATACGAGCAGGTCTTTAGCCGCGCTTATGACCTATCTCTCTCCGAAGACTTTGACGATTCGATTGAAACTTATAATGCGGCCATTGAGCTTAACGATACTGATCCAGCGGCTTACTTAGGGCGCGCAGAAGCCCGGATTGGTAAGGCCTACAGAGAAGCCTCTATTGTTGGCTCTATCGGCTCAGATCCGTTGCCTAGTGAGGCTGTTGAGAGTGTTGTTGCCGATTTCCTTAAGGCTGCCGACCTGCTAGAGCAAGCTGGCCAAAGCGGCCCTGCGCAGTCACTGCGTGAGCAGGCCCAGTATTTTTTAGGTGAGCCCCCAGCCACTGACCCGATGCCTGCTAGTCCGGATGTTGCGCCAGAGGATACTGCTCCTGATTTGATACCTATCCCTGTTGAACCAGATGGCGGGATCGGTGATGGTGCGACGCCTTTGCCCGAAGCTACAGACTAAATCTATCTAAATCTACCTAAATCTACCTAAATCTCCAGACTCCATTCACAGCGTCTGCGTTTGCTGAAAAGTCTGCGTTTGTTGAATGGTTAAGATTGCACTGGACATAAAGCCTAAGTCCAGTACGATTTAGGCTGTTTTGCGATGACTCAAGGTTTTGCGCTACTCACGCTACCTTTTGCAATACGCCTTGAATCAAGCTCAAATCGCTGATTTGAGTGCGATGGCCGCATTTAGAGCATACTGTGCTGGGCTTGTAAGCCGTCTTTGCGGCCTCATCCCCGACCGCAGGCGTATGCCAGTCAATGTACACTCGCTGGCATTGAGGGCATTTCACCATGATGTTTTTGGGGGGCGTTGTCATACGGGTCACACAGTACAGCGTTATTAATTGATTTTGATTTTCAGCAGCTTTAGCGCTCGCCCGTCTAGAATTGCCAGGCCCGATAGAATACAGCTCATGCCGATGATGGCGGCCAGATCTAACCGGTCGGACAAGAATACCGCACCCAGCACCAGCGTGCTGAGTGGAACCAAAAATGACACGAGTGACGTATTGACGACGCCTGCCTGCGCCAGCAGTCGGTAGTAAATGAGGTAGGCGATCGCGGTTGGAAAAACGCCTAAGCACAGTAATGCCAGCCCCGCCGACCAGCGCCAGTTCGTCACAAGCAGACTCGGTGAGGTGGGATCTACCAGCCCTAACACAATGACAAATGTCGCCATAATGACGGCCCCTGATGTCACCGTCATTGTAGAGAGTAACTGCGAAGGCACTGTGTTGAACCGGCTGCCCACGAAGCCGCCGATTGCATAAAAAAGCGCCGCACCTAAAATGGCTAGCTCGCCTAATCCCCCCAGGTCAAAACCGCGCAACACTTCCGGGCCAATTAAGACAATTACTCCGGCAAATCCGAGCGCTACCCCAAACCCGCGCACGACCGTGAGTCGTTCGCCGACTAAAAACACCGCCAGTACGACCGTAAACAGCGGGGTTGCTGCAATTAAAATAGACGCTAGGCTAGCGCTAATGTGTTGCTGCCCCCATACAATTAGGCCAAAGGGCAGCAGATTGCTTAGCAGGCTTAGTCCAGCGCATTTTAGCCAGAGCGATCGCGATAAAGTACTGAGTTCTAACCGGAGCTTTTCCTGCCACAGTAAGGCCCCGTTAAGCACCAACGCTGCCAAACCCATCCGCCCCGTTACAATCAGCAACGGCGAAAAGGTCGGTAGCGCCACCTCCATAAAAATGAAAGCGCTGCCCCAAAAAAAGGACAGCACCCCTAGCCACAGCCATTGACGTAAAGACATCTTGATAGCTATGCAGCGACCTTGTGGCCTGCGATCTCAATCGCCTGTTTCACCGAGGACTCAGAGAGTGAATCGGAATCTACTTCCACTGTTTTTTTCTCGATATCTACGTTCACAGTGGCATTCGTATCGTGAACCTTAATTTCCTTGGTGATCGTATCTGCGCAGCCGCCACAGACGATTGAAGGCACCTTTAAAGTCATGCTCATACAGCAAGCTCTCCTAGTAATATTGGCTTGTTCAGGCTTTGATCGTACTCTTTAGCCGGATCGTTTTTCTCCACCTCTCGGCCTGTTTCTTCCCATAGGTGGGTCTTTGTGCTCTTTCTGAAGAGAGATTTCTTTCCAGAGCAAGCGTTCTGGGTCAACTTTATAGGCCGCCGACAAACCGACCTGGACTTAGCTGGTTGTTAGGATCAAATTTTTCTTTAATTGCTTTCATTACATCTAGCGCATTGCCTTCATAGCCCCATACATCTAGCTTTGCTTTAACTGCCTTGGGGGCCTGTAAAACGGTTAGGAAGCCCGCATTTTTTTGACAATGCGATCGCACTTTCGCCAATCCCGCTAACAGCTCATTTTCTAGCCGTTCATCGGTCAACCGCTCTGCTATCTCTACCTGAATCCAGCCTAGCCCGCTACTGCCATACAAACGCACTTGCGCCCCCGGAAAAACCATATCTGCCAACTCAATTAACCAGGGAATTCCACTGGGCCTTAAGCCCACCTTACACAGTAGTGTGTCTGCCCTAATGGCCTGTGCCGATTGTCGCCAGTAGGCCTCATCGGCCTCTCCATCTAGCTGCTTGCAGGCCATGCCATGCGTTGTGGCAATTTTTTTTAGCCGCTCGGTCTGCTCTTCTACCCCTGCCTCAATTCCTTGAAAGCGAGCCACCAAACTCGTTCCTTCGGCAGCTGTTCGATCCACCACCACGTCCATCGCTACGGGTGTTAGGCCCGATAGTCGCACCTCTGCTGTGGCGGCCTCAATGGCTTGCAAACCAGCCGATAGAAGCAGCGATCGCGAACAGCGTTGTACCGGGTACAGTCGAAACGTCAGCTCGCTCAAAATCCCTAGGCTGCCGTAGCTGCCTGTCAGCAGCTTCATCAGGTCATAACCTGCGACATTTTTCACCACACGCCCGCCTGCCCGTGCTAGCTCGCCATCGTAGCGGGCAAACTGCACGCCAATCAACATATCTCGCAGCCCGCCGTAGCGCTGCCGTAGTGACCCGGTATCGGCAGTGGCAACAACTCCGCCCACACTTGCCAACTGGTCAAAGGCCGGATCAATGGCCAAACTCTGCTGCTGCTCAGCGAGTACCTGCTGCAAGGCTGTAATCTTGAGCCCAGGCTCTACCGTCACCGTGTAGTCGCCCACTGCGTGCTCTACGATCCGGTTTAGCCGAGCCGTGCTGATGACAATATCAATGCCATGGGCCAATCCGCCCCATCCCAGCTTGCTGCCCTGACCCATAGGCATTATGCGCCAGCCATGTTGAGCTGCGATCGCCATTACCTGGCCTAGCTGATCACTCGTATTCGGCAGGGCTACACAGGCTGGAGGGGCTTCAGTAGCGATTGCGCTCATTACTTGCAGCTGCTGGCGAGGCTCAACCGCATCCCAAAGCTGTATGCCATCACTACCGATTGCATCAGATAACAGCGCTGCTATTTTATTCATTTCTATGCTCTGTAAACGTAGTCTTTAGATTGTGCCAGTTCCGGTAACAGAACTGGCACGAGAACTAGTCACAGCAATGGGGCCTAATCAATGCCAATTGCGACTGGCCCAGTCACATTCGCGCCCGCACTCGGTTTGTTTCCTCGCATTTTGCGGAAGTTACCGTACAGCTGATCACGCCACAGCCAAAACGACTCAAAGGCGGGATCGTCAACCAGTCCAGGCACGCCCTTATTGCAGATGCCGACAGGTAAGTCGAGGTAAATTTCTGAGGGAAACTTTAGATACATTGACAGTCCTGCTACGGCGAAGTCGGCCAGCGTCGGCTGATCGCCACAGAGGTAGGGCTGCGTCTCTAAAATCAAACACAGCGATTCTAAATCCTGGCGCAAAATTTCCATTGCCGACTTCACCGCATCTGCCCCAAAGCCAACGCCTGTGCCTAACAGGCTCAAAACATCGCTAGGGACAGCACCCACCACATTTTTAACCAGGTCAGGCGTGGAAATCGGGAGTAGCGCCGTCCTAAAGTTAGGATGCTGATTGAATGCACCAATCATCGCTTTGCGCGCATTCAGGCCAATCGATTCATCGGCCCAAGCTTCCATCATCAAGCACAGCCCTTTCTCTTTTGGCGTGACGGGGATCACGGGCCGTTCAGGGTATTTGCGTTCTAGGTAGCGGGCGATCGCACTCGAATCAGGCACTACTTCATCGCCATCTTTGAGCACTGGCACCTGCCGCTGTCCTGACATTCTATAGAGATCTATCTGGCCTAACCCTGGGGTAACTTCAATGGTTTGATAGGGCAATTGCTTGTAATCCAATAGCAGCCTTACCTTTTCGCTGTAGTGAGAGGCTTCAAACTGATAAAGCTCTAACATTCAAACGGGTCCTTTTATTTAATAGATGTTCAGAGAGAAAGTCCGTGTAACAACCATTGCTACACTTCTTTTTTTACAAGGGGTTAGCCCTGGTTTACGGCAGCAATTCAGAAGCAGATTTTTCTTATTTTTAGCCGTAATAGTATCTTGACGGCTTTATTTCAAATCCGCATCTATCTATTTGCAAACTATTTCAACGTCAGGTTTTTCGGTATCCTTAATGCAAGCTTAATGAACTTTCGTAAACGCTTTACGAAAGTAAGTAAATTAAGCGAAGAGGTTTGATACATAATCGGCCAGATAGCGGACAGCCTACTCTCCCTACTGGTGAATAGATGTAAAAACTTCTGATTTTCAATCCAGAAAACACACAAAGACTCACGGAATTAGGTTCTATGCAAACTAACAACAGCCCCCGATTTATTGGCCATCAAGCCCATCAACAGGCCAAAAGCTTAATGATTGGACTTGTCGCCAGCAGTATTGGAGCCTTTGTAGCGCTGCCTAGCGTTGCCATGCCACAACTAGGCACAACTGCCGTTGAAGCGACTGAAGCTACTACTACTACTACTACTACTGATGCCGCAGACCTAGCACCTGTCGATGCGCCGCTGTCTGTAGACTCTTCGGTAGAAACTCCTTTAGAGGAAGTGGCTGAGCCCACGGCTGAAACGCTACCCTTAGCTGAAGCCGATGAAATAGATGAAACTACTGCCGTTGAAGCTGAAGCCGATGCTGTAGAAGCCGATGCCACCGCTGATGTCACTATGGAAGAAGCTGAGGTTGTAGAAACCGAAGCGATGACAGAAGAAGCTGACGTCGTAGAAGCCGATGCCATCGTAGAAGACGAGACGATTATTGAGTCTGAAGCGATGGAAGCTGCGCCGCTAGTCGAAACCGATGTCATGGAAGACGAGTCGGCGGTTGAAGCGGAAGGTACAGAAGTTGCCCCTGTTGCTGAAACTGCGCCCCTAGAAGAGGAAGCCGCCGTAGAAGAAGCTGCCGTAGAAGAAGAGGTCATAGAAGGCGACGACGCTGAAGTTTCAGAAGAGATGAGCACTGAAGAGTTCACAATTACCGAACTCACCAGCAACAGCGACTCTTTTGAAACCTTAGCGGCTGCCCTCGAAGCAGCGGATCTGAGTGCAGTGCTCAGTGGCGAAGGTCCTTTTACTGTGTTTGCGCCGACTGATGAAGCCTTTGCAGACCTGCCTGAAGGCGCTGTAGAGCAGCTGCTACTGCCTGAGAATAAGGATCTCCTGGTTCAGGTGCTCACTTACCATGTTGTGCCTGGCATGGTTCTGTCTACCGACTTAGAAACGGGTAATGTAGCGACGGTTGAAGGCAGCGAAATTGCTGTTGAAGTGGGCGATACTGTGACTGTAGACAATGCAAACGTTATCTTTGCGGATGTGGCTGCTAGTAACGGCGTCATTCATGTGATTGATCGGGTTATTTTGCCACCGGCTCCTGATGCGGATGCCGATATCGACAGCAGTGAGTCGATTCAGTAATCGGCTCAGCAGTCGGCTCAGCAGTCGAACCAGCAGTCGATGCACGCTTTGATTGACTGTTTAGCTTGACTGTTCAGATTGACTGTTCAGCTTGACGGTTTAGATTGACTTAACTTTTCTAGGCACCCATGTTCAACAGCCATGGGTAGCCGTTTAGATAAAACGCTTGTGTAGTTCCCATCTCTTATTTACGTCTTGTGTTAATTCCTCCCTCGGCTCAAGAGCCAGGGAGGTTTTTTTTGCTAGGTTTTTTTGATTTTTTGACTAATTGCTGGTGTCTGCTACTGAAGTTTTGACGGTTACCTCGTTAAATCCAGTGCTTTTGAGGAGTTGCGTAACGACTAGCTCAGCTCGACTATTGGCTTGGTCTAAAATATTTTGCTCGCGGGCTGCCTGCTCAATTTTCACGAGCGCTTCTTTTTGGGCCATTTCTTGCAGTTCGGGGGCTCTGTCGGGCCCTAGGCTTAAAAAGCCTCGACTGTAGTCGTACACGTTGGACCGGGTAACGTCTATTTTGGTATCTAGAATTTCGGCGGGTGGCAGCGTCAGGGTAATTTGGGTGCCTTCTGCTGAGGTTACGACATCTGTAGGTGTCAGCTTTTCGAGGTTTACGCCTGCGCGTACTTCACCATAGGCCACATATAGCAGGTTAGTGGTCCCAATGGTGTAGTCGCCCAGTTTGCGATCGCTCTGCGTAGGCACGACCGCCTCCATGGTAAATACTGCCGTGGTTAGCTCGCTGACGCTGCGTACTTGCTCGACGACTATTGTGCGGATATCAACCTTTTCTTCGGGAGGCTGAAGCGTTAGCGCGGTTTGCATACCTTCTATAAACTGAGCGCCCGAGCGCATGAAGGCAAGCCCCGCTAGGCTTGCGAGCATGACAGCGCCGCCAGTTGTCGCGATCGCCAACAGCTTTAGCAGCTGACCAATTGAGGATGACTTTCGCTCACGGCTATAGCGCCCTCGTCTGACCGGCACAGGTTGTTGGCGATAGGGATTAGGGAGTCGAGACTTCATGGCGAGCAAATCAGGTTAATGATTGTATTCTACGAGCACTCATCCTACCGAACATACCCGCTAAGGGGAACGTCATGAGCATAGATCTCTAGGTGAATCAAATCTACGGATAGATCTACTTGTGACGAATATGTTCGTACACCCCAACATACTGATCGCCCGGTGTTTTCCAGGAGTAGTCGTAAACCATTCCCTGCTTGGCTAGCTGTGCAAATAGCTGAGGCTCATTGTGATATAAATCGAGTGCTCTACCCAGGGCAGACTCTAGCGCTACGCGATCGTTTTGATAGAACACAAATCCATTGCGGGTTTCAAGCGGATGGGTTTCATCGTAGTCCCAGTCAAAAATAGTGTTGACCAATCCACCTACTCCCCTGACCACAGGTACGGTGCCGTACTTGAGGCTGATAATTTGGGTCAGACCGCAGGGCTCATAGTTACTGGGCACAATAATAATGTCGGCTGCTGCATAAATCATATGCGCTAACTCTTCCTGAAAGCCAATTTCTAAATGGCAGTCAGGATTGTCATTTAAAAACAGCTTTTCATGCCAAAACCAGTCGTTAATCGAAGACTCTGAGGCCGAGCCGAGCATGACAAACTGCGTTTCTCTGTCAAGGCAGTAATACAGCGCATGATGAACCTGATGCATGCCTTTTTGTTGGTCTAACCGGCCAATGAATGCCACGAGCGGTTGGTTGCTTTCTCTGAGCAAAAATCTCTCTCGGAGTGCCTTTTTGTTGATCACTTTATTTTCAAAGTCGTCAATTGAAAAGGTCATTTCGATTTGGTCGTCAACTTCTGGGCTCCAAATGCCGTAGTCGATACCGTTGAGAATACCGCCAAACTTTGACTGATGAGCGGCTAGCGTGGGCTGTAAGCCACAGCCGACTTCGGTAAATCGTGCTTCCCAGGCGTGGTGGGGAGACACTGTATTGACATAGTTGGCGTATACAATGCCGCCTTTCATAAAGTTAATGGCCATCGGGTTGCCGTTGTCCATTAGCTGCTCGGGGGTGAAATAATACTCGGCTCGGTTTAGCCCGGTTGCCTGTAGAACTTCTACGCCCCAGGTGCCCTGATGCTTAAAGTTGTGAATGGTGTAGCATACGCGCTGCTTTTCCATGCCGTGATACTGGTACATTTCAAAGAGCATGACGGGAACGAGCCCGGTTTGCCAGTCGTGGCAGTGAATGACGTCTGGCCGTTTGCCGCTTTTTAACAAAAACTCTAGGGCGGCTTTGCTAAAGAAGGCGAAGCGCATTTGGTCGTCCCAGTCGCCATATACTTTGCCTCGGTTAAAGTAGCGATCGCCCGAATGCGGATCGATAAAAAAGCACAGCTGACCATGCACCCAGCCGCACTCTACCGAGCAGTGAATGGCACCGCCAAACCAAGGCACATACAGGTCGCGGTATGCTTCATGGAGCCCCCAAATATGGTCGTAGCGCATGCAGTCGTATTTGGGCAAAACCAGCTCCACGCAATGCCCGCGTGAGGTCAGCTCGCGGCTGAGGCCAAAGACCACATCGCCCAAGCCTCCGGCTTTGATCACAGGTGCGCATTCGGAAGCCATTTGCACGACATACATACTCGACAGTCCTCGACGGTTGCTTATTGAAAGTTTATGTTTATAGGTTTATTCAAGCAGAAATAGGTAAGTGCTTCACAAGAGTGCGAAGTAAATTTTGCGGTTGGCCGCGCCGCCTTTGAGGGTTGAGTTTTCTAAAATGCCTCTACAGAAAGGATTGAGCGAGTTGCTTAGCCAAAATAAATGCTTGAGCTAGCCGTCAACCTAAACGGTTTTGATAAAAGGCTTCACCTTACTTATTGCTGATTTGCTTTTTTCGGCGGTATATAGAAAGGTGGATAACCTTCACAGGTGCTTTTTATGATTGCAACCGCCCCGAGCAAATCTTCGCTGCCTCAGGATATGGCTAATGATATGCGCAATGGGTTACCCAACCTATGTGGGCAGGAAAGTGCGATCGCTGCCATTACTCACCACACTGACCCCATCTTTTTGGTCGATACCCCGCTGCGCCTTGAAAACATTACCGCTGGATTTGCCTGTGCCCTCCATATGCACCAGCCTACGATTCCAGCTGGGCCTAACGGCACGCCCATCAGCAACCTCCAGCACATGTTTGAAAACCCTAACGAAGGCGACAATCACAACGCCTCTGTGTTTGGCTGGTGCTACCGACGTATGGGCGAATGGATACCGCAGCTCGTGAGTCAGGGCGATAATCCGCGTATTATGCTCGACTACTCAGGCAATTTGTTTTGGGCTTTTCGCCAAATGGGTCGCGAAGATATCATTAACGACCTCAAGCGACTGTGCGAGCCCGAGTATCAGCCCTATGTAGAGTGGATGGGGACAATGTGGAGCCATGCGGTAGTGCCCTCTACGCCTATTCCAGACATTAAGCTGCATATTCAGGCGTGGCAGCACCATTTTGCCGCAATGTTTGGAGAGGAGGCGCTGAGGCGAGTGAAGGGCTTTTCGCCGCCGGAGATGCATTTGCCCAATCATCCGGACACGCTGTATGAGTACATCAAAGCGCTCAAGGAATGCGGCTATCGCTGGCTGCTGGTACAAGAGCATTCGGTAGAACGCCTAGACGGCAGCAGCTTACACCATGACGACAAGTACATTCCCAATCGCTTGGTGGCGCGTAACTCTCACGGTGAGACGATCAGCATTACGGCTTTGATTAAAACGCAGGGTAGCGATACAAAGCTGGTGGCGCAGATGCAGCCTTACCACGAAGCAAAAAGTCGGGGTCGTCAGCAAATTGGCGAAGTATCGGTGCCCTGCTGTGTGTCACAAATTGCCGATGGTGAAAACGGCGGTGTGATGATGAATGAGTATGGCCGCGACTTTGTGCCTTTTTGGCAGGGCATTCGAGACAATGGCCTTGGCACAGAGGGCGTGGTTGGGCTCAATGGCACAGAATATATTGAGCTTATTGAGGCCGCTGGCGTGAATCCGGATAACTATCCCATTTGCCAGGCGATTAGCCAGCACAAGATTTGGCAGCGGGTGAGCCCAGATACGGCCACACCAGAGGCGGTGGAGGCTGCCATTAAAGAACTTTCTGAAACCGATCATCAGTTCCATATGGATGGGGCTTCTTGGACGGATGATTTGAGCTGGGTGAAGGGCTATGAAAATGTGTTGGAGCCGATGAATCAGCTTAGCGCCAAGTTTCATGCCAAGTACGACCCGCTGGTGCAGGCAGATGCGAGCGTGACGCAACGAGCAGATTATCAGGAGGCGTTGCTGTATTTGTTGTTGGTAGAAACAAGCTGTTTTCGCTACTGGGGCCAAGGCACCTGGACAGACTATGCCCAAGAACTATATCGCCGAGGGGAGGCGCTGCTCGCTAGCTGAGTTCGATTGAAATCGGGTTTAATTAAACATTTTCGGCTTCAAAAAGCTCACAAGTTCACCTGAGTTGGCCTTTAGCGATTGCCATGTGCTGCCGCTAAAGGCTAGCTGCGCATATCCACAGGTTGGCAAATTTTCAATGGGCTGGTCGCCTAGCTGATTGATTAGGTCAGTGAGCGCATTGTTATGGCCTACGATGACGACCTCCGATAAATCGTCGTTTAACCGGTGGCACCAGCGCAGCAAGGCTTGGGCTTCAAATGTGTATAGATCGGGGTCTACCTGCCAGGTAATGTTTTGCGGGCTCAAGGCTTGATTGATTTGCTCAATGGTTGATTGGGCTCGCAGTGCTGGGCTACAAAACACCGCCTCAAACCGACAGCCAGCTTTCACTATTTGTGGGGCCATGATTTTGCAAGCGGCTAATCCGCGCTGATTGAGTGGGCGATCAATATCTGCGATCGCACTATCGGCCCAACTGGATTTGGCATGGCGAATGAGGTGTAGTTTTTTCATGGGTTTAAGCACTTACCTCAGTTAGCACCCGATTTAGCTTGCCGCTTTTGTACCCTTCTAAATCCAAGGTCACATACATAAACCCAAATCCTTGGAAAGCGTTTACTAGAGTGGGTAAATCAACCTTGCTGACAAACCCCGAAATCTCCTCTGGCATCAGCTCAATTCGGGCAGTGTCGCCGTCGGAGCGAACCCGTAGGTTGCGATAGCCCAAGTCGCGTATGTAGCGTTCGGCGCGGCCTACGCGGTGTAGCTTTTCGGTGGTGATGAGTTCGCCGTAAGGGAATCGGGAGCTTAGGCAGGGCTGGGAGGGTTTGTCCCACCAGGGCAGACCCAGCTGTTGGGAGAGTTCACGGACTTCTAGCTTGGTGATGCCTACTTCAGCTAGGGGCGATCGCACGCCTCTTTCTTTCGCCGCCATAATGCCTGGCCGATAGTCCTGCAAATCATCTGCATTGAGCCCATCTACGACATATTCATAGCCCAGTTCATCTGCCAGCGGACGCAAAGTATCATGCAGCTCGCTTTTACAAAAATAACAGCGGTTGACCGGGTTAGAGGTGTAGTTGTCATTGTCCATTTCATGGGTTTCAACAACTTTGTGACGAATGCCCATCACTGCCGCCTGCGACTGGGCATCAGCGAAGTCTTCTGGCATTAAAGAAGGAGAGTTGGCGGTGACGGCAATGGCGCGATCGCCCAACACATCCCAGGCCACCTTAGCTACCAATGTGCTGTCAATACCGCCTGAGTAGGCAATCAGGGCGCGATCCATCTCGCGAAAAATGGCTTGAAGCTGAGCGAGTTTGCTAGACATGGAGAAAAAGGGCACTAAAATTTTTCTAAAATTATCTTAAGCCTTCACTCTAGCGCTTCTTATCATACTTATCGCCAGTTGCTCGCCAGTTGCTCGCCAGGTGCTCGCCAGTTGCTCGCCAGTTGCTCGTCAGGTGCGCTTGCGGGCGTAACCTCACCCCGACATGGCACTCTTCACGACCTTGAGCAAAATTCGCTGCCAGTAAAACTCAATTAAAACTGACGACGCTCAAACACAGTCACTGTAATTGTCAGCAATAGTGCGGTGTAAATGAGTCCATAGATGGCATTTTCAACGAGGCCGCCACCGCTCGGTGGGGCAACAAAGCCGTTGGCAATTTCATTTTTTAGGTTTAGCCGCTCTAGGTCAGGCAGAATTAAAAATAACCCTTCGGCAATGCGACGAAAGCTCTCGCTCTCAGCAATTTTATCTAGCTCTAAAATGTTGCGCGTTTCGTGACCCACTGCAAAAATCGCCAGGGTCATGAGCGTCGCCAGTACTGTGCTGGTGATGGTGCCAAACATCATGGCCGCAGCGCTCAGCAACACCATTTCTAAAAACATAAACAGCACGGCCAGCAGTATTAAAGGCAGCTGAAAGGGAATGCCACTAATGGACAATAGCCCTAGCATTACAGCCGTGAGGGCGCTGATGAGCACAGCCATCACTAGGCTTAGCCCCAGATGCTTACCCAAAATAAATTCTAAGCGGCTAATGGGTTTGGCAATCAGCACGAGCACTGTCTTTTTCTCAATCTCTTTGTTAATGAGTCCAGTACCGATAAAAACGACAACAAACAAAGAAAGAAGATTAATCGCCGCTAGTCCTGTATCTAAAATCAGCTTGTCTTCGGTGCCTGCTGACACTTCAGGCAGCATTGCAATGGCTAGCACCATGACAATGGCAAAAACGCCCACGACATAGAGAATGCGATCGCGAACCACTTCTAAAAATACGTTGCTTGCAACCGTCCAAATTCGGGCAAACGATTGAGAAAAACCTGATTTGGCCGCAATATCCATAGCGCTATCTACCCTATAAAGATTAATTGATAAGAACTCATCTATCAAACTACCCAACTCAGGCCGCTGATCACTCGGGCTCACCTGTCCATTGCACTGTCGCTTCATCTTCACCGCAGTCTACAACGGCTACTCTAGAAACCTGAGCCGCTGCGTTTTGTCTGTTGGTGCTAGATGGAGTGGTGCTAGATGGAGTGGTGCTAGATTGAGCTGGATTGGTCGCGGTTGCATTCGCCTCCCCGGAAGCCGGGGTATTAGGAACAGTGCGGGCTCTGTCTTCGGGGGTGATTTTGCACGATTTTTCAATATAAAAGCTTTGATTACCTGCGACTGGCCCAATCCAATCCGCCCGCAGAGTCAGCAGGTAGCCACTGCCTAGTCGCTGGGGCTCAGGTACCGCTATTTGCCAAAATATCTGCTCATCTGGCGCAGCCAGGTTATTGTTCATTCGCAGGGCAATGTCTTCAAGACGGTTTTTGCGGGTGTATAGCCAGCGTTCGGCTTGATACCAGGGCTGGCCGCTGAGCTCATCTGCGATCGCACTAGCGGTGCTCTCTAACAACGGTATTCCCTGAACAATGGGCTGACGGTTTGGCTCAAAATCGTACACAAAAGCACTGCGGTTTAAATCATTAATCAGCAGGCTCGGATAGTTACGCAGCCAGTCCTGCACCCGAAAATAAAACAAAATCCAGCTGGTGAGCAGTAGATTGACGAGCAAAACCATAATTAGTGGCTGTCGCTTGTCTTTTGCGGGTAAAGAGACTTTCAGCTCCCAGTTCACAAAGTCAGGCAGCGCCATAATTGCGACTGAAATCAGCGGCCAGCAAGAAAGTGCCCAGCGAAAGCGGCCATCTTCCCAGGGGCGAAAGGCAAACAGACAAAACACCGCCCCGGTAATCCAAGGCCCAATGGAAAAGCCGTATACCTTGATTTTGTTTTTCTCTAGCGCCCACCAAATCGCCGAGGTCAAAAACATCCAGCTCAGGGTGCTGAGTACTTCTACCGCAATTGGGTTGCCGTCTTCAATGTTGCTCAGCAGTATGGCTACCAGCCAAGAAAACAGGCTCAGCATGAGCAATGTTTGCCAGGCAAAATACTTCTCGGGCCACAGCAGCGATCGCATTTGGTTCGTAAAGTCTTTAAAAGCGTCCTGCACTATGCCCAGCTCCTTGCTGCCTGTCGTAGCAGTAGCAGCAACAAAATTGCCGTAAAACTGGCTGCATTTGCCTGAATCACCGAATCGGTAAACTCAGCAAGCGCCTGTTGCGACTCCGTCCGGCCTTCCCGAGCTTGCATATAGCGCTGCTCACGGTTGAGTTTCTCCATCTTTTTCGGAATTTTCCAGGCATCAGCCAAGCGCAGTATCCATTCTAGGCCCTTTAGTTTGATGAAATAGGTCGCAAAAAAAACAACCAGACCGATCCCCAAAATGGCGCCCCCAATTTCGGCGGTCCAGCTGGTAATCAGCAGTCGGTCAAACAGCAAATAGCTGATAATTTGCACCTTAATCTCCGGCGATGCCAGCGGCTCAATCACCAAAAAGGCAATCCACCCAGCAACGACTGCGGCCAGATTAATGACTGTGGTGTACTGCACGCTAGTTTTAAACCCAAGCCGCAGCCGCTGTCGAAAAATGCCCGCCTCAATAGAGATCGCCACCATTAAAAACAACACCTGGAACGCGATCGCTCGCAAGGGAAATATGGGTTCGTACTCCATACCCGAGTCACACTATCCTTATAAAATTAACTGCACAGAATGTATGCAGATATATATAAGGCATAGGGTATCGCCTAGAGGGTGATTTGGCTATATTACTAATCCTTGCCCGGTACACCACAGCACCATAAGCGCCCCTTGCAAAAGGCCTAGACCAAGCGTCATCCAACGATTCCAACCGGTTTTGCAGCTCAATAATGCTAGCGCAATGAACAGGGGGAAAATAGGCAGCGTAAATCGAGGCATTGAATCTACACCCGTTGAAAGCGGCACAAAAATGGAGTACATGCCCAACAGCCAGTAAGCAAAGCCAACTTGCCGGTAGAACCAGCTCAGCAAACCCAACGTCGCTGCAAAAAAGGCACATTCCAGCAGCTTTTTAAAGCTGGGCTCAGTAATGCCGTCACTTAGTCCCTGCCAAAAAGCAGTAACCGGGCTCATCAGCTCCCGTCCCCAAGCCGCTTGGTTCGTCTTAAAAAATAAAAAGTCGCCTGTTATCTGATAGCTATAAACGCAAAAAGCCAGCAGTCCTAATGGGATCAATGCCAAGAACAAGCCATTGCTTCGGATGCGCCGAGGTTGAAAGTCCAAACTTTTTAGGTACTCGAACAGCAACGGTAGGGCAATTAATACGCCTAAGGTGCGAGTGGCTGACATGAGCGCGCCAAAGAGCCCCGCGAGCCACCACTGCCTGCGCTTAGCCAGATAAAAGCACAGCAGAGACAAACATAAAAACAGCGACTCAGTGAAAACACCCGATAGAATAAAAGAGACTGGGAATAAAAAGAGATACTTGACTGAGCGCCGTGCGATCGCTTTATTCCACTGCATTTGCACCAACTGGTACAACAGGAAGCAGGCAATCAGCATACAAGTATTTGAAATCAGGAGCCCTGCTAAAAAGTAATGGCCGCCCATCAAATCGCCCAACCCCTTCATGAGCATTGGGTACAACGGGAAAAAAGCCAAGTTCGTTTGAGCGGGAAATTCAGACAGCTTAGAGAGTGTGGAGTAGCCGTTCTGGGCGATATCCATGTACCATAACGAGTCCCAAACGCCCCACAAGTCTAACCAGCGCCAAGCCGACCAGCTCACCTGCTTGCCATAGCCAGTCGGCAGCACTGTGTAAGAAACTAGGCCAATCGCGGTCAGCACGATTCGTGTCGATACAAACAGGCTGATAATGTACTTCACTTCTTCTAAAGAAAAGAAAGCGAAATATTGGCCCCAGTAGCCAGTGAGGCGGCGGCGTGGTTGAGTGACGGGCGGTGTGGCTGACTGTCCAGATGAAGGTTGAAAGGCTTGAAAAGATTGAGAAGGTTGGGAGGGTTGAGAAAAATCCCCAGAAAATGGTTGCTGAGAGAAAGTTGGGATCGAATCAAAGGTTGGCTGAACACCGGCTAGGGGAAAAGCGGACTCTCTCCCTTGAGTGCCCTCGTTGGCCTGAGTGATTCTTGTGTCTGATAGCTGGCCCGATATTTGATTAGAGTCTTTAAGGTTATCCGCGATATTATCCATAGCAGCACTAGCTGCTAGAAAATCGCTCGTTGCTGAGTTTTTAGCAGCGGGGTCTTTAGTAGCGGGGTCTTTAGCAGCCGGGCTTCTATCAGCCGGGCTTCTATCAGCCGAGTTTCTATCATTAGTGTTATGAGTCGCAGCGTGGTAGCTGGCAGATTGACTATCTGCAGCGTTACTACCCCCGGCTTTTTTATCAAAGACCGAAGTCATTTTTATACCCTTTTTGGTGCAAAAGACGGTCGCAGCAAACAAGCATCTTTACCCCTTTCTTGACTCTTTAAAGTTACCCACTGTTTCTCATGGTTCGCTGTAGCAGACAGTGAATCAGGAGGTTTTTCGCAAGTAGGTGCCTTTAACGGGCTTTTAGCAGACCTGCTAAGGGGAAGGAGCAAAACTCATGAATCGCATCCGTTCATGTCAGTTCATATCCGCTCATACCTGTTCATGTCGGTATAGTCAGTGCAAAGTTAAGTGCTTTTTAGTGACTGTTATGCCCGTATCTATCCGTATATAGTAATCAATGCGCTTGAAAATGGATCATCGTAAGCGGGTTCTCCTTCGATAGACCTAATTCACTTGCGATAAGATCAGTCTGTGGTGTCACCTAACTTTTATGCCCAGAGCCATTGGTATTCGTACTGCCCAGAACAATTCTGAACGTCAGACCGGTCAAATTCATGTGTATGACGGGGAAGGCAAAGGCAAGTCACAGGTTGCTCTGGGCGTGGTGCTGCGCTCCATTGGCCTGGGGATTCATCAATTTATGGAGAGCCGAGTGTTGCTGCTGCGCTTTTTAAAGGGACCTGGGCGCACCTATGACGAAGATGCTGCTATTGAAGCGTTGCAGCGAGGTTTTCCGCATTTGATCGATCAGGTGCGGACGGGGCGAGCTGAGTTTTTTGGGCCGGAAGATATTACTAAGTTTGACCGCCAAGAAGCGCAAAGAGGATGGGATGTTGCTAAGGGCGCGATCGCGTCGGGCCTTTATTCGGTTGTGGTACTCGATGAAATTAATCCGGTGCTAGATTTAGACCTGCTGCCGATTGCCGATGTGGTGCGATCGCTGCAAAACAAGCCCGACCATTTAGAAGTGATTGCAACGGGCCGGGGCGCACCGCCGCAGCTGATTGAAATCGCAGATCTGCATTCAGAGATGAAGCCGCAGATTCACCAAACCGCTGCTGAGATGGGAATTGAAGGCATTGAAATATACACCGGAGACGGTAAGGGAAAGTCTACGAGTGCCTTAGGTAAGGCGCTGCAAGCGATTGGCAAAGGCATCAGCCAAGACAAGTCTCATCGAGTGATGGTGGTGCAGTGGCTAAAGGGCGGTAAAGGCTATACCGAAGATGCGGCGATCGCGGCCTTGCGCAAAAGCTATCCCCACCTGGTAGACCATCAGCGCTGCGGTCGCGATGCGATTGTATGGCGCGGGCAGCAGCAGCCAATTGACTATGTTGAAGCCGAGCGCGGCTGGGAGATTGCCAGCACGGCGATCGCCTCTGGACTGTACAAAACGATTATTTTAGACGAGCTAAACCCGACGGTTGATTTGGAGCTTATTCCCGAAGATCCCATTATTCAAACGCTGCTACGCAAGCCAAAAGATACCGAGGTGATTATCACGGGACGCTGTAAGCATCAGCCTGCTTACTTTCAGCTCGCGAGCGCCCATTCGGAGGTCTTTTGTCATAAGCACTATGCCGAACGCGGCGTAGAACTCAAGCGCGGCGTAGATTTTTAGGCGCGCAGATTTTAGGGCGCGCAGATTTTAGAGCGTTCAGATTTTAGAGTGTCCAGATTTTAGGGCGTCAAGTTCGCTCGCCGTAAAAACGGAATTATCTGCTCGCTGACCTTTTCAGCCCAGTCTTCTTGAGCGTAGTGACCGGTTTCTTCTAACTTAATGAGTTCTGCATTCGTGAGCTGTTTGACAAAGCTTTCGGCCAAGGTGACCGGCAGCCATTTATCCGCTGTGCCCCATAAAACTAGCGTGGGTATGCTCCAGCCATTGAAGCCTGTGTCAATATCGGGGAGAACTTTTTTGAGGTTGAGTTTTCTAACCGTGGCTAGGAGCGATCGCCCCACGTCTGAACTCTTTAAAAAGGGCTTACGATATACATCCAAGTCATCATCAGCAACAGTATAGGGGCCACCGCCCTCTAGCGTTCGATCTACTAAAATAGGGTCTTGCGTCATCACTTCGCCGATCAACGGCAAACCCAGCTGAGAAATTTTGAACGGCAGCTTAGCCTCAGCCGTCAGTGGCGTATTTACAATCACTAGGCGCTCAATCTGTTCAGGGTGTTTTGCTGCATACAGCAAGCCGACCGAGCCTAAAAAGCCCTGCACCACCAACGTAAAGTGCGCTAGCTCCATCGCTGCGATCCACTCCTCAAAGGCCGCCAAAAAAGCTTCAGGCGTATAGGCAAACTCATTTTTTTCAGGCTTTGCCGAATAGCCATGCCCAATCCAATCGGGGGCGAGTGCGCGAAAGCCTGCGCCAGCCAATGCTGCCATCGTGTTGCGCCAGCTGTAGCTCTGTGATACTAGCCCGTGTAGCAGCACCACAGGCGGCTTTTCTGAAGGATTCATCGGCAGTGCTTCCCGATAGAACCACCGCAGAGTGCCTGCTTCACATTCCTGATCAGAAATTTTGACACCACCAATTTTTAGCACGCTGCTCGCCTCGCTTGTTCGTCTTTATTCGCCCACCTTGAGCTTACCGGGCGAGCGATCGCTTAAGCAAATACCCTGCTGAATCCTTAACGAGAAACAAAAAAGAGCCCACACAGACAAAGAATGATTCCAAACAAATTAACCGGCACAATTTTGTCTTGTAAAAACAAAACACCCACGGGCAGCAGCACCGTGCTAGCGGCTACATTAGATACCGTGCTAGCTAGGCCAATTTCCCAACCAGAACGATAAACAAACATAAATCCAAGTTCAACCAAAATTACTGTAAATCCCAATCCTACAGCAGGCAGTAAAGCCTCTTTCACCGAAGATATTCCCATTTCGGGCACAGCTCGATAAATAGTGACGCTGATAATAGCTGCAATAACATAAGTAATAGACAGAATTTGAAACGGATGAACGGTAGCAGACTGATTTTTTTGAGCCAGGTTATACAACACTAGCCCCACTGTCGCCAACGTCATAGAGCTTGCAAAGGATGACAACGGAAAAACCTCTTAATATAGTGAACTCATAGCAAAAGCTTGCATGGCCCAAAGTCAGATAGAAACAGACAAGATAGCGAAAAGTTAGACAGGTGCAGACAAATATAATTGCCCTGTTGTTGTTTTTAAATGCGGTGGTTTAGTGGCCATCACAACAGGTTGTGCCGCCGCCGCTACCGTTGCCACAATAGGAATTTGAATAGTGAACCGTGTGCCCTCACCCGGCGTTGATATCACCGACAGCTCGCCATCGTGCTTTTGAGTGATTACCGTGTGGCTGATAGAAAGCCCCATGCCGGTTCCTCTCCCGACTGGCTTAGTGGTGTAAAAAGCGTCAAAAATTCGGGCTTGAACCTCTAAAGGCATGCCGAGTCCAGTGTCGGCAATCACGATTTTCACCCAGTTAGCACCTGCTCGCTCAACCAAAGCGGTTTGCAGCGTAATTTCGCCTCTGCTGCTTGGACTCCTCTGATTTGAGGCTGCTCGCTGCTCAGCCGCCTCATCTATTGCGTCAATTGCGTTAGCTAGCAAATTCATGAACACCTGATTGAGCTGGCCCGGATAGCACTCTACTGGAGGGAGTGTTTGGTAGTCACGCTGAATGACGACCGCAGGTGTATCACTACTACTCTTTAAGCGATGCTGCAAAATCATCAGCGTGCTCTCTAAGCCCTCGTGAATATCAACAGATTTTAGGCCCTGCTCATCCGACCTGGAAAAATTGCGCAGCGATAGCACAATCTGTCGAATCCGTCGGGTGCCGACTCGCATAGATCCTAAAATATTGGGTAAATCTGTTTTGATAAAGTCCAGATCGGCCTGTTCAATCTCTGCTTCTATTTCTGGTATGGGTTGAGGATAGTGGGTTTGATAGCTCGATACTAAAGCCAGTAAGCTTTGGGCATATTCGCTAATCGGATCTAAGTTAGCGTGAATGAAGTTAACCGGATTGTTGATTTCATGCGCAACTCCTGCGACCAGCTGGCCCAAGCTAGACATTTTTTCACTTTGTACCATCTGCACTTGGGCTTGCTGAAGCTCTTGCAAAGTTCTTTCTAATACAGCGGCTTTCTGTTGCAGTGCTATTTCAGAATGTTGGAGTTCCTGATGGCTAATTTCGACTTGATGCTTGGCTTGTCGCAAACCCTTTTCAGCCACTTTGCGGCGATGAATATACTGGTTAACCATGATTAACAGGGAAATCCAGGCTGCTGTCAAAATGCAAAAGCTGGCCCCGCTAAACATACTTGATAAGGCGAGTCCTTCTCCATATTCATTAAGGCTTTTTTCAATTTGTGCATTGAGTACCTTAGACCACTGCCTTAATCCGTTACCGTATATTTCTTTTTGGGCTTTGTAAGACTCACCAAATAGAACAATCAAAGCCTGTTTTGGCTGATTTTGGCTCACCAGTTCAAACGCCTTGCTTTCCATCTCAATCAGCTTTAGGTTAGCTGTATTGATTTGGGCCGCCTGAAGCTCGTAAGTTTTTGGGGCTAGCTCAATGGCGCGATCAATGGCCTCTATTAGCATCGGTTCGTAGGCGTCGTAGCGCTTTTTCCAGGAGAGGTCGCCAGTCGTTGCCGACATCCGTGCTGACATGGTTAAAATTTCGTCGTAGTGGGTAATGTTCCCGCTGAGCCGCTGAAGCTCAAAGTCGGTGGTAATACCGTACCGAAATTCTTGAGATATTTTTGAGGTGTTTAAGCTACCGATGGCAACTAAAACAAGGCTACTTACGACCGCAACGGTTAGCACAGTCATTAGAAAATCATTCGATAGCTTGGTCAGTTTGAAAAAGAGAGATTTCATGAAATAACAAAGCTTAACGAACTGCTATTTGTATGGTTCCCTACACAAATAACTGTACATACACTCGAAACTGCTCTTAGCTAGCCGTAAATCCATACATAGCACCTATATTTAAAGTGCCTATATCGAAGAACATGCTGAGAGGCTAGCAGCGAGAATCCATTCCCAAATCCATTCCCAAATCCATTCCCGAATTCACTACCGAATTCACTACAGAGACAAGGCCAAAATGCTAGTCTAATCAAGCTGCCATCTCTGCAATCATGAGTGCCCATTCCTCTGCTGATTTTTCTGATAACTCTGCGATCGCTCGCCTTAAAGAAATACGTCCCGAGCTGCTACGGCTGCACAAAGCCCTGCTAGACTCTGAGCGCATTGTGTACGAGCAAACCCACGGACGCATCGCCAATAGCGGTGAATTTTTCCGCCTGGTGATTAGCGACGATGCTTTTAGCTGGCTACGCCCGATTTCTCAGTTCATTGTGCAAATAGATGAACTGCTAGATTTGCGTAAAAAGGAAAAAATTGAACCGGAGAGCGCCGCTATCCTACTGGAAAAAGCTCGCCTGATGATTAAGCCCAATAAAAACTCTTTAACGCCACTGGGCGAAAACTATTTTCAGGCTATTCAGCGCGACCCCACCATCGCCCTGATGCATGCCGATATTGCACAGAAGTTAAGACACCCAAACACGCTAGACGAAAGCTAAGCAATGAGCAAGCTTATGGCATTTGAAAACATTTGAAAACGAATGTGTCGTTGAGCTGACGCTTTGTATCATTTTTGTGATAGGCAAGCGAGTTGCTGAGCACAGCTTTTAGGATAGTGAGCAAACGGCTGGCGTGGGGCTCGTTAACCCCACTCAGATAGGCCTATTGGCTGCGAGTTTGGCTTGCATCTTATGATCGATATTATTCAGGTTGCCTTTGTGCTGGCTGCCAAGTTCATTGTTTGGATACGACCGGCCCTGCCGCTGATTTGTGCGGCATTTGCCTGGTTGATTACGGCGATGTTGGTGCTCAATATTGTCAGCATGGTGCGTCAGGGTGCGGCTAATGTTCGGAAAATGCACCGTATTCCCTGTGCAGGCTGCCTCTATGCTACCGAGAGCTATCGTCTCAAATGCTCGGTACGCCCAGTTGAGGCTTTTTCTGAAGCCGCTATTGGCTGTCAAGATTTTGCGGTTCGGATGAGCGCTGAAGTTCCTTTACAGGCGGCGAACGACTGTGGAGTGCATATTTCTAACTGCTGAGTTGAAAATGATACTGCGTTTCTCCGTGCCGTTGCGCTAGGTGCTTGCGTTACGCCGCTTTTATAGTGGTGGGCAGAAAGTTTATTCAAAATTGAAAATAGATTGCTGGAATAGGCTATATAACAATAAATGGTGCTCTATTACCATGGGCTAGTCTAGAAAGACATCTTTTTGTGGAGCGTATTTTTGGCAAAACTAGCCTGCTATAGGCAGAAACTATAGGCAGAAATTATAGACATGTTCTCAATTTTTATCTTGACTCACAATGAGGAGTTAGATATTGCTGCCTGTATAGAATCCGCTGCGCTTTCAGATGATGTGATTGTGGTGGACTCGTTTAGTAGCGATCGCACCCCTGAAATCGCTCGTGACATGGCCGAGCGCTATCCTCAGGTACGGTTTATTCAGCATGCCTTTGTGAGCCATGGTCAGCAGCGCACCTGGATGCTGCGTAACATTCCGACCCGGCACCATTGGTCATACATTTTAGAAGCCGACGAACGCATGACGCCCGCTCTTTTTGCTGAATGCGAGGTTGCGGCTCAGTCAGGCGAGCATGTGGGCTACTATGCTGCCGAGCGTGTCATGTTCATGGACAAATGGATTAAGCACAGTACACAGTATCCCCGCTATCAGCTCAGGCTGTTAGATAAAGCGCATGTTTGGTTCGATGACTATGGCCATACTGAGCGTGAAGTCGTGAACGGTACGCATGGCTTTTTGCAGGAGACCTATCCTCACTACACCTGCGGCAAAGGCTTTAGCCGATGGATAGAAAAGCACAATCGCTACTCTACCGATGAAGCCAAAGAAACCGTCAAACAGCTTACCGATGGAAAAGTTAGCTGGCGAGCCTTACTCATGGGCAAAACTGAGGTAGAAAGGCGTCGCGCGCTCAAGGATTTGTCTTTGCGCATTCCAGGTCGCCCGATTGTTCGTTTTTTGTATATGTACTTTATTTTGGGCGGCATTTTAGATGGCCGAGCAGGCTTTACTTGGTGTGTGCTTCAAGCTTTTTATGAGTATTTGATTCTGCTCAAGGTGTGGGAAATTCGCCATTATCCAGAAGCGACAGCAACTAGCCTGACACTGCCAGGGCAGACAAAAGAACCAGAGCAAACAAAAGACGAGTCCAACACAAGTATTTCTAATGCTGTGTAGTGAGCGCATTTTCTGGTGTGCGCGCTTAAAAAGAAATAACAGATTGTAAAGATACCTCCTTTGGAATATTCTGTATTGTCGTCTTAGGTAAGATGATGATTTTCAAGTGTTTTTCAGGACTGCTTTCATGACTGTTTTTGTCCATATTCTTTACATCTTCCGCGGAGCGAAACTCTAAAATATGTCTGCACCTAATATGCCTGCACAGCCTGCACAGAACGGCGTGATGATGCAATTCTTCCATTGGTACAACGAACCAGACGGAAGTTTGTGGAATGAGTTGGCTCAGAAAGCGGCTGATTTGGCTGAAGTCGGTATTACCGCTGTATGGCTACCACCCGCCTATAAGGGGACTGCGGGTGGTTACGATGTGGGCTATGGCGTTTATGACATGTACGATTTAGGAGAGTTTGACCAAAAAGGCTCTGTTAGAACCAAGTACGGCACCAAGGATGAATATATAGATGCGATCAAAGCGGCCAAGCAAGCGGGTGTTCAAGTGTATGCCGATGTGGTGCTAAATCACAAGCTAGGGGCCGATGCTGAAGAAGAGTTTCCGGCAACGCCTTATTCGCCCAGTAATCGCCATGAGCCGATTGGTGACATGGTGACCATCAAAGCCTGGACTAACTTCACCTTTCCAGGGCGTCAAGGCAAGTACTCGGATCTAGAGTGGCACTGGTGGCACTTTAACGCAGTTGATTACAACGCTTACGAGCAAGGCGAATTTGAGGCTGTTTATCTGTTTGAAGATAAACAGTTTGACCAAGCAGTAGACCTTGAAAAAGGCAGTTTTGACTATCTGATGGGTTGTGACTTAGATGTCAATCATCCAGAGGTCAGAGCAGACCTGATGCAGTGGGGTGAATGGTATGTTGATCTTACAGAGGTTGATGGCTTTCGATTTGATGCAGTTAAGCATGTGAAAGCAGGCTTTTTCCCCGACTGGCTTCAGCATGTGCGAAAGTATGCAGGCAAAAGACTGTTTGCAGTCGGAGAGTATTGGTCTTATGAAGTGGAAGCGCTGCATCATTTTATTAAAGTCACTGGCGGCGATGTCGCTTTGTTTGATGCACCTTTACACTACAATTTTTGTGAAGCGGGCAAAAGTGGCAACAGCTACGATATGCGCACCATTTTTGACAATAGCCTGGTTCAAGACCAGCCTGCTTTAGCTGTTACCTTGGTAGAAAATCATGACTCGCAACCTCTACAGTCTTTAGAGTCAGTGGTAGAAGCTTGGTTTAAGCCGCTTGCCTATGCTCTTATTCTTTTACGCCAGGGCGGCTACCCGTGCATTTTTTATGCCGATTACTACGGTGCTCATTACAAAGATACAAAAGCTGGTAACGAGTACGAGATTTTTTTAGACAGCCACCAGTGGATTATTGATAAGTTCTTAGAAGCGCGGCAAAAATACGCCTATGGTGATCAGTATGAGTATTTTTCTCATGCCAATGTGATCGGTTGGACAAGGCTAGGCACTGAGGAAAATTCGGGTGGGCTGGCTGTTGTTATGAGCAATGGTGATGCGGGCAATAATTGGATGCAGGTAGGACACCCCAACACCACTTATACAGATATTACTGAGCATATTGAAGAGACCATAACAACAGATGATGGCGGATGGGCAGATTTTCGCTGCGAAGCTGGGTCGGTATCGGTGTGGGTGCCTAGCTAAGTGTTTGATTGCATTGTTTCCAATTTTATTTAGAGGTACAACAAATGAAAAATTCTGTGTTTGCATCTGTGTTTGTAACAGTGAAATCTTTTGCCCAAGCGATCGCACAAAATTTGGCTCACTGGTTTGTTGTTTGTTTAGTGGGTGTTGTTATGATGTGGAGTTTGCTTCCGCCTGCGGCATTGGCAGCGACCAATAACACCGTTCCTGTTGGAGAGCCCACTACCTCATTGTCGGCAGAGCGTTTGGAGCAAAAGCGAGCTGAGCGGCGTGAACTACAAAGTAGAGCATCAGAAGCTGCGGATACTGAAAAAGAAGCTGCTGGATCGATAGGTGAAGTTTTGACTAAGAAACTGAACTTGGATGAAATTGCTGAAGAAAACGTGCTTATAGATGAAGCTCAAGATATTTTGAATCTTGATGCTGATAGAAAATAAGCAGCGACTAAAAATAGGGATCAGCTCAAAAAAACTGCATTGGTTAAGACCAATGCAGTTTTTTTTAATTATCTGGCGATTATCTGGCGATTATCTGGCGATTATTTGGCGATTATTTGGCGGTAGAGGATGGCGGCAAAGAATAGCTATATCACCAGCTCTGTTCAAATTGTCAGTGATCTGCTGACAGTAATTGGTTCATTTAATCTATTGTCATAAGAACGCCACAAAAAAATATTAATATTTTCCGGACGAAATATGATTTTGATACGAGTATCATCTTGAATTCCGCTGAGGAGCTTTCATTCCTTATATGTAGAGGGTTTCAGAACTTAGCGGTAGGAGACAGTAGTAGGTGTATACATATTATTGCTAAGGAAGCTGTTAGCAATTTATCAGGACGGTGCCTGTGTTGGCAGACGGTTTTTGGATGGAAATTTGAGTCGCGGCAGATGATGGCAGTGTTCGGATTGTTGCAGCTGAATACTGAGATGCTATTAGGCGATTATTTGGAGAAAATTCAACAGTGACTGACGCGGACGCAATACTAAGTCATAAATGTAAATGACTTAAGGTAGCTGTTTCTACACAAACGGTTGCCTAAGTCCGAAATAATACGGATACTGGTATAGACTTTTTGTCGGCTGATGTCAGGGATAATACTGAAGGTTTGCCTACTTGACTCTTTTCTAGATGCGGGATAATACTGATGGAATCGTGCTTGAATAACCGAAACGCCATCGCTACTGAAGTAGCCCTCAGCTGAAGTCACCCTCAGCTGAAGTCACCCTTAGCTGAAGTCATCCTTAGCTGAAGTCATCCTTAGCTAAAGTAGCCCTAACTATAAGTGCGATTAGCTCAGTATCAATTCAGTGGATATCCGGTAGATATTATTTTCGTTTAGCTTTTATTTCTCAATTTCTGTGGCGATCGCCTGTACCAGATTTGATTTAGTTGGTTTTATTGTGTGAGCAAACCTAGCATTATGAAAACATTGAAGTCTCAAGATAGTCATTCAGCAGTGCTATCTAGCTGTTGGGAGGAAATTTTTCCTAAGGTAGATGCCTATGCAGTGCCTATTATTGTGGAAAGAATTCAAGATTGGGTGGGGCAGCAGCCTGAGCTGACTAAAGTGCTGTGTGATTACGCTGTGCGCTATGCGCCCCATATGAAGGAGCGTGAGGCCGAAGATATTGTCGATTGGATTGTGAAGCAGGAGATTTTGGCTGACTGGCAAAGCAGCCGGGCGGCTGATCACTTGCGTACCATTGAGCGATCGCTCCTCAGCTACGACCGCAGAGACTCATTGCTACTGGCCTACCTACGCCTACTGCAAAAGGGAAAGGTGCCTTTAAACAACAGCCCTGAGCAGTCGGCTTTGCTGGCTTCTGGCTTGGCTGCTACCAAGCGCGGCAGGCTTACAATCGCTTGCTCTTTGTATGCAGAAGTTTTTAACGTGAACTGGGTAGAAGCGCAGCTGCCGGGGATCACCAAGCCGGTTGCGATTGTTTCTTCTACAGACTCTAGCAATCGTCCGTCACCAGTGGCGAAGTTGTATTCTAAGATCGCGATTGTGGCCTGTGGGTTGGCCGTACTGGGCGCAGCGATTTCTTCTTATGTTAAGGAATCGGGCGGTGAAGCGCTGGCGACTGGCGATGGCTTTGTGGCCACTCAGGCGGTACTAAGTGAAGCCAGTACCCTCTCAACGCCCCTCTCAACGCCCAATGTTGCTAGCGCGGTGATGTCTGATAGAGCCCTGTTTGACAATGGCATTGAGCATGCCCAAAACAGTCGATGGGTTTCAATGATGCGAGAGTTCTGTGATTTGCCTCAGGATTCTACTTATTTTGCACCGGCAGAAAAGCGGCTCGCGCAATGGTTGGCCTTGTATAAAGAGGACATTGAGATAGCGCGCGATATTGTGGTGAAAGAGAAAGGCGGATCTTGCGCGATCGCAAATATTAGAAACCCAGGCTATTAGGAACTCAGACTTGGGGTTTCCCCTCTTTCTTCCATCGTGGCTGAAACTCGGATGCCCCGCCTGCTAATAAACAGCAGATAGGTCAGCCGTGAAATTTGCGGTGGGGCCTCTTTCAGCAAATTGTCCGATAAATTTTCTTCGCTGCTGCTTAGGCTGTCTGCCCAAATTTTGGTGAGCTGCTGCCGACTGACTTTTTCATTTTCTTCGCTGAGGCTGTATAGCACCAACCCGGTGACAACCCAGGCGCAGAGGCTAAGTATGCCTGCAACCACAGAAACACTGATCCAGCCGAGTGCCTGATAGAGCAGCTGGCTAATGCGATGGTAGTTGAGCAGCTGATATTCACTAGAGCTGGAGCTGGCAAATAGGCCGACGGCCAGGGTTCCCCAGCCACCACATACCAGGTGAACCGGAATTGCGCCGACGGGATCGTCAATTTTCCAGTATCGCAGCTGTTTTTCGGCCCAGAGCACGAGCAGCCCACTGGTAAACCCAATGATAACGGCAATGCCAACCCCCACATAGGCCGAAGATGCCGTGATGCCAACAAGGCCGCCTAAAATGCCGTTGATAATAGAAGAGAGTCTGGCTTTTTGATCGGTGGCGAATGGACTGAAGATGACTGCGCCGATGCCGCCTGCTGCCGCTGAGAAAAAGGTTGTGCTGAGAATATGGGGAACATATTCAAGCCGAGTGGTTGATCCACCGTTGAAGCCAAACCAACCGAGCCACAAGATTAGGCAGCCCAGTGTCGCTAGGCTGAGATTGTAGGGTTCAAAGCTGTATTCGCCTTCGGATGTTGCAAACAGGTTGCTGGGTGAATGGTAGCCAAACTTGCCTTGCCTGGGCCCCAGCAGAATTGCGCCGACCAGGGCGGCCATACCCCCGACAGAATGGACGACCGTAGAGCCTGCGAAGTCTCGAAACTGAATGGGCACCGATGCGAGCCAACCGCCGCCCCATACCCAGTAGCCCGCCAGCGGATAGATAAAACCGACCAGCAAAAAGCTAAATAGAATGAAGGCCCAAAACTTGACTCGTTCGGCGATCGCACCCGAAACAATGGTCGCCGCAGTGCCTGCAAACACCAGCTGAAAGAAAAAGAGGGCAGCAAATGAGCGACCGGGCCACTGGCTAGCCAACGACCTAAATCCTGGTGGAAAAGGATTGGGCAGCATCGCAGATGGAAATGGAAAATCGACTAAGAAACCGATTTGGCCGATGATAGGATGCAGGCTGTCGCCAAACATAAACCGAAAGCCAAATAGCCAAAAGGCAAAGGTGCTCACGCAAAAGACGATCAGGTTTTTGGCTAGGACGTTGACGGCGTTGGCGGTTCGGCACATGCCTGTTTCTAACATGGCAAAGCCTGCGTTCATAAAAAAGACGAAGGTGGCGGCGACAATGAGCCAAATGGTGCTGATGGCATCAAAACGACCGGCGCTTTCTGTCTGTGCCATGGCTTTACTGGCAAAAACAAGCAGCAGTGCAATGGTGATGATTATCACATATCGCTTTGTTGAAATAAATGTCTGTATGGTAGGTGCTGGTGTTGCAGAGGTTATGGATAGGTTGGGAGGACGTTGGGAGGGACGTTTTCGCGGCTGTTTTGGGCTGAGGAAGGAGGGCATTTGAGACGGCGGGTTTTCAGGGAAAAGGGGGCAAATCCCAGCAGTAAGTGCTGTGGATTCCATAGTATTATGCCAAGTCGCCTATTTTGTCTTGTAAAAGCCCAAGTTTGCCTGTGATGCTAAAAGCAACATTCCATTTCTTTAGCATCTGTTTCATTTGAAAATATTTAAAAACATCGTTTGGCCAATATCGTTTGAAAAGATAATGGATAATTTAAGTCACCCACAACTAGAGCAACTAAAACTAGAGCAGCTAAAACTAGAGCAGCTAAAACTAGAGCAACTAAAACTAGAGCAACTCAAGCAAGGAAAGCTAAGGGGGGCGAAAGAGCTGAAAATTGCTGCGAACCTGCATGAGTTTCCGATGGAAATTTTAGAGTTGGCCGATTCGCTGGAATTGTTAGTTCTCTCTAACAATTGTTTGAGCAGGTTGCCCGACAGCTTTAGCCAGCTAAAAAAGCTGAAGGTTGTCTTTTTTAATAACAATGCGTTTGAAACCTTTCCCAAAGTGCTGGCCCAATGTCCGGCGCTCTCGATGATTAGCTTTAAGGGAAACCGCCTAAAGACGGTAGATGAGCAGGTGCTATCGCCTGCTATTCGATGGTTGATTTTGACCGATAACCAGCTAGAAGCGCTACCGGCTGATATTGGCCAGCTGAGTAAATTGCAAAAGCTCATGCTGGCGGGCAATCGACTCACAACGCTGCCAGTAGAAATGAGCGCCTGCCAAAATTTGGAACTGATTCGGATTTCGGCCAATCAGCTATCAGAAATTCCGACCTGGCTATTTTCATTGCCGCGCCTGAGCTGGCTCGCCTATGCGGGTAATCCTTGCTGCGATTCTTGGGCCGAGGAGCTTGGTCATTCTAATCTCCGCGCTTCTGCGAAGGCTGTGCCTTCAGAGCCTTTGTTACTCACGATTTTGCGCGGTGAGCTACAGCTAGGTGAGGTACTGGGCCAGGGTGCTTCGGGTGTGATTTATGAGGGGCGATGGAACGCTGCGGCGAATGGCCAAAATGCTGCCCGTGAAGGTGCGGCCAATCGACCCTGTGAGTCTCAGGTGGTTGCAGTTAAGCTGTTTAAAGGCGAGATGACCAGCGATGGATTGCCGTTGGATGAAATGCGAGCCTGTATGCTAGCGGGGCAGCATCCTAACTTGGTGAGCGTGCTGGGAAAAATTTGTTTTAGTCAAGAAAAAGATCTCAAGCAAGCAGAAGATTCAGGTCAAGCAGAAGATTTGAGTCAAGCAGAAAAGGCGCAGGCGGGCCTTGTGTTTTCTTTTATTCCGCCTGAGTATGAGAATTTGGGGGGGCCGCCGAGCCTAGAGAGCTGTACGAGAGATGTGTATGGCGCGGATGTTTCGTTTTCACTGTCGGTTGTATTACGCATTGTGCGAGGGATTGCGTTGGCGCTTCGGCATCTTCATGCTCGGGGTATTATGCATGGCGATTTGTATGCTCACAATATTTTGATCGACGGAATGGGTGAGAGCATTTTGGGCGATTTTGGGGCGGCGTCTGTGTATGATGCGGCTGATGGGATGCTGGGTGAAGCGCTAGAGCGGATAGAGGTACGGGCTTTTGGCTGCTTGCTGGAGGATTTGTTGGATCGATGCGCGATCGCCCCCGCAGATGAACCGTCAGTCTCTCAGTTTGAGAAATTGCGACAGCTGCAAGAGGCTTGTTTGGATCGCGACCCTGCGAGGCGATCGCGCTTTGCCGAAATATGTGAGATTTTAGGGGCTGATGAGGGGAGTTGAAAAAACGGCTACTGCGGTTTAGAAAGCGCCTGCAACTGATCCCATGAATAGGGCGTGGGTAGTTCATCTCCAATGAATCCTCAATAGAAAAATGCGGATGCGCAACCTCTTTACAGGCAATACGCATCCGCATTTGGTTATACAACAACTATGAAAACGCTATACAGCAGCTATGAGGGCAACTGTAATAATCGCTACAACAGTTACAACAGTTACAACAATTACAACAGTTGCAACAACCACAATAACCACAACAATTTGCCTAAACAGTCGCCTAAGCAGTCGCTTAAACAGTTGTCTAAGCAGTCGCCTAAACAGTCGCCATCCTGATTGACTGACAAAAGTTTAGTCAGGGAGAAATTTAACGGTAATCACGCTGAAGTCAAGGCGACCGGCCTTTTTATAGTGTTGCCGCCTAGAAGCCATAGCCGGTTCAGGGTCGCGATAGGAAGTAAAACAAACCTGTTGTATCAACTGCCAACCATTGAACAGTGCAGCCTTCGTCCACTCTAGCCCAATGCGGAAGTAGCTATTGCCGCGAAACCAATGAGTATCAATCCATCGTCTGCGGCCAGATTGAACAACTTCCAGACCTTGAGCCGT